>Ga0070658_10004938_pt1 | contig 10867 bp, 8 predicted proteins | sample KBSC13metaG_FD_64664 | JGI IMG/M metagenome (GOLD analysis project Ga0070658, IMG submission 64664) | Corn rhizosphere microbial communities from Kellogg Biological Station, Michigan, USA - KBS C1-3 metaG | ecosystem: Host-associated > Plants > Roots > Rhizosphere > Soil ... | reverse complement strand
GGGGCGAGTGCCGACGCCGAGCCAGATCCCTTCGAAAGAGTTCAACTGGCTGCAGGTAATCACTACGCGCCGTCCTCCGCTAACAACATCCACGGTCCCCGGAAAGAGCGAGATCGTCTGTGTCGCGCGCCCGCCGCCGCCCTCAGGCGCAGCTTCCCCGGTTTTATACGACGAGAGTATCCCCGAGATAGTTCCCGAGGCGCTGTCTGTCGGTGCGACGATCTCGACTGTGAGGCTGTCGAGATCCCCTGCACCGAGTGGCGCGCCGTTGACGAAAATATGGGCGTCCGTCGGATCGTCGCCAAGGATGATCTGTGTCAACGTTGCGTCGATCCGGGCGACATCGGCGGCCTTCGGCCGGCCCGGCTGCTGGGCTTGAGCGCCGTTATTGTTGTTGCCGAACATGGAAACTCCTTAAGAGAACTCGGAATTATGAATTCGGAGAAAAATTGGAGGACCGAAGCGGACCGGATTCCAAATTCATAATTCCGAATTCACAATTCCTCTATCTCTATCCGACGATCGTGTAGGTAATGACTTCGTCCGCCCGGATCCAATGCGGCTTGTAGACGGTGATGAACGCGCTAACGACATCGTCGTTAGCGTTGACATCGACATACAGGTCGACCACTCGCGCCGTAACATCTTCTCCGTTGTACCACACATGCGTGGCGTCGAGGTCCATCATCGGGCTGTAATTCTCCAGGATGACGGTGTGCCCCGGGAACTCTAGCGTCAAGCGGCCAGGCAGAATGTCGAGCGGATTCTCGGGATCGTCTTGCGGACGAACCAGGGCGGTGAGGTCGGTTCCGTCGTAGATTCCTCCCCGGACCGGGTTGCCGAAATCGTCGCGCCCGGCCCGGATCTCAACAAAGAGTTGCAATGCCGCCACCTCGGCGCCATTGGCAAACAGCGTCGTGCTTGGCCAGTCGCCGTCAGTGTGAAAGATCATTTCCGTCATTCGTTATCGCTCCCCCTCACCCGGCTTCACCGCCCTCTCCCATCGAAATGGGTGAGGGCGTGTAACTTCGGACGAGGCAATTTAAGGTTACTTCAAGATTGATATTAGCGTCGTCGACCGAACGAGCCGCCGGAGCGGAAACCTCCGCCACCACCAAAGCCCGACGATCGACCAAAGGAGGAAGACGATCCACCGCCGAAACCGGAAGATCGACCGAACGATGACGAGCCGGAACTGCTGCTGCCGAATGAACGCGTCGAGCTCGATCCGAATGAGCCGCCGCCAAATCCTGACGAACGTGTGCCGAACGAGCCGCCAGAACTTCGAGTCGAACTACCAAAGCCCGATGAAGATCCACTGCCGAAGGAACCGGAGCCGCTTCGACCAAAAGAACCGGAACTCGAATTCGACCTACCGAAGGAGCCGGAGCTGCCAAACGATCTGTTCCCAGACGATCTGTTGCTGCTTCCCCATGACCCTGTTCGACCGCCCGAGCCGAATCCTCCCGCCGATGTACGGTACGTGCCGCTGCTACGATAGCTGTTGCGATAGGATCCACCCGCTGAGTGATAGACATTTACACGGTTGTAGGGATGCGACGAGTAGTAGGAGTGATACGAGGAGTATCCGTAATAGGGATGCCCGCCGATCATGAAGTGAAGGCCAACCATCGGCGCGAAGCCGTACCCCATGCCGTACGGATGATATCCATAGTAGCCGCCGTAGTAAGACATGCCGGGATACCAGCCCATGCCGGTGAAGTCCGCCCACGTCGGCGCGAGGCCCATATAAACCGGCTGCGAATAGGCATAGTTCTGCGGGAACGGATACCACCGAGCCCCCTGAGCCGACGCGTTCTCGACATAGCCGCCCTGCGGGATGTAGAGCGTGGGAGCGGTGCCGTCGTTGATGAAGTACTCCTGCCCGTTGTTCGACTGGCCGAACTTCATCACGTACATATTCTGATTGGCAAACGGCACCTCGATGGTGTCGCCCGCCTGATCATAGATCTGGTAGCCCTGCTGATCGAACACAGCCCGCACCACCGGCACGTTCTGGTTGACGGGAACCTGCGTCCAATCGTAAACGGGGCCGCCGCCCTGACCACTGACCATTGGCGGAGCCATCATAACCGGTTGCTGATGGCCGCATCCAGCCCCCAGGAGGCCCGCCAACGCAACAACCGCTATCGTTCGTTTTTTCAATTGAGTTCCCTCACTATACTTTCGCGACATTGAGACTCCGAGATTGTTCCACATGCCTCAACATATATATCGACCGGTCGCATCCAATAACGACCTCGTCGCCAATTCAGACACAGCGACACGGAATAAGTTGCGCCCGATTTATTAGGGGTACAATCGCCCATATGGACACTATGGACAGTCAATCACGCCCCGCTGAGAAGCCCTCGAACGGCGACGTCGCCCGTATATTCGAGCGCATCGCCGACGTCCTTGAGATCCAGGGCGAAAATCCTTATAAGATCAAAGCCTATCGAAATGCCGTGGATACATTGCGGTCGCTGGATGAGCCTGTCTGGCAAGTCGCGGAGGATGATCGTCTGGATTCCATACCGGGTTTTGGCGACGCAATTCGCGCAAAGATAGGGGATATCCTCCTCACGGGCACCACTAATCTGTACGATCGAGTCAAAGATGCCGTTCCCGAAGGGGTGATCGAAATCCTTAATCTGCCGGGGATCGGGGGGAAAACGGTCAAGCAGCTCTACGATACGTTAAATATCGTCAGCATCGAGGCCCTTGAGAAGGCACTCGACGAGGGCAAGATAGCCGCCGTCAAGGGCATGGGCGAAAAGACGGCGGATAAGATCAGGCAGTCTATTGAGCGCGGTCGACGCTACGCCGCCGGCGTCCGCCTCAACCAGGGCGTCGACATCGCCGGCAACATCATTCATAATCTTGCCGACTGCCCGCACCTCACGCAACTCACCGTGGCCGGCGAAGTTCGGCGCGGGTGTGACTTCATCGGCGTGATCGACATCGTCGGCGCGGCGACCGACTTCGCCGCCGCCCTCGACGCCTTTACCACCCTCAATCAAGTCGACAAGATCGTCGAACGCGGCGACAAACACGCCCGCTGCGTTCTGCACAGCGGCGCCGCCGTCGAGCTCACCCTGAGCGATCCGGCCGACTTTGCGATGCTGCTCTTCCTCAAAACCGGCTCACAGGCGCACGTGGCGCGGGTCACCGAAATGGCGAAGTTGACGAAGCTGCCGAGCGACGAGGCCGACATCTACGCCGCCGCCGGCCTGCCGTCGATCCCTGCCACACTGCGCGAGAACACCGGTGAGATCGAAGCGGCCCAGACCGGCAAGCTGCCTCCTCTTATCACGATCGACGACATCCGCGGCGACGTCCACGCCCACACCACCGCCACCGACGGTGACTTCAGCATTCAGGAAATGGCAGTCGCGGCCAAAGCGCTGGGCTACGAATACATGGCGATCACCGACCACTCGCACTCACTCGCCATGGTCGGCGGCCTCACGCCCGATCGACTGCGCGCGCAGATGGCCGAGATCAGGGCACTGGGCGACAGCCTCGGCATCCGCATCTTCGCCGGCTCGGAGGTCGACATCAAGGCCGACGGCAGCCTCGACTTCGACGATGACCTCCTGGCAGAGCTCGACTTCGTGATCGCCAGTTCCCATCTCTACAACAATCAAAGCCGCGACGCGCAGACCAAGCGCATGATTAAGGCCATCGAGAACCCGCATGTCGACCTGATCGCCCACCCCACCGGCCGCATCATCCTGCGCCGCGATCCGTACGCCGTCGACATCGACGCCCTCATCGCCGCCGCGGCCCGCACTGGCACTGCCCTGGAGATCAACGCCGCCCCTGCCCGGCTCGACCTCAAGGATTCCTACGCCCGGCGAGCAGCGCAGGCGGGCGTCAAGATCATGATCAACACCGACGCCCACCGCATCGTCGAATACGACCTCATGCACTACGGCATCACCACCGCCCAGCGCGCCTGGCTTACACCCGCCGACGTCGTCAATACGTTGCCGCTGGCCGAGTTCGAAGCTTGGCTGAAAAGATAATCCATGACAGACAAACGCGCCGCCTTCCTCTACGACCCAATCGTCCTCGAACATCGACCTAGCTACGGCCATCCTGAGCGCGCCGAGCGCGCGTCGACGATCGTCAAAACCCTGGCGGACACCGGCCTATGGCCTCATCTCACTCACGTGGCCCCGCGTGCGGCTACTCCCGATGAGATCCTACGTGTGCACACGTCCGCAGTTGTCGACAAAGCCCAGCGCGTGTCGGCGGCCGGTGGCGGCCTCCTCGACGCCGGCGATACGATGGCGTCCGAGCAGTCCTACGACGCCGCCCTTGCCGCCGCAGGCGCGGCCATTGGCGCTGTCGACGCGGTGGTGCTGAACGACGGCGTCGATGCCGCGTTCGCCATCGTCCGTCCTCCCGGCCACCACGCCACGCCGAGCCAGTCGATGGGTTTCTGCATCTTCAACAATATCGCCGTCGCCGCGGCCCACGCCATCGCCGAACACGGCCTGGAGCGCGTCCTCATTGTCGACTTCGACGTCCACCACGGCAATGGCACTCAGGACATCTTTTATGGCGACCCGCGTGTGCTGTTTTACTCGTCACACCAATATCCGGAATATCCCGGCACAGGCAGTGTCAACGAAGTTGGCGAGGGCGACGGTCGCGGGTTCACCGTCAACGTGCCCATGCCCGCCGGCGTTGGCGACGGCGGCTTTGCCAGGATCATCGACACGATCCTCACGCCGGTGGCGGATCGATTTAAGCCCGAATTGATTCTTGTCTCCGCCGGCTACGATGCCCACTGGCGCAACAGCGCCTATGTCCGAGGCATCGACGAGCGTGTGTCGGTGGCCGGCTTCTACACGATCGCCAAACAGATCCAAGCGATCGCCGATAAGCACTGCCCAGGCCGCCTTGCCGCGATACTCGAAGGAGGCTACGACCTCGACGGTCTCGCCTACGGTGTCGATGCCACCCTCCGCGCCTGGCTCGGCATGCCCGCGATCGACGATCCCGCGGGGCCGTCGCCAATCGCCGCCGTCGAGGGTCAGAAGTTCGACACCATGCTGGCGCAGGTGCGATCGGTGCACGGCTTATGAGTGCGAAACCCTGGATCGAAGTACGCGGGATTTATGGCGGCGTGCCCGAGACGCTGCTCGTCGACGGGTCGACCCTCGCCGACCACGGCCTGAGCGCCTTGTGGCTGCGGTCGGACGCGATCACCGCCGATATCGTCGACCGCGTCCATGGCCAATCGTCGCGGATCTTCGCCGAGTTCAACAGCATGCACCACGCGGCCTATCTCGCCGAGCATCCGGACGCCGCCCCCGTCGGCACGGACGGCCTGCCCTGTCCCCCACCCGACGGCTGGCAAGGCATCTGCCCCACGCACGAGGGTTACCGTCGCAGTCGAATGGCGGAGTTCGAGCGGCTGCTCGCCGAACTCGACATCGACGGCATCTGGCTCGACTACCACCACGCGCACGCCAGTTGGGAGCAGGCCGAGCCGAATCTTCCGGACACCTGCTTCTGCAACCGATGTCTGTCACGATTTCGCGACGAGACCGGCACAGACATCGATCCACATAACTTGTCGACCGAATGGGTGACGTGGCGATGCAAGGTGTTTACGGACTGGGTGCGCGAGTACGCGGAGATCCGAGACCGCGTGCGGCCCTCGGCGCTACTGGGGACATTCCATTGCCCGTGGACGGGCAATGACCGGGACGGCGCGTTGACGAAGAAGCTCGCCATCGACCTGCGCGCACAGGCGGCCTACGTCGACGTCTTCAGCATCATGCCCTACCATGCCCGTTTCGGGCACTCGGACGACATCGGCTGGATCAGCCGGCAGACTGAGTGGCTGCGCGGCTACCTTGGGAGCGACAAGCGGATCTGGCCGATCGTGCAGCTTTCCGACTGGGGAAGGACGGTGAGCGCGGTCGACGTTCCGCTGATCCTCGACGCCGCGACCACGCCTCCGTCAACCGGCGTCATGGTGTTCAGCTGGGGATCGTTAGCCGCGCAACAAGACAAGGTCGCGGCCCTTGTCGACTTTTACCGGCACGTAGCGAAGGCGTAAGAGCCACGGCGTAGGTGGCTCTTACGCCGTCTCTCAGCGCCTCAACATCGTGTTCACCTCGATAAGCCGGCTTTCCAGCGAAGCAAGATGGTCCTGTTGACGCGCTATCTCGCCCTGCCCCATCTCGATCGCTCTGTCACGTTCGGCGATCTCGAAGGACTGGGAAGAGATGTACGACTGAGCCGCGGCAAGTTCATCGAACGCGTTGAAGATCTGTTTCACAGCCGGCCGAAATATAAACAAGCCTTCGAGGACGAGCACACAAAGGGCAACGATCAGCAACACCAACTCCGTCGATCTCAACCGCGATACGCGAGCGACGCTCTCCCTATCATAGGCGGTCACGATGGCGTCCATCCCCGGCAAATAGCTCGTCTCTTCTTCAAGAATGCGCTGCACGTACGGCGACCATCCTGGATCTGGCGTGCTTCTTGCCTGCTGATCTCGCACCGATGTCACGAGCGAATGGGCCGCGTCGACGATAATCTGGTGCTGAGGTTCGATGGAGGCGAACAAGGTGCGAACCCGGTAGCTATTGTTTCCCGGCAATCCGAGCGAGGCATCACCATTCCGCAATCCCTGCTGACATTGAGCCCAAAGCGTAACCACATTGTCGAGTTCGACCACCCGCATATTGCGAGTACCGGGGTCGGCCGCGAATCGAATGGCCAGCGCGGCTTTCGCCAGTCGTTGACTGAGCATTCGCTGACGGCCCGCGATATTGATAACATGTGAGTCGGTCGCTTGAATGCCCAGATCGTATTGCACAAGCGCCTGCCCGCCCACCAGCAACATAGCGATAACAAGGAGCGAGAGAACATAACGCACGGTAAGACGGGACGCTGCGGTCCTGATTAAGAGGCGGGGTTCCATATATACCTTTCCCTGCGGCGTGCCAACGGTTTGGCGTGCACATCATGTCACGCCAAAATCAATATGTGTGAGTTGAAAGCGTCGTCGCCGGAAAAAGGGCTGGAGGGAAGGAGTCGGCTAGCGCGAGAAGCTAGCGGTCGTTCGTCGTTGGACCATCTCAAGTATACGCGCGGAATGTGTCGTGTTCGTTTCCAACCTGGTGCACGCAGCAAGACTGATAAGTAAGGCCGCCACCCTTACTAGGATGACGGCCAAGGGGCATCGTTATTGATTGTTCGCGGCGGGTCGATTGCCTTCGGCAACCGCCTGCTGCTCCGACTCGAAGCGGCCATACTTCGTGCCGCCGTATGCGCGGCTGCCTGGGTAGTGGTACACGTGGGTCTTGAGATTCACCCACACGCGAGTGTTGCCATTCGACGGATACATCCCCGGATTACCCATTGGCGCCTGCCGCATCATCGGCGGCTGCATCTGTCGATAGGGAACGGTCCGTTGACCGCATCCCGTAACCGCCGCCAGACAAAGTACCGAAAGCAAGAGACTCTTCATGATGTTCATCAGCTAACTCGCTTTCTATTTACACAGCAATCTTATCACCCACGTCGACGTTCACCGGGCGCGACGGCAGGTATTTCGCCGCGGCGGTCAAGAACGCCTGCACCATTGTCGGATCGAACTGCGTGCCTGAGTTGGCGCTCAGCTCTTCCAGCGCGATGAATGGGTCGAGGCCCTTGCGATATGGTCGATCGGTCGTCATGGCGCTGAAGGCATCGCCAACCGCCAGGATCCGGCCCAGCAGCGGAATGTTCTCAGCCGCCAGATTGTCCGGATATCCCTTCCCGTCCCAACGCTCATGGTGGCTTGCGACCGCCCCGAGGATCTCCTCCATGCCTGGCACCGCGCTGACCATAAGCGCGCCGATGCGAGCGTGACGCTTCATGACTTCGTACTCGTCGGGGGTGAGCCGGCCGGGCTTGCGCAGGATCTCGTCCGGAACGCCGATCTTGCCGACGTCGTGCAGCAACCCGCCGATGCGAATGACCCGCATCGTCTCTTCCGACATCCCGAGCGCCTCGGCGATCCAGAGGGCGTATTCGGTGACATCCTCCGAGTGCCGCCCCGTGTACCGATCCTTGTTGTCGACCGCGGTGACCATGGCGTCGAGGACTTCGAACGAGCTGTCGCGGCAGAGCGCGCGAAGGGCGCGGCGATTGCCACTCTCGACTTTGATGCCGCCGGAAGACCGCTTCGCCTCGTAAAGGTTGGAGTCGGCCAGGGTCAAAAGCTCGTGCCGGGTCGTGCCGTTCTGCGGATACGCCGCGACGCCGAAGCTCAGCGTGACCGGGACGGTCCGTTCCTCATTGTGTCGACGGAACCCGATCGACGCCATCCGCTCCTGTACGTTCTGCGCGACTTCGACGGCCGTGTCGAGGTCGGTGTCTGGGAGCACGGCAATGAACTCATCGCCGCCGTAACGGCCAAGCAGGTCGCCGGGCCGGCTCGACGCGGTCAGCGAACTCGCCACCTGTTTGAGGACGTCGTCGCCCACGGGATGTCCGTAGGTGTCGTTGAAAAGCTTGAAGTCGTTGAGGTCCATCATCACGATCGATAGCGGCTTGTCCAATGCCACGGCGCGCTGGAACTCGACACGCAGGCGCTGATGAATCGCGCGATGGTTGTACAGGCTGGTAACCGGATCACGGTCGGCGGCCGCCACGGCCGATTCGTACAGACGCGCGTTCTCGAGCGCCATGCCGACCTCAATACCGATGCTCTCCAGGAGCTCGCGGTCCGCCTGCCCCACCCCCGTATTCCATCGGATGACGCCGATCATACCGTTGGGCTGGTTCTGCCATCGGACCGGCGCGCGAAGACAGATCCCGATCAACCGATCCCCGGTGTCTCGTGGGACGGACGCGCCCCTCCCGATCTGATCATCGTCGACGATCACGGGAAACATCTCCACCTGATCGCGCATCGGGAGGCCGGCCGCGAGATGGACAACCGTCGGCAATCCGTCGAGGCCCCGGTGTCGATGAAGGACAAGTTGCTGCGGAGCGTCGTTCGTCGGAGTATCGAGGAGCCAGATCAGCACCGCGTCGGCTTCGAGGGCGTCGCGTGTCGTCGATTCGGCCGCGGCCAGTACACGATCGGTCGTCAGCGCGGTGTTTACCGCCTTGGTCAAATCGCGCAGCGCCGACAGTTCGCGCGTACGGACCGAGACGATATGCTCCAAGTTTTCGTTGAAAGACCTGAGCCGGCGGGCCAACCGGTGATTGTCCACCAACGTGAAGACCTGCCGAATGGCCACCATCGACAGGAGCGTCATACCCCACGTCATTGTCGAGAGGGAGATGCGGTGATCGTCCATGAAATCGTGGACAACGACGACGATAAACGCTACTGTCGCCACCAAATATGGGGCAACAAGATTGAGGACACTCCCAATAGACGGAGCCTGAACCTCGGCCTGGTGGCGTGGCACGATGTCATCCTGGGCCGGCCGCCAGAAGGGAACGAGCGCTCCGAAACCGATGAGGGTAAAGCCGAATGACCAGCCGGGGTCCATCCACATCCCCGTGTGGTAGACATTTAACAGCGTGTAATAGCTCCAAAGACTGTCCGTAAGGGCGACCATGCACATGCCGCCGGCGATCAACATCGACGAACGCCTCGCGATTCCCGTCACCGCGCCACCGTTGAGGACCAGCACCGTAGCCGCAAAGAGTGCGGCAACATCGCACAGCGGATAGGCTACCGTTAAAATGTCGGTGAACAGATTGGTAGACGACTGGATCCACTGCCGATAGATCAGGAAGTGCCAGCTAAAAATGCCGAAACTTGCCGCCGCAATCGCGCTGTCGAGGAATCGACGTACCCGGCCGGTGGTGGCGAGGCTGCCGGACAACATGATAATGCCGCAGACGAGAAACGGATATCCCGAGAGGTACCCGATATCCGAGAGGCCGGGAAAGGGATTATCTCGCCCCAGAATCAGTTCGTAGTACGCAAACGCCGCCTGTCCTAGCCCCCACGCAAAGCAACCGAGGGAGATAAGCACCCAGCCAATTCGACTACTGCGCGCTCGGTGCGTCCCACGGGCGGCATAAAGGCAACCGCTCACGGCCGCAAACATTGGCGCAATCAACTGCGACAGATCCGAGACGATCTTGTAGACATGCGCACGCAGTGGATGGGCGGCGATGACGACCATGATCGCCACCGAATACGCCCACGCGACGCCGGCGACTAGCCTCTCAGTCCGAATTGAGCGCTGTGACATCCAGCAACCTTTCCGGTTGGGGTTATGCTCGCCCGGTCAATCACCCTCGGGCAACTGCGGTGCGAGCGAATGGGCCATGCCTTCATCGGCTTGGCCGGTCTCAGTGCATAATCTTTTAACGTTCGCGGATGCACGTACGAGCCATAGGCGGGTACACAAGCCTTGAGATGGCGCGCCTGGTCCTCGATCAAGGATCTAACGGGACACGTACGCGTGATAACAAGCTCGACAGTGGCGGCCGTACGGTGATAAACATTCCACAAAACCTGTCATTTTTACAAGGAGACGTAAAATAAACACTGTGAGCGCCTTAATCTGCTCCCGGATTGTTCAACAAGACGTACGGCGGATTCCTTCTTGCAGCGTATCAGAAGATACAAATCTCTAATTAGATACGCTTTACTGGTTATAAGTTCTCATATGGAAATGGGTATATGACACAACGGTTATTGATTTCCTTGTGCCATAATTAGTCAGCATGACGGGCAAGGACGAGTTATTTCTACTGCGTGCCCTACTGCGCGCCTCCGACTACGGCGTGCTTCTCTCCGATTCAAGCCGCCACGATCTCGTTTGCAACCGGCGATTCTGCCAGATGTTCGGCATCGATGCCGAAGACACCCTGCCAG
>Ga0070658_10004937_pt1 | contig 10869 bp, 9 predicted proteins | sample KBSC13metaG_FD_64664 | JGI IMG/M metagenome (GOLD analysis project Ga0070658, IMG submission 64664) | Corn rhizosphere microbial communities from Kellogg Biological Station, Michigan, USA - KBS C1-3 metaG | ecosystem: Host-associated > Plants > Roots > Rhizosphere > Soil ... | reverse complement strand
ATCCTTGAAGGCCGCGGCCGTTATACGGACGATATCGTCCTGCCTCGCATGGCGCACGCCGTCTTCGTGCGCAGCCCGCATCCGCATGCGCGCTTAGTGTCGATCGATGCGGAAGTCGCTAAACAAGGCGAGGGCGTGATCCGCGTCATCACCGGCAAAGAGGTTGCCGAGCACACCCAATCATACAGCGCCGTGCATGAACTGTTCGCCGGCATGCGCGCACCGCGCCAGTGGCCGATGGTTGTCGATGTCGCGCGCTTCCAGGGAGAGCCGGTCGTTGCCGTCGTCGCCGACACGCGCGCGCATGCCGAAGACGCCGCCGAACTCATCGTCATCGAATGGGAGCCGCTCGACGCGGTGAGCGACGGGCGCTTCGGCATGACCGAGGACGCACCTGTCATTCATGCCGAGCTCGGGAGCAACATCGCGTACCAGGGCACGGTGGCGACCGGCGACGTCGATGCCGCTGTTTCCAAGAGCGAACACGTCATCGGCGGCGAATTCCGCTTCGGCCGCCACACCGGCGTTGCTCTCGAGCCGCGCAGCATCGTTGCCGACTACCAGGCGGCCGATCGCGCGCTCACTGTGCATCAATCGCACCAGTCGCCGTCGCAGCAACAGGATATCTATTCTCGCCTGCTCGGGCTCGACGAGAACAAGGTCCGCGTCAACACGCCCGACGTGGGCGGTGCGTTTGGTATAAAGCAGCAGCTTTACGGCGACGAGCTTGCGACCTGTATTCTCAGCAAGATTGTGAACCGGCCAGTCAAATTCGTCGCAGACCGCGTCGAGTCTCTATCGACCGACATCCACGCCCGCGACCACAATGTGCGGGCCCGTCTCGCTGTTGACAGGGACGGCCGCTTCACCGGCCTCGACGTCGACGATTGTTTCGGCGTCGGTGCCTATTCGCAATATCCCCGCTCCAGCATCGGTGAAGGCAGCCACGTGCTTCGTCTGTCGGGGGCCGCATATGCGCTGGAGGCCTACCGTTCGCAGCTCACGATGGTGCTGCAGAACAAGAACCTGGTCGGCCACTACCGGTCCGTCGGGCATCCGATCGCCGTTGCGGTCACCGAGTCCTTGGTTGATCAAGCCGCGCGCAAGCTGGGGATCGACCCGCTGGAGATCCGCCGCCGCAACTACATCCCCGACAACGCATATCCGTACAAGTCGCACGGCGGGTTCGTCTTCGACGCGCTCTCGCAGCACGCGTGCCTCGAAAAATTCGCGAAGCTTGTCCGCTACGACGAACGGCGCGCCGAACAGGAAGCCTTGAGGAAGTCGGGAATTTATCGCGGCATCGGGATTGCCAGCTTCGTCGAACTCAGCGGCACGGGCCCTGAATATTACGGCAAAGGCGGCGCGCGGGTCAGCGCGCAGGACGGTGTCCATGTCAAGCTCGAGCCGTCGGGCAAGGTGCGCTGCTTTCCCAGCGTCAGCGATCAGGGCCAGGGCACCGACAACGCCATTGGCCAGGTTGTGGCCGCGGTCCTCGGCATTCCTTTTGACGATGTCTCCGTCATCAGCGGCGACAGCGAGAACGCGCCCTATGGCGGAGGAGCGTGGGCGTCACGCGGCGCTGCGATGGGCGGCGAGGCGGCCTATCGTGCCGCCGAGGCCCTGCGCGACAATGTTTTGCTCGTCGCCGCGAGCATCCTCCAGGCTCGCCCCTCGGATCTCGCCATCCGCAATGGCGCGATCGTCAACGCAGCCGATGGCACCGAGCGAATGACGATCGCCGAAACTGCACGCATCGGCTACTTCCGCCAGGACCTGCTGCCGCCCGATCTGCAGCCCGAATTCTCCGTTGTCCGCCACTACGTGCCACGTCGCCAGCCCTTCGTCATCAGCAACGGCATCCAAGGTTCATACGTCGAAGTCGATGCCGAGACCGGGTTCGTCACCTTGCTCGAACATGTCGTCGTCCATGATGCCGGAACGCTGATCAACCCGATGATTGCCGAGGGTCAGATCCGTGGCGGCGTCGTGCAGGGCATCGGAGCCGCGCTTTACGAGGAGATCCTCTACGGCGATGCGGGCGAGCTCACGACCGGGACGCTGGCTGACTACCTGGTGCCGATGTCATTCGAAATGCCTGACATCCTTGTCGACCATGTGAACGTGCCGCTCGCCGGCAGCATTCTCGGCGCCAAAGGCGTCGGCGAGGCCGGCACCGCCGGCTCGTCCGCTGCCGTACTCAACGCTGTCAACGATGCCCTGGCGCCCCTCGGAGCCCTGATCACGCAAATCCCGATGACGCCTGAACGTATTCTTCGCGCGCTCGGCCGCGTGCCATGAGATCCCGCTACTTACCTAACGGCAACTAGAGAGTCACCTTCAATGAAGCTCCGCATCCTGTCCGAATCCGATTGCCGGACCGTGCTAGACATGGCTGCGGCGATCGACATTCAAAGCGAAGCCTTCGCCCTGCTGGCGGAGGGCCGCTCGATCGAAGGGCTGCGCAGCACCGCATCGTCGGAAAACCCGCCTGGCGTAGCAATCTTCAATCCATGCTTCCTGCGCGAAGGGCGCGGCTACGGCATCAAGGTGATTTCTGACTTCTACGACAACGACAAGCACGGGGTCGTCCGGATGAGCGGCCTGGTTTGCCTGTTCGATGGCGAAACCGGGCATCCGCGAACGGTGTTGGAAGCGGGATACCTTACCGACCTGCGGACCGGCGCCGGCACTGGCCTTGCCGCACGTTATCTCGCGCGCAAGAACAGCAAGGTGCTGACCATCATCGGCGCCGGCCGTGTGGCCCGCAACCAGCTCGAAGCTTTGGCCGAGCTCTTCAAGATCGAGACAGTGTTTCTGTCGACGCGCAGTCCTCAACGCGCCAACGAATTCATCGAGCGCATGTCAAAGGCCGGTGGCCGTATCCCGAAGGACATCCGGCTCGTCGAGGACCGTGAAGCCGCAGTCCGCCAATCGGATATTGTCGTCGCGGCGACCACCTCGGAAAAGCCCGTCGTCAACGGCGCGTGGCTGCGGCCTGGCACCTTTGTCGCCTCGGTCGGGGCTTACGATACGACAATGCGTGAGGTCGACAGCGAGACCGTGAAACGCGCCTCAAAGCTTGTCATCGACAGCCGAGCCGACTGCCTTCACGACGCCGGAGATTTTATGCAGCCCGTCGCGGAAGGCATCATCAAGCAGGATGAGGTTGCCGAAATCGCCGAAGTCGTCAGCGGCGCCCGCCCGCCCCGCACATCGGATGACGAGATCACATATTATAAGTCGATCGGCGTTCCGATTCAGGACCTCGTCACCGCGCAGCATATGGCGCGGCGCGCCGCGGAACGCGGCATCGGGACCGAGATTGAAATTGGCGGCGATTGACGAAGTGACCTGACGACTAGCGCCGCCTGCCCGCCACGCGCTTGAGCGGCTCGCCCGCCGCGTCGGCTTCGACGGACGGACGGAGGGCCTCTTGTGCGCCCTCGCCTCTCGCTGAGGGGAGGCAATTGGCGATCGCCTCCGCGTTGGCCATCACATGAGCCCGAATGACGGTCTCCGAGCGTTTCGAGTCACCGCTCTGCAGCGCCTCGATGATGTGCTCGTGCTCATGGCCTTTGACTTCGGGGTTGCTGTGGCCCTTCGCGTAGTGCCGTAGGTACGGCTTGATGGCGAGCCGCAAGCGCTGGATTTCCGCGCACAGGTAGGTGCGGCCGCTGAACCGGCACAGCATGTCGTGGAAGGCGTCGTGGTGGTCGACCCAGGCGAGGATGTCCGTCTCCAGCTTGCGCAGGCGCGCCAACTCGACCTTCATCTCCTGGATATTGCCCGGCGTGACGCGCTTGGCCGCGATAGCCAAGGCGAGGCCCTCCAGAGCCGAGCGGATTTCGAAGAGCTCAAGCACCTGCTGCGGTGTCCGGCTCGTCACCACCGGCCCCCGATTGGCCCGTAGCGTCACATAGCCTTCCGCTGAGAGTTGCCGGATCGCCTCCCGGACCGGCATGCGGCTGATCCCGAGCGCCTTCGAGATTTCCTCAGGGCGCAAGCGGCTGCCGCCCGGCAGAACGCCAGAGACGATCTGATCCTGGATGTAGACGTAGGCTTGTTGCTCAGCGCTCGCGAAATCGTTCACGGTGAGAATCCAAATGACCGTCATCTATAACACAGGCCTCGAAAGGCCTTAAATCGCATCGGGCGCTTACTCGCTCCTGTGCCCCCCACGTCCGCTGCTTGACAAGCCTCCGAATTCCACCTCAAATTGGATCACTGTATCCAGTTTGGAGACGTGCCATTTCCCCCTTAGGTGGCGGTTTCGGCCGAAACGGACGGCTCGGGGCGATCATCCCGGCAAACAATTCGGTCCTGGAGCCTGAGTGGTGGTCGAAGCTCCCGCCCGGGTTTGCGCTCTATTCGACCCGCATCCTCGCGCGCGGCAACCTGACACCCGAGGCGGTGCGGGCAATGGAAGAGAATGTCGACCGCGCGGTCGACGAGCTCGCCGCGACCGGCGTCGATGTGATCGCCTATTGCGACATGGTCACCACCTTCATCATGGAGCCGGGGTGGAACGAGGCGAAGGTCGCCGAGATCGAAAAGCGCTCGCAAACGGCGGCCGTTTCTGCGTGGACCGCGCTTCGTGACGCCCTGACCGCGCTCGGCGTGACCCGCTTCGCGCTCGGCACGCCCTACCCCGCACCGATCCATGCATTGGCGCCGCCCTTCTTCGCAGCGCGCGGTTACCAGCTCGTCAGTGACCGGACCCTCGACATTCTGAAGATGACGGACGTGCCAAAGGTCACGTCCCGGGAAATCCGCGATTTCGTCGCCACGCTCGATCGCAAGGACGCCGAGGCGATTGTGCTCTTGGCGACCGATTTGCCCTGCTTCGGCGTGCTGGCTGAACTCGAGCGTGAGTTCGGGCTGCCGGTGTTGACGTCCAACCAGACGATTCTCTGGAGCGCCATGCGCGCGGTGAATAAATCTAACAAGACCGACTTCGTTTCCATTCCTGACCTTGGAAAGCTGTTTCATGTCTAGTTCTGTCGCGGCCGCAACGCGGCCGCCTTCGACGCGCGCCGCAGGCATGCCTCGTTCCGCGATCCGCGAAATCATGACCATGGCCGCAACGCGGCCTAGCGTCATTCACATGGAGATCGGCGAGCCCGATTTCTCGACACCACCTGCGATCGTCGACGGTGCCTTCGAAGCAGTCCGGCAGGGCTGGACCAAATACAGTTCCAACGCCGGATTGCCGTCTCTGCGCAAGCTCGTCGCCGAACGGTGCTCGAGCCGCTGGAACACCTCGGTCACAGCGGACCAGATCGTCATCACGACTGGCGCGATCGGCGCACTATATTCTTCGTTGATGGCGGTCGTCGATGCGGGCGACGAAGTCCTGATCCCCGACCCCGGCTGGCCCAACTACGAAGCCATAACCCATCTCGCAGGGGCGAAGCCTGTGCGCTTCAACCAACCCGCCTCGCGTGGCTTCCTGCCCGATCCGGACGAGATCGAGCGCCTGATCACGCCGCGCACCAAAGCCATTCTGATCAACACTCCGGGGAATCCGAGCGGCGCCGTATTTGGGACGGCGCTGATGAAACGCATTGGCGAAATTGCGCGACGAAGCGGCATTTATGTGGTGAGCGACGAGATATACGAGGACATCGTCTTCGAAGGCGAGCATGTCAGCGCCGCGGGTATCGTGCCGGAAGACCGTCTCTTCGTCGTCTCGGGATTTTCCAAGACCTACGCCATGACGGGCTGGCGGCTCGGCTGGCTCGTCTGCCCTCCAGAGCTTGCATCCATAGTCACCGGGCTTCAGGAGCCGGTGACGAGCTGCGCCTCGACGATCTCGCAGAAGGCAGGCGAAGCGGCCTTGTCCGGTGATCAGAGCTCGGTGAGCGAATTCCGCGACACATTCAAGCGCCGCCGCGACATCGTCGTGGATGTGTTCGGCAATTCCGGCCTGTTGCCGGTCGTACCGCACGGCGCTTTCTATGCGTTGATAGACGTGAGCTCGACCGGCCGCTCCTCTCTCGAATTTGCGAAGTCGTTCCTGCTGGCCGCGGACGCAGCTGTCGTCCCGGGTGTCACTTTCGGTCCAAGTTGCGATCGCTACGTTCGCATTGCCTTCACAATCGAAGACGCGCAGCTTCGCGATGGCCTCACGCGTTTGCGGCAGTTCATCGAGCAGTCCGGCTCACATTAATCCGGAGAGATCTACTATGCTGCGCATCAACGGCGGGCGGCTGATCGCCGATCTCCGCACCCTATCCGCGTTCGGAAAATTTCAAACCGGTGTCGATCGTGTCGCACTGTCTGTTGAGGACATCGAGGCGCGGCGCTGGCTCTGCGGCAAATTGCGCGAGATAGCGCTGGACGCGACGATGGACCGCTACGGCAACGTCTTCGGGCGAGATCCAAAGGTGGATAAAGCCATCCTGATCGGGTCGCACACGGACACGGTGCCGCGCGGCGGTTGGCTCGACGGTGCGCTGGGCGTGATCTATGGCCTCGAGATCGCCCGTGCTTGGCGCGAGAGCGGAAGAACCGCGCCGGTCGGTATCGATGTCGTGTCGTTTTCAGACGAAGAAGGCACTTATTTGCCCTGCCTCGGCTCCCGCTCGTTCTGCGGCGTGCTCGACGAGCGCGACACGACCACGGCGAAATCCAAGACCGGCGCGGCCCTGACCGAGTCGCTCTCCGCTTTGGCCAACGAAGCGCCGCTGATCCGTCTCGATCGCGAACGGCAGGTCGCCTTCCTCGAGGCACATATCGAGCAAGGCCCGCGGCTCGAGGCCTCCGGCACGAAGGTCGGCGTGGTCACCGGTATCGTCGGCATCCGGCGATTCCGGGTTACCGCGCGCGGTCAGGCTGACCACGCAGGCACGACGCCCATGGGAATGCGCAAAGATGCCGCTGCCACACTGTTCAATCTGGCGGTACGGACCGAAAGGGAGTTTCCCAAGATCGGAGGGCCGGACACGGTATGGAATGTCGGCACCTTCGCGCTGCATCCGGGCGCGGCGAATGTCGTGCCGAGCCAGGCTGAAATGACGCTCGAATTCCGCGACACCGCGTCCGAAACACTCGATGCGCTCGAGCGGTCGTTCATCGGTTGGGTGGACGAAGCTTCGCGCGGGCAGGTCAAGGTCGAAGCAGTGCCGACCGCCCGTATTGCGCCGGCAGCCATGTCGTCCACGCTGGGCGCCGCACTGACCGAGGCTGCCATCGCGAACGGCGACAAACCGCTTTCGATGCCGAGCGGCGCCGGTCACGACGCGATGTTTCTCACCGCGCAAATCCCAAGCGCGATGATGTTCATACCCAGCATTGGTGGCCGCAGCCACGATATCACCGAAAATACCGCAGACGCCGATATCGTGCTTGGCTGTCAGGTGCTGGCGGATGCGACCGAGAAGCTGATTGCGCGTTTTGCGTGACGGTCGCCACGCGCCTTCGCCTCACTCCGGCCGCGCGATGAATTTGCCGCGTTTGACGCGGCCATCGACCAGCTTGCCGTCTTGCGCGATCTTGGTGCCGCGCAGGAAAACCATGGCTGGCGTCGCCGGCACAGCCATGCCGTCAAAGGGCGTCATCGCCGCCTTACTCAATTGATCGGCATTGCGGACCGTAAAGGGCCGCCGCGGATCGATCACGACGATGTCCGCATCCGAGCCAACCTGCAATGTCCCCTTACGCGGGAAAAGACCGAAGCGCCGCGCCGGCGCTCGCGAACCGACTCGGGCCAAATCCTGGTAGGTCAGCACGCCCTCGCCGACCAGACGCAATAAGACCGGCAGGAACGTCTGCACGCCAGGGAAGCCACCGGGCGCTTTCGTAATATCGTCAGTGCCGGCCAGCTTTTCCTGGGCCGTATGCGGGGCGTGATCGGTCGCAACCATCTGAACGATGTCCTCGCGCAGCGCCTCGCGAACAGCTTCGAGGTCGGCTTGCGGTCGCAGCGGCGGTACGACCTTGGCGACCGGTCCTTGGCGCACCAGCTCGTCCTCCGCGAGCCACAGGTTGTGCGGCGTGACTTCGCTTGAGAGATGCCTGGGCGCCAGCGCACGCAACACGCCGACGCTATCGGCACAGCTGATCTGGCGAATATGCGCTTCGACCCCCACGTGGCGTACCGCGACGCAAGCCCGCGCGAGACCGATCGCCTCTGCAACGGTCGGGCGCGTGCGCATGAAGGAGCGGCGGTCACTGATGGCTTTGCCCTCGGCCGCCGTCATTGCTTGAACGATGCTGTCGTCGCCCGGCGTGATGCCCGCGACTGCGCCGGCTTCGCGCACGGCCTTGAGCACCGCCAGCAAGTCGCTGCTGCGGTCCGTCAGCATCGGCGGCGCGAGGTCGGACATGAAAACTTCGAAGGAGATGGCACCGAGTTCCGCCAGCGCGCGGACATGGGTCACGTCCGGGCCGAGGCCTGCCTGCAGGGCGTAGTCGACGTGGGTATGCCCGTCCGCGAGCTCCTTCTTTTCTAAAAAGAGATCCGGCGTCGTGGTCATTGGATTGTCGGTCGGCATGACCATGACAGTGGTGACGCCGCCCGCTGCGGCCGCCGCGCTGCCACTCTCGAAACCCTCCTTGTAGACTAGGCCCGGCTCGCGGAAATGGACGTGGGCGTCGACCAGCCCCGGCAAGACTATCTGCCCGCCGAGATCGAGAATCTCCCGCGCGGAAGCCTCTTCTCCCCGCCTGAGCAGAGCCGTTATTCGGCCGTCCGTGATGGCCAGGTCGCGCGTTTCGGCGCCGGCAGGCGATACCACCTGGCCGTTCCGGAGGATAAAGTCGAACATTGTGGGCTTTTTCTCTATTGCTTCCGTCGGCAGCTTGGCACAAATTGGATACGAGAATCCAGTATTACTGATTTGGATCGAGCTGTGTCCCGTGTAAACCTAGCGAAGGGGAGTCGATGACCAAGGACATCTCGGCACAGCGATTGGCTTACCTGCATATCCGGGACGCTATCGTCGGCGGGTATATGCCAGCCGGCGCCCGGGTCAGGCCCGAGGCGATCGCCGAATTGCTCGGCGTCAGCCGCATGCCGGTGCGCGATGCCATCTACCAGCTCGACGCAGAAGGCTTTCTTCAGCTCATCGCGAACCGTGGCGCCACCGTCCGCGGTTACACCGGAGAGGAGATAATTGATCTTTCCGAGATGCGGGCGCTGCTCGAAGGCTATGCCTCGCGGCTCGCCGTTAACGTCATTACCAACGAGAACATCGCAGAGCTTGAGTACCTGCTTGACCGCTCGCGAAGCTGTGAGAGCGACTACCGCAAATATCTCGAGCGTCATGACGAATTCCACCTCTATCTTTATGAACTCAGCGGGCGCAAGCACCTCGTGAAGGAAATCACGCGGCTTCGGCTGATCCACCGACCCTATCTGCTCGCTTATTCGCTCGGCAATCAGGAACAGGAAATGCTCGGCTTCGAGCACGATCTGATCATGGATGAATTGCGCCGGCGCGATGTCGACGGAACCGACAGGGTCGTGCGCGCCCATGTAGTACGCAACGCTGAGAATGTAGCGAGCTTCGTCGATAAGAAGATGAACGACGATAGCAAGCCGGCGCGGCCGTCTTCCCCCCGCTCCCGTCAGCTGACCGAGCTTTAATCGCGTCTATGCCCGGCGGAATTCCTAGGCCATCACCATGATCAAGTGCCACGACCCCGCGGCCATTTACGCCCCGCTTGGGGCCTACACACACGCGGTCGAGATCCCGGCCGGGACGCGCATGCTGACGGTCTCGGGCCAAATCGGCATCCGGCCCGATGGCTCGCTTGCCGAAGGCATCGAGGCGCAGTTGCGGCAGAGCTGGGCGAACATCGCCGCGATCCTCGACTCAGCGGGCATGACATTAACCGACATCGTAAAGGTCACGACCATTGTCGTCCGGCAGGACGATTTGAAGGTACATCCGAAAGTGCGCAGCGAAGTGCTTGGCTTACACCGAGCGGCGGCGACCGGCTTCTGCGTCTCCGCTTTAGCGAACCCGGACATCCTGTGTGAGATCGAAATCTTGGCGGCAGCAGCGCGCTAGAAAGCGAACACTGGGAGTTCGGTATGTTGCGGTTGTGCTCGCGATAAACGGTCTCGAACGTTAATCTTACGACGCCTTGCAGACGCAGGTCTGTATAGAATTTCTCAGTATGGACTCGCAGGAATGTGGGGCCTTTGACCTCAAAGCCCTTCTCCGTTCAACCTCGTCGCATCGAACGCCAATATCAGCGTCAAACTCTAGGCGGCAGAAACGAGCTCGCGAATGGCATTCGCCACTTGCGTTGGTTGAAATGCCCGGATGTCGCGATGATCTTGACCGGTGGCCAACGGTCTCGGACAGCCGCTGCCAATTCTAGCCTCGTCCAATTATTTCTCCACGCGCCTTCAGACGGCGCTTCAGTATCCCAAAGGCAAAGATGCGTGGGGGACTCTTCTCGGGACCATGCAGGAATCGTCCCTCCCTGAAACCGACGCCAGGCGCGAGCTTGCGAAATGGCAACCCGTGCGCCGCCACAGCCGCGAGTTCGATGGCCTCAAGTTTCAAGACAACAGTTTTCAGCTCTTCGCCCAAGTGTTCGCGCGCGATCTCTACCAATTCGGTCACGGGCCGGTAACGGCATCGACCGAGCGGCGCTCAATCATTGAAATAATGGCGCGCCCGAAAGGCTTCGAACCTCTGACCCCAGATTCGTAGTGTGGTGCCTCTGCCACCAGTGGAGTCGCACCAGTCTCCAGCCCCGCGCTCCGCACAAACGGGAATTCTGCCAACTGCGGCCAGAGAAATTAGCGGCCGTCCGCCTTTGCGTCCATACTATGGGAAGTTCGGAGACCTAGCCGCGTCCGAAAGTGCCGCGCTTCGGTGGGGTTTTCGACCGGCCGTCCGCCTTGGG
>Ga0070658_10004936_pt1 | contig 10869 bp, 12 predicted proteins | sample KBSC13metaG_FD_64664 | JGI IMG/M metagenome (GOLD analysis project Ga0070658, IMG submission 64664) | Corn rhizosphere microbial communities from Kellogg Biological Station, Michigan, USA - KBS C1-3 metaG | ecosystem: Host-associated > Plants > Roots > Rhizosphere > Soil ... | reverse complement strand
GCCGCGCCGGTGAAGGCGTCCGAGGCCGCGGTCACGAACTGGTGCGCCGTGTGGCCGGTCGACCCCGCGACGGTGACCAGGACGGCGACACCCAGGGCACCGCCGAGCTGCTGCGTGACGTTGACCAGACCCGAGGCCGCGCCCGCGTCCTGCATCGGGACGCCTGCCAGCGCCGCCTGGGTCAGCGGGACGAACGACAGCCCGTTGCCGACGGCGAACAGCAGCAGGCAGCCCAGTACGTGCACGTAGGTCGCGTGCTCGTCGAGCTGCGTGGCGAGCGTGAAGCCGGCCAGCCCCAGCGCGACGCCGACGAGCGAGAGCACCTTGTGGGGTACGAGGTCGGACAGCCGGCGTGACGTCAGCTGCGACACGACGAAGACCGTCGTCGGCATCGGGAGGAAGGCGAAGCCGGTCTTGAGCGAGCTGTAGTGCAGCACGTCCTGCAGGAACTGGGTCAGGTAGAAGAACAGGCCGAACATCCCGGCGAACAGCAGCCCGCGGGCCACGTTGGCGCTCGTGCGGCTGCGGTCGGTGAACAGCCGCAGCGGGGTGATGGGCTCCTCGGCGGTCAGCTCGACGCGGACGAACAGCGCGAGCAGGCCGAGGCCGACCGCGAACGAGCCGACGGTCCAGTAGTCGGTCCAGCCGGCCGTGGCCGCGCGGACGAAGCCGTAGACGACGGCACCCATGCCGAGCGTCGAGGTGAACGCGCCGGCCAGGTCGAAGCGGCCCGGGTGCGGGTCGGTCTCGGGCAGCAGCGCGCGACCGGCCAGCACGACCGCGAGGCCGATCGGCGCGTTGACGAACATGACCCAGCGCCACGACGCCCACTGCGTGAGCATGCCGCCGATCATGAGGCCGAGTGCGCCGCCGGAGACCGAGACGGCAGTGAAGAGGGCGAGCGCCCGCAGGCGCTCCTTGCCCTCCGGGTACATGGTGGTCATGAGGGCGAGCGAGGACGGCGCGGCGAAGGCGCCGCCGACGCCCTGCGCGGCCCTCGCCGCCAGGAGGAAGCCCGACGAGGTGGCGAAGCCGCCGAGCAGGGAGGCCACGGTGAAGACCGTGACCCCGAAGACGAAGGTCTTGCGGCGACCGAGCAGGTCACCCGAGCGGGCGCCGAGCAGCAGCAGCCCGCCGAACGTCAGCGTGTAGGCGTTGAGCACCCAGGACAGGCCGGAGGGGCTGAACGACAGCGCGGCCTGCATCTTCGGGAGCGCGACGTTCACGATGGTCGCGTCGAGCACGACCATGAGCTGCGAGGTGAGGATGACGGCGAGGACGAGGGACTCGTGGCTCACCCGCGAGCGGCGGGGAGTCGCGACAGGGTCAGGGGTCAGAACAGACATGGAACGCCTTCCCGGCGTAGAGTGTTGCGGAAGCGGAAGCAACCTCCAGATACGATACGGAGGCATCCTCCGCTTTGCAAGCGCTTTCTTCGGGAGACCCAGGTGACGGACACGCCGGTACGGCCAGCGGTACGGCCCATGCGGGCCGACGCGCGCCGCAACTACGAGGCTCTGCTGGCCGCGGCGCGCGAGGTCCTCACCGAGCGCGGCAGCGAGGCCGCCATGGAGGAGATCGCCCGGCGCGCGGACGTCGGCGTGGGCACGCTCTACCGCCACTTCCCGCGCCGCATCGACCTGATCGAGGCCGTCTACCGCGAGGACGTCGACGGCATCGTCGCGCTGGCCGCTGATGTCTCGGAGCGCCTTGCTCCCTGGGACGCCCTCGTCGCCTGGCTGGAGGGCTTCGTCCGCTACGCGGAGGCCAAGCGCACCTTCCTCGACGAGCTGCACGAGGCCTTCCAGAAGTGCCCGGAGATCGCCGTCAACAGCCGTGAGCGCATCGGCGGGGCGGCCACCGCCGTCCTGGCCAGGGCGCAGGAGGCGGGGGTGGCCCGGCGCGACCTCGACGGCGCCGACCTCATGCAGCTGGTGGGCGGCATGTGCATGGCGCGCAACGCGACGCTCGCGCAGAACGAGCGCCTGCTCACGTTCGTCCTCGATGGCCTCCGCCCGCCCCACCCGACGAGTCCGTGACCTGAGGACACCCTGACGCTCCCCCTGCGCACACCCGCCATGGCGGTCCCGCTAGGGTTCCCCGGATGATTGCGCTAGGGCAACGAACGGGCGGCTGCGCCGGGCTCCGCCTCGGTCTCCGCGAGCTGCACGCCGAGCGCGTGCAGACCGTTCAGCAGAGCACGGCGGTCGCGCGGAGAGCACGCCTCGAGCGCCTCGCGCAGGCCTTCCCGGCGCAGGTCGCGGACCTGGCGCACGACCCGGCGGCCGCTGGCCGTCAGGTGCAGGAACACCTCGCGCCGGTCGCTCGCGCCCGCCTCGCGCTGGATGAGGTCGGCGGCGACCAGCCGGTCGCACAGCCGGGTCGCCGAGCTCGGGATCGCCGAGAGCTCGTCGGCCAGCGCGGTCAGGTTCATGGGCCCGCGCTCCTGGAGCACGAGCAGCGCCTGCAGCTGGGAGGTGGAGACCCGCTGGGTGGCCTTCGCACTGGCCCGCGCGGCGAGCAGCAGGACGGGGCGCAGCGCATCGTCGACGGCGGCGGCGATGTCGTCGGGCTCGGGACCGAGGTGTCGTTGGGCTGGCATCAGGACATCAGTGTGTCAGGCCCTCTCCCGTCCCGGCCAGCACCTGAACGGACGGATCTGGGACTCGGCCTGGGAGGAGCACGATGACCACGTCCGACCCCGCCCTCACCCGGCTCCTGTCCGCCAGCCCTGCCCACCTCGTGGCCGTGGAGGTGCTCACGCGGCTGCGGGAGGAGCACCGGACGGGTGCCGAGCTCTGGCTGGCCGACTACCGCCAGACGAGGCTGGTCGCGCTCGAGTCGGGCGCCGAGGTGCTGGTCGACGACTCGTGGATCGGGCGCTGCTTCGCCGGGCAGTCCGTCGTGGTCGACGGCGAGCGCACCGCCCTTCCCGTCACCTCGCGGGGCAACCGGCTCGGCGTGCTCACGCTCGACTCAGCGACTCCCGCGACCGAGGACCTGAAGGACACGACCTCGCTGCTGGCCCAGGCCATCCTCGCCATCGGGTCGGCCACGACCGTCTACGAGAGCACGCGCCGCCGCCAGCCGCTGACCGTCGCCGCCGAGCTGCAGTGGGCGCTGCTGCCGGGCCAGTCCTACCGCGACGACGACGTCACGCTCGCCGGGCTGCTGGAGCCGGCGTACGCCATCGCGGGCGACTGCTACGACTGGGCCCGGGACGACGACGTCCTGCACGTCGCCGTCCTCGACGGGACGGGGCGCGGCGTGCCCGCGGCGCTGGCCACCACCCTGGCCCTCGGCGCGCTGCGGAACGCGCGCTACACCCGTTCCTCACTGGCCGACCAGGCGGCGCTGGCCGACCAGGCCGTCTACGCCCACCACGGCGGGGACGCGTTCACCTCGGCGCTGCTGCTGCGGTTCGACGTCGCCAACGGTCAGGTGCGGGTCGTGGACGCGGGGTCGCCCCTGCTGTACCGCCAGCGCGAGGGTCGGGTCGAGCGCATCGAGCTGGACCCGCAGCTGCCGCTCGGCATGTTCGAGGAGACGCTGTACGTCGAGCAGCACGTCGACGTGCTTCCCGGAGACCGCCTGCTCGCGGTCAGCGACGGCATCCACGGCGTGGTGCTCGACGGTGCCCCCTTCGGCAACAACGGCGTCGAGCAGACGCTGCGCGAGGCCCGCCTGCTCGCGCCGGCGGAGGTGTGCCGCCACGTGCTCCGCACGCTCCGCCAGTCGTGGGGCGAGGACGGCCCGTCGGACGACGCGGTCGTGCTCTGCCTGGACTGGCACCCGCGTTCGGACCGCGTGTGAACAGCGTTTGAAGCACGCCGGACGGGTCAAGGGCGGGGTATGCCGCAACGAGCCTGGACCAAGAAGCGCGAGCGTCAGTACGAGCACATCAAGGAGGGCCTCGAGGAACGGGGCCGCCCCGAGGACGTCGCGGAGGAGATCGCGGCGCGCACCGTGAACAAGGAGCGCGCCCGACACGGCGAAGCCAAGCAGGCCTCGAACACGTCGACCGACGACATCAGCAGCGGACGCCGCGGCGGCCTGCGCAGCCATCGCGGCCCCGGCGGCCGGACGAAGGCGCAGCTCTACGCCGAGGCCAGGCGCAAGAACGTCCGAGGCCGCTCCGGCATGACCAAGGCCGAGCTCGAGAAGGCCGTCGACCAGCGCTGAGCGCTAGTCGCTGCCCGGCCAGGTGCCGGTGGCCCTCTCGAAGCCCTTGGCGCCGGCCCGGTCGACCACGGCGCGCGTGCCCTTCATGACAGCGCCCTGCAGGGCCGCGGCGGCAGCGACCTCGCCGAACGACGCGGCCCGCGACGTCGCCTCCGGCACGTCGTCGCGGCGGGACGCGACCGACCAGAGCTTGCGGAAGAGCAGGTTCGCGAGCAGCCCGGCGAGCAGACCGACGACGAGCCCGAAAGGCTTGTAGAGCAGCTTCACGACCGTCGCCTCCGCACGACCGTGACGACCAGCACGAGGGCGGCGACCGCACCGGCGGCCGGGACGGCCACGGGCTTCAGCTCCACGAGCCGGGCCTGCAGACGCGACTTCAGGTTGAGCTTGTCGGCCAGGAGGTCGACCGTGGCCGCCAGCTCGGCACGGTGCTGCTCGATGTCCTGCTTGAGCTCGGTGACGTCGGCGCTCACCGCTTCACCGCCGCCACGTCGAGCTTGATGCTCGCCAGCGCCTCCTCGGGCACCGGCGGCACGGCGGCGGTGATCTCCTTCTTGCCGACGAGCGCGGCGACGCCTGCGACGGCGAACAGCGCCGCGGCGACGACGAGCGCTGCGAGCCACCCGGGGAGCGCCACTGCGAGGCCGAGCACGGCTGCGGCCACGAGGGTGCCGATCCCGAAGACCGCGAAGAGGGCTCCGCCGCCGAGGAGACCGGCACCGACGCCGGCGTACTTGCCCTTGCGGGCCATCTCCGCCTGCGCCAGCCGGAGCTCGTCGCGGATGAGGGCGCTCGTCTCCTCGGTCATCCGGGCGACGAGCTCGCCGATCGAGGCGTTGTCTTCCAAGGTACGGGTCACGGTGGCCTCCCAGGTGGTCGTGCCCTCCGCCTACCCCGGGTCCTCCGACCCCAACACTCAGTCGGCGAGCAGGCGCACCTGGAGCTCGGCGAGCAGGCGCTCGTCGGGGTCGTCGAGGTCGAGCCCGGCGACCTCCTGCGCCTTGCGGAGCCGGTAGCGCACGGTGTTGTAGTGCAGACCGAGGTGGGTCGCCGCGAGGCGGACGTCGCCGACGGCCGCGAAGTAGGCCCGCAGGGTCAGGAGCAGCTCTCCCCCGTGCTCGCGGTCGTGCTCCACCAGTCGCATGCCCGGGCCCTCGAGCAGAGCCGGGTGGGCCAGCGCCACCTCCCGGAACTGCGCCAGTCGCCACGACGCCTGGACCGTGTCGGAGTCGGTGAGCCCGGACCAGCCGCGCCGCTCCGACAGGTCGAGCAGCTCCTCGACGACGGATCGGACGCCCAAGGTGTCGGCGAGCTGCGGGAAGGAGCTGCTGACCATGGCGCGGTGGGGCGCCGAGCGCTGCAGCCGGCTGTGCATGTCGGTGAGCACGCGGAGCACGGCCTCGCGGTCCTCGGGCTGCGAGCAGGGGAAGAGCAGGAAGGTCGCGTCGTTGGCGGGCGCCGTCACCGCCGGCACCCGGTAGGCGTCGCAGTAGCTGCGCGCCAGGGAGACCAGCCTGCGCGCGGTGGCGGCCCGGTCGGCCGGCTCCGCCACGAGGGGCCGCAGACCGGCGAGCACGAAGCCGTTGTCGAGGGGCACCTTGAGGTGCTCCGCCACGAGCCGCTCGGTGTGCATCCCGTTGAGCAGCGCGGCGAACACAGCGTCGTGCTGGTCCGCACCGCCGCTGCCGACCGCAGCGTGTCGCAGCATCGCGAGGGCCGCCACGTCGACGGCGCGGCGGAGACCGGCGAAGGTCTCCTCCTCGTCGCTGTCGCCCGAGGGCGTGACCCAGATCGTGCCGAACAGCTGGCCACCGGCGAGCACCGCAGCCGCGTAGCGCTCGGCCATGCCCTCGACCTCACCGGCCGCGATGTGCAGGTGCTCGCCCTTCGCCAGCCGGTCGAGCAGGCCTGCCTCCCTCAGCCGAGCGAGAGCGTCGACGGGCGCGCGCCGGCCGAGCAGGGTGTCGGTGCGGACCTGGTCGGAGGCCTCGCCTCCGGAGTACGCGACGAGCTGCCACGCCGGGTCGTGCACGACCACCGAGCCGTGGCAGAGGCTCGCGAGCGCGTCGGCGACGGCGAAGAGCGAGTCACCCTCCGTCGACGTGACCGAGGCGGCGGTGTTGACCGACAGCCGCGCCAGGGTCAGGACGTGTCCCCAGTCCGCCGCGGGGTCGACGACCACCACCGCGGGCCCGTCCTCCGCCACGTCGGGGACGGAGACGCCCTTGAGCAGCACCGCCGGGGCCCCGGCCGCGGCGGCCTGGGCGAGGAGCTCCGTGGCGTCGTCGAGCCGATGCCCGACGCCGACGACGAGCACGTCGGCAGCCATCGGGACCGGGTGCGCAGGGTCGCTGACGACGACGGCGGCGAGCTCCCCACCGAGGTCCCCTCGAGCACCGACGACGAGGGCTGGTCCGAGGTCCTCGACCAGCCTGCTGACGGTGCGCACGACCTCACTCTGTCACTTGCCGCCGGCGGCTGTCCGACCCGACAAACGTGGCTCCTCAGCTCGTCATGAGCGGACAACGGCACGGGTCAGGCCGTCTCCGTACCGTGCTGGCATGACCGCCGTCACGCGCCGCCTCGCGCTCCTCGCCCTCCTGCTGGGCACCGCCTGCGGCTCGACCGTGTCGACCCAGCAGCAGGTCGCGGGGGCCGACGGCCTCGGCGGCGCGTCGACGTCGGCGGCCACGTCCGGAGCAGCGTTGACGGGAGGCGCCCAGAGCGGGGCGCTCGACTCGGCCGGCTCCGCCGGCGCGACGACGTCCCGTACCGGCTCGACGGGGGGTACGACGACGGGCGGGCCCGCGGCGGTCCCGACGCAGCTCCCAGGCATCGCCAAGGGCAGCAGCCCTGTCGAGGTCGGCGTGCTGGTCGTCAAGGACCTCGGTCAGGCCACCGAAGCCCTGGGATACAAGGGATTGTCGACGGGCGACGGCCCGGCGCAGGCGCGCGCGTCCGTGGCCCTGCTGAACAAGCGAGGCGGGCTGGCGGGCCACCCCGTGACCCCCGTGATCTTCGAGCAGGATCCGACGAAGGACGCGACGACGCAGTACCAAGCGGCGTGCAGCTCCTTCTTCGACGACCACAAGGTGCGTGCCGTCGTCGCCTGGGGGCTGCTGCCCCTGGTGCAGGCCTGCTCGGAGAAGGCCGGGGTCCCGTTCGTCACGTCGGGCAACCGCACGACGTCGCTCGCGCTGCTCCGTAGCCACAGCCTGACCGCGGTCGCCTCGCAGCTCTCGCTCGACCGGATGATCCCGGCCTGGATCGCCAGCCTCAAGAAGCAGAGCTGGTTCGCGCCTGCATCCGCGACCGAGCAGGTGAAGGTCGGGCTGATCTTCAACGAAGACAACGACTACGCGCAGGTCCCGCAGATGGTGAACGCGGCCCTGGGCAGCGTCGGCGAGAAGCTCTCCGCGCAGCAGAGCATGCCCGGCACCGATGACACCTCCAAGGTGGGTGCGGCCAGCTCGTCCGGCTCCAACGCCGCGCTGAAGTTCGCGTCCCTGGGCGTCAACCGCGTCCTGACCGTCGACAAGAGCGGGCAGGCCATCGCCTACTTCGCGATCGCTGCGCAGAGCCAGGGCTACTACCCGCGGTACGGCCTGTCGTCGCTCGAGCTGCCGTCGGCGCTGCGCACCGTGCTGAGCGCGCGGCAGCTGCAGGGCGCAGCCGGCATCGGCTGGATCCCGTCGACCGACGTGCCGAGCAACGCGCAGCCGCCGCTGTCGGTGAACGGCACCGCCTGCGTCAAGGCGATGGTGGCTGCCCAGCAGGACATGACGCTCAGCGCGACACGGTTGTCGGCGCTCGCCACCTGCGACGGCGTCCTGCTCCTCGGGTCCGCCTGGACGGACCCCAACCTGGTCACGTCGACGTTCTTCTCCGGGCTCAGCCGGCTGGGTGCCGGGTACGCGCCCGTGACAGCCCTGGCCGACGACTTCACGTCGCACCGCGACGGCGCCTCCGCGTTCCGCCCCCTCGCCTACGGCGCGGCCTGCGACTGCTTCGCCTACACCGCGGCGCCGCAGAGGTTCTAGGTCGGCACGACCGGGAGGTTCTAGGTCGGCACGACCGGGACGTTCTAGGTCGGCGCGACCAGCACGTCTTAGGTCGGCACGACCAGGACGGGCCGCGTGGTGCTGCGCAGCAGCGCCGGCACGACGGACGGGTCGACGAGCCGCTCCAGCACGCCCTTGTGGTGGGCACCGACGACGATGAGGTCGGCGTCGTGCGCTTCGGCGGCGCGGCAGATCTCGGTCATCGGGTCACCCCGCTCGTGCAGGACCTGGCTGGCCGGGACGCTGGAGGTGTCGACGTCCGCCGGAGGCTGGTCCAGGACGGGCGGGGGCCACGCGGGCACCGGACCGAGTGGCATGACCTGCCCGAACGCGAGGGGCGTCAGGGCGGCGGCGCTCGCGTCGTCGACGCACACGACCAGGTAGTCGACGTCGGGAGTGCCGCTCAGCAGCTGCACCGCCGTGCGCGCGGCGTGCTGCGAGGCTTCGTTGCCGTCGAGAGCGATGAGGACGCGCACATCGGTGATCTTCCCCGTCGGTCGCGGCTCATGCCTACCCTGCAGGCATGTGCCGCAGCATCAAGCCGCTCAACAACTTCGCCCCTCCCGCGACCGACGACGAGGTGCGTGCCGCCGCGCTCCAGTACGTCCGCAAGATCAGCGGAGCGGCCCGTCCGGCGCAGGCGAACGAGGCGGCGTTCTCCGCTGCGGTCGACGAGGTGGCGCGCGTGTCGCGGCAGCTCCTGGACGCGCTGGTGACGACGGCTCCGCCGAAGAACCGGGAGGTCGAGGCGCTCAAGGCGCGCGCCCGCGCCGAGGCCCGCTACCGCTGACGCGTTGCGTCCGCTCCGGTGGACACGCCGGGCGCTTGGCCCGAGCGGACGCTGCGGATCAGGAGGCGGTGGGGACGGCGATGCGCTTGCGGATCTGCGCACCCAGGGCGGCCTTCCAGCGGGGTACGGGTGGCGCGACGAAGACGTCGTGCCCCAGCTTCCTGGCGCAGCGGTAGAGCTCCGCCGTCAGCCGCGGCTGCAGGACCTCGAGCAGGGCGAGGTCGTTGCGGACGAAGCCGACGGCGATGCGGCTGGCGCGGTCGCAGTAGCCGTATTGCCCGCCCATGCCCTCGGCCCCGTACGCATCGGGGTTGGGGCCGAAGCGGCCGGTCAGGCCGGGCATCGCCATGTTGCCGATGTAGCCGATGGTCCGCGGCGTCGTGGCCTTCGTCATCCCGGACGCGAGGCGCGGCACGGGCAGCTCGCGAGTCAGGGCATCGGTCTCGTTCTGGATCACCTTCCCCCACTCGGCCACCGACTCCCTGGACAGGATCCGCACCCCGTCGAGCTCGCCGTCGTTCGCGACCATCGCCCAGCACCGCGCGAGCCCGCGCGCCGTCGAGGTCCCCCCGCCGGCGGGGAACTCCGCGGCGAGGACGGCCGGGCTGTTGAAGATGGTCTCGAGCTCGTCGAGGCCGGAGCTCCGCCCGGTGCCGAGGAAGGACTTGCCGGTCAGCGTCCTCGGGTCACGCGCCGCGGCGGTCATGATGTCGTGCGTGCGCCGGAGGAAGCCGGGCAGGTGCCCGGTGCGCGTCGGGTAGACGTGGGCGGTGTGGTGCAGCTCGGCGGCCGGTGTGCCGATCCACGTCTCGAGGCCCAGCGGCTCGGCGATCTCCTCACGGAAGTACGTCCCGAGGGATCTGCCGGAGGCCCGCTTGACGATCTCCGCGAGCAGCCAGCCCACGGACAGGGCGTGGTAGCCGTGCTGCGTGCCCGGCTCCCACTCGAGAGGCGCCGCGGCGAAGCCGGCGCTGATGGCCTCGTAGTCGTCCCACCCGGTGCCGTCGAGGCGCGTGATGTCGGTCTGCCCCTCGAACCCGAACAGGCCCGCCGTGTGCATCAGGACGTGCCGGACGAGGACGCGCTCCTTGCCGTTCTGCGCGAACTCCGGCCAGTACCGCGCAACGGGTGCGTCGATGTCGATGTGCCCTCGGTCGGCGAGGACCTCGACGCACATGGCGGCGAGGCCCTTGGTCGCCGACATGATGATCGTGCTCGTGTCGCGCCGCCAGGGCACGCCCTTGTCGGCCTGACCGGCCCACAGGTCCACGACCGGCTCGCCGTCGACGTAGGCGCAGTAGGCGCCGCCTCCGATGCCGAGGGATCCCTTCTCCCTCAGGAAGAGATCGCGAACGGGCTCGTAGCCCGGCTCCACCAGCCAGTCGTTCACGCGGGCACCTCTCGTTGCGGTCCGGTGTAGGTGAAGCAGCCGCAGGCGTCGTCCCACTTCCCGGGGCGGTAGGCCACCACCCCGTCACGACGCGTCGTCGACAGCCCGACCTGGAACGTGTAGGCCGAGGCGTAGCCGGACAGCCGGCTCGCGCCCGCGACGAGGCTCGGTGCGCCGTCGGCGCGGCCGGCAGCGGTGATGGCGGCCTTGAGGAAGTCGATGGACTCGCAGGCCGTCATGAGCGCACCCCGCTCGTTCGGCGTGTCCTGGGGCTGCTGCCGGAAGAACCTCAGGCAGGCCTTGCCCGCGGGGGTCAGCTGCGACAGGTCAGGAACGTCGGACACCGGGTCCCAGCCGAGGAAGAGCGCGCCCTTCAGCTCGGCCGCGGGGACGTTGGACGCGATGTTGCCGAGCGGCTCCTGGCTCGTGTAGCCGTAGCGCGGGTA
>Ga0070658_10004934_pt1 | contig 10871 bp, 8 predicted proteins | sample KBSC13metaG_FD_64664 | JGI IMG/M metagenome (GOLD analysis project Ga0070658, IMG submission 64664) | Corn rhizosphere microbial communities from Kellogg Biological Station, Michigan, USA - KBS C1-3 metaG | ecosystem: Host-associated > Plants > Roots > Rhizosphere > Soil ... | reverse complement strand
CGCCCTGCAGGCGCGTCTGGAGATGCGCGAACGACAGATCGAGGCCATGCACCGAATCAGCGCGGCGCTCTTCTCCAAGACCAGTCTGGACGACCTTTTGCGTGAGACATTGACGGTCTCCCTGCATACCGTTCAGGCGGATGCCGGATCGATCTTGCTGTTCGATCGCGAAAGACATGTCCTGGTGTTTCGCTACGTGATCGGAGGCGCGACCGAACTCGTCGGGCGCGAATTCGACCCCATTACAGATCTGAAAGGCAACGCCTCCCGCGTGTTTCGCACCGGGGAGGCGCTGATCACGCCGGACACCAGCAGCAGCGGTCACAACCCCAAGTTCGACCACGATACCGGCTATGTGACGAAAAATATGCTCACCGTGCCGCTCAAGAACATGAATGAGACCATCGGCGTCATGCAGGCGCTCAACCGGCGCAGCGGCCAGTTCGATCAGGATGACCAGGATCTGCTGGAGATCGTCAGCAGTCTGGCCTCGACCTCGATCGTCAACGCCACCCTGGCGCAGGAGGCGCAGCTCGCCGCCGTCGCCCGCGCGGTCGGGGATCTTGGCCACGATATCAAAAACGCCCTCACTCCGATCGAGACCATGGTCGAGACGACGGTGCAGGCGTTTATCGTCCCGATGTTCGAAGAGTTGGACGCGCTCGCCGCCTCCTGGCAGGATTCCGATCCCGAAAAAGCGCAGTTGATGCAGGCGCCGACCCAACTCCTGCGGGACTGGTATCCGGAGATGCAAGGCTCTGTGCAGGACGGCTGCGCCGATATTCGCGAGATGGTGAGCGAGATCGCCGACTATATCAAAGGCGCGCAGGCCACCCATTTCGAAAACAACCGTGTGGACGAGGTGATCCAGGAGCGGCTGCGACGCCTGATGGTTCTCGCACGTAATCGTCGTGTGGCCCTGAATCTGGAGGACATGACTGCGGTGCCGCCGTTCCCCTTCGACAATCGCCTGCTGGGCCGCGCGATCTTCAATCTGGTCAACAACGCCCTGGGCGCGATCAACGACGCCGTCAAGCGGAAGAACCTGGAGATGCGCCCGGAGGGCTTCAACATCCGGATCACCGCCACGGCGGTGACCGACGGAGTCTTTCCCGAAGGCAACTACTGTTGTATCAACGTCGAGGACGACGGCCCCGGCATTCCGCCCCATGTCAGAGAGTCGCTTTTCACCAGCAAGGCGATCAGCACGACGCCCGGCGGCACCGGCATCGGCACCCGTTTCGTCAAAAGTGTCGCTGACGCGCACCACGGTACGGTCGGCGTCATCAGCGAACCCGGCAACGGCTCCTGCTTCTGGATCAAACTTCCCCTCACGCAGAGTCAGCCATAGGCATTTTCAAGCGACCCCATCCTACGCAGCAATGCCTTACGCTTGCATTACAACCAGAGAAACCTCCTGAGAAGCTTCGGCGATCCGATCTGCTCAGGAGGTTTCTACGGTCATATGCGTCTCTCGATCGCAGCGCTCCTCAAGAGATCCGATCCGCATCCTATGAAGAGAAGCCTCTGCGGCTATTGGGTGGTGGTTGTTTGTGCCTGAAACAACTGAAAGATACCCGTCACTCCCTGGGAATTGACGGTACCGCCTGTAATCGATGTGCCGTTATAGACGCCGGTGAACGTCGTCGTCGTGCCCCCTCCGCCCGCAAGGAGGGTCACCTTCTTGCCGATGACAGCGCCGATCCCCGAGACGTAGATTCCCGGGGCGTGTCCGTTGGTTATGACCGATCCGGTGAATGTGAGCGCATCCTTCGTCTGGGTAAAGGTGAAGTTCACAGACTGCTGGCCGCCGGTGGTCGGAGTCGCCGTACCCCCCCACCAGGAGGTGTTGGCGGTGATATTGGGCGTCGTGGCCCCATTGGATTTTGTGAGCGTAAAGTTTCCTCCCGCAGAGCCGGTGCTTGTGTAGGTTCCCGTAACCCTGGATCCGCTCACCGTTCCGGTTAAGGTTACGGTGTCTTCCCCGACGGTTCCATCAACAGGATAGTACTGGATCTGCACGATGCTGGTCGGCAGCACAGCAGTCGAAATAAAGATACGATTGGTGTAGATTGTGGTGGTATCGAGCGTATACCCGCCGGTAGGGATCGGCACTCCATCGATGCTGACGACCAGGGGTTTGGAGAGATCGATCGGCGCACTGGTAGAGTACCAACTCGCCTGCCCGAATCCGTGCATCTGCTCAGTACGCTGCGCAGGCGCATCTTTGACATGCGCGGCTCTACCGGCTGTGTCGGCGGAGGGAGGGGGAATGGTCGCAATGACGGTCGGAAGAAACAGGTAGGTGATGGAAGCCGTGAGTTGGCTGCCGTCGATCGTCCCGGTGATCGTCCCGATCGAACTGCCGCTCACGCCGGTCTTGACAGCGGTGCCGGTAATGGTTGAGCCACTCTGAAAAAACTCAACCTGGAGGGTACTGGAATCCCCCACAGCCCGGGTCTGTGTGAAGGAACCGGTCCAGATGCCGTTTACGGCGGGATTGCTGCTCCCGCCTCCACCTCCGCATCCTACTGCAAACAGAGCCGTACAGACGGCGAAGATCGCCAACAAACCAAACTGTCGCATTCTCACAATTTCCTCCCTGTGACGCTAAGGTACGAATCGCATTGGAGGGGGGTCAGGGGTAACGAACGCTCGATTATATCATGCCCGACCTGCCGCGTCAAGCCCAGAAAGCCAGGAAGAAATGCAGACGAGAGTGTGGCAGGCGTCCTCAGAGGATGCCTGCCGGGCGCAGACGGAGGAGGCTCAACCTTACATATCCCCCGTCTTGGGGTTCGATGTGGGGGCGGGCGTTGGGGCTACGGTCTTGGGAGCGGGCATCGCGATCATTCCTACCGTCATTCGTACAGGCGGTGGGGGCGGATTGATGCGATCGAGGACGACGCGGAGCGCTTCGACTCGGCGGGCCTTCTCGTAAGCGGTTATCGGCGTGGTCTGGTCGGTCGGTTCTACGGGCTGACGCCGTCCGAGATTCGACGCGTAGGAGTAGAGCGAGATAAACATCGCAGCGGCGCAGGCCAGCGTGGTCGCCATACGCTTGCGCACGGCGGAGACGCCGACAGGGCAGTCCGTGGTCAGCATCGTCCCATCCGGACGGCGGTAGAAGCGCACACAGAGACGCCCTTCAGCGCCTGCCACCAGGGTCTCCGCTTCGGCGCGGGACATCCCCGAGAGGTTATAGACGCTGTGTCGGCACGCCTCGCAGTGCCGCACGCGATCGTCGCCATCCATCTTCTCCCATGAGGCTTTGCAGGGCGACGCGACCCGCACCGATCCCAGAATATCGTCTTGTTTCATTGTCTCTCTCCCTCTGACGGCCTGCTCTCTCCCCATGTATAGAGAGGAAAGCGGCTGATTTGTGGTGTTAGTCCCGGGGAAGATCCGGAAGGTTCATCGTCGCCGGATCTTTTTTGAAAAAGTAAAAAAGGGTGCGACTCCACACTTGACAATACCACACTAAAGTAGTATACTAACATCGTCACAAAGGGCGGACCTTTAATTAGCTCATTCTACCACTACGCGCAAAGATTGCGGAGGTTTATAAACATGGGGAAAGCAGTAGGAATTGACCTGGGAACGACGAACTCCGTCGTCTCCATTATGGAAGCCGGCGAACCGACCGTTATACCGAACGCCGAAGGCAGCCGAACCACGCCGTCCATCGTCGGATTCAACAAGACCGGCGAGCGGTTGGTCGGGGCCAGCGCCAAGCGTCAGGCGATCACCAGCCCGGATCGCACGATCATCTCGATCAAACGCCGCATGGGCACCACCGACAAAGTGACCGTCGATGGCAAACCGTATTCGCCGGAAGAGATCTCGGCGATGATCCTGCAAAAACTGAAGGCCGATGCGGAAGCCTATCTCGGCCAGCCCGTCACCGACGCCGTTATCACGGTTCCGGCCTACTTCAACGACGCCCAGCGTACGGCGACCAAACAGGCCGGAGAGATCGCGGGCCTCAAAGTGCTGCGTATCATCAACGAACCCACGGCAGCCGCGCTCGCTTATGGCCTGGATAAGAAGAAGGAAGAGAAAGTCCTGATCTTCGACCTCGGCGGCGGTACGTTCGACGTCTCCCTCCTGGAGATCAGCGACACGGCGGGCAACTCGGAACTCGCCCTGATGCTGGAGGTGCTCTCCACCAACGGCGACTCGCAGCTCGGCGGCGACGACTGGGATCAGCGGATCGTCGAGTATGTGGCCGAACAGTTCAAAAAAGACAACGGCATCGACATCAAAAAGGACCGCGCCGCCCTGCAGCGCGTTCGCGAAGCGGCGGAGAAGGCCAAGATCGAACTCTCCAGCGTGACGCAGACCAACATCAACCTGCCGTTTATCAGCATGACGGCGGATGGGCCGGTCCACCTCGACATCAACCTCTCCCGCGCCAAGTTCGAAGAGCTGACGCGTGATCTGGTGGATCGCTGTAAGATCCCGTTCGAGAAGGCGCTGGCGGATGCCAAGCTGAAACCGAGCGACATCGATGAGATCGTGCTCGTCGGCGGTTCGACCCGTATGCCCATGATCCAGGATCTGGTGCGCGAACTCGGCGGCGGCAAAGAGCCGAACCGCGGGGTCAACCCGGACGAGGTCGTGGCGGTCGGCGCAGCCATTCAGGCCAGCGTCCTCAGCGGCGAGGCCGGAGCCGAAGGCAAGATCCTTCTGCTCGACGTCACCCCGCTCTCCCTGGGCATCGAGACCCTTGGCGGCGTGATGACCAAACTCATCGAGCGCAACACCACCATTCCTCACCGCAAGTCGATGGACTTCAGCACGGCGGAAGATGGTCAGACCAGCGTCCATGTCAAGGTCTTCCAGGGGGAGCGAGAGATGGCGGCGGCCAATAAGCTGCTCGGCGACTTCCAGCTCTCCGGGATCGTCGCGGCGCCTCGCGGTATGCCGCAGATCGAGGTCACCTTCGATATCGACGCCAACGGCATCGTCAGTGTGTCGGCGCGCGACAAAGCGACCAACCGCGAGAACAAGATCACCATCTCCGGCTCGGGCAGCCTGAGCAAGGAAGAGGTCGATCGGATGATGAAAGAGGCCGCGGCGCACGCGGAAGAGGACAAGGCGCTGCGCGAGCGTGCCGAGACCCGCAACCGGGCGGAGGCGATGGCCATTCAGACCGAGAAGCAACTGAAGGACCTGGGCGACAAAGTGCCCGGCGACCTGAAAGCGACTCTCGAAACGCATGTCCAGGATCTGCGCGCAGGACTCAACGCCAACGAGACCTCGGTGGACGAACTGAAGCGTCTGACGACCGAACTGGAGCAGGCGACCTACAAGCTGGGCGAACTGCTCTATCAGCAGGCCGGAGGCGATGGCGCGCAACCGGAGACGGAGACTGCCGCTCCGGAAGAGCCGACCCACGCCGATGACGATACGGTTGAGGCCGAGTTCAAGAACTAGCAGGACCGTTCGCTGTCGGACCTCCAGGGAGGTCCGACAGCGAACGCCAAAAATTCAACCGGGGGTGACAAGGGATGCCGAGCGCAAAAGATTTCTATCAGTTACTGGGCGTCAGTAGAGCCGCGACGCCGGAGGAGATCAAAAAAGCCTACCACAAGCTGGCGCGCAAATTCCATCCTGATCTCAACCCCGGCGACAAGAAGGCGGAGGAGCAGTTCAAAGAGGTTCAAACGGCCTACGATGTGCTCTCCGATCCGGACAAACGCAAGAAGTACGATCTGTATGGCCCCAACTGGGAGCAGGGTCCCCCACCCGGTGGTCGAGGGCCGGGTTCGAGACCCCAACCGGGCGGAAATCCGTTCGATCCGATCGATCTGGGCAACGACGGCCGCGACTTTCAGAGCTTTTTTGAGGATCTTTTCGGCAATACGGGCAGCCGGCCCGGTTTTACCTCTCCGCGTTCGGGTCCCCCGACCGAAGATATCGAGTTCAGCCTGGACATCACGCTGGAAGAGGCGTTCAAAGGTGCTTCAAAGTCGGTGAATGTCACCGTCGAGGATGTCTGCGGCGAATGCGGCGGAACCGGGCAGAAACGCAATAGTCAGGGCCGGTTCGACCTGAACAAGACCGCCGTCTGTCCGCGCTGTAAAGGCCGGGGACGGACAGAAGTGCCGCGCTCCGGACAGGTGAGCATCCCGGCCGGAGCCTGGGACGGTCTGCGCCTTAAGCTCTCCGGACAGGGTCCGACAGACGCCCGAGGGCGTCGCGGCGACCTGTTCGTTCGGCTCCATATTTTAAACAACGCCCGCTTTGAGCGCGAGGGACAGGACCTCTATTTCGATCTGTCCATTCCCTACACCGTCGCCGCTCTGGGCGGTGAGACGACCGTGACTTCCCTGAGCGGGCAGACCCGAGAGTTGGTGGTGCCGAAGGGCATCCAGAGCGGTCAGAAGATGCGTCTGGCGGGGCAGGGCATGCCCGCCCTCCAGGATCGCAAACAGGGTGACGCCTTTGCGCGCATCAAGATCACCGTACCGCGGGATCTGACCGACCACGAGCGCAGCCTGTTGGAGCAGTTGGCCGCGCTGCGCAACGACCCGATCCGGAGCGGCAGGTAGTTCGCCCGCACTGCGACCGATGCGAATCTGATGTTGGCCCACGTACGGTGTCGGGGCGAGAGGAGTTAGGAATCATGTCCGCGCACGACAAAAGCGAACCCGTCTATATGATCGGTGTCGTCGTGAATCTGACGCAGATGCACGCGCAGACGATTCGGCTGTACGAAAAACTGGGCCTTGTCACGCCGCAGCGCAAGAACAAGAATCGCCTCTACTCCGAGTCGGATGTGGAGCGTCTGCGGCAGATCCGGCGCTTCACGCAGGAGATGGGGGTCAATCTGGCAGGCGTCGAGGTCATTCTGGACCTCCTGCACCGTCTGGAAGAGATGCAGTCCGAGCGGGATGCGCTCGCCCGACGCTCCGAAGAGATCGAACAACGGGTGCGCGACTATCTGGCCCAGACAGGCGGCAAGTTCCCTTGACTGGATCAGATGGAGCCCCTGCCGCCCGGTCGGCCTCCGCTGGACGTGATCGCCGCGATGGAGCAGATCGAGATTCGCCGCATCGGCCCGCCGCCGATCATTCTCGCGCCCCCGCCCCGCCAGATCGCCGCCGCCCCGACCGCTAGAAAGCGCGCGCCACGCAAACCGAAGGCGTCGACAAGAGAAGGCGATTAGCGCCACCTACGATGAAAGCCCCAACCTCTCTTTGGAAGTTGGGGCTTTCTCTCGTTGAGGTTAACGCCTTACGGCGTGAGTTTCAGGAGGTAGCTCGCCTTGCCGTCGGAGTAACAGGTCCAGACGGCGTGGGTCTTCTGGTCTACGGCGATCGTATGGGAGCCAGCGGGAGATGGGACATTGGCGAGCAGTTTTGCGCCATCCGTCGTCGCTTCCACCACTGAGATGAAGCCTTTGCAGGCGCAGTAGAGGCGGTTGTTGCCGCGGTCGAAGGCGATCTGATCGACGCCCGGTTTGATGTCGATCGTGGTGGTCACTTTGCCGCTCTTCATGTCGATCACGGCGAGTTTACCGTTGCTGCCGGCGGTGAAGAGGCGCTGGCCTTTGCGGTCGATAGCAAGCCCATGCGGGCCGACGACGGGCGCGGTCTCGAAGATCTTCTCAACCTTATTGGTAGCAGGGTCGATCACCTGCACGGTGTTGTTGCTCTTGATATTCTGGTAGATTCGCTCGGTTGTCCGATCGTACTCCAGCTTTTCCGGCGCTTCCGGGATCTTGACGGTGGCGACGATCTTCTCGGTCCTGGGGTCGATTACCCAGACGTCCGTGCCGTCGTCGTGGTCGGCATAGATCATACCGTTTTTGGCGCAGTAGAGCACGTCGTCTACCGGGCCGCTCACTGCGATCTCCCCGGTCTTCTTCAGGGTCGTATAGTCCACAACGATGACTTTATGCTCTTCGTCATCACCGAAGAAGATCTTGTTATCCTGGCGGTCGATCGCCACTCCCTGCGCCGTGCCGACAGCGATGGACGGAAGGGCGGTATCGGTCTTCAAATCGACCACCGCGACGGACTTGGTGCCTTTGTGGGTTGCGAAGACGCGGTCGGAATTGGCATCGACCAGCATCCAGTCGAAGCCGCCGGGTCCGCCGGGAATCACGATGGGTTTCTGGGCGGTCAAAGGCGCCTGGGCAAGTGCGGGCAGCGAGGCGAGTCCCAGAAGCGCCGCAGCCATGAGGGTAAATCTACGAATGGACATTTTGTCAGCATCCTTCCTGCAAGTTTGATGTTTCAGGGAAAGTATACAGCCGGTAAGGTTAAGATGGCATTAACACCGCCTGAGACTTTCCACAGAAACCGATCTTCGGCGCACTGAGGGGCGGAGTTTCGGGAACCCGACAGCCATTCAGGCCGTTTCCCTAACAACATCAGTCCCAGCGAATCGTATCGAAAGTCCATCCCATGCAATCGACGCAATTGACCTCACCTACCCCAGATAGTCCGCCGCCGCCTGCCCGCCATCGTCAGAAGCGGGCGCTCTGGCTCATCGTGGCGCTCCTGGCGCTCTTCAGCGGACTCGCGTTTTTTGCCCAATCGCCCGTCCTGTTGCGCGTCGATACGCTCATTACCCGCGCCGTGCAGTCGGGCCATACCGATACGCGCGACTATCTGGCGTTCCTTATCACGACACTTGGCAGCGCGGGATTCCTCATCCTCCTCTGCATCACATCGGCCTGCTTTCTCTACCGGTATCGAAGGCCAAGGGCGGCTCTCTTCAGTCTGCTGACTCTTCTGGGACTGCCGCTGAACATGCTTTTGAAAGAGATCGTCCACCGCCCACGCCCGACCGACATTCTGGTCCGGATTCTCTTCTACGAACGCGGCGACAGTTTCCCCTCCGGACACGCCATGGGTTCGACGATCGTCTACGGTTTCCTCGCCTACCTCGCCTGGACCTATATCAGGGATCTCGCGCGCCGCCGCTTCTGGACCGTCGTCCTGATCCTCACCCCGATCGCCATCAGCTTCAGCCGCATCTACATTGGCGCGCACTGGTTTTCCGACATCATCGGCGCCTGGATTTTCGGCTTGATCGTCCTACTGGTCTTCGCCGATCTCTACCACATCGCCGGAGCGCAGGAACGCGCCGCCCACCTGGAAAGCGTTCAGGAGCGCCAGAAGAGCGGGCTACGCGAACGCGAGACGTCCGCGTAGATTCTCAACGCGACAGGAGGATCACATCCGCGCTCCGCAATGCAGGGAGCGTGAGTGTCAGCACATGATCCGCGTAGACGAACGGTACGCCTTTGGGGTAGAAGCAGCTCCATACCCGCGTCGGTCGGTTCTCGACGTTGCGCACCACGACCTTCAGATCTTTGAGCGTGCCGTCGTGCTGCTCCGCCAGATTGACTACGGGAAGGATGATCGATCTCGTACTGCTCAAGCGGCCCGTCACGACGCTCCGATGCGCGGCAACGACGTCCGGGAGAATATGCGCCGCGCGTAAGGGGCGCAGAATCGCTTCCTGCGCCGCGCCGTCGAAATCGACTGGCTCCGGAAGCAGAGCCGCCCCGCCCTCCTCCCCACCCTTTCCGGTCGGCATGACCGGCAGCGCCGGCTTCAGATAGGCCTGCCCCGGCAGGGTCCCGATATAGTAGCCGGTCCCTTTCCCAAAACCGATTTCCACAAAGGCGGGAGCCTTATCGGAACGGTAGCGGGCCAGAACTCGCGCCGCCGGATCAGCGTGGAAGCGCTCCTGGCTGCATAGCGCGGCGAAATCCGGAGGGGATGGCGACGCGGGCATCGTTGGATCGGCGCTCACCATCAGGCGGTCCAGAGGCTTCTCGAACAACAGTTCCAGCCGGGCGCGCAGGGGGCCGCGGTAACGCTGATACTGGACCTGCGCTCCACGTCCGAGCACGGCGTCCAGGGTGGTGAGAGGTTCGTCGAACTCGTTTTTGCGGGCAGCCCCTGCTGTGGCGAAGAGCGTGCCTCCCGTCCTCGCCCAGTCTCGGATCCCGTCGGCGGCTTTCCGTTCCAGGTTGGCTCCGCAGACGTAGAGCGCCCGATAGTTTTTCAGCAGGCCGGCCTTGACATCGTCCTCGGTCACGAAATCGACCCGATACCCCGCCTGTCGCAGCGCGTACCAGATGGCCTTGCGCTCCTCCTGCGAGATGTTCGACGCTTTCGACGCCGGCTGGGAACCGGAGGCAGGATGCAGATCGTTCTGGGAGCCGCCCTCCACCTCCCAGAGGTCGCTGGAGGCGGACAGCAGAATCGCGACGGGCGTCGATTCGACCTTCGCAGGGACCAGATCGTCCTCGATCAGCCCGGCCATTCCGGAGACGGTTCGCAGCATCTTCCACATGGGCATGCCGCCACGATAGGCGATATAGTTCTCGGTAGACCACGCATCGGGTCCGGCTTCGAACCAGTCGATGTCTTTCACGTTGTTCGCCCACTGCATCACCGCGTTCTGCAGCAGGAGTTGGGGAGAGTTGCCCGGATAGTGCGGCATACAGTAGAACATCATCGGTGTCTGGTGATACGACGCCCCTTTGCGCAGATAGGCGGCGTCGAAATCCGCGATCAGGCGCGACCCTTCCGGCTGCGTATAGGTGTAGTCTTCGCTCCACGCCAGCGACATCGCACCGCCGCGAAACGAGTCGATAAACGATGCCTGACTCATCCAGTAGAAAGGGTGCTGCCCGCCGAGATTTGCAGATGTCCGCACGTCAGGTCCGAGGCGCGTCTGGAACTCCTGCGTTTTGGCGGCGAACGTCTCGACGCCGCGCCGGATACGAAACAGCGAACTGTACCAGTAGAGTCGCTTGAGCCGCCCGATCTCCACGTCGGTCTTCGGCGTGCCGGTCGGCAGCACCCCCGTCTGCACGGCGACCTCCGCCGACAGCGCCG
>Ga0070658_10004933_pt1 | contig 10872 bp, 8 predicted proteins | sample KBSC13metaG_FD_64664 | JGI IMG/M metagenome (GOLD analysis project Ga0070658, IMG submission 64664) | Corn rhizosphere microbial communities from Kellogg Biological Station, Michigan, USA - KBS C1-3 metaG | ecosystem: Host-associated > Plants > Roots > Rhizosphere > Soil ... | reverse complement strand
GTGGGGGACGAGGAACTGATCGACATCCGTCGCGGGGCGCTCCTGCACGACATTGGCAAGATGGGCATTCCCGACGAGATCCTACTCAAGCCAGGCCCGCTCGATGATCACGAGTGGCTGGTGATGAAGCGTCACCCGGACTACGCCTATCAGTGTCTCTCGCGGATCCCGTTCCTCAAGAACTGCATCGAGATCCCGTACGGTCACCACGAAAAGTGGGACGGTACCGGCTATCCGCGCGCTCTTGCCGGCACGGAGATACCCCTCGCTGCCCGCATGTTTGCCGTGGTCGACGTCTGGGATGCGCTGCGGTCGGACCGGCCCTATCGGCAGGGCTGGCCGCACGAGCGTGTGATGGAACACATTAGCTCGCTCTCAGGCACACACTTCGACCCGGACGTCGTCGAGGCCTTCCTCGCCATCGCCGACCGTCAACCGGCGGCGAATGCGGCGTGAGGAAATGTGGAATGTGGAATTCGAGGAGCGGTCGTCGATAGCGGCGACCGCTTCGTAGATTTGGGCAGGTACAGAATCGGTCGGATCTGACTGATCCGACCGATTTGACTATCGACCGGCCGCCACCGCCTCATCCGTGACCGGCGGCGCGCCCGGTCCCAGATTTGCCTTGACGACGATCTCGTCGAACTTGGGATCGGGCGTCGACTTTTTACTCACCAGCGAACCGATGATAGCGGCGATGAAGCCGAGGGGAATCGACACGATGCCGGGGTTAGCCAGGGGGAACTTTGGCTCGCCGACGAAGATGGCCTTGCCGACTTCGGGCGACCAGACGCTGGGACTGAGCATTACCAGTACGACCGCGCTGATAAGGCCGACGGCCATACCGGCGACGGCGCCTGTCGAGGTGAAGCCGCGCCAGCTGATCGTCAGCAGGATGACCGGCAGGTTGGCGCTCGCCGCTACGGCGAAGGCCAGCCCGACGAGGAACGCGACGTTGAGCGACTCGGCTTTGAGCGACAGCAGGATCGACACCACGGCGACGCCGATTGAGGCGAAGCGCGCGGCCATCATCTGTTCCTTCTCCGATGCCTTTCCACCCTTGATGATCTGACCGTAGATGTCGTGCGCGAAGGCCGAGGCCGACGAGAGCACGAGGCCTGTCACCACCGCGAGGATGGTGGCGAAGGCGACCGCCGAGATGAACGCGAAGAGGAAGCTTCCGCCCAGAGCCTGCGCCAGGAGGGGAGCGGCCATGTTGCCGGCTTTGTTGGCCTTGACGATGGCCTCGTGTCCGACGAACTGGGCCGCGCCGAAACCAAGGAACAGAGTCATCACGTAGAATGCGCCGATGAGCAAGGTCGCGATGACGACCGATTTTCGCGCAGTTGGGGCGTCCTTGACGGTGAAGAAGCGGATGAGGATGTGCGGCAGGCCAGCCGTCCCCAGCACCAGGGCAAGGTTCAGGGAGATGGTGTCGAGCGGGTCCTTGAACTTGTTGCCGGGGAGAAGGAACTTGCCTTCGAGCTGACCGCTCACTTTGTCGAACATCCCGCCGATACTCCAGCCGAAGTGCGAGAGCACGAGCAGGCTGAGGACGAATGTGCCGCCCATTAGCAGCAGCGCCTTGACGATCTGCACCCAGCTTGTCGCACGCATCCCGCCAAAGACGACGTATACTGTCATCAATACGCCGACGCCGCAGACTGCCTTGGTGTAGTCGAGGCCGAGCAACAGCTTGATCAACGCGCCCGCGCCTACCATTTGGGCGATCATATAGCAGATGGAGATCGAGATCGCGTTGACGGCGGCGACCGCGCGAACCGACTTCTCTCCGAAGCGGGCGGCCAGCATATCGGCCAGGGTGTATTTGCCGAGGTTGCGCAGCGGCTCGGCGACGAAGTAGAGCACCACCAGGTACGCTACTAGAAAGCCGATGCTGTAGAAGAAACCGTCGAAGCCCGCCAGTGCGATGGTCCCCGCGATGCCCAGGAACGACGCCGCCGACATATAGTCACCCGCGACGGCCAGTCCGTTCTGCCAGGCCGACAGTCCACCGCCGGCGGTATAGAACTCGCTCGCGCTCTTGTTCTGTCTGGCGGCGAGCGCGGTGATAACTAGCGTGATTGCCACGATGCCGAGGAAGAGCATAAAGCTAACACTATGCATTGCGCCCCTCCTTGATGTCCGCCGCCATGCTATCAAACTCTGCCGCCTTGCGCATGTAGACAATGGCGAGCGTCCACGTCATTACGAACTGAGCGAACGCATAGATCCACGCCCAGGAGATCTTGCCGATGGCCGGCTTCTCCAGGAGATGGGTGTATGAGGTGAGAACGGGAAGCATGAAATAGAATACCAGGAAGAACAAAGTCGCCGGAATCAGGAACCGTCGTTTCGCGGCGAGCAGTGCCTGGAACGACTCGCTCCGTGCGGCCGTCGCATAGTCCACCGCAGGGTCTTGCATCGTTGGTCCTCCATAAGTCAGTGGGTCGATTTGCCATAGAGGATACCTGATAGGGCGCAGAGTTAGGAGAGTTTTCTGCTTGATGTATGGGATTTACTGGACGTTTGTAATTGATGTTGGAATTCCTGGCCGAATGTCGATTCGGTATCCTCACGTTCGACCATCCGTAGAAGTATGATAATCATTCTCAATGACTTTGCGGCGGAAAGGATCAAACAATGAGATTCGTGTGCTTCGGATACCTGGATGTAGACGACTGGGAGAAAAGACCGGAGGCCGAGCGCAATGCGCTGATCGACGAATGCCTCGCCTATGACCAGGTGCTCAAAAAGACTGGGCACTGGGTGATGGGCGAGGGCCTTCAAGGCCCGAAGTCGACGGTCACCTTGCGGTCTCGGAGCGGCAAGGTTTCGGTCACGGATGGACCGTACGCTGAGACTAAGGAAGTCCTTGGTGGGCTGTTGATTCTGGAAGCCAGGGACTTCAACCACGCCATCGAGTTGATCTCCAAGCACCCCGGAACGAACATGGGAAACTGGGAGATCCGGCCGACTGAAGATATGTCCGAAATGATCAACGAGAGTGAGAAACGTCGGAATGGGTGATGCCGCGCAATCCATTCTAGTTTTGTGGCCCCATCCGTTTCGGATGGGGCTTTCATTTTTGAATGGGACAATTTGTAACAGTACTTGACACTGTCAAATTAATCGCGTATACTATCGACAATGGACAAGGAAAGCTGGACACTTTCGGAACTGGCCGAGGAGACGGGGCTGACGGCGCGGACGATACGGTACTACATCGCGCGTGGCCTTGTCGACGGTCCTGAGGTCGCGGGTCGCGGCGCGGTCTACGGTCGTCGACATGTCGACCGCCTCGTCGAGATCCAACGCCTTCAGTCCGAGGGGCGGATGCTGGCGGAGATCGCGGCCGTCGATGTCGACAGCGTGGAATTGCCGACGGCGGTCGTAATGCAGCAGTATGAGATTGCGGAGGGCGTGGTTGTGAGCGTTCGCGGCGACCTCGCTCCGTGGCGCGTCAAGCAAGTACGACAGGCCATGGCGAAATTTGCGGCTGAGCTCAGGAATATAACGGACGGTTCAACATCTGAGTGAGATACATTCGCTCAGCCGAGTCCCAGGAATTCGGGACGGGAGCAGATCAAAACCACGCGTATAAAACACGTGGCTGACAGGCGAGGCGCCAAGCGCCCTGCGGGCGCGAAGAACCCCGCTACGCGGCTTGGCACCCGGCAAGGAAGGACAAACGAAATGGACACTGGCGGTTTTGAAATTCGCACACCGGGAGAGGATCGACCTGTCACTCTCGCTATGCAGCGGCTCTGGGTGACCGGGCAGATCCTGCCGATTGGGGCGCGGGTTCTGGTTCAGCACACGTTCAGAAATGGCGAAGACAAACCGCTGGAGATCATCTACGCCTTCATGCTTCCACGTGACGCGGCCCTTCGCAGGTTCGAGGTTCGTGGCGACGGGTTTGAGACGCACTCGGAACTGCGCAAAGTCGAGGAGGCGGTTGCGGAATATGAGGCGGGCATCGACGCGGGGCACCTCTCGACACTGGCGCGTTCGTACAGGGACGGCGTGGTCAACCTGTCACTTGGCAACTTGAAGAAGGGTGACGACGTCACCGTGACGCTCGAGATTCTGGCCGGTGTCGAGATGCACGACGACGGCCTGCGCCTCCGCTTTCCGTTCACCCTCGCGCCCGGCTATCACGCTCAGGCCCGCATGGTCGACAACGACGGCAGTGGCGAGATCGAACTGCCGCGGTCGGAGTTCGGCGATGTCATCCTGCCGACCTACAAGCGAGCGGCGGACGGTCTGCACGAGGTCGGCTTCGACCTGGCGCTGCGCATTCCGGGCAAGATTGCCGAGGTTGGGTCGCCGTCGCATGCGATTCGGTACCGCGACGAAGACGGCGGCCGCCGTGTCTCGCTTGCGCCGGCGTCGGATGTCCCGAACCGTGACCTGGTAATCGACGTAAAGCTTGCGAAGACCGAAGCGGCGCCGCTGATTTTGGCCGGCGACAAGCACTTCGGCGTGGCGATACCGTCGACGAGCTTTGGCCAGATGTCGACCAGTCCGCGCAAGGTGGCGATGGTCATCGACCGCAGTGGCTCGATGGGTGGACAGCCGATGACGCAGGCTCGCAAGGCGGTAGAGGCGTGCCTTGGCGCACTCGGACCAGACGACGAGTTCGCGCTGGTTGCTTTCGACGACAGCGTCGACACTTTCAGGTCGACGCTGACCAAGGCGACGGCGGAGGGACGTGCCGAAGCTCGGAAGTTCATGCAGACTGTCGACGCTCGTGGCGGTACGGAACTGGCCCGCGGTTTTGCCGAGGGCGCTCGGATGGTGGCGGGTGGCGGCGATGTTCTCGTCATTACGGACGGTCAGGTGATGGGAACGGAAGACATCATTGCGAAGGCCCGCGCGCTGGGTGTCCGCATCCATTGCCTGGGGATCGGCAGCGCCAGTCAGGATCGATTCCTGGCGCAGCTGGCCTCGTCGACGGACGGCGTCAGCCGCATGGTGACGGTTCAGGAGCGTGTCGACGTCGCCGCGGTCGACCTGTTCGCGTCGATCGGGCGTCCGGTGGCGTCCGGGATTACGGTTGCGGGCGCGCGTCCAGGTGTCGAACCGCCCAGCGCGGTTTTCGCCGGCACGCCGTGGGTGGCGTTCGGGGAGATCGACGGTGAGCGCCGATTGACCGTCAACTGGACGGGGGGAAGCATGCATGTGACCATTCCGGTGAGCGAATCGGAGGTTGCGGAGACGGTAGGATTGCTCAGCGGGGCGAAGCAGATCACTGACATCGAGAGCTGGTTGACGTCGTTGCCCGCTGTGACTAGTACCGCGTTGGCCGAACGGGAGCAGTCGAGGCTGGAGCGTCGACTGGAGCAGTTGTCGACCGAGTTCGGCCTGGCCAGCCGGTCGATGGCGTTGGTCGCGGTCGTCAAGCGCACGGCCGATAGGGCGGGCGATCTGCCGACCACGCAGGTGGTGCCGCTGGGGATGCCGCAGGACACGCAGTTCGATGCGTACTTCGGTGCACCCGTGGCGGCGGGAGCGCCCGCGCCAATGATGATGCCGTCGATGGCGATGTCGGCGGCGCCACCGATGCCGGCGCAAATGGCTGCCGACGCGGCGAAGCTGAAGCGGAATGTTCAGCGAGGGCTGATATCTCCGAAGGAAGCAATCGATCGTCTCTTCAATCGGAACCCTGGGCGGGGGCTGGTGGGACTCGCCAACGTTCGACAGCGCAAGATAAATGTGGACGAGTCGTCTCTCGAGATCCTTGCGGAAATGCCGACGGCTGAGCCCGATATCACGGACCGCCTGATCGAGATCGCGTCGACCCTGGATCCGGATGGTGGTCTTACTGGTGGGAACGGCGACGACCGCGCGCTGAAGACGGCGTCGGCTGTGCTGTTCTTCCTGTCGGAAGGCCACACGCCGACAGATGGAGCGTTCCGCGCGCACGTCGAGCGGATGGTGCGGTTCCTGGAGACGGTCACAGGTCTGTCGACGGAGCATCGTGTCATCGTCGACCGCGTCGTGGCCTTCGCCCGAAGCGGTAAGAAGCCGAGGCAATCGAACGTCGACAGTTGGCAGGACATCGACGCCGCTATCGACTAGTCACATCTACCGACCCTGTCTGCGCGCATGCAGGCAGGGTGTCTTCTTGTTACAAATGTTACCAATTTTATCAATGTGGTATTATTAGTATATAATTGGTGTTGACTCTCGATTACATCTGTGATATTCTTGTTGAGAAGGCCATTGGCTATGCGATCATGTGTTGATATTAACGCTAGATTTGCAATACAGTTGGCCGGAGTTCAACGTCCCACCGTGAGTGTGGTTAAAGAGGAATGTGAATGGTCATAAATCTGAACGGAGCTTCGGCAAAGCCGGCAGTCGCCCTGGTCACGGCGGTCCTGGCCGTTGTGTTGATGATAATGTCGGCGCCCGCGCGAGCCTTGCAGGGAGCTGACGGCGTCCACGATCCAGCGTCGATTGTTAAGTACAGCGGCGTTTACCACTCATGGGGGACGGGCAATCAAATTACCCATATGACGTCGACGGACCTGGTCAACTGGACGTCGGCCTCAACCGTGTTCGCCACCGGCACCTGGCCGAGTTGGATTAACACGTATGTCTCGGATTTCGCCGGCAACTTCTGGGCGCCCCAGTGCGTGTACATGAACAGCAAGTACTATCTCTACTATTGCTGTTCAGACTTTGGAACGAAGGTAAGCTGTATCGGTGTGGCGACCAGCACCGATTTGAGCACCTGGACTGATCAAGGTTTGGTCCTGAGTTCTGGCTTAAGCACCACCTACAACGCCATCGACCCGTCGGCATTCCAGGACGCCAGCGGTAACTGGTGGCTCACGTGGGGATCGCACTGGACCGGCATCTGGGCCGCGCAGATCGACCCGACAACCGGTAAGCTGCTGAACTCGACGAAGACGAACATCGTCAATGTGTCGGACGCCGAAGCGTCGTACGTGGTCTACCGCTCGCCTTACTATTACGTCTTCTACAACCGCGGCGTCTGCTGTAACGGCACCAGCAGCACATATTACATCTGCACGGCCCGCGCGACCAGCCCCACCGGGTCATACACGGGGAACAAGACCTTTCTCTCCGGCTCGAACCCTGTCTACGGACCCGGCCAATTCGGCCAGTACATCGAAGGCAGCACTCGTTACCTAACGTATCACTACTATGACGGCAACAGCAATGGCTATCCGCGTCTCAAAGTTCAACAACTCAACTACACGGGCGGTTGGATGGTGCCGGGGGATTGGTTAGCGTCGGGTACGTACAAAATCGTCAATTCCGCGAACGGCTTGGCGTTGACCGGCGGAACCGGCGCGTCGCTGCAGCCGGTCACGATCAACACTTACACCGGCGCAACCAACCAGCAGTGGGTGATCACGTCGCTCGGATGGGGACTTTACGAGGTCACCTGCGCCAGCGGCGGCCTCTCCCTCGACGCCTACGGCTGCTCCAACACGAACGGCACCCTCCTCGACCTCTATAGCTACTGGGGCGGCACATGTCAGCAATGGCTGATCGACCGCGCCTCCGACGGCTCCTATGTGATCCAGACGTATAACGGAGGGACATCGGGAATGGGCGTGGTCGACGATCCGAATGGGTCGACGACGTCGGGGACGCAGTTGCAGCTGTATGCTTATCTGGGTGGGACGCCGCAGAAGTGGACGATCTCCGCGCCGTAGCGGTTGACAATCGACGCACCGATCGGCATAATGTACTCAACTTGAGGCCGCTTGCCGGCCTAGAAATAGTGCGGCCGTCGATCTTAATTGATCGACGGCCTATCGTGCCCAGGGACCATGTGCCCTGGGCAATTCTATTTCAAGGAGGCCCAAATGCGGGAAACAACCGAACGATATCTGACAGCCCGATCGACGCTCGCGCCGGAGCTGGCGCGTAGTGCTTTCGATTGGAGCGGTTATACACGCGAAGAAGCAGTGCGAGAGCTGGAGCGGATTGTCGACGGCCGCGAGCTGCCGTTCCTCATCTGGCGCGCCGGCGACTGGGTGCCACAAGTTCGGGTGCCGGCGACGGCGGCTGTCCTGAGCAGATTGACGATGTCCGGGTACCTGCCGCACTTCGTAAATGCGCTGCCGGTACTGGCTCGGCTCGACGTTCTTAGCCGTGTCGACATGTCCAATCTGACGTCGGCGGTACGGTACCACCTTCTGGCCGAGGCAGGCCGTCTTGCTCTGATCTCCGGTCTCGACAGCGACGATATGGACATCCGCCGTGAAGTCTGTCGCGTGTTGGACAAGGCAGCCGAAGTCGAGCCGTCAGCGGTCGAGGTTGCATCGCGCAACGCAGACTCCGTGGTGCGACGCTTCGTCATTCGCTGGGAAACCAAACTTCGCCGCGTCGACCCTGGCATGGCGATGTCGATTCGGCGACGCATGCTGACTGACTCGGCTCCGCAGATCCGATCGGCGGCCCTGCGCGCAATGAACGATGCCGAACCGGAACAGGCGGCCGACCATCTGAAATCCGCCCTCGACGATCCGTCGGCCACGGTACGGATGACAGCACGGCACCACCTGCGCGGCTCCGTCGACTTCGCCGATTACTATCGAGAGATGGTTGACGGTGTCCGACCGCCGATCGGCGCGATCGCCGGCTTGGGCGAGACCGGGAACGCGGGCGACTTCGACCGTGTAGCGCGCCATTTAGGCGGCTCCTCCCGGCAGGGCCGAGCCGTGCTCAAGGCGATGGCCTATCTAGATCCCGGTCGTGTCAGAGTGATGTGCTTCGAGGCTCTCATCGACCCACGTACAGCTGTCGCCCGAGCGGCGCTTGGCCTCTTGGGTTTCCGAATCCATGAGGCTGACGTCATTGCGGAGCTGTGGAGCCGCGGTCCGGTAAACGCGAGGGTGCTGGGGCTAGCGACCCTGCGCCTGACACCGTGGCGGGCGCTGGAAGTCCTGCTCGTCGCACTCGACACCTACCCGAGTCGAGTGACCGAAGTGCTCCGGCAATGGAGGTCGTCGACGAACCAATTGTATGCGCCAACGCCTCCGTCGACGGAGGTGCGCGAGCGATTGCAAGGGCTCATCGACGCGGTGAAGACGCCTGTGCCGCCGGAGATTGCCAAGCGAATCACGGCCGCGCTTGCCTCAACATAATGGCGTAATCCAGTAACGGCAACGCAGCCGGCTCCGCAACGGGCCGGCTGCGTCCACTGTCATCAATCTCCCTGTCTCTGAGCGATTCTGTCCAGCAGTACTAATCTGCGCTCGTCGATCCACGTCTCGCTTTTGGGGAAGTCGTCGTAGCCTTTAATGTCGTCGAGCAGGGCGTCGTCAGGGGATATTCCGGAGGCTTGCAGAAGGGCGTAGTCTTGCAGGCTCTCCGTGAACACTTCCCAGCGTAGGCCATCGATGGGGCCGTCGACGCCGGGGTAGACGAGGAAGGGGTCGCCGCAGGGCCAGACGGGCCACAGGCCGGCGTCGGAGAGGGCGAATGGGTCGATCAGTTCGGTCGTGTTGTCTCGATACCAGTAGTTGTAGCCCCAGTGCAAAAATCCCTGGACGCGAGTCCGGTAGAACAGCCAGCCTGCCATGCGCAGCTTGGCGAGCGGCGTGTCCATGAATCGATTCAGAAATGTTCCTCGCGGGTAGCAGCAGAAGTAACACCACGAGTCGATGTTTGCCGCCCTGAACTTGTGCCACGACGATATCTCAGGGATGGCGATATCCATCAGCTTATCTTGGGCGATCTCGGTATCACTTGTGGCATCCATCACTTGCATCCAAGGCGCCAGTTCTCGCAGCATTTCGCGGGCGGCGCGATAGGCGGGGATGTCGTCCTTGGACGGCTCGTCGGAGACGTGGAAGAAGCTCTGGGTCAGGATATTCTCCTTCAGCAGGAAGCTGTGGAGTTCCGGGAGCAACTGTGAGAGGAAGTTGCGGAACTCAGGCGACGTCGCTCTGGTGTCGGACGGCAGCAGCAGCTCGTTCGTCTCGCCGTGTCCGGCGAAGATGCGTGTGCCGCATCGCACTCCCCACTGGGTGAAGATGTGCGCCCACTCAAAGTACTCCAGGCCGGCGTTCAGCGCGATGTGTATGAACCGGCGCACCTGGGTCCAGTCGAAGGTGTACGTGTCGCCGTCCTTTTGAATCCCGACAAGCTGCTGGGGTCGATGCTCGCCGCTGAGGGGCGGTGTTAGCCAGGAGACATAGACGACATCTTGTAGGTGTGTTGTGAGGTTCTTGAGGTAGGCGTCGACGATGGTCCAGAACCGGTCTTCAAAGGGCTCGACTTTGTACCAGTCGAAGAGCGAGTCGAGATAAAACCAGTGCGTGACGGGGAAGTTTTGCCGGCGCGGCTGCACGGCGCGATGGACGTGCACGTGCGCCGTCAACGTTTGTTCGTCATCTTTGTCGGTGCTGAGGCGCAGTATGAGCGGATACTCGCCCGGCGTAATATCCGTAGGGACGGTCAACGTGATGAAGAACGCATGTGTCTCACGCGCTCCGACCGTGACCGACTGCTCTGGAAACAATGGCTCCGGCGCGAGGCCCGGGAGGTAGTCGACACCGTCCAACTCGTCCTCAGGCGTCTCGGTGGTAAGGTGCGGTATCGGAACATAGCCAACTCGCCGGATTTCGACCGGCAGTCCACCCGACTCTACAGATTCCGCAGTCACCGTCACCGGGCCATTGTCGGATTGAAAGGCGGCTTGAAACGACATCCGCTGACCGCGCGCCACCGTGATCGACAGTGTCGACCGCTCGGTGTGCGGCGTCCGGGGGTAATGGCGGATTAGCGATGTTGAGAGCCAGGCATAAAGCATGTCAGTCCTCTTTGTTGATGTAGCAGCCGCAGGAACGGTCAAGGTTCAGGGCACGGCATCGCACATTC
>Ga0070658_10004930_pt1 | contig 10879 bp, 7 predicted proteins | sample KBSC13metaG_FD_64664 | JGI IMG/M metagenome (GOLD analysis project Ga0070658, IMG submission 64664) | Corn rhizosphere microbial communities from Kellogg Biological Station, Michigan, USA - KBS C1-3 metaG | ecosystem: Host-associated > Plants > Roots > Rhizosphere > Soil ... | reverse complement strand
TATAATTTCCTGCTTGAATAACCAGCTAACTATTGTATAATACACAATCAGAATCCAAACAATAAATTCAATAAATTCTTTCCAGGTAATTGAATTAAACATGAATTTCTATATTTAAAGTCTTGCAATCAAGGCTTCCGATTTTTATTAGAAGCATTCGATAAATAATATGATGCAATTTACAATGCCATGCAGGCGGTTTGGGTGAATCAGGGTGAACTAAAGGTGAATTACAACTAATCATAACTATCAATATTCCGGATCATTTTTTGCAAAAATCTCTTCACATTTTCCTTCGATTCAGGATTTACTTTATCACTAGCTTTTTGTAGGCTTTCTGTACTAAATCCTTTCTGATTTTTATTGGATAAATGACCGCTTGTTTTCTCCAGCAAACTTTTATAAGTCTCTGTTGGCGCGCCCCCTGAGTCAACAAATGCTTTGTGTAATAAATAAATTTCAGAACCCCTAAAGGGAATATGTACCAATACTTTTTCATCGTTAACATTTTGAATTATTTCTTCCGGATTATCCATCGAAAAAAAATTTATTTCTTCTTTAATCCAATGACTTATTTGCTCATGTAACGGCGGCGCAACAGCATTTAGATAAGTGTTAAGCCTTGAAGGAAACTGATTCAGATTTTTTTGATTAAGTCTTAGAAATGAAATTTTTTCTTTTGGAGTAGAGAAACTTTCAATTAAAAGTGTGAGCTTTTCTTTCAGATAGTTTATATAATCATGATCATTGTAATTAAAATAAAATAAAACCTCATTGATCAGGTTCTCAGAAGATAGGACTTCATTTGATAATAATTTCTCTAGAAGTTCTGTCTGATACAATATCTCCCGATAAGACGCATTCAATTTTTTTTCCGTACAAAACTTCTTCATGTTCTTTGAAAGAATATCGGCCAGCGAATGGATATAAGGTGTGAATGGCCGGACAAGCTCTTGCACCAATTCAATTTTTTTCATCAATTCATTCAGAGAATTGTCTATATATACAAAAGGAGCCTTTTCATCATAATTAAAATAATCTTCAAAAAAATCCTCAATCATGTTGAGAGTACTTTTAAGTTGATTGTTTATTACGCCATGCAAATAAGAGATGCTGCTATTTTTCTTAACCGTGTCATTAAAGCTGTACAATCTGTCCATCAATTCTATCAGCATAGTTTCGATTATTTGCACCCATTGCCGCTTGTCCTTAATCTTTTTTCTTTTTAGCATTCCTTCAAGAAACAACCTAACGACTTTCTCTTTTTCCAGGCGGCTTTGTTGGATTATATTTTCAATAGTCTCATCAGAGAAAGACGACCTCATATCACTTGTGGTATTTAAGGTGATTTCTACCAGGTGGCTCCAGTTTTGTAAGATTAACAACATAACACAATCATTATAATGAAGTAAGAATCCATCTTCAAAATTGAACCGTATTTGAAACATACCCTATAAGCAATACCTACTAATTCATTACGTATTCATACGTATTTTTGCAATTTGATAGTAAAAATGGAGGGGTTGCATCTTGTGCAGATCTAGGCAGCTTCGAGCTTGTTGATCAATTCTATTTTATTGGAGACTTGTAATTTTTCAAAAATATTCTGGACATGTTTTGTAACAGTTCGTTCTGAAATAAATAAAGCCTCTGCTATAGATTTATATCTAAGTCCTTCGCAAATTAATTTTACTATCTCCTTCTCCCTTGAAGTCAGATTGTATAGATCACAGTTTTGCTTAAAAAGGTCTTTGCTTTTTTTAATGTCAAGCGTATCCTGGTTGTTCAAATTATAAAGCATCTGCCTGAGAACGGTATCTTTTTGCTTTTGGGCATTAGCTAAGATCGAAGCTATCTTTTTAAGAAGGTGGGTAATCTTAAAAGGCTTTTGAATAAAGTCAATTGCCCCAAGACCTAAGCCATATAACTTATCCTCATTTGCGGATTTGGCTGAGAGAAATATAACAGGAATATGATTGTATGAAAGATATTGTGAAATAATTTTTATGAAGTTAAAGCCATCCAATGTGTCCATCATTATGTCAGTAATAATAAGATCAGGAATAGTAGGGAGGCTTTTGAGCATTTTTATTGCTTCATTTCCATTTACTGCAGCCTGCACATTATAATTTATTTGTAATTTTTTAATAAGGTAATTGACCATGTTAGCATTATCCTCAACGATTAATATAGATCGCTTGCCATGATCATGCTCTGCAGACTCTGGTTTCGCTTCAGGAACATTTATCAAAATAGTTGGTTTAATCACCTCGTGAACGGGCGTCTTATTCACCATGTTCTCATGCTGATTAAGTATAACAGTAACGCATATCCCATCTTTATTAGAGTTATTATCAATCTGTACACTTCCCCCCATTTCCTGAACCACTTTTTTTACAATAGGCAAGCCTAATCCCATACCCTGAATGCTGCTTTTCTTTTTTGATATTTGAAAATAAGGTTCGAAAACTTTTTCCTGCAATCCTGCAGGAATTCCAATGCCGTAATCCTTTACCGAAAATATTATTTTTTCATTCTTCTCATAAAGGCAAACTTCTATTTCAGAATTGTCGCGAGAAAATTTAATAGCATTCTCAATGAGATTATTTACAATTCTATTAATTGACAGCGGATCCCCCTTAATAAACAGATGGCCTTGTACGTCTGACTTTAAACAAATATTTCTCTTTGTGGCATACTCCTTAAACAAAAAAAGAATATCGTCTAATATCCCGCTAAAATTTGATACCTGGTTATGATTGTAGACCGGCAGGTTTTTATTGAATCTTTCGAGGTCGAAAAAATTAATTATATCTGCGGATAATTTTTCAATATTCTTTTTAATAATATCCAGTTCCTCGGAGATTCCTTTTTTCTCGATGTATTCTGCTAAATAGTTATCTATTAGTGTTAATGGAGTCTTTATTTCATGGGCCAGGTTTACAAACGTGTTTGTCTTTTGCTCATTGATTTTTTCAAGTTCCTTTGTCCTGCGACTTACCTCTTTTTGTAAATTAGTATTCCAGTTTAAGAGTCTTGATTCCGAATCAATCAACCTCTCATGTTCTTGTCTTAATTGCTTTATTTGCCTGTTAACCTGTAATGCAAGAAGAATTAAAAATCCAGGATTAGTTATACAGGCTTCGATTGCCTGGTTAAGATCAAAATAAGAAACTACTGGTAATCCGATCCATGGGGTTATACTTAAAAGCAATACCGTAATTTCTTCTTTTGATGCGAGGGAATTGTAATCGTCTCTATATTTATATCTGATAGATTGCAGAAGAGAGATGATAACCCATACAGCATAGGTAACAGGTAACGCTAATAAATTTTTTGCTAATTGAAGACTACCGGTATATGCATACACAATTACGAAAACGAAGTAAGGCAACGCTAAAAATAGAAACACGCCCCGGAACGCATGAAACCTCATTTTTTCTAATTTAAAAGCTTTTAATACATAATAAGGAAAGAAGCAGGGAGTGATAAAACCTGTTCCATACGCAATAATTTCCTGGATAAAAGCGGAGCTGGGTAAATGCGGGTCAGGAAGTAAGCCGCCAGTGACATTGTAAATAATTAATAAAGAAATTAAACTTAGATTCAGCCTTGTGACGGTGTCCTTCGGTCTAGCCAGTTTATAAATTACCAGGTAGAAAAAGATCACTGTTTCTATGCTCACAAAAATGAATGTGATAATATGCATTTGAGTACCCGGTAATAGCATATTATTGCTTGATTATTAGCCTTTCTTCATAAAATATAATCGATAACCGAGATTGAGTTCATTATAAATTTCAAATCCAAATTTTTTGTACCATGGAATATTCTTTTCCGTAGAAGTTTCAAGACAAACCAATCTATTCCGTTCCTCAGCCTCTTTGATTATCTCTTTAAGTAAGATTGTTCCTATTCCTTTATTTTGTTCTTCCGGTTTCACTCCAATAAACCACAAATAATATTTCAATCCGTGAGATTGCAGTTTTTTTATTGCTGCCTCTCTCTCCATTACCTTCTTAATGTTGAAAATATCAATGCAGGAAACGATCAACTTGATATCTAATAAAATGGATTGAAGTGTGGTTCTTTTTTTATCCGGCAATAAAACGAGTGCGCAACCTTTCTTATCATCGGTTAAAAAAACATTCCCAAATAAATAACACAGGTCAAATGAATATTCCATTAATGCCTTTATTCTCCAGCCTTTTTTTTGGTCTTCCTTGGTAATGTAATTAACACTCTTGTTGTCCTGAAATGATTTAGCTAAGATGTTAACTATTAAATCCTTGTCTTTATAATCAGCATTTACCATATGGAAAATTTTGTATCAGCAAATCAAATTAAAATTGCCCAAAGTACATCTTCGCGGTGTTTGCTTCCTGTTAACTTACGTTTCTCCATTCACAGAAATTTTATATTAAAGCGCTTTTCAAATTTAGATTCCTTGAAAAGATCTGTTATCAGCATAAATACTGATTTTTTATAAATACTGATTTTGACTTTAATAGACATGCAGTGTGTCTTCATTGTGAAAGAACAGCAAACGACAAGGAACAGCTGAATAGGCACGGAATACTTAATGTCTGCGGGAATCCCGACATCTTTAAATTCAAACAGAAATAAATCTTTCCCTTGCCGAATATAATAATCGGGCTCTCCGCTACCAATATTGGTTTTTATTTCTTGACCCCTTAAGCGCAGATCCCAATAGTTGCTGAAACTTGGCCATGGCAGTATAGAGCAAGATATGTTCTAAAAAATCATTACCCATGTCTGTTTTTAGACCGCTAAATGATATTTTAGTTATATCGCTAAAATCAAATAAAAATCCCTGAGAAAACTGTCCACAAAAAATCTATACTCCAGAAAAAGACATGTGTTCTTTTGAGCTTTAAACAAAGGATGTCAACCTTTTCTGTACGAGACAATTTTCAAAATCAAAATGAGGGTTTAAGGCCTTTACTTTTCCAATAATCGATGATAGGCTTATACGGCCCGTACTTATGTTGAGACACAGAAAAAGTATCATTAAATGGCCCTCTGTCATAATCAATAGCTTTTTCTTCAAAATGAGGATAATCAAATTCCTTTACAAAAGGCCGCTGATGTATGGAATCATCGTTAATAAACGCAGCAAGATCGAACGCCTGTTGTGATGTAAGAAAAGGCTTATCATACGTGGCCTTATCATAAGGCATATTACTTACCAGCCACTGCGCAAGTTTTATAACGCGATGCATGCTGGAACCGGGCTGATAAGATTTCATGCCCCACAACGGCGGATAAATGTAAGACGAGCTGTCGTACTGCATCATACCTTGCCCTTCCGGACCATGGCATCTTGTACAATTTTCAGCGTATAGCTGTTCGCCCCGTTTGGGAGAAGCGGCAACGTCAGGGAAAGATAATTTTTCATTCTTTACACCGGGAGTATTGTTATCGACGTGAGAAGAATCGCTGATCCATTTCAGGTAAGAAATAAAGGCAATCATCTCTCTGCTATCGAGCGGCAACGGCTTTATGCCGAGATGGGGGTGCATAATGCAATTATTAATTCTTTCCGCCAGGGATAAAACTTTTCCCTCTCTTGCGCGGTATTGCGGATAGTTTCGAAAAGATGTTTCAAGATTAAATGAATAAGGCTTTACTCCGCCATCCTGGTGGCAATTGGTACAACTCATTTTATTACCCGTATATTTTCCATTGATGCCATTGAGGCCAATGTAATATGCCGTTTTAAATACCAATTCCCTGCCATATTTCACCGCCTCTCCGTATTGCCCTTTGGGCATATTGGTTGTATCTATAAAAAAAGGATCCGGTTTGTTCGCAACTAAAGAAGAATTATCTACCGTTTTTTTCTTAGTTTGATTGCATGAAAAAAAGATAACAACTGCACACGAAATTATTAAGAAAAAGAAAATATATTGATAAGTTTTTTTCATCCTTCTTTGTGTTTAAAGTACCAGGCAAGGTTTTACATCTTCGGCTTTTATAAATTCAGCCCTGTAAGTTGGTATGGCAGTTTCCATCGTCCACAATAAAATTCCTTTTCGGTTAGCCAGTACCGTTATATGCCTCTTGGAACAGCATACCAGCACAGACGTATCATTTATCAAATAAGCGCTTCCCATCCGCCCGTTATATATTTCTTTAGGCAGCAGTATATGAAGATCGATTTGAGAAGTTTTTTTCGGTTCGTTAAGCTTTACTGCAAAGACGCCGGACTGCTGCTTCGGAACTCCGTTGTCAAAAAACATTAAATTTCCATCCGGGTTAATATGCACAGCGTGAGATTCTGAAAAATCGCATTCGGCGGGCATTTCCATATCCCCACCTTTTCCAAAATTCCAGAGTACTTTACCGGTATGTGCGTCCACTTTCCATATTTGCCCCTTATTATAAAAGGAGATAATGTAGTTGCTGTCCTTATCATAATTCAGGCTATTAGCGTGCATCCAATCTTTTTTGGTTTTAAGTAAGGCGGGGTCTTTCAGCGGATCCATTACATCAAACACGCTCCACTGCCTTAATTTTTTGCCGGTTGTATCCATAACCAATATGCCGTCGCCCGCTACGGTATCTTTTTCTTTACCGCCTACCGATCTTAAATCCATTATCTTTTTTTCTACATATAATGTCACTAACTGGTTACTGTCATTCTTTAAAATTTCATGATGAATCGTTTGTTTAAAATCTCCCTGGCCTTTTTTTAAATACAGAATAGTATCGCCCAATAAATTAATTTCTAAAATCTGGCTGCCATAGCTGGTAGGCTCATCATTCGTACCCAATATGGAGATGATGGTTTTATCTTTTGTGAAATGAGTCACTTTAACTCCTTCGCCATCCATCATGTGATACCATCTTATGTGGCCTTTATAATCAACCAGGTAAGTAATGCCCGGGGCGTCTCTTTTATTTATCAGCATTAATCCATTCTTAAATTCTTTAGGAATTAAGTTTTGGAAAGAAGTGCTTGCCTTGAACTGATCCTGCAACCACATAGGAAGGGCGGGTGATTTAAAAGGATATGTTTTACCGGTAGTTTTTACACCATCCCTTAATGTAATAATGTGATAAGAATAGTTTGTCTGGGGAATGATGTTGCAAAGAACAAGTGAATGCGAAGTTGCATTCTTAGAAACAGGCGAAACAATTTTTGATGCAAAGTCACTGCTGTCGGGCCAGTATTCCGCATATACATCAGCCTTGGCATTTGTAAGAACGTCAATTTGAATTTTTAATTCATTATTATGATGAAGGCCGACTTTTATTTCCTTAACTAAATTTTCATCAGATGAAGAACAACCGCTAAAGACTGCAATGAAAAAAAATATTAGGCCGCATCTTATCACAAGTTTCAACATATTAATGTATGATTCATCATTTTTCAAAAGTAAAAGAATATCCAATCATATGATGGTTGCATATTCTTTTTAAAGGTTGCCAAACTTTGCGGCATCTTATTATCAGGAAGCTATCTCGCTGAATTATCTAAATTAGGATTAAGGTTCACCTGGCTTTGCGGATAAGGAAAGTATTTATTCTTTGGCATTACAATATTTGCCGGCTGGCCAATTCTTGCCAGGTAAGCATTTACGATTACATCGTATTTGTTCATTCTTATCAGGTCTGCTCTCCGTTTTCCTTCGTAGAAAAACTCCCAACCACGTTCCTGGAGAATAGCGTCCCTTAAAGTTTCTTTTGTAAGACTGCCCATGCTAAGCTGTTTTGCATGAGACCGTGCTTTCACCTGGTTAATTAAATCTATACTTTCTGAAGTAGGCCCGTTTAATTCATTCAACGCCTCAGCCCTGCTCAGCAAAACATCCGCATACCTCAATATATCTACACTGTGACCATCATAATAAGTAATCGACCCCAGTGAATCCGCATATTTTTTTGTAGCAACATCCGGCATATAAAAAAATCCCGGAGGAGGTGCGGCGCCAATTGTAGGTGGCTGTTTACGGGTATTACCATCGGCATCAACATATAAAGGATAAAAACATGATTTCCTGTCATCGGAAGGGTCAAATGAATTATAAAAGTCCCACGATACCGCGTAATACTGCCAGCGGTTTGCCAGCGCAACATTTGTACCCGGAAAATTTTCAGGTCCAAAATGATTTAAGAGTTCTGTACCGTTAGTATTAGCATCGCTTAATACTGAAAAAATATTTTCTTCACACCATTTATTATCTTCTTTAAATAAACCAAGGTAAGAAGGATAGAGGTGATAGATATTCAGCGCCATTACCTGCTGTGTAAGGTCTAATACTTTTTGCCATTCGTGCTGACGCAAATATAATTTTGCAAGCAATGTAAGTGCGGCGCCTTTTGTAGCCCTGCCTACATCGTCCGAGGTATAAAAAGGGCTGTTCTTATAATTTAAGGGAAGCGTGTTGGCAGCCGTTTGTAAATCAGATATCAGTAAAGTATCAATCTCATCTACTGAAGCAGGTTTTGGCTGGCTGGTATAAGCGGAGTTAGCTATATCTTTCTCTGTTGATAATATTACAGGCCCCCATGCATCGGTTAAATCCATGTAGGCAATTGCTCTTAAAAACTTCACCTCAGAAAGAAATTGATTTTTTTGCGCATCAGTAATTGTTGACATTCCTGATATATTATAAATGGCATTATTTGCATTTGCAATAAGCTTATAAATCTGGCGCCAGTCTTCGCCTATTAAACCATTTGAAGAGTTCCATTGTGCCAGTGAAAGCTGCCCGGGGTCACCACCGTAGCTGCAATGTCCCACATCTGTTGTGAGATCTGTTAATGCAAAATGTCTTACCGTCCAGTAATCAAAATTATCGCCAATGGCAGGCCCTTTTAAACGGGCATACACAGCATTTACGGCAGCAATAGCATCAGATTGAGTTTGAAAAGCATTGACATTTGTTAAGCTGCTATATACTTTAGGATCGAGCGTTTTATTACAAGAATAGATGAGTAAAAATGCCGGTATAAGAAATAGAAAATTAATTTTTTTCATTTTGTGTTATTTGAATTAACCGTGGTAATAGTTACAGATTATTTATTAGTGTATAGAAACTTTTATTCCTATATCAAAAGTCCTGAAAGCGGGAAATACCCCAAAGTCTTCGCCACCACCCACATTATTGTTGGCATGTACATTCACTTCCGGATCGGTACCTGTGTACTTCGTAATAGTTAATAAATTTTGCGCTGCGGCATATATTCTTACACCTTGTATAAACTTAACATGGCCAAGCAACGACTCCGGAAGATTATAAGCAATAGAAACTGATTTCAGGCGAACGTAAGATGCGTTTTCAACAAACCTGGAATTTACATAGCTGCCGTAAGTGCTTAAGAAATATCCTTCACGCGGAATGGAAGTATTTTCATTAGTATTAGCCACCCACCTGTTTAACGCATCCGCGCCGGTAGTGGATTCCAACACCAGCCGGTTCATATTGTACAAATAATAATCAAATGCTCCCTGGAAAAATACGTTAAGGTCAAATCCTTTATAATGAAAATCATTACTGAATCCTGCTGTATAATGCGGATTGGTATTTCCCAGATAAGTAGCGTCATCAGGAGTAATTGACCCATCTTTATTTACGTCTTTGTATTTAGGATCACCCGGTTTTGAATTTGGCTGCGCATCATATTTTTCACCGGTCTTTATTACGCCCTCATAAACGTAACCATACAGTTCACCCAATTCTCTTCCCGGAACCAAACGTGTGAATTCGCGGCCGGATACCACGCCACTAGGGTTAGCGGTATTAGTGCTGATAATTTTTACATTATCTGCTAATGATAAACATTTTTGCTTGTTGTAAGCGATATTAAAAGTGGTACTCCAGGAAAAACTATTCGATTTTACATTGTCTGTATTAATGGATAATTCAATTCCCTGGTTTTGTATAGAACCTGCGTTTACTAACTCAGACGCAAAGCCCCACCATTGCCCGATAGGAATATTGATTAAGAGATCACTTGTTTTCTTGTGATAATAATCTATGGTTGCATTCACTCTTCCGCCTGCAAATCCCATATCTAACCCTGCATCAAACTCTGTGGTACTTTCCCATTTTAAATTATTATTCGACAATGCGGAAGGCTCAATCCCAATTTGGATAGGATCACCGGGATTAAGCACTGTGCTGTAATTTCCAAAGGTGCTCAGGTAACGGTAATTAGGAATGCGGTCATTACCGGTAACGCCATAGCTTAGACGAAGTTTTAAATTTGAAAATGTTTTTAAATTTTCAATAAACTTATCATCCGTAAATTTATAAGCTACCGCCCCTGATGGAAAAAGCCCATGCCGGTAATTCGGGCCGAATTTGGAAGAGGCATCATCCCTTAAAGTAAATGTTGCCAGTATTTTATCATTGAAGGAATAATTAAGCCTTCCGAAATAATCAGTAAGTTTTGATTCTGACTTGCTGCTGGAATAAGTAGTAGGGATAGCACCCGCACTTAAATTGTAATACAGAAATATATCTGTTGAAAACTTTTTACTTCCTGCGCCTATAGCCTCTGCTACATCTTTTTGATTGGAAGTACCTGCCAATAAAGTAAAGGAATGTTCTCCAGTTTTATATTTATACGTTAGGTAATTTTCCACGAGCCACCTGAAAGCTGTTGACATTTGTTCACCCGCTATACCGCTGTTTGCCTGGCCTGCCACTAAAGTTACGGGTGTATATTGGCCCGCTGTTATTTGTGAATATTCTGCGCCGGCGCTAAAGTGGTACGTAAGATTATTTATTATGTCATAATCGACATACGCATTGCCATTAATTAATTTATTGCCTGTAGTATTGGTGGGCTCTACAAGGTTTGCAAATGCATTATTCTTACCCTGGTATTTATAATAACTGCCATC
>Ga0070658_10004929_pt1 | contig 10879 bp, 7 predicted proteins | sample KBSC13metaG_FD_64664 | JGI IMG/M metagenome (GOLD analysis project Ga0070658, IMG submission 64664) | Corn rhizosphere microbial communities from Kellogg Biological Station, Michigan, USA - KBS C1-3 metaG | ecosystem: Host-associated > Plants > Roots > Rhizosphere > Soil ... | reverse complement strand
CGCAAAATGTCATTCAAGCATGATGCCGAGACGGCTCGCCCGGACTACTATGCCGTTTCTCTGGATGCGGGTGTTGGCAACACGATAAGGACAGAGGTGACCGCCACTGAACGCTGCGCAATCCTAAGGTTTCGCTTTCCGGCAACTGGAGTTGCTCGGGTTCTGGTGGAGGCATCTCGACCTGGAGTCCCTGGACATGCTGCAATCGATCCGCGATCGCATGAGATCACCGGGTATAACCCACATCGGATGGATGCCCATCTCGGCCCGATGAAGCTGCCTAACTTCAAAGGTTATTTCGTCATCCAGTTCCAACAAGCACCCGCGAACGAGAAGACCTACGGCATGGACGACGCGGCCGATGCATCTGCACGGGGCGCTTACGCGGAGTTCAAGGCGGGAGAAACCGTTGAGGTTCGGGTGGGCACCTCTTTTGTCAGCATCGAGCAGGCGCGCCAGAATCTGAAAACCGAAATCCCGGACTGGGATTTCGATCGTACCCGGCAGCAGTTGAGAGCGAAGTGGAACGAGAAGCTGAATCGCGTCCAGGTAGAAGGCGCAACCGAGCAAGAGAAGACTCGGCTCTACACTGCCGTCTACCATTCGCTGTTATATCCCCGGATCTTCTCAGAAGGCGGCCGATACTACAGCGCCTTTGACGACCAGATCCATTCAGGCGAAAGCTACACGGCGTATTCCATGTGGGACACATTCCGGGCGGAGAACAGTCTGTTGACCCTGCTGGCGCCCGAGCGCACGGACGGAATGATTACGGCTCTGCTGCAGAATTTCAAGGAAGGCGGATGGATGCCAAAGTGGCCGAATCCGAGCTACACAAACATCATGATCGGCACACATGCCGATTCAGTCGTCGCTGAAGCCATCCGGAAGGGGTTCCATGGATTCGATCGAGACCTGGCCTGGCAGGCTGTCTACAAAGATGCAATGACTCCACCCGATGGCGATACAACGCGGCGCTGGCTGGATCGCGAAGAACACACACCCTATGAAGCCCGAGCAGGGCTGACCTACTACAAACAGCTCGGCTACATCCCAACAGACAAGATCGATGAAGCTGCCTCTCGCACCTTGGAGGACAGCTACGACGATTGGTGTGTGGCCCAAATCGCGAAGGCGCTCGGTCGCAAAGAGGACTATCGGTTTTTCCTGCGGCGCTCTCTCAACGATCGCAACCTTTACAACCCTGCGATTGGGATGATGAATGGCAAGACATCAGATGGAAAATGGGCGCCGCTCGGCGAACGAGACGACTCACCCACGAACCGTTCGCTCTCCGGATGGACCGAAGGTAATTCCTGGGTTTACACGTGGTCTCCCCTGCATGACCAGGCGGGCCTGCTGCAGCTTATGGGCGGAGCCGACGCGTATGACGCCAAGCTCGATCTGCACTTCAGCGGTGGGCACAACGTTCATAAGAACGAGCCGAGCCATCACTACGGCTATCTGTATGACTTTGGCGGCCAGCCATGGAAGACCCAATCGAAGGTCCGAGAGATCGCGGCGAAGGAGTATGGATACGACGCAGGAGGTCTCGATGGGGACGACGATTGTGGGCAGATGTCCGCTTGGTTCATCTTCACCGCAATGGGTTTCTATCCGGTCAATCCGGCAAGTGGTGAGTACATGATCGGAAGCCCGCTCTACTCGAAGATATCCCTGAAGCTGGCAAATGGGAAAACGTTCACCGTCGAAGCAGAGAACAATTCCTCGAAGAATATCTACGTACAATCCGTAACTCTTGCAGGGAAGCCATTGAACGTTCCGGTCATCACATGGGAGCAGATACAGGCAGGAATGACTCTGCACTTCGTTATGGGGCCAACCCCGTCCAAATGGGCAAGCGAGTGGCGTCCAGCACCCATCACTGTGGAGTGAGACCGTAACGCTTTTGTAGCACCTGGCTACACTCCGCCCGATGTGACCTGATCTTTCTCGATCCGGTACACTTAGATCAGGCGAAGGAGACAGAACGCTCTAACTTCTGCCCCTCTTAGTTCGTCCAATCTTCAGTTCTTATGTTGCAACCCGGCAAATCTCCGATATACCCTTACCCAGTGCAAAAGCTAACCGCCTTCCTGGCTCTCGCGGCCGTATCGCTGTTTGTGCTTGTGCCCGCGCGGCCGTCCCTCGCTGCGGCCTCCGCACGCAAGCACCGCACCAGTAAAGTCGCGCACGGCCATAGCAGTAAAGCAAAGGCAAGCACCAGACGCGCCACTGCGAAGAAGCCAATCGGTCCGCGCGGCATTGCAGACGAACGCGCAGCTCAGATCCAGACTGCTCTCGTCAAAGCCGGGTACCTCACTGGCGAACCTTCCGGACACTGGGACGCCGCGTCGCAGGCCGCCATGGTCAAGCTCCAGTCGGATAATGGCTGGCAGACCAAACTGGTCCCCGACTCACGCGCCCTTATCAAACTCGGCCTGGGACCAGGAAGCTCTCCGGATGCGCAGTCGGAAACCGCCTCCTTCACGGCACCGGCCCCCCAGCCCTGATGTCCACAGATAGCAGAACAAAGACCCGGCAAGCGCCGGGCCTTCATTTTTAATAGCTTCCTAATCTACGGTCGCGACAGCACTACTGCCTCAGCAACTGATTGGATGTGAACTAATTCGATATCCCAACGGGATATCACGCAACTGCCGTGCGCGGAGCTCTCCGCCGCCGAGGCGCCGAAGCCTTTTTGCCAGCCAGTTCAGCGAGTGCGGCCCGAAGCCGAACAACCGCCGACGAGTGTATCTGCGAGACCCGCGACTCCACTACGCCGAGCATCGAACCGACCTCTTTCATCGTCAGCCCCTCGTAGTGATACAGCGTCAATACCAGCCGCTCTTTCTCCGGAAGCGCGTCGATCGCTGACGCCAGTCGGTTGCGCACCTCGCTCTGCAGACAGCGAAACAGGGGATCATCCTCCGGCGACCCCGGAATGTACGCCAGTTCCTCGTCACCTGAGTCCTCCGAACGCTCCACATGCAGGCTACCGATCTCCAGCCCCTTTAGATCGCCCAGTAACTGCTGGTAGTCCGAAAGATCGATCTCCAGCTCCGCCGCGATCTCCTGCTCCCCTGGCGCGCGACCCAGCCGCTGCGTCAGAGTCCGAATCGCCTCTTCCACCGCGCGGCCCTTCCGCCGCAGCTCGCGTGGACTCCAATCCAAAGTGCGCAGCGAATCCAGAATCGCGCCGCGAATCCGAAACTGCGCGTAGCTCTTGAACTGCACCTTTTTCGAATGATCAAACTTCGAAAAAGCGTCGATTAACCCGACAACGCCCGCCGAGACCAGGTCGTCCAGTTCCACATGCTGCGGAAGCCGCTCATGTATGCGACGTGCCAGGTAGCGCACCGTCGGCATATGCTCCAGCAGCATCCGCTCGCGTTCCGGGTCGACGGAGTCGTTTGCCCCCGCTGGCCCCAGAGCAGCCGGCGAAAGTGAAGTTTGAGACGAATGCTCAGCAGTAAGAACGTCCAGCGAGACGATCGGCGGATGCGCCGACGCGGCAACGCCGGTCGAAGTATTCATCATGGCCCGTGTTCTCCTCGTGCAAGCCTCGCGACGCTGTTATTCGTCGGTCTTGCACAGGAACTAAGGGCATGAGGAATGCCAAGAAAATGGCATGAACGTTAGAAATCGCACACATTTCGTTTCGCTGCGATAGATCATGAGAACTCAGCGAAAACCATCGGAACAGCAGAAGCTGACCTCCACCGGCACGCTGCTGTCCCCAGGCCAAATGTTGGAGGACGCACATTATCGAATAAGAACGTGCTGCTTGAGCGCGAAAAATGATTGGAATGTATTTAGAAATAGCAGGAAGGTCGTCGGGAGCTGTGCTTGATTGGAAGAACCCAATCTATCGTCTCGCGATGCTTTCCAAGAACGAAAAGTGTTGCAGCATGAGATGCACATCATGCCGCAACGCCTCACTCCCCCGGGAGTAATTTCCTACTGTCTCGACCTCCGCCGGTAACGGATGTCCGCCGCGCCAATCTCTAGGCTATGACCCGAAAGGATCAGCGCGCGCTCCAGGACATGCATCAGTTCCCTCACATTGCCCGGCCACTCGTGCTGCTCTAGCCGAGCCAGCGCATCCTCGCGCAGCCGCTTCCGTGGGTCTGCCTCGGCAAGTTGCTCCAAGAAGTGCTCCGCCAGCGCAGGAATATCTTCCAGGCGCTCGCGCAGTGGCGGCACTTCTATCGGGAACACGGCGAGCCGGTGGTATAGATCCAGCCGGAACGTTCCATCCGCCGCATTTTGTTCGAGCGGCTGGTGGGTCGCGGCGATCAGCCGGACGTCCACCCGTGTAACGTCGTTGTCTCCCACGCGCTGCAACTCTCCCGACTCGAGAAACCGCAGCATCTTTGCCTGCATACTCATGGGCATCTCACCAATTTCATCCAGCAGCAGCGTTCCGCCGTGCGCCGCCTCAATGCGTCCCATGCGTGACTGCACTGCACCGGTGAAGGCACCACGAGCGTGGCCAAACAACTCAGCTTCCAGGAGCGACTCCGGAATTGCCGCGCAGTTCAGCACGGCAAATGGTTTGTTTGCCCGGGGACTCAGCTTGTGCAGCGTCTTCGCAATCACCTCTTTGCCGGTTCCCGTTTCGCCTTCAATCAGTACCGTAGTCGTCCGGGGTGCAACCATCCTCACCAACCAGGCGATCTCGCGCATCGCACGGCTGCTCCCCACGACATCCGGAAGCGGCTGCGTGCTCTCCGCGTCAATCGCTGAGGCGGATGCAGGGGCTGACCGCCTGCTTCCATCTGTCACCGACCCGTTTTCCAGAACTCGAAATGCCTCAGGAGTCCGCAGAATCCCACCACTCTTGCGGCCCAGCAATACGTCTCCGGGTTCGGGTGGCACAATAATCTGCGGCGGTCCGGGCGAGTCTCCAACCTGTCGTCTCGCCTCCCGCATCGCGTGTAACAATTCATTCCGTCGCGGGCTTGCCGGTCGGGCTAGCGCATCCTGCCCCTCCGCGCCGCCGTCAAGCAGCAGCAGGTCCATTTCGGGGTGCGACTGCCGAACCAGTTCCGCGAGCTCATTCACCTGCAGGTCAGGCAGCCAGTTATCCAGAATCATGGCTTCGAAGCTCGAGTTCTCCAGCAGCAGCATCGCCTGGGCTCCGCCACTGGCCTCGTGCACCCGCCAACGGAGCCCCTTCAAAGACTCCGCAAGTGCCTGGCGTAACCGTGTATCCGCACTGACGACGATAGCTGTCCTCGTCTCAAACCGCCGCACGGAACTATTTCCGGTCAGGTCTGCAGGCTTTGTAGCGGCGGTCGGCACGGCGTCAGCACGCAGGTGCCACGGCACCGGGGTCCACAAATCATTCGGCGCAATCTCAGGTGCCGTGCTCATGCCTCGACCCGCATCGACGCCTCGGTGTCGAAGCCCAGCATGGACTGGCGCACCAGCCGCATGTGTTGCAGCGCACCCTTTACGCCGTGAAAGTCTTCCAATTCCGGCGATAGGGCGCTGGGGCAGGCGAAGCCCACCGCAGCCACGGTTTTATGCGCTATCTCTCGATGTAACCGAATTCCTGCAGTCTCGCTCAATGCTCTGCTCCTCGTAAGCTGACCTTCAATTCGCTGCGTAGCCGATTTGTTCCTCAGAAAGCTTTCATCGGCAGTCAATGCGACTTTCTTCAGTTGGCTCCAACTAATTTCCTCGATGCGCCGTGACGGTTGCATCTGCTGAATCCAATCTCTCCCGCGCTAAGCCTCAGACACAACGAAGAAAGAGATTGGCTGTCACTCACTTTCCCATTTTGAAACTCGCTTTAGCCGTTTCAAAAGCGCATCTAATCCCGTTTGTGAGCCATGATTAATGACCTCTGGTACAAGAACGCCGTCCTCTACTGCCTGCATGTGGGAACCTACCTTGACGCCAACGGAGACGGGATCGGCGACTTCGAGGGCCTCATGCGCCGCCTCGACTACCTGCAGGGCATGGGTGTCACCGCCATATGGCTGATGCCGTTCCAGCCCTCGCCCATGCTCGACGATGGCTACGACGTGACCGACTACTACGGCGTCGATCCCCGCTACGGCACGCTCGGGGACTTCGTCGAGTTCACCCACGGCTGCCGTCAGCGCGGCATGCGCGTGCTCATCGACCTCGTCGTCAACCACACCTCCATCCAGCACCCGTGGTTTCAGTGCGCGCGTAAGGACCCGGAGTCGAAATACCGTGACTGGTACATCTGGTCGAAAAAGAAGCCGAAGGACGCAGCAACCGGAATTGTGTTCCCCGGCGTGCAGAAGTCCACGTGGGACTACGACTCCGAGGCGCGCGCCTACTACTTCCACCGCTTCTACAAATTCCAGCCCGACCTCAACACCTCGCACCCGGAGGTGCAGGCGGAAATTCTCAAAATCATGGGCTTCTGGCTGCAACTCGGTGTCTCAGGCTTCCGGATGGATGCCGTCCCCTTCGTCATCGCCACTAAGGGGGCCAACATCTCAGATGGCAAGCAGGTGGAGCAGTACGACATGCTGCGAGACTTCGCGCAGTTCCTCACCTGGCGCGAGGGCGAGGCCATCATTCTTGCCGAGGCCAACGTGCTGCCCGGCACTGATATGGAGTACTTCGGCGCTTCCGGCGAGCGGCTGCAGATGATGTTCAACTTTCACGCCAACCAGCGGCTCTTCTATGCACTCGCTGCGGCCGACTCGCGCCCGCTCATCAAAGCACTCAAGGAAACCAAAAGGCGTCCGGCCAGCGCGCAGTGGGGCCACTTCCTTCGCAACCACGACGAGCTCGATCTCGGCCGTCTGCAGCCTGAGCAGCGTCAGCGCGTCTTCGAGGAGTTTGGCCCCGACCCCGACATGCAGCTCTACGATCGCGGCATTCGCCGCCGGCTCGCGCCGATGCTGCAGGGCGATCGGCGTCGTATCGAGCTCGCCTACAGCCTGATGATGACCTTGCCCGGAACGCCCGTCCTCCGCTACGGAGACGAGATCGGCATGGGCGACAATCTCAAGCTGCCGGAGCGCAACGGAGCCCGCACGCCAATGCAGTGGTCCAACGAGCCCCAGGCAGGCTTTACCATGGGCGACAAACCCATTCTGCCTGTCATTAGCGAAGGCCCCTACGGCTTCCCACACGTCAATGTCGCGGATCAGCGCCGCAATCCTGAATCCCTACTCAACTGGATGGAACGCATAGTTCGCATGCGCAAGGAAGTGCCCGAGATCGGTTGGGGCGACTTCTCTTTTCTTAAGACCGGCAGGCATGACGTGCTGGGAATGGTCTACACCTGGCGCAACAACTCGGTGGTCGCAATCCACAATCTTTCCAAAGAACCCCGGGAGATCACCTTCGGCCCGAATCAGAATTTCGGCTCGTGCGAACTCACCAACCTCCTCTCCAATGACCATAGCGTGCCCGGATCTGACGGCCGGCATACGCTGTTGCTGGAACCCTATGGATACCGCTGGTTTCGGCCTTGCGGCCTTGATTACCTGCTGAGGCGCAGCTCCATTTAACTATTGCCTCGCGCTAACCGTTGCTTCGCGCTCGGGGTTGCCCCGTGCTAAGTACAACAATTGTGGGAGTGTTGCGGCCTTTCTTAATAACTAGCCTAGGTCTGGCAGAGAGTCACACAAGCAAGCGGTGGGAGACCCTGTGGCATTCGCCATTTTACATTTCAGCTCCGCTGTAGACCTGACGCGGCTCGTCACTGAAGAGTCCGGTCAGGACATGATCGAGTATGCGCTGATCGCCGCGAGCATCGGGCTCGGCACCGTCGCCGGAGTCAACGGACTGGCAGCGTCGGTCGCGCGCTATATGACAATCGTAGGCGCCGGATTCGACCACGCCTTAGGACACCAGTAGCCAAACCCTCGCGCCTCTCAGTGGCGGTGACCAACGACATTCTGACTCACCTTGTATTGGTGGGGCGCGCCACTGATGGCTATCGGCACCTGTGCCCCCTCGTGCTTCTTCCGGAAAAACGGAGCGAGCGGCTTCAACAAAACCGACTTGAAGCCCGTCGCCGCATGTGAAATATCCGCCTGCATTTGCAGATCGCCGGCCATCCTCACGTTCTGATTACGCAGGTCGAAGTCACCCGAGAGGCGTGCCTCCACACCGGGGAGCTCAAACCTCAGCGCCTTCGCATGCGCAATTCCGTTGCGAACCGCCACAACACCCGTCAGGCTGGAAATGGCCTGGGGCTCGTCATCGCTCACCTCCTGCGCAGTCTCATGTCCGCCCTGCGCCCGCTCGCTGAACGCCGTCAGACTCTTCGCCGTATTCGGGTTCGTAATCTTCTCCTGCGGCACCATGAACTGCCCATCCATCGTCAGGCGCTGAAAGAATGTTCTACCCGGAGCCGCCGCGCCCAACCGCGCCTTGGTATGCAACTGCACCGGACCCGTAATCGGCGGACGCCCCTGCATGAACGGCTGCAGAATGTCCTCCGCCCGGCCGTGTTTCACGATTATGTCGAGCGCCGTGGTCTTCGGTGTGCCCGCGACAGCGCCCTCGGCGTGAACATCTGTCCTCCCCGTCCGCAGGTCGACTGCATGCAGCGTCACATCGCCGTTCAAAGCGTTCACCGCCACCTGCGCGGTCCCATGCAGCCGGCGGGGCTTCCCATGCCCCACCGCGAAATCCGGCACATCGGCATCGGTCTCGACTTCAATCCCGCCCAGGTTCCCGTGGAACTTGCCCTTTGACTCCAGCACGCCGCGCAGCCCGTGAACATCCTCCAGCTTCACTCCGGTAAACGCGTACTCCCCGCTCACCGGAGTCTGCCCAACATCATCTGCGCGGACCGGTCCCAGCATTCCGTGTGCGGTAATGTCCCCCGCCGGAATCGCATTACGCATCTTCAGGCGATACGTCACCGCCTGCCCCTGGTGCAGATCGCCGAGGACTAGCCGAAATATCGGAAACGAGTAGCGCTGTCCATCCGCTCGCATCAGGTCCAGCAGCGCGTTGTAGATGTCCAGCTCACCGACCGCTATCTTCGGCCCGGTGAAGTCGCCGGCGCTTCCTTTCGGAAAGTCCTGCCGATTTGCCTCGCTGCCCACCGGCGGAAGCACCACGTGCAGCCCGTCGGCCTCCACGCGTTTCACGCGGTTGCGCAGCAGCAGCAGGTCCATCCACCTACCCTCCACCCGCACATGCTCAATTGATCCCACCGGCGGCAGGTGCGGCGCGGAATTCCGTCGCAGCGTAATCCCGTCCGCCACGAAGCCTGGGTTCGGAAAGTAGATCCGGTGGTACTTCTCGATCGTGATATGGCTGGCGAACACGTTCTCCAGCATCGGCTTCACCTTCTTGTACCGATACGGCCACTTTGCGTTCACCACCCAGCCAAACCCACCCACCACCACCAACACCGCCGCACCCGCGACCAGCATCCACCAGTGCCGCCGTGGGACCCCGCGCCAGGACCACGGTTCTCCGGCATCCTTCCCTACCTCAGGCGAATTCGCCCTCTCCGCAAGCATTCCTCTCCCCCGTCCAAACAGACACGGTTAGATGCGAGCAGCCGCGCCACATTCGCAGCCACTCCCCCTCACCGCTTGAAGAGTTCGGTAGTCTACCTGAGAAGGACCTCCATGCCGCTTCGTTTCACCGCTCGCTTCGCTTCCTGCTGCGCCCTCGCCGCCTCGCTCTGCGCCTCCCTGTCCGCCCAGGATTTCTCCCATCCCAACGAGGAGCCCAACCCGCAGAACGCCCTGATTCAGAAGGCCAATGACGCCATAACCTCCGGCGACCTGCGCACGGCTCTCGAGCTCCTCACCCGCCTCAATACCGATTCCCCCAAAAACCCTGAAGTCCTCTATGACCTCGGCCTCACCCTCGAAGCTCTCGCCGAGAAGCCGCAGCCTCCCGACGGGTCTCCGCTTCCGGAGCCGCAGCTCACGCCCGAGGCTGCCTACCGGCAATCCATTGATGCCAACCCGCTCTTCGCGCCGCCGCACGTCGCGCTCGGCCTCCTGCTCGCCCGCACCGGTCACAAGACAGAGGCCCGTACCGAGCTCTCCACCGCCGTCAACATCCCCGAGATCGACCCCATCCTTAAGGCCAGCGCCCTCCGCGCCCTGGCCCGCATCGACCTCCGCACCAACGCCACCGGGGCCTCCTCCGAGCTCCTCGACGCCGTCCGCCTCTCCCACGAACTGCCCGACGATATCCTCCTCTCCGCCCAGATCGCCGAGGCTCTGGCTGACTTCCCGGGAGCTGCGCGCGCCTATCGACGCTATCTCGCCCTGCCGCAGAACGCCGACGAGCCTCAAGCCACCGCCGGCCTCGTCCACGCCTTGCTCGCACAGCGCAACATCACCGAGGCCCAGACCGTCCTCAACCACGCCATCGCACAACACCCCGGCGACCCCACCTTTACCGCACAACTCGCGCAGTTCTACCTCACTTCGTCTGATCCCGCCCAGAACGCTCAGGCTGCGCCGCTGCTCGAAAAGCTGCACGCATCGAACCCTGCCGATTCCAACATCACCCGTCTGCTCGCCCGCGTCTACGTCGAAACTGGTCACCCCGATCAGGCAGACCCGCTCTACGCTACGCTGATTACAGCCGCCGGCGACCATCCCGATCCCACTCTGCTCGACGCCCGCGCCGACGCTCTCATCCGCCTCCATCGCCCCTCCGAGGCAGAACGCCTGCTAAAACAAGCCCTCACCAACCCCTCGGCCTTCCACAGCCGCGAGGATCTGGGCGACGCTGCCCTCCATCTCGCCTTCGCCGCCTCTGAGGCAGATGACCCAAGAGTCTCTTTGCAAGCGTTAGCTCTACGTGCTACAGTGCAGCCACCATCACCCGCCTCGCTGTTCTTAGAGGCAACGGCGTATGATGCACTGCATCAAAGCAGCAAAGCCGCTGAGAT
>Ga0070658_10004928_pt1 | contig 10880 bp, 7 predicted proteins | sample KBSC13metaG_FD_64664 | JGI IMG/M metagenome (GOLD analysis project Ga0070658, IMG submission 64664) | Corn rhizosphere microbial communities from Kellogg Biological Station, Michigan, USA - KBS C1-3 metaG | ecosystem: Host-associated > Plants > Roots > Rhizosphere > Soil ... | reverse complement strand
CGGCCACGCCAAAGCGATCAATCCGCTCTTGACCATCGGCGCCGTTGATCAACAGCCCCGCAATTACTGGACCATCGACAACCACCCGTTCGACGTCAACGACCTCAAGACCGCCCAGTATACGCTGGGCTATGCCATCGAACACGGGCCAAAGAATTGACCGGGCAATAGTTGCGAGGATTAGGAAAACGGACAGACGATCTTAAGCGTGACCAACCCGCGGGTGCGTGCGCTGTTGGGGTCGCCGACGAGAACGTAGACGTCCTGACCGGCACGGACCCTCTGCGCGAAGGAGAGGAAGGCGTTGACGTCATGATCGAGCGTGACGCAGCGCAAGCCGATCGACCGCTCCGACGTTAACCGGTATGTCCCCGCCACGACACCCTGCGTAGTTACGGTCGACCCGAACGACAGCCGGTTGACACTCGCCGTCATGGACACCGACCGGCTGAGCGGGTAGCCCTGATAGACGGACAAATAGCCGTATCGCTGGTCGGCCTGCCTGCCGTAGGCATAGGAAATGCCGCCCTGACCGTACAGCGTTCGCCCACCCCAGTTCATCCCAAGCGAATCGACATGGTCGCGAAACTGATCCCGTTGCGACCTCGACATCGACACCGACACACTCGTCCCCGATCGAAACGACAGGTAGCCGTAGAGGTGATTGGACTTGTTGAAGAAGCCGCCGGTGTGATGATTGTAATAGGAGCCGCCGAGGTTGAGACTGTAGTAGTCGATCTTACCGGTGTAGAACGAGTTCGACTGCCCAGCCCCCCAACTGCTACCACGCGTGTCCACCTCCGGCACGTATCCGATATTATTCCTAAACGCCGGCCCAATATCGGTCATGTCGACCGAGAAGTACGGCTTGCCGCCGAGCGGGCTGCTCGACAGCGACACGTAGTCTTCCGCATCCGACGCGCGGCCGTTCACATACGACGGCACATGATTTGCGGTCATGCTGTACCGTGTCTTTCCGGCAAGCCATCCGAACGTCCCCTCCATCTTCGCAACGAGACTGCTCGGGATGCCGGCCTGCTGATCCTTGGACATTGCAAAGTGGACATCCGACAGGCTGCCGTAGCTCTGAAAAATGCTGGCGACTTCGTCGGACCGGCCACCCGCGAGGTGAGAAGCGGTTGCGAGCGCCGCAATCGTTGTCGGCCCCTGACGCCCAGTGACCTTGACGCCCTCGTCGATGTCGCCGATCGACCGCGAATAGAAGACGTCGGAATAGGGCATGTACCCCGCGCCTTCCGCGAAGAACGGCCGACTGTCGCCGTAGTACTTTTGATTGTAGGAAAAGTTAATGTCCGTAACTTGCTGCGCGACATCTTGGAAATCCGGGTTGACCGTGGCGAGTCCTGTAATCGACGTCGTAAAGGGATACTTGATGTCGATGCCCTCGCGGCCGTTATATCCGTCACCGCCGGTAATCAGGGCATAAGGCAGGAAGATCGGGCGCGGGCGGTAGTCGGCAGGCCTCACGCCGTCGAAGGTGAAGGTCGTCAGATACTGGATCGAATGCTGCTGCTCGTCGCGCGTCATGTAGGGCCACCCCTCCGACGCATTCTCGCGTGACAGCTTGCGCTTCAGCAAAATCCCCATGGCATGCGCGCCCTTGGGATAACGCAGCAGCGCGAACGGGATCTCGAACTCAGCCGTCCATCCGTCGGGCAACCGTCTCGTGGCCGCTTTCCAGTCGCCCTCCCACGTGATGTTGTCGGCGGTACCACCTTCGATGTAATCCGTCTGAGTCCCACGCACCGACACGCTGAACTCGGACACGTCGCGCCGGGTGTTCTGGCTGTCGATGTCCACCGACACGTAATCGTCGGAGCCGATGTCGCCATTGCGAATCGTCTCGGACGACCGGATCAGTTCCGGGTGATGGTCGAGGCAGTGGAAAGCGACATAGAGGTGATTGCGATCCGCGCAGATCCAGGCCTCCGTCTGCTCGGCGACCGCCTGCCCGCCCCCATATCGATAGAAACCGTCCGCATACGTTGCCGTCGACCAGCACGGATCGGAGAGGTCGCCGTCGATTTTAGGAGGATCGGAGCACGGCGCCACCGCAATCGGCGCGGCCTGCCCTGGGACGGTGGGATCCGATATCGCGGACTTGAGCGTCGTCGATCCGCTCCCGAAGGCTCCGGTTGTGCCGACAGCGCCGGCGATGGCGCAAATCAAGAACGCTAGTATTCGCAAGTGACGCTTCCAAACTAACCGAAATTGGGCTCCCAAGAGCGGTAAAACGATTTTGCCATACTTTGGACGCTACAATGGAATATGGTTACCAGGCGAGCGATAACTTAAACGCGCCGAAGGGACTTCGAGGGTTGTGCCTCATACATATAATAGGAGAGCGATCTTGAAAAGTTACCGAAGTCGAGAGGTATTTCGCAGAGTGCTCAATCGTAGGTCGGAAGGTGGGCATTCGACAGAGCATGTAAACTAAGAGCCAGCCTGAGGAGGAGAGAGATGTCGAAACACTATGGCGCGGTCCGATGGTCTGCCATCGCTGCCGTGGCTGTCTTCTTGGCCGCCGTCTGGTTTGTGCTATTCCCGGTGTACGCCAACCGCGTCCACAACGGACCATGGCCAAGCTCCATGCACAACCTGAAGATAATAGGCCTGGCCGACATGCAGTACATCCAGGATTACGATGAGAGGCTGCCGGCGCGCCAGTACGGCGCTGGGACGTCCACCAACTCCTGGCGAACGGCGCTGCAGCCGTACATTATGGCCCGAAGACCGCGGACGACGACATCTTTGCTGCCCCCGACGATGCCGCAGGCAACCTGCCCGACATCGAAGGCGACGGGTACCACCGGTCCTTCGCCGTCAACAGCACGTCGGGACCGACGACGACCGGACCGTTTTCCGACAAGCTCGCCGGCCGGATGACCATGGATAAAATGGACGCTCCGGCCAGCACTATCTGCTTTGTCGAATCGACCGCAGCTTTCAACGACTTCGACGTCCTCGCGCCCGCACAGTTCTCGTCGCCTACCAGCAGTCGCTACTCCGCGGGTCACCTGTTCGTTCGCAAGAGAGACGCTGGGCCGGCGACCACCAACATCGGTCTCGGCGACGGCCATGTGCAAGCCGTCGACCCCATATCGACACTCGGCACAACCGGCACGCTCCATCATTGGGGCATCGAGAGTACGCCTATGTCTCCGGCCGAAGCTGCCACGGCAAATACCGTCATCAACTACGGGGTGACCCACTCAAACGTCGATCGTCAGACGCCAACGCGTGAACGTACATTCTGGCAGAAGATGACCGGCGCAACGCGCTAGCTCCCACCACAGCAGCCGTTCGACCCGTTCGAATGGCATTTCTTCGGCGGTGGCGGGACGTCGAGGGTTGGGTTGCGGTCGAAGAAGCCGGTCGGTTTGAGCATAAAGCCGCACCGATCGACAGGCATGACCGGCCAGTCCTCGACACGTGGAAAGTGCGTCGTGCCGAAGACATGCCAGAGGACGATATCGGCGCCGTCGATGTCGCGGCCCGCGCTCGCGTAAGCCGGCACTCCACCACCGCCGGGATGCTGGTTGATGTAGTCGCCCGCGGTGTACCGCTCGGCGTGAGCGTACCGCGTCACCCACAGATGCTTGGTCGCGAAGCCCGCGCGGCTGTACAGCGACGACGACGGGTCCGCCAGCAGGGTCGGCATCGCGTGCGGCACGAGAGTGTACGCGACTGGTCGACCGAGCCGGTTGAGCTTATTCGGATTGCTGACACGCCACACGCGGCCCTTGTCCGCCGCCGCCAGACGTGCACCTTCCTTCTCGGTGCGCAGGCGCGTAATCTGCTGCATCACACCGATGCCGTGCTGATTGTCCGGACCGACCGGGCACCCGGCCACGTCGATCTCGTCGACCGCGTTGGTGTCACCGTCGACCGCCATATCCAGGCGGGCGCTGAAGAGATGCTGATGCGCCGGCGCTGCCAGACCGGGCGCTACTTCCGTCGCATGCGGATAGCCGTCGCCCTGGTAGGCGGAGGTGAAGATAATCCCTGTCGACTTCATCTCGAACTCGATTGCGCCATCGAGCATGAAGTGCCAGTAGAAGCCGTAATCATAGTTGCCGACTGTCGCGAAGAACGACACCACCAACCGTCGATTGCGGCGCGTCTGGGCCGACCCGCTGAACATGTCCGTGTGCTTCCAGAGGATCCCGTAGTCTTCCTCATGGATGCAGATCGCGTTCTTGATCGTGCGCGGATTGCCCCGATCGTCGGTCACGATAGCGTCGAGGTAGGTGATCACGCCAAGACAGTCGCACCCCAGTTCCAGCGAGTTGGAGAACTTGCCCACCAGATACTCGCCCGCGTCGAAGTAGGTCTGAAAGTAGCGCGTCGGCTGCGGATCGCCATACGGGACGACCATCTCCGGGATCGATGCCCGGTAGACGATCGGGCGGCCGTCGAAGCTGATCTGATGCAGCGACAATCCCTCGCGCGCGTCAAAGCCAACGCGGATCGACCACTTCTCCCACTCCAGCACGGTTCCCTTGAGCGTAAAGCTGACGCCTTCCGGTTGGATGACTTCGATCGGCTTCAGCGTCTCACGCATAGGCCCGGTGAACGCCGGATCGTCGTAGTTGCCTGTCTCCTCGGGAATCGGCAGATCGAGCGCGTCGACCACTTTCACCACCCGCTTCTCGATTAGATCGACAAACGCCGCGACTCCGTCGATAGGATGCGCCCACGCCAAGTCGCCAGGGTCGTTCTGTAGGAAGGCCACCACACGAACCATACGGCGCCCCTCTTCGTCCCCGAACGAACCGGCCGTAAGAGGACACGCTCGGACCTTGGTTAGATCGGTCAGGCCCCGCTTTTGCATCGCCGCCTGCCATTCCGGATCTTCGTGAACGATCTGGTCCGCAAACGCAAACTCCTGATCGTAGATGGGAAACTGACCGTCGACCTTAGGATCGAGCACATATGTCGACGTCACCGTTCCTGACGTCAGCGACACCACGACATCGGTCGACTTACCCGTCGCCTGGTCAATCAGGTACGCACGCAGGCTTCGATCGAATGGCTTGCCGGGTTCATAGTCCTGCACTACGCTCTTCAACGGCTCTTCCAGACCGAAGTACGCAAACCGAGTGCTCTCTGTGAGAAGGCCCTCGCGGACGAGAATCTCGCGACCCGCCAGGAACTCCTCGGCGGTCGCCATGTCGAGCGGGTGACGTTCTAACTGGTTCGACGACGTGGGTGCGGTAGCTAACTCGATCATGCCTGGGTTTGCCTCCTGGAATCAAAAGCGTAGGTGAGCAGTAAGCGAGTTACATTCACCGCTCAATGGAGTTTATTATACCGGAGACAGCTCTCTAGATTCGCAGACGGCCTGGATTTATTCGCGCGAGCCGATGTCGACAGCGCAGACGCTTGCGCAGTCCGGCGATTACGTATACTCTCGTGAAACAAACAGGTATGTTTCCAGCAGGCAGACGCCGATAATGAAGCCAGGAACAAGGACAACGATGTAGGCCCTACCCAGGCCTTGTGGATACAGCAAATCGGAATGATCGAACCGGTATTAGACAGCGATGATACGCTCGAAGGAGCAGGAGAGAACCGTCGATATCGACGGCGCACAGTGTCAATCCCAGGATATGTCGTCGGGATCGCCGACCCGGCATACGGCGACGATTACTGGGAGATCGTAAAGCCTGATTCCGATCCGGTGACCATCACCGATCTGAGCGCGCTCGGCCTTAGCTTTACCGGACGCGCCTATTTCGAAGAGGACGATGCGATTTGGGTAGCGATCGCGCTGGGGGCGGACATGGTGCCCATCCGCGGCGTGGTGGTGCATCGCAGTGACTTTACAGACGATGACGGTGGCGAGACTTTCGGCATCGGCGTCCAGTTCATCAAGAGCGACTTCGCGCGTCCCGCGGTCGCAGCGATACTCAACCACTTGCAACCGCCCGCCCAGACTTCGGAAATCGAGGCCGAAACTGAAGGCCGCAAGTCGTTACTAAACGTATTCAACCGGATTCTGCGCAAGAACATTCGCGTGCACAAGCAGCAATCCATATGATAAAACGTTTTACGTACCGCACAACCAGGCTATATATAGGTTGGAGGGAACCGACACATGGATGGAAAATACGGATCAGAAGCCCAAGGATGGGGCGACATTCACGACCTGCGCGGCATGTTGACCTTCGAGGTGACGTCATGCCTCATGACCCAACTAGAGATCACGCGTGCCCTTAATATACCCGGCGCAACGGTGCGCCTCGACAGTGAACGCATCATCGCGGAGATCCCAATCGACTCCGCCGCCAGTTTGCTTTCGCGCATGTTCACCTGCAGGTTCACACCGGCAGTCTCGTAAAAGAAAAGGGCGGCCCTCGCCGCCCTTTCTGGTTCTAGTTAACTGCCTCGCCGCCGGGAATGAGCCGAGGCGCACTTGGGTAGTCGCCAAAGTCACCCCTAAGCGATCGCTCGGGCCGAATAACACCACTAACATAAATCAGCCCAAAAGTAAGGCAAACGAAAAAAATCGTCGACGTGACGATCATACGTTTTGTCATCTGCAGCCCATCCTTCACTGCGGCCGGGTGTTTTCCTACAACGGCAATAGCCCCTCGATCAGCGCGGCGATATCGTCGGCCGGCACATTTCGGTAACGATCCCATCCCGGGAACCCACCCCACTTAAACGCGTAGCGCAGGTATCCGACGAAGGTCGTGTTGTGACGTTCGCCCGCGAGCACGGCATCGGCCGACGCATTCGGCACGGCCATGCTGTACCCTTCCTCGATCTGCTCCTCCGGGTCCGGCGCTGCTTTGTCCGCATCGAACGGGCTCATAAACAAGCTGCTGCTCAGCGGCTTGAGCGCCCCGCGTCCGCCCAGCTTCGCCTTAATCGACTCCGCCGTCGGCAGCACCACCAATGGGTCCCCACAGACGCCCGCGATTGCCGCCTGTCGACGGTTCTCCGAATGCAGGAACGAGATCTTGGTGTTGCCGATGACTATCTCGTCGCCATTCACCAGCTTCTTGCTCTTGCCGATCGGCATCCCGTTGACCTTGATGCCGTTCGTGCTGCCTGCGTCGAAGACTGTAAACTGATTGTCCATGCTGCGGTCGACGCGCGCGTGGATCTTCGACACCATGTCGTCGCCGGTGAGGGCGATGTCGACACCGTCGGTCTTTGCGCGGCCAAGGGTTGTGATCGGGCGGGTCAGCCGGTACTTCGTCCGCTTGCCATCGGGCGAAACGATCGACAGCACACCGCGGCTCAGGTCCGGGTCCTGCATGAAGCACAGGCGCGGATGCGACCCTGTCAAATCGACACGGCCGACCACTTCGATCCATGCCCGTAGCGACAGCGGCAGCATCACGCCGCTTGCCTCAAGCTCGGCCAATATCGCGGCGTCGCGCTCCGAGGAAGGCAGGAAGACATTCTTGTCCTTGAGATGATCCGAAGTCATCGCGGACACACCCGCTTGCCTGAGGTCCTCAAGCCCCTGAAGCATTTGCTTCACCGCTCCCAGTTTCGGAGCTTCGGCCTTCATCGGCGAGGTCGGACCGGCGGTATAGTTTCGCGAAAAGAAGCTATAGTCCGCCTTATCGAGGCGCCGGACGATGGTCTCGACATTGGACCTCGCGCGCCGCATCGTCTCGCGGGCCACGGCATAGGCGTCGTCGAAGTACTCCCGCTGACGAACCCGCGCGCCGAGCGCCATCATGTCGGCCCAAACCGCCTCATATTCCCCTGCCTGGTATCGGGCCAACAGCGTACCCGGCTCGATACCCGCAACTCCCGTCAGAACCGAGCTGCTTGGTCGACTATCGACCGAGGGCGTTGCGACGCGTGATGCCGGCCTCGTCTCGGCGACGGCCAACTGCTGCTGCTCTCCGGCTGCCGCACGCTGGGCCGGCTGCGGCGACCTCGACGAGCCGTCATCGCGAGGCTCACGCCCACGGCGAGCATTGTAGTCTTCGTAGCCGTCGTCGTCGCGAGAGTTGTTGTTGGGCAACAGCAAATTCCGGCTGTCCGTGTTCGATCGATAGTCCTCACCGGGCATCGCCGGCGGGAACGGGAACTTGACGAAAATCGGCTGTGGAAATTTGGGGAACTTGATCAGAAGATGGCCCTGCGGGAGCATCCGGAGCTTCGCTTTCATCTCCATGCTCAGGCCCGTGTAGGTCGGGTTCTCCATCTCCGTACTCTCGGTTCGACCGAAGATGAAGGTCGAGCTGTTCTCGACGATCTGCTTGTCGACCGCCGAGGCAAACTGCTCCGCGCCGAACATGACGAGTCCCAGACTCCGGCCTCGCGCGGTGACGTCGATCAGGTGCGACTTGAGTGCGGTCGATTCGTTCTTAGGCGCGAATTTGTTCAACTCGTCGACAAAGACGATAACGGAGTCGAGGCCCGTCGAGCGCGTCTCCAGGAGCTTGGTGACGGCCCGGATGCAGTTGCCGAACACCAGTTTCTGGCCGCCGTCGCTCAGCATCTGCATGTCGACAACGAACATCTGGTTGCGGCGCAGATCGTTCCATGGGATGTCTGTTCCATCGGCCTGCTCGGTAATCAGACCTCGATACTGAACGGTGAAGCGCTTGAAGTCGGACTTGAGCTTGTGCCAGGTGGCAATGGGGAAACCCTTCGGCCACTCCGTAAGGCCCGACATCGCAAGCAGCTTATCGATCCAAACAATCATCGCCTCGTAGCTCTCGATATTGCCGCGCTCAATCTCCTCCTTGATCACATACCAGGCGCCCTCGATGTTGTTGTCCCAGTCCGCCGCGCTGAACAATGCCGGCAGGTCCTGGTAGATCATTTGCAGATCCCACCGGAACGACTCGGTGGTCAGCTCGCGCAAACTCTGCGTCATACCGCGACCGCGCGTGCTCGATGGGGCGAAGAAGCGGCTGTTGCGGAACGGGTCAGTGTTGAGGCCCAGCGATTCGTACACCCGCCTTGACCAGGGATCGTTGAGCAGCCGGGGATTGGCCTGATCGAGGTACAGCAGGTCCTTACTCTTGACATTGACCACCAGTACCGCAATCTTCTTTTCCGTATAGGTCAGCAGGGACTTGAGACAAAACTCAAGCGCCGATGTCTTACAGGCCAGGCCGGAGATACCGGACACATTCAAGTGCGCCGCTTCCGGGCCGACCAAATAGTTCTCGTCGACCGAAACCGGTGTGATGCTTCCGTCCGCATTTTCGTAGATCCCGATCGGGACTGACGCTCCGTGGAAGACGCTGTTGCCGCGCGAGTCGACAATGCCGAACGCAAACTGCACGCCACGCGTCGTCGGGAAGTACACCATCGACCGGGTCACCGGCCGGGTCTTCGCCGACAGTGTTTTCACCACGAGACAAGTCGCGACAATGACCTCGGGCACCTCCTGGTCGAGGCCCGCCTGGGCATCGCCGTCGCCGTGACCGGTGTAGTCGGTAATGAAACTATCCGCGTCGCAGACGGAATTGAGTTCGCTCACGGAACCGAAAACAAGTTCCCGAGCGTCGTCCGAATAGGCGACAACAATACTGCCGATGTCGATAATGCGCGCCGCCGCCGCATCCGCCGAAAGCCAAAAATGGAAGCTGCCCGAGGTGTTGGGTTGGTTCGGCGTGGAAGCCGTTCGTCCTAAAACGCCGAACTCACGGTTCATAAGACTATCGACGAGTTCCGGATCGATGAGTTGCTGAAGATCCTTGAGCGAGCGTTTTGCGACAGGGGTACTCATGTGCGGCTGTTGTTCCTTAATCGGCCACGCACGGCGAAAAAGCCGAAATGCGGCGTGGGATAACGGGGCTGAAGGACGTGACAGGTGCAGGCCTAATTCGGCCCAACCAGGCATCGCTCCAGGCGCCCTTCTACGAGCTCATCTAATGATACTGGAAATAACGGAAATCGCGCAAGTATTCTGGCGACACTCAGACGTTTTTTGACACACCGATATCCGAACGCGCAATCGATATCGCTCAGCCCGGCCATTTGCGGACACGTTCTCGCAGAGCTCCGGCCCCCTAGCCCCCAATCCTGAGGGACATGACCGACGGGCCGTCATCGATTCATTGACATTCTATCCAGGAAGGGATAGAGAAACGGTTTAACGAACTATTGCGCCAGTATTGATCTTCCAATCATTGGAGGCTGCTTTTATGAACTTTCAGTTGCGGTGGCGTCTGAGCATGATGATGCTGCTCGAATATGCGATCTGGGGCGCATGGGCACCCGTCCTTTCGGATTACCTCAGCAAACCCGTGCCACAAGGCGGTCTCGGTTTCAACGACGCTCAAACGGGACTCATCTACAGCCTGCTCCCGCTCGCCAGCATCGTGACACCGTTCATCGCGGGGCAGATCGCCGACCGTCGCCTGGCAACGCAGCGGCTCCTCGGCATTCTGCAGATTCTGTCCGCAGCCGGCCTCTTCGTTATGGCGTCGCAGCATACCGTGAGTGGGATGCTCATCTGGATGCTGCTGTACTCGCTGATCTACGCCCCCACCCTAGCCCTCACCAACTCGCTGGCGTTCCATCACCTGTCGCAGTCCGACAAAGAGTTCGGCGCGATTCGCGTGTGGGGCACTGTCGGTTGGATCATCTCCGGTCTTCTGCTGACCGCCGCGCGTACCTGGGCGCCGACGTTGACGCCGCACGGCATGAGCGACTGCCTGCTGCTCGCCGGCATCATGGGCGTGATCCTCGGCATTTTTAGCTTCACCCTCCCGGACACTCCGCCGCAGACGGAAGCGCCGAACCCGCTCGCCTTCCTCGACGCCCTCAAGCTCCTCAAAGACCGCAACTTCGCCGTCTTCATGGTGATCTCGTTCGTCGTCGCCACGGAACTTCAGTTCTACTACGTGCTCACGGCGCCGTTCCTGTCG
>Ga0070658_10004927_pt1 | contig 10880 bp, 7 predicted proteins | sample KBSC13metaG_FD_64664 | JGI IMG/M metagenome (GOLD analysis project Ga0070658, IMG submission 64664) | Corn rhizosphere microbial communities from Kellogg Biological Station, Michigan, USA - KBS C1-3 metaG | ecosystem: Host-associated > Plants > Roots > Rhizosphere > Soil ... | reverse complement strand
GACGGTCGTCGTGTCCGACTGGCACGAGCGCCGGCTCTCGGAGACTGCGGAATCCCTTGGTGTGCAAGGGATCGTGTGCGACGTCACCCAGCAGGACCAGGTCGACGACCTGATCTCGCAGACCGTCGACCGGCACGGACGGGTCGACGTCATGGTCAAAACGCCGGCCTCGGCGGCACCGCCGAGCTCGTCGACATGACCGACGAGCAGTGGCTGCGCGTGCTGGACGTGACGCTCAACGGGACGTTCCGCTGCACCCGCGCGGCACTGCAGCAGATGAAGACGCAGGGCAACGGCGTCATCGTCAACAACTCCAGCGTCATCGGCTGGCGGGCGCAGATCGGCCAGGCGCACTACGCCGCCGCGAAGGCCGGGGTCAACGCGCTCACCCGCACGGCCGGCGTCGAAGGCGCGCAGTTCGGTGTCCGCGTCAACGCCGTGTCGCCGAGCATCGCGATGCATCCGTTCCTCGCCAAGGTGACCACGGACGAGCTCCTCGAGGAGCTGTCGGCGAAGGAGGCCTTCGGCCGCCCCGCCGAGCCCTGGGAGGTCGCCAACGTCATCGTCTTCCTGGCCAGCGACTACTCCTCGTACATGACCGGTGAGATCGTCTCGGTCTCCAGCCAGCACCCCTAGTCAGGAGCACTCAGTGATCAACGTCGAGACGCATGACAACGGCGTCGTCGAGGTCACCATGGACCACCCGCCCGTGAACGCGCTGCCTGTCGCCGGCTGGTTCGAGCTCGCGGACAAGATCACCGCTGCCGGCCGCGACGAGTCCACCCGTGCCGTGATCGTCCGCGCCGAGGGCAAGGGCTTCAACGCCGGCGTCGACATCAAGGAGTTCCAGAACGAGACCGGCTTCCAGAAGCTGGTCGGCGCCAACCGCGGCTGCTTCGCTGCCTTCGCCGCCGTCTATGAGTGCCCGGTCCCGGTCATCGCAGCCGTGCAGGGCTTCTGCCTCGGCGGCGGCATCGGCATCGCGGGCAACGCCGACATCGTCGTCGCCTCCGACGACGCCCGCTTCGGGCTGCCGGAGGTCGACCGCGGGGCGCTCGGCGCAGCCACCCACATGAGCCGTCTCGTCCCGCTGCACAAGGCCCGCGCGATGGTCTACACCGCCGCGTGGGCGAGTGCTCAGGAGCTGCACGACTTCGGCTCGGTGCTCGAGGTCGTCCCGCGCGACGCGCTGCGCGGCAAGGCGCTCGAGATCGCGGCGAAGATCGCGGAGAAGGACCCCACGGTCATCCGCATGGCCAAGGAGTCCCTCGCCGCCATCGACCTCTGGGACGTGCACAAGAGCTACCGCATGGAGCAGAGCTACACCTTCGAGCTCAACCTGCTCGGCGTGGCCGACAAGGTGCGAGAGGACTTCGGCAAGTGAGCTGGCAGGCGTACGAGGAGATCCGCAACCTGCTCGGTACTTACTGCGACGTCATGGACAACGCGGACTGGCCGGCGCTCGGCGAGATGTTCGCCGACGCCCGCATCGTCGACGACCGCGACCGCGAGATCGCGACCGGCCGCGACGCGGTGACGCACCTGTGGACGGCGATGGTGCACCTCTACGACGGCTCGCCCTGCACCCGGCACCTGGTCAGCGGCCCGATCATCGAGGTGCACGACACCGCCGCCACGTGCCGGTCGAGCTTCCTCGTGACGCAGAAGGTCCCCGACGGCCGGCTGGAGCTCGTCGCCGCCGGGCGCTACCACGACCGGCTCAACGTCCGGAACGGGCGGTGGACGTTCACCGAGCGCAAGTTCTACCTGGACCAGGAGGGTGACATGTCGAAGCACCTGGTGGACCTGTGAGCCGCTTCGACGGCAAGAAGGTCTTCCTCACCGGGGCCGCGTCCGGCATCGGCAAGGCGACCCACGCGCTGTTCCGCAGCGAGGGTGCCGACGTCGTGGCCGTCGACATCGCGGAGGCGCCGGACGTCCGGCAGTGCGACATCACCGACACGGCCGCCGTCGTCGACCTCGTCACGGGCAACGGTCCCTTCGACATCGTGCTCAACGTCGCGGGCATCGTCCGCCTCGGGCACACGACCGACGTGGCCCTCGCGGACTGGGACCGGCAGATCGCCGTCAACCTCACCGCGCCCTTCGCCATCATCCAGGCCGCCCTGCCCGGACTCATCGAGCGCAAGGGCAACATCGTCAACGTCGGCAGCATCGCCGGCGTCAAGGGACAGGCCTACTCGGCGGCGTACTGCGCGTCCAAGGGCGGTGTCGTCATGATGACGAAGGGCCTCGCGGTCGAGTACGCGCGCAAGGGAGTGCGCGTCAACGCGGTCTGCCCGGGCATGGTCTGGACGCCACTGGTCGAGGGCGTCGCGGCCGAGATGCGCGAGGACTTCAACGAGAAGCTCATGTCGAGGGCGTACAACCTGCTCCCACCAGGGACGTCGCAGCCCGACGAGATCGCCGACGCCATCGCCTATCTCGCCTCGGACGCAGCGAAGTCGGTGACGGGTGCTGCTTTCATGATCGACGGCGGCATCCAGTGCTGATCAGCTGAAGCGGGCCTCAGCCCGCAGCTCTCTGGGCCCGACCTCGTGCCCCTTCTCGCAGACGAGGGCCGTGTGCACGGGTGCGCCGCAGTCCACGTGCCGGGTGATGACCGGCACGCCGCGGGCGTCGCACAGGTGCTGGTCGCCCCAGTCCTTCAGCGCAGTCAGCACCGGCTGCAGGGACCGGCCGACCTCGGTGAGCCGGTACTCGAGGCGGGCCCGCTGGCCGGGCTCGCGGTAGGGACGCGTCTCCAGCACGCCGGCAGCGACGAGGTCGCGCAGCCTGGCGGACAGGACGGCCGGTGGCGCTCCGGTCGCCGACTGGATCTCGGCGAAGCGACGCACGCCGAGCGACACCTCGCGGACGACGAGCAGCGCCCAGCGTTCGCCGACGACCTCGAGCGAGCGGGCGATGGAGCAGGTCCTCGTCACAATCCCTGAGTATGGACAACGAAGTCAGCTACGTCTACGGTCCTGGCCATGGAGCCGCACCGCGTGTTCAGCAGATGAGGGGGCTGCACCGCGCGTGGATCGTCGCAGCTGTCGCGTTCGTCGCGATCGTCGGCGCCGCCGGCTTCCGCGCCACCCCGGGCGTACTCATCGTGCCGCTGCAGGACGAGTTCGGCTGGAGCCGCGGCACCATCAGCCTGGCCGTCAGCGTCAACCTTCTCCTCTACGGCCTCACCGCACCGTTCGCCGCCGCGCTCATGGACCGCTTCGGCATCCGCCGCGTCGTCGCGATCGCGCTGACGCTCGTGGCCGCCGGCTCCGCTCTGACGACGCAGATGAGCGAGCCGTGGCAGCTCGTCCTCTGCTGGGGCGTGCTCGTCGGCCTCGGTACGGGCTCCATGGCGCTCGTCTTCGCCGCCACCATCGCGAACCGGTGGTTCCACACGCGCCGCGGGCTGGTCACCGGCATCCTGACCGCAGCGGGCGCCACCGGCCAGCTCGTCTTCCTGCCCGTCCTCGCGGCGCTCGTCGACGCGCACGGCTGGCGCACCGCGAGCTGGACCGTCGCCGTGGCTGCCCTCGCCGTCGTACCGCTCGTCCTGCTCGCCGTCCGGGAGCGCCCGTCGGACCTGGGCCTGCTCCCCTACGGCGCGACCGCACCCGCACCGGCGCCGACGGGGACCGGATCCCCTGCAAGGCAGGCGGTCTCAGCGCTCACGATGGCCAGCCGGACGAGCGCGTTCTGGCTTCTCGCCGGAGGCTTCTTCATCTGCGGCGCGTCCACCAACGGGCTCGTGGGCACCCACTTCATCCCGGCCGCGCACGACCACGGCCTGCCGTCGACGACCGCCGCGAGCCTGCTCGCACTCGTGGGCGTCTTCGACATCGTCGGCACGATCGGCTCCGGCTTCCTCACCGACAAGGTCGACAGCCGCACCTTGCTGTGGTGGTACTACAGCCTTCGGGGGCTGAGCCTCTTCGCGCTGCCGAGCCTGTTCGCCAGCTCGCTGCACCCGCACATGCTCGTCTTCGTCCTCTTCTACGGCCTCGACTGGGTCGCGACCGTGCCGCCGACGGTCGCTCTCTGCCGGCAGGTGTACGGGGACAGGGGCACGCTCGTGTTCGGTTGGGTCTTCGCGAGCCACCAGATCGGTGCCGCCGCGGCGGCCAGCGTCGCCGGTGCGATCCGCACGAGCCTGGGCACCTACGACCTCGCGTGGTACGGCGCCGGCTTCCTCTGCCTGCTCGCGGCGGGCCTCTCCCTCGGCATCGGACGCAGCCGCCGGCCGGCCGCGAGGCCCCTCGTGCCCGAGATGGCCTGAGCTGCGCCCGTTTGGCCTAGGCCATCCGCCGACGCGATCCGGTGCGAATGGGCTATGTCCTCTCTGTCGTTATCAGGTGACCGTGAGTTGCGGGCGGGCCGCCGCCGCATGACCTGAGCAGGAGCGCATGGAGTCCGAGCACGAGGGCGAGCCCGGCACCATGCCGCGGTTCGCCGGTCGCTACGTGCTGGGCTCGATCCTCAAGCGCGGCAACGGCGTGGAGACCTACGCCGCGGTCGACGAGGCGACCGGGCTGCAGGTCGTCGTCAAGACCATCGACCCCGACGCCATCCACGCCGCCGCCCGGATGCGCTTCGAGCACGAGACCCATGTCCTGCAGCAGCTGACGGGTGCCGGCCTGACGAGCCTGCACGACGCCGGCACTGCCGCCGGGCTGCTCTACCTGGTGCAGCCGTACGTCCCGGGCAGCACCCTCGAGCAGCGCCTCGCCCAGGAACGCCTCGACGTCCCCTCGGCGCTCCGTGTCGGGCTCGCCGTCGCGACTGCGCTCGAGGTCGCCCACGGTGCGGGGATCTGCCACCGGGACGTCAAGCCGGCGAACGTCATGGTGGAGGGCGACCGGGTCGAGCGCGTGACGCTCATCGACTTCGGCTTCGCGCGCTCCCCCTGGCTCGACGAGTCGATCCGGGACGACCTGGTCGGCACCGTCCGCTACCTCGCGCCCGAGTCGGCCGGTCTGCTCGCGGTTCCCGCCGACGAGCGGTCGGACCTCTACGCCACCGGTGTCCTGCTCTTCGAGTGCCTGGCCGGCCGGGTGCCCTTCCAGGGCCCGACGGTCAGCGACCTGCTGCGCCAGCACCTGTCCACGCCACCGCCCGAGCTGCACGAGCTGGGCGTCCCCGTGCCGAGAGCCGTCGACGCGGTGCTTCAGCGGCTGCTGCGCAAGGAGCCGGCAGAGCGCTACCAGTCGGCGTCCGCGCTCATCGCCGACCTCCAGGCGCTGCTCGACGCCCTCGACGCGGGCGAGACCGAACCGCGGCTGGTGATCGGCCAGCACGACCAGCGCGGCACGCTGACCGACCCCGCGTTCGTCGGTCGCGACGCGGAGCTCGCCGCTCTCGGTGACCTGGTGCGGAGCGTCGCCAACGGCGGGACCGGGCTGCTCCTGCTCGAGGCCGACTCGGGCGGCGGCAAGAGCCGGTTGCTCAACGAGCTGCTGCGCGTCGCCGGCGGCACCGGCGCGCGCTTCCTGCACGGGCAGGGCGTGGCCCAGGCGGCACAGCGTCCCTTCACCCTCCTGCACGGCGTCGCCAACGACCTCGTCACCCACCTCGACGCCGACGCGCGGCAGGTGCTCGTCGGGCTCCTCGGGGATGCTGCACCGACCGTGGTCCGGGCACTGCCCTCGCTCGCCGCGGTGTTCGGCCCCGCTGCGGAGGACGACACCGGGCCCGAGCAGTTCGGCGAGCAGCGCAGCCTCGTCGCGCTCCACCAGCTCCTCAGCGCGGTGTCCGGCATCAACCCCGTCGTCCTGGTGCTCGACGACTGCCAGTGGGCGGACGGACTCACCGTCCGGCTCCTCGGGGAGGTCTTCGGCGCCGGCGCCCATCCCCCGCCCGGCCTCGGCGTCATCGCCGCCTTCCGCTCGGAAGAGGTCGCCGCCGACCACCCGCTGCGTGCGATCGCGCAGGGCGTGCAGGTGCAGCTCAGCGGGTTGGCGCCGCAAGCCATGGCCGAGCTCGCCGAGTCCATGGCCGGACCGCTCCCCCCGGCAGCGGTCGCGACCGTCACGCGCCTGGCCGACGGCAGCCCCTTCATGGGAGCAGCGGTGCTCCGCGGTCTCGTCGAGACGGGCGCACTCGTCGGCGGTGCCGGTGGCTGGACCGTCGACGCGGACGCGCTGCGCGACGTGCAGACCGCGCGTCGCTCCGCGGCGTTCCTCGTCCGCCGCCTCGAGCTCCTTTCACCGGAGAGCCTGCGCCTGCTGTCCGCCGGTGCCGTGCTCGGCAAGGAGTTCGACATCGAGCTCGCCGTGCAGCTCGTCGGATCGCCCGAGCAGGCAGGAGCGATCATCGACGAGGCGCGGCGCCGCCGGCTGGTCTGGCTCGAGGAGCGCACCGGCCGTTGCACGTTCGCGCACGACAAGATCAGGGAGGCACTGCTCGACCGGCTCGACAGCGACACCCGCGGGATGCTGCACAGCTTCGCCGCCAGTGCCCTGCTGAAGCGAGAGGTCACCGACGAGGTGGTCTTCGACCTCGCCTACCACCTCGACGCCGCGGGCCGGGCGCAGGCCGCGCTGCCCCACGCGCTCAGGGCCGCCGAGATCGCCCGGGCACGGCACGGCCTGGACTCCGCCGTGGCGCACTACCGCATGGCCGAGCGCGGCGTCGGCGACGAAGACACCGACACGCAGGTCCGCGTGGCCGAGGGCCTCGGCGACGTCCTCACGCTGCAAGGCGTCTACCGGGAGGCGGAGGAGCAGCTGTCGAGAGCGCGCAGCCTCGTCGTCGACCGCGTCCACGCCGCAGCCCTCGAGGGCAAGCTCGGCGACCTCGCGTTCAAGCAGGGTGACGTCACCACAGCCCGGCGGCACCTCGAGGGCGCCATGCGCCGGCTCGGCCGCCAGGTGCCGCAGAACCCTGTCGTTCAGGTGCTCTGGGTCGTCTGGGAGGTCCTCGTCCAGGCCGCCCACACCGCGTTCCCCCGGTGGACGACGGGGCGTCGGCAACCCGACGAGCAGACGACCCTGGCGATGCGCCTCTACAGCCGGCTCGCGTACCTCTACTGGTTCCACAGCGGCAAGGTCATGTGCGCGTGGGCGCACCTGCGTGGCATGAACCTGGCCGAGCGCTACCCACCGTCGGCCGAGCTCGGGCAGGCCTGGTCGGAGCACGCTCCCGCGATCACCATGGTCCCCTGGTTCTCACGCGCTCTCCGCTACGTCGAGCGGTCGCTGCAGGTCCGGACGCAGCTCGGCGACGTGTGGGGCCAGGGCCAGAGCCGCAACTTCGCGGGCGTCGCGCTCTATGCCGCCTCGCGCTTCGAGGACGGCGCCGAGGCCTGCCGCGAGTCCCTGCGCCTGCTCGAGTCGACGGGCGACCGGTGGGAGAGCCTGACCGCGTCGTGGAACCTCGCCATGTGCCTGCACCGCATGGGCGACCTGCAGGAGGCGACGCGGGTCGCGCGCGACGTCTACGAGACCTCGATGTCGATCGGTGACACGACGTCGGGCGGCATCGCCCTGTCGGTCTGGGCCCGCGCGACGAACGGCGACGTCGACCCGCGCCTGCTGCAGCGCGAGCTCGACCGCGGCACCGGCGATGCGGCGACCAGGACCGAGCTGCTGCTCGCGAGCGCCATCTGCGCCTTCCGCACCGGGGACCTCGACCTCGCCCTGCGTCACCTGGACGACGCGAAGGCGACGATCAGACGCGCCGGGCTGCGGCAGGAGTACGTCGCGCCGGTCGCCCCCTGGCGTGCCACCGTGCTCCGGCGTCGGGCGGAGGAGGCCCCGCAGCGGGCGACCCGGGTACGGCGCAGGCAGCTGCGTGATGCCCGGCGCGCTGTGCGCGGCGCGCGCTTCTGGGCCTTCAGCTACCGCAACCAGCGCCCGCACGCCTACCGCGAGACCGGGATCGTCGCGGCCCTGTGCGGCCGGCCGCGCAAGGCCGACCGGTGGCTGCGCCGCAGCCTCGACGTAGCCCTCGCGCAAGGCGCTGCGTACGAGGCGGCGCTGACCGAGCTGGCCATGGCGGAGCTGCTCGCCGCACGCACCGGCGACAGGTCGCCGCTCAGCGAGGTGCGGGCCAAGGTCTCGGCGCTCGAGGTGCGCAGCAGTGACGCGGCCGACGACGGCGCCGCCGCCGTGTCGGTCTTCGACCGCTTCACCACACTGCTGTCCGTCGGACGGACCATCGCCTCCGCCACGACGGTCGCGGCCGTCGAGCTCGCGACGCGCGAGGCGGCCCAGGCACTGCTCCGCGGCGAGCGCTGCCACCTCATCTCCGTGGGGGCCCTCGAGAGCGACGAGCTGGTGTCGGAGTCCGGCGAGGCCGTCGACGAGATCAGCCACACCCTCCTCGAGCGGGCCGTCATGACCGGAGCACCCGTCGTGGCGACGGACGCGACCGCCGACGGCAGCGAGAGCCTGCTGCTCTCCGGCCTGCGGTCGGTGCTGGCCGCGCCCGTGGTCGTCCACGGGGAGGTGCGCTCGCTCTTCTACGTCACGCACCGGCATGTCGGGCAGCTCTTCGGCGAGGAGGAGGTGCAGCTCGCCGCTTTCGTGGCGACGCTCGCCGGCGCCGCCTTCGAGCACCTCGAGGGCAGCGAGTCCCGGTTCCGCTCGCTCGCGCGCAGCTCCAGCGACGTGCTCACGCTCGTCGATGCGGACGGTGTCGTCAGCTACCAGAGTCCTGCGGCCACGAGGGTCTTCGGCCTGGCAGCGGGGGCGCTGCTCGGCCGGCCGGTCGAGGAGTGGGTGCACCCGGCAGACCTGACGCACTTCACGGCCGCCCTGGCCAGCACGGCGGGTGGCGCCGAAGTACGGGTGGAGTGCCGCTTCCGCCACGCGGACGGCAGCTACCGCTTCGCCGAGACCGCCCTCACCGACCTGCTGCACGACCCGACCGTCAACGCCCTCGTGCTCAACACCCGCGACGTCACCGACCGCCGTCGGCTCGAGGACGAGCTGCGCGAGCGCGCGCTGCACGACGAGCTCACCGGGCTGCCCAACCGGGCGATGTTCCTCGAGCGCCTCCAGCACGCGCTCGACCAGCGCGACCCGCAGCCGCTCGTCGTGTGCTTCCTCGACCTCGACGACTTCAAGGCCGTCAACGACACCCTGGGCCATGGTGCCGGCGACACGCTGCTGAGCATCGTGGCCGAGCGGCTGAGCTCCTGCCTGCGCCCGGGAGACACCGTCGCCCGCTTCGGCGGCGACGAGTTCGCCGTGCTGCTCGAGGCGACGGACCTCGACACCGCCCTCACCGTGGCCGAGCGCATCCTGGACCACACCGCCGAGGCGGCCACCATCGACGGGACGCTGCTCGTGCCCCGCACCAGCATCGGTCTCGCCCCGTCGCACGGACACGGGACGACCGGCGACCAGCTGCTGGCGGAGGCGGACGCGGCGATGTACGCCGCCAAGGCGCGCGGCAGCCACAGCTACGAGATCTTCGACCCGGCGATGCGGGTCGCCGCCGAGCGGCGCTCACGGATGCGGCACGAGCTGGACCGGGCCCTCGCCGACGGCGAGCTGCGGGTCCACTTCCAACCCATCGTCGGCCTGCTGAGCGGCGACCGGCTCGGCGTCGAGGCCCTGGTCCGCTGGCAGCACCCGGAGCGCGGCCTGCTCCTGCCCGGCGACTTCGTCGGGCTCGCCGAGGAGAGCGGCCAGATCACCGGTCTCGGCAGCTGGGTGCTGAGCACCGCGTGCGACGCGGCGACGGAGCTAGGACCGGACTGCACGATCAGCGTCAACGTCAGCGCCCAGCAGCTGCAGCACGCCGGCTTCGTCGGCTCGGTCGCCCGCGCCCTCGAGGAGCGGCGCCTGCCCGCCGCGCGCCTCGTCCTCGAGATCACCGAGACCGCGGCGCTCGCCGACCTCGCCGGCGCCATCGCCCGGCTCGAGGAGCTCAAGGCACTGGGCGTGCAGCTGGCGCTGGACGACTTCGGGACCGGTTACGCACCGCTGTCGTACCTGCGCCGGTTCCCGGTCGACTACCTCAAGATCGACCGGTCCTTCGTCGCCGGCATCAGCACGAACGACGAGGACCGCGCGATCGTGCGCGGGGTCATCGAGATGGCGCACGCCCTCGGTCTGCGGGCCGTCGCCGAGGGCGTCGAGGACACGCACCAGCTGCAGGCGCTCCAGCGCCTCGGGTGCGACCTCGGCCAGGGCTACTACTGGCTGCGGCCCGGGCCGCTGTCCGCGCTCCCCGGTCGCGTCCCGCTGCCGAGGACGGCCGACGACCTCTCGACGCAGAAGGTCCCGCCCCGGTCGTAGATGGTCGGCGCGCAGCGGTTGCAGTGGATGCACACGCCCGCCGTCCGCGAGCCGTCCTGCCAACGGTTGACGAGATCGGGCTCGCGGAGCAGCGCGCGGCCCATGGCGACGAAGGCGAAGCCCTCGTCGAGCGCGCTCTCCGCGGTCGCCAGCTGGTTGATGCCTCCGAGCAGGATCAGCGGCATGTCCAGAGCCTTCCGGAACTGCCTCGCCATCGGCAGGAAGAAGGCCTCCTCGAAGGGGTAGTGCGGCATGATCCGCTTCAGGAACGGGCGCACGAACGGCGCCATCCACGCCGGCTGCGACGTGACGAACTCGTCGAGCGGCACGTCGCCCCGGAAGAAGTACATGCCGTTGAGCAGCGAGCTCCCGCCGGTCAGCTCGAGGGCGTCGAGGGCCCCGTCCGCCTCGATGAGCCGGGCGGCCTCGAGGCTGTCCTCGATCGCGAGGCCCTTCGGGACGCCGTCCACCATGTTGAGCTTCGCGATCACCGCGGCCTCGTCGCCGACGGCGTCGCGCACGGCCTTCAGCACGTCGCGGGGGAACTGCGAGCGGTTGGCGATGCTGCCGCCGTAGGAGTCCTTGCGCTTGTTGAGGTTCGGGCTGAGGAAGCTGCTCAGCAGGTAG
>Ga0070658_10004925_pt1 | contig 10881 bp, 5 predicted proteins | sample KBSC13metaG_FD_64664 | JGI IMG/M metagenome (GOLD analysis project Ga0070658, IMG submission 64664) | Corn rhizosphere microbial communities from Kellogg Biological Station, Michigan, USA - KBS C1-3 metaG | ecosystem: Host-associated > Plants > Roots > Rhizosphere > Soil ... | reverse complement strand
GCTGGTTCATTCCAATTAATGATCGTTACAGGAATTTTCGTAGCTTATTTAACTAACTTTTTATTTGTAAATATTAGTGAAGATTCGTGGAGATGGATGCTGGGAATAATGGTAGTGCCAGCTGCACTATTTGCATTGTTGTTAAGGAGTATTCCTGAAAGCCCGCGTTGGCTGGTTTTAAACAACCGTGATGAGGAAGCCAAACTGGTTTTTGCTAGAACCGGCGAGCACGATGCGCTTGCATTAATTCACGAAGAACACGCCTTATCAAAGAAAGGAACAAAAGAAAGTTTATTCAACGGCAAATATAAAAAACCAATTTTATATGCAATGCTCTTAGCTATGTTCAATCAACTATCAGGGATAAACGCAATTCTTTATTATGCTCCCCGCATATTTGAGATGGCAGGATTTTCAAAGGAGCAGGCCTACCTTCAACCCGTTTATATTGGTGCAGCGAATTTGTTTTTTACATTACTTGCCATGACGATGATTGATAAATTTGGGAGGAAAACATTACTGCTTGTTGGAGCCGCAGGAATGATCGTATTTCTAGGTTTAACCGCTTATGCTTTCAGCCCTGGGGGTACTATGGGAACTAATGTTCTTATTTATCTCCTTTGTTTTATTGCCTTCTTTGCATTTTCACAAGGCGCTGTTATCTGGGTATTTATTTCAGAAATATTTCCAAATTCAGTTCGTTCCCAGGGAGGCTCGCTGGGTAGTTTCACGCATTGGATAATGGCAGCCATCATATCATGGACATTTCCGATAATGGTAGAAGGCAGCGCCAATGGCGGCTTTTACTCATTTTTGTTTTATAGCCTCATGACTTTGGTGTCACTAATTTTTATCTGGAAAGTGATGCCGGAAACGAAGGGGAGAACATTAGAGCAAATTCAAAAAGATTTGGGAATTGTATAGAGAATAATTTAGATGGGTTTAATTTTTAACGTTAGTTGATGGATAGGAATGAATAATGAAATTATGTATAAAAGTGTTTTAATATTATTGTTTCTTTTTTCGCTTGCTCCTAGTTATGCCCAATATCAGCGCCTTCGGGCAACCAAAAACGCGTCGTCAAATTACGATTTTTCTTCTCTGGAAAATAAAATTCAGGCATGGATAGATTCCGGCTACTATAAGGGCGCTTCCATTATTATTGTAAAAGATAACCAACCCATTTATGAAAAATGCTTTGGGAGTTATGGAACTAACACAGTTGAATTTATTGCTTCAGCAGGAAAGTGGTTGGCGGCTGCGACCATTGCTGCCGTCGTAGATGAAGGAAAACTTAACTGGAATGATAAAGTAAAAAAATGGCTTCCGCAATTTACAGATGTAAAAGGAGAAGCAACATTGGCGCAACTTTTATCGCACACTTCAGGCTACCCTGATTATCAGCCAAAAGACAAACCGACAGATATTTACCAAACATTAGAAGAATCTGTAGCCCATATTGTAGATCTGCCTGCCGATACATTACCCGGTACTTTATTTAAATATGGAGGCCTTGCAATGAACGTCGCGGGCCGCATGGCGGAGTTGGCAAGTGGCAAGAATTGGGAAACTTTGTTCCAGGAAAAAATCGCTTTGCCGTTAAAAATGTTGCACACACATTTTACACCTGTCGATTCTGCAGGTGGTCACTCGCCTATGCTTGGAGGTGGTGCCAGGAGTACATTGCAGGATTACGGCCATTTTCTCTCCATGATATGTAACAATGGAATGTATAATGGAAAAAGAATACTATCTCCGGCAGTTATTAAAGTAATGCAGGGAGATCATGTTGGTAATGCCTTTGTAAAGCCAAATGAATTTGTTGAACATGTAAGGAACAGTAAAAGAAAAGATATTTATGGTTTGGGGGAATGGCGTGAAGAAGTCAACAGCAATGGTGAAGCGACACTTATCAGCAGCCCTTCGTGGGCAGGGGCTTATCCCTGGATTGATAAGAAAAATCATGTATATGCCTTCTTTCTCACACATGTAACAGGATTTAAAAATGGGTTTTCTTCTTTCTATTCAAGCCCTGTGCTGGCAATGATGCTAAGAGAAATAATACACGCTAACTAAAAAATTATGAAAAATATTTTAAAAGGGTTTTTTATTATGCCATTGATTTTATCTTATTCATTGCTTTTTGCGCAATCACAATATCCCGGCCAGCATGCAGGAAAGTTTGCATTGAAAGATAAACTGAAACCAACTGTTTACAGCTTTGACCTAGCAGATATTCGGTTGTTAGACAGCCGCTTTAAAGACAATATGATAAGGGAACAAAACTGGATCATGTCAATCAATAATACCAGTTTACTGCACAGCTTCTGTGTGAATGCCGGAATGTATGATGCACCCGAAGGTGGTTATGATGCGATAAAAAAATTGGGCGGATGGGAATCACTCGATTGTGAATTACGTGGACATATTACAGGGCACATCCTATCAGGGCTTGCATTGATGTATGCCTCAACCGGCGATCTAAAGTATAAATTGAAAGCAGATAGTATCGTGAGTGTGCTGGCACATGTCCAAAAAACATTGAACCAGGGAGGCTATCTCAGTGCATTTCCGCAGGAGTTTATAAACCGTAATATTGAAGGAAAAAGAGTTTGGGCGCCATGGTACACTTTGCATAAAATATTAGCCGGTTTAATAGATCAATACCTTTATTGTAATAACCATCAGGCACTCGATATAGCCAAAAGAATGGCTGCATGGGCGTATCAAAAATTGCAGCCCGTAACATCTCAGCAGCGCACCATCATGCTACGCAACGAATTTGGTGGCATCAACGAAACGTTTTTTAATTTATATGCTATTACAAATAACGAACATGATAAGTGGCTGGGAGATTTTTTTTATGATAATAAAATGCTTGATCCTTTAAAAGTGGGAAAAGATATTTTGCAAGATAATCATGCTAACACCTATATTCCCAAACTCATTGGCCTCACCCGCGAGTATGAAATAGAAGATAAAAGTGGTTACGATTCTATCGCTAAATTTTTCTGGCAAACGGTTGTTTCACATCATTCATTTGCAACGGGGAGCAACAGTGACAAGGAACGTTTTTTTAAGCCGGATGATATATCAGATCATTTAACGGGTTATACCGGTGAAAGTTGCAATGTATATAATATGCTGAAGCTGACAAGACATCTCTACATCCACACTGGCAATATCAAATATGCAGATTATTATGAGAAAGCTTTGTTCAATCATATACTAGGGCAGCAGGATCCTGCAACAGGTATGATTGCTTATTTTTTGCCGATGCTGCCGGGTGCGCATAAGGTATATAGCACACCTGACAGTTCTTTCTGGTGTTGTGTAGGAACGGGTTTCGAGAACCAGGCAAAGTATGGCGAGGCGATTTATTATCACTCTGATAATGCGCTGTTTGTTAATCTTTTTATTCCATCAGAATTAAGATGGAAAGAAAAAGGTTTGCGGCTAAAGCAGGAAACGAAGTTCCCGGATGATGGCACGATGAAATATACTTTTGATTCAACAAACAATTTAAGTCTTAAAATAAACATCCGTTATCCATCATGGGCAACAGAAGGTGCTTCAGTGAAAGTGAATGGTAAAGAAATGAAAGTGAAGCAATTACCCGACACCTATATTTCTATTAAACGTAAATGGAAAAAAGGGGACGTTATCGAAGTGGATTATCTTATGCATTTACATACCATTGCAGCCAATAATGATCCTCATATTGCTGCTCTTGCTTTCGGCCCGATTGTGCTGGCCGGTGAAATGGGCACGGGAAATTTTAAAGGCAGGGAACCATATTCAGACCCTACAAAACACAATGATTACTATACCTATAATTATCATGTGCCGGATGATATTGATACTACTCTTAGGCTGGATACAACTCATATAGACAAATACATACAGCCAGTAAAAGGACAGCCTTTAACTTTCAAATCAATTAAAGAAGGAATAACCCTAAGGCCATTATATGATATTAACCGGGAGAAATATGTGGTGTACTGGAACATAAAATAAAATCAATTCAAAACAAAATAGATGAATATAGTTCAGTCAATAATGATAAAAATTGGAGCTTTTTTATTATTCAATATTCTTTTTGTTATCTACCTTATAATGCCCGTAAACGCTCAATCTTTTGTCCACCCAGGCTTGTTGCACAGCAAAGAAGATCTGGAACGAATGAAAGAAGGCGTTTTAAATAAAGAAGAACCTATTTACTCAGGATACAAGGTTTTTATCCAAAATCCTGCATCTCAATACACCTATAAAATGCAGGGCCCGTTGGAAATGGTTGGACGAAACCCAACAGTAGGCCAGGGAACTTATGATAGTGATGCCAATGCAGCACATCAGAATGCCATCATGTGGGCAATTACTGGAGATAAAAGATACGCAGATAAGGCAATGGAAATCATCAATGCATGGTCGTTAAGGCTTAAATCCATTTCTGGTCGTGATGCTGTTTTAATGGCCGGACTAGGCCCATTCAAAATGGTGAATGCTGCAGAGATAATTCGTTATACCAATGCCGGCTGGTCAGATGCAGATATCAAACAGGCGGAAAAACATTTCAAAGAGGTGATTTATCCCGTGCTTAAAGATTTTGCTCCTTTTGCAAATGGTAACTGGGATGCTGCTGCGATAAAAACAGTTATGGCAATAGCTGTTTTTTGTAACGACAGGCCGATGTTTGAAAGAGCGTTACGATATTATGTGAATGGCAAAGGCAATGGCCGGCTAACGCATTACATTATCAATGATACCGGTCAGTTACAGGAAAGCGGGCGTGACCAGCAACATAGTCAGTTAGGGGTAGGGCTGCTTGCTGAAAGTTGTGAAATTGCCTGGCATCAGGGACTGAATCTGTATAGTTACGATGACAATCGTCTTTTAAAAGGATTTGAATATGTTGCTAAATATAACTTAGGCAATGAAGTGCCTTTTTCTGAAACGCTTGACAGGACAGGTAAATACCATCATACGGTTATTTCAACCAAAGGCAGAGGCAATTTACGTGCCATCTACGAGCAGGTATATAATCACTTTGTAAACAGGATGGGAATTTTGGCACCCTATACGCAACAGGCTGCAGAGAAAGTAAGGCCTGAAGGCCCCGGGAGGCCAGGTGCAGATCACCCCGGTTACGGGACGTTATTTTATAGTATTGCTCCCTCGTCAAGAAATGATTTTTTTGCCAAAATTCCTGCTTCACCGGGGGCAATTATCATTAAAGGTTCTGTAAAGGAAAATACCTTGAAGTGGATTGCATCGATAGGAACTACCGGTTATAATGTGAAAAGAGCAACTAAGAGTGGTGGCCCTTATTCAGTTGTTGCAAAGAATATTTTAAAACCAAATTATACCGATAAAAACGTAAAGCCAGGAGTAACATATTATTATACAGTATCAGCCATCAATGGAAAGGGGGAAAGCGGAAATGCTTATGAAACCGCTATTACTGCCGGCTTGCCTTCACCATGGGAAAATAAGGATATAGGGAAAGTTAGGGTTCGTGGTTCGGTGAATTTTGATGATTCAATTTACCGGATAGAAGGAACGGGGATGGGCATTGATAGTTCGCATGACGAATGTCAATTTGTTTATAAACCTTTAAATGGAGATGGTGAAATAACCGTGAGGTTTGTTCCGCAACCTGCTTCGCAATTTTCTCAAATGGGATTAATGATGCGTACGGCATTAACTGAGGAGTCTTCTTTTGTTTCTTTATTAATTTACCCGCAAAAAACTGAACAAATAGAAGCTCCTGTATGGCAGGAAGAATTGCTTACAAAAAACAGGCAAAAGAGTGAAACAAATATGAATCAAACATCTTATTCATTAAAACCGCCTGCTGTTTCATGGGGCCGATTAACAGGTTATGTATGGCTTCGTTTGCAACGAAAGGGGAACACGTTTACCGGTTATACTTCTTATGATGGTAAAGAATGGATCAAGGTAGGAACTGAGACAGTGCCGCTGAAAAAATCTTTGTTGATAGGAATACCGGTTGCATCAGGCATTAAAACTGTTTCTACCATTTTACAATTTGATAATGTTTCAGTAAAAAATGTTCAATGAAACATTACGATAATTTAAAACATTCATAAAGATATTTCACAATGAAGAGAAGAAATTTTATCAACGGAATGGATGCTATGTCTGGTATGCTTATAATATCTCCTTCACTCGGTAAGGAAGTCGCAAAAAATCTTTCAGGCCGAGTATTTAAAGAACCTCTTCCCTGCATTTGGAAATTTACTTGGCCACACTGGACTCGAAATATTGAATCTCATTCTATATCATTACAGGATTTGCACGAAGTGAAAAACTGTCCCATTGATGGGGAAGGAAGAATCAGTAAATTGAAGGTGAAATTAAAATTATCAATTGCAAAATTTTTATTAACCGGTTTCATTTTCACAACAATCTTTTCATTTGTGGCGGCGGCAACTTCTGCTCAAAAATCTCCTTACAACTCAGTATATCAATACTCAGTTATGGTTGGGTCGAGACGTGCTTATTTATGGATACCTCCGGAATGTAAAGAAGTGCATGGTATCATCATAGCGCTTTCCAATCTTTTAGAGCGTGACTGGCTGGAGGACCCCCTCATCCGTAAAACTGCTCAAGAAGAGCATCTTGGAATTGTTTGGGTAGGACCAATTCACAGAGAAAGTGGCGGAGAACCGAATCTTACCGCTGATATGCGACCGAGGGAAGGGATGATTTTACAAAAAATGATGAAGGACTTTGCTGATGAATCCGGCTATTCTGAAATTGAATATGCGCCGTTTATTTCGATGGGCCATTCTGCAAATGGCCACTTTTCATGGAACTTACCTAACCAATTTCCGGAAAGAACAATTGCTGCTATTGCTATCAAAACAATTCCTTTTCCTCCAACGCTCGACTATGAAGGAGTTCCTACCTGTTATCTTGTTGGAGAAACGACTGAATGGCCGCAATATCGTGTACCCGATCCCGCAACAAAACCCGGTGACCGTGATTTCTTCTGGCCTGTAGTAAAAGAAAGCGCTCTGGCTTTGAGGAATAAGAATGAAAATAATTTGATCGGAGTTGTAACCGATTCGGGAGGGGGACACTTCGATTGGTCACAAAATGACACAAAATTCATCTCATTATATATTCGTAAAGCATGCAAGTATCGCCTCCCTGATTCCTATCCCGCAAGTGGTCCTATAAGATTAAAAAAGATCAAAAAAGAAAATGGATGGTTAACTGATTCACGTGGGATGCAACCCGATCAGTTTAGTGCTGCACCATACCAAAAATATAAAGGCAATCCTAAAAACGCTTACTGGTTTTTTGATAAAGAAACCGCTGAAGCTGCAGTGGCATTTGAAGGTGACCGCAAAAAAAGGAAAAAGGAAATGCTCACTTTTCTCCAGGATGGAGAGCAACTCAATGTGGGTAAACTGGGATTTGCCCGTTTAAAATTTGAACCTGAACAGGATGGATTAACGTTTCATGTGAAAGGAGATTTTCTTTCAGAAATACCACGTGAATTAATCGGTGCAGGAAGTAAACTGGGGCACGCCGCAGGACCAATTAAATTTAAGTTGAGTGATGGACCGGCAATACAAACAGGCGACAATGAATTTAAAGTACAATTTAACCGGGGAAATATTGGTGGAGCGATTTGGATAATTGAAGAACATCCGGGCGATGCACAATACCGCCATGCAGTACAACCGGGACAGATAATGATTCCTGCAAAACTTATAAACGGCAAGTCACAGCAAATTAATTTTCCCATTATTGTTAATCAAAAAGCTGGAATAAAATCGTTGAAATTAAATGCAACTTCTGATTCTGGTTTGCCTGTAAATTATTATGTTGTTTCAGGGCCTGCAGTGATAATAGGGAATACACTCAAGTTCACTGACATTCCTTTTAAAAGTAAATACCCCGTTAAGGTAACCATAGTTGCGTATCAATGGGGAAGAACGATTGAGCCATTATATCAAAGTTCAGAAATGATAACGCATTCATTTCTGATTAAAAAATGATTAATTAAATTCAGTACATCAACCGTTAGGATGAGTTTTATCTTGTTAAATCATTGTCAACAATATCATGATCAAATTAAAATTTAATATCGTAATAGTGTCAATATTAATTACGGTTTTTTCTGGATGTAATTCCGGAACTTCTTCTTTTCAATTAAGTATTACTAATCCTGTTAGCATAGACCGGAAAGATGCGTTGGTTGTATTAACAAGAGATTTGTTACAAAAAAAAATTGGGACAATCGCTTCAGGGAAGTTTGTATCTGTAAAAGATCCTGGAGGAAAAGATATAGTAGTGCAGTTTGATGATATGGATGGAGATGGAAACTGGGACGAAGCTGTATTTCTTTGTTCTTTAAAGGCTTCCGAAGAAGCAAAGTTTACAATTGAAGTTTCAGGTAAAGGAACGCTAAAAGCTGCCACGGCAATGGCGCATGTAAGGCAGAAAAAAAAACTTGCCGGTAGAGGTTTTGGTCCGGTAATAACTGAAGATACCATGCCTGATAAAAATCCTCCCACTGATTTTAGTGTTACACCTTTACCTCCATATTTAACAGAAGGTCCGTCCTGGGAAAATGATAAAGTTGCCTTTCGCCTATACTTCGATACCCGCAATGGAAAGGATATATTTGGAAAAATTGTTCCGGGTATGGTAATGGATACAATAGGTATAAATGTAAATAATAGTTATCATCAATTATCTAACTGGGGAATGGATATTTTACATGTTGGAAATTCACTGGGTGCAGGAGCTATTGCATTCAAGTTGAAAGAAAATGGAAAAGATACACTGATTCGCTTGGGTGGAAATAGTATAAAAAATGAAACGTACAAGGAAATAGCAGATGGTCCTGTTCGAGCTATTTTTAAAATAAAATATGAATGGACTTTGGCTGGTAAGCCAGTACAAGTTATTGATGAAACCAGTATTTGGGGTGGTCAATATTTTTATCAAACAAAGGTTTCCATTAAAAATGCTCCTTCAAATATAAAATTGGTCACTGGCATACCAGATTTTTATGATAACAAGTCTGATCATTTGACCCTTGATAGCGCAGCAATACTGTATAGCTATGGCCGGCAGTCAGAGAATCATGATGAACTTGGAATGGCCATTTTAATTCCAAAAGAAAATTTTGTAAGCGTAGGGGAAACTCCTAAAGAAAATCAGACTGGCGCCGTAGTGTATAAGTCTGAGATATTTGACACGCATTATATTTCTCAAATAATAAGCAATGGTACGGCTGGTGTTTACAGATTTTATTCTGGATGGGAAAAGACCGATAAAAATTTTACTTCATTAGATTATTTTAAAAACTTTTTAAAGGAACAGGCAACTTTTTTTAGTAATCCAATACGAATAAAATGGTAAATGTGTACAGAACTAAGAGTGTTGGGTAATATCTCAATTTTGGTTAGATAAATTAAGATAGTGGGTTGATCATTCTCTAAACAACGTTGGGTTGTTGTTCAATCTGATTGTCAGAGGAAGAAACAGCTTTTCAATTAAAAACTGCTGAAGAATTTGATTTTATAAAAGGATTTGTTGGATGGTAGATCTTCAGGCAAATATATTGATGAGCGATTACATATTACAGCCGGTTTAAAAAGCCTAGGCATTCAGAACATTTCCAGCGAGATCCGCTGAGAAACAGGATGCTACAGACGCAGCGCTGTGAAAAGGTAATGTCGAAATTTCAGTGTCCCTTGCCGTGAGTGAAAAGGCTATTGATCAATAGAATATTTAAATTAGAATAATATAGTCTTTGCAACAATCAAGAATGGTCTTTCGTCATCAGCCGGTTAGTCAAGTAAGTCAACCTCCGTAAAAAAGGCCGTGATTGCTGAGTATACATTATAACGGTTTGTTGAATTGAAAAATTTAGCATTCGTGATTAATAAATTGAAATATTTTAAAATTAAAAAAATGAAAAATAAACTATTAAAACAACTACTGCTCACAGCTATTTCTGTATTAATACTAACAATATTTGCTTCAGCTCAACATGTGACGCAACGAACAAAGAAAGGGCCGTTTAAACCCAATGAAGAATCCTTGCATCAATATAAATATCCTGAATGGTTCAGGGATGCCAAATTTGGAATCTGGGCTCACTGGGGTCCGCAGGCTGTACCGAGGCAGGGCGATTGGTATGCCAGAAAAATGTACCAGGAAGGAAGTCCCGATTACAAATATCATTTAGGACATTATGGGCATCCTTCAAAGTTTGGGTATAAGGATATTATCCCTTTATGGAAAGCTGAGAAATGGAATCCTGAAAAGCTGATGGCACTTTTTAAAAAGGCGGGTGCAAAATATTTTGTCAGCATGGGGACGCATCATGATGATTTTTTTCTCTGGAATTCAAAAATTCATAAATGGAACTCAGTGAATTATGGCCCTAAAAAAGACGTGGTAGGAATATGGCAGGCAGCGGCGAAAAAAGAAGGATTGAAGTTTGGAGTCTCCGAACATTTGGCTGCAAGCTTTACCTGGTTTCAGTCAAGTCACGGTGCCGACACTTCAGGTCCAATGAAAGGAGTGCCTTATGATGGCAACAATCCTATGTACCAGGATTTGTACCACGCCAAAGCAGATTCCAATGATCATGGATGGCTAAGTATCAACAAAGAATGGCAAAAGGAATGGTTTTTCAGCATCAAAGAATTAATAGATAATTATCATCCTGACCTTCTTTATTCCGACAGCCAATTGCCATTTGGAGAATATGGAAAAACTATGCTTGCCCATTTTTACAACCAAGATATAGCAAAAAATAAAGGAATGCTTGAAGCGGTATATACCTGTAAAGAGCCTTCAGACGGAATGTGGGTGCAGGACGTGGAG
>Ga0070658_10004923_pt1 | contig 10884 bp, 12 predicted proteins | sample KBSC13metaG_FD_64664 | JGI IMG/M metagenome (GOLD analysis project Ga0070658, IMG submission 64664) | Corn rhizosphere microbial communities from Kellogg Biological Station, Michigan, USA - KBS C1-3 metaG | ecosystem: Host-associated > Plants > Roots > Rhizosphere > Soil ... | reverse complement strand
CTTGGGGATGCGTCGAGCAAAACGCTGGGTGTTACGGTTTTCGATTTCAATGATGACGGCTGGCCGGATCTGTTCCTGGCGAATGACACGCAGCCGAATAAGCTCTATCGCAATCTGGGGAACGGGACATTCAGGGAAGAAGGGCTGACCGCGGGCCTGGCGTTCGGCGAAGACGGCGTGGCGCGAGGCGCGATGGGGACGGATGCGGCGGATTACGACCGCTCCGGACGTCCGCATCTGGCGGTGGGGAATTTTTCGAATCAGATGCTGGCGCTTTATCACAATGACGGCAACGGGCTGTTTTCGGACGTGGCAATTCGGGCGGGAATCGGACGCCCGAGCCAGCTCAGTCTGACGTTCGGGCTCTTCTTCTTCGACTACGATCTGGATGGATTGCCCGACATCTTCGCCGCCAATGGGCATCTGGAAGAAGACATCACGAAAGTGCAGCCGAAGATCCAGTACGCACAGCTTCCGCTGCTGTTTCACAATGCGGGGGCCGGCAAATTCGATAATGTGACCGGCATTTTCAAGACTCCACTTGTCGCCCGGGGCGCGGCTTATGGCGATTATGACGGCGATGGCGATCTGGACGTGCTGGTTTCGAGCAACAATGCGGCGGCGCATCTCTACCGGAACGATGGCGGCAACGCGCGGCACTGGCTGCAACTGCGGCTGGTGGGGACGAAGAGCAATAAGGACGGCATTGGCGCGATGGTGCGGGTTACGAGCGCGCAGGGGAAGCAGGAGCAGACGGTTCACAGCGGTTCGAGCTACTGCTCCTCAAGCGATCTGGCGTTGACTTTCGGGCTGGGCGGCGATGGGTCGGCGTCGGTCGAGATCGACTGGCCGAGCGGCAAACACCAGAAGCTTGACAACGTGAAAGCCAATCAGCGGATGACCGTGACGGAAAATTGAGAGGTGCACGACGTCCTCTCGCTTTCCGGTACTCAACAGGCCCGACTGATTCGGGAGCGCGCGGTTTCTTCAGTCGAGCTGATGGAAGCGCATCTGGCGCGCATTGGAGAAGTGAATCCGAAGCTGAACGCGGCCATCGAGATTCTGGCGGAGCCGGCGCTTGCGGCGGCGCGGGATGTGGATGCCGGCCGGATTACGGGAGCACTGGCCGGAGTTCCATTTTCGATCAAAGATTCGATCGAAGTCGCGGGCACGGTGTGTTCGGCGGGTACGGTCGGTTATCGGCGACGCGAGCCGTCGGCTCAGGACGCCACGCTTGTGGCGCGGCTGCGCGGCGCGGGCGCGATTCCTCTGGCGCGCACCAACCTTCCGGACCTGCTTTTCGCGTTCGAAAGCGACAACCTGCTGTTCGGACGGACGAATAATCCTTACAGCGCGCAGCGGACTGCGGGAGGATCGAGCGGCGGCGAATCGGCGCTGATTGCGGCTTGCGGGTCGCCATTTGGGCTGGGAAGCGACGCGGCGGGGAGTGTTCGGTTGCCCGCACACTACTGCGGCATCACGTCGATTAAGCCGACATCCGGACGGCTGGCGCGTACGGGGCATGTTCCGCCGGCAGGAGGGTGGATCGAGACGCTGTGGCAGATCGGCCCGATGGCGCGGCGCATCGAGGATTTGTGGACGATGATGCCGATTCTGCTGGGAGCCGATGGCAGCGATCCTACGGTGATTCCGATGCCGTTCGAGCGGCGGCCGGACACGCTGGCTGGGGTGCGCGTTGCGTACTTCACCGATAACGGAATTCTGGCGGCGGAGCCGGAGACCGCAGCCACAGTGCAGGCCGCGGCGCGCGCGCTGGGGGATGTGGCGCGCAAGGTGGAGGAGCGCCGGCCGCCGCGAATCGAAGAAAGCTATCAGCTCGAAATGGAAATGCTCGGATCGGATGGCGCCGATGGCCTGCGCGATTTTCTGAAAAACATCGGCAGCCGGCAGACGCATGCTCTGCTAGAAGGGTGGTTGGGCAAGCTCGAACCCTGCCGCACGGATCTGGCGGGCTTCGCGAAGTTCTGGGAGCGGCTGGATAAATTCCGTCGGGACCTTTACAGATTCCTGAATGATTTCGACGTCCTGCTCTCGCCGGTCTCGTTCAGCCCCGCGGTGCCGCATGGGACTTCGATTGACGACGATATTTTTCCGGGCTACAGCTATACGATGACGCACAATCTCACCGGCTGGCCGGCGGCGGTGGTCCGGTGCGGGCAATCGAGCGATGGGCTGCCGATCGCGGTGCAGATTGCCGCGGCGCCGTGGCGGGAAGATGTGGCGCTGACGGTGGCGGAGTATCTGGAATCGGCGTGCGGCGGCTGGCAGCCCACAGGGCTTTGAACTATTCGCGGACGCATTCGCGCGCGCAGGCGGCGACGTAGCGGACATCATCGTCCGGCATGCCGGGGTAGATCGGGAGTGAGACGGAATGCTCGAATTGCGAGAGCGCCCCCGGGCAATCGTCGCCGCCAGCGATGCCGGCGAACGCGGGATGCAGCGGAATCGGGATGAAGTGCACGCTGCACTCCACTCCACGTTCTTTCATGCGTTCGATAAATATGTCACGCGAAGGAACAGCGATTCGGTACAGATGCCAGCAGTGGCCGGGAACGGCGGCCGGGAGTCCGATGGTGGTGTTGCTCAGCTCTTCCTGATAGATCGCAGCACAGTGAGCACGGCTTGCGAGAAACTCCTCCTGACGCTTCAACTGCTCGATGCCAATGGCGGAGTGAATGTCGCTGAGGTTGAATTTGAAACCCTGCTCTTCCACGCTGTAGCGCCATCCCTGGCGCGCGCCGATGCCGTGATGCCGGAGCAGGCGGAGGCGATCAGCCAGTTCGGGACGATGTGCAGAAATCATGCCGCCTTCGCCGGTGGCGAGAGCTTTGGTCGCGTAAAAACTGAAAACCGCGGCATCGCTCCGAGGGTCGCCGCCAACGCGCCGATCGCCGTAGCGCGCGGATAGCGCGTGGGCCGCGTCTTCGACAACCAGCAGTCGATGACGCTGTGCGATGTCCGAAAAGGCGTCCATGTCGCAGGGGGCGCCGGCGAGATGAACCGGCAGCAGGGCTTTCGTGCGGGGCGAAAGCCGCGATTCGACGGATGCGGGATCCAAATTGTCATCCCTGCCGACGTCCGCGAGGACGGGCGTTGCGCCGGTGTGAAGAATGGCGAGAACCGTGGCGCAGTAGGTAACCGGCGAAGTGATGACTTCATCGCCCGGCCCGATATCGAGCGCTTTCAGAGCCAGCTGCAGGCCGGAACTGCACGAGTTTACGGCGACCGCATAAGGCGCGCCGATGTAGTCCGCGAACTGTTTCTCGAATGCGGCGGTGGCGGGGCCTGTTGTCAGCCATCCGGACCGCATCACGTTCGCCACAGCGGCAATCTCGGTTTCGCCAATGGCTGGGCGATGGAAAGAAATGGTGCGTCGTGTCATCGGGGGAGGGACCGTTTGAGCGAATGTTCGATGCTGATGCGAAGTTTGCGCGGCAGAATTTCGCGCCGGTAGTATTCCTGCGGGTCCGGAACGCTCGCCAGCAGTTTCTCTTCCTCGCGGAACACGACGCTTGCCGCATCGGCGAGACCGGGACGGAATTGCAGTACCTGCTGCCATAGCGGATCTTCCATCGAGACGAATTCCGGAATCTCCGGGCGTGGGCCAATCCACGCCATCTCACCGCGGACGATATTCCAAAGCTGCGGGAGCTCATCAAGCTTCCACGCGCGCAGCCGGCGACCGACGCGCGTCACGCGCGGATCGCCTTCACAGGTGAGCGGCAGGCCCTGAGCGGAGCGCATGGAGCGAAATTTGTACATCGTGAAATGGCGCCCGTAACGGCCCACGCGCGTCTGGCGAAACAGCGCCGGGCCGCCATCGTCAAGCCGGATCGCGAGCGCGACTACGCCGAACAGCGGCGAAAGCGCGAGAAGCGCCAGCAGGGCGCTGATCCGTCCGGCGAGGTTCATTCAGGCTTCCCGATCCATACGAGGTTGTGACTGCGGAGCGCCGGGATTCGTTCCAGGAAAGCCGCAACCGCTTCCGAACGCGGCACAATGGCGCGGGCGAGCGGGGGCGCGAGGGTCTGGCGTTCGGCTGCAATCGCGCAGCGGGGAAACAGCGAGCCGATTTCTTCGAGCGGAATCGCCCGGACCGCCTGATTTCGCGGATTGTTGACGCGCAGGTCATACCAGAGAACCGCGCCGCCGGGGCGGAGGACGCGCAACATCTCCGCGGCCATCGCATGCTTCATGGCGGGATCGAGCACGGAACTGAATGCGGTGAACTGACAAGCGAGATCGAAAGAAGCATCGGGCCACGGCAGCGTGGAGGCGTCGCCGTGAACGAGGTCCGATTGTGGAAGCCGCCGCCGCGCCGCGGCCACACGCCGCGGGCTGAGATCGATGCCGAATAAGTCGTGCGGGCGAGCGCCCCATGCGGCGAAAGCACTCAGCCATGTGCCGGAGCCGCAGCCGATATCAGCGATGCGGCGGCCGGCGAGCGGGGTAAAGTGGCGCTGCTCGAAAAGCGCCTGAATGCGAGTGGCGAGACGTTTGTGGGCGAATCGGTTGGCGGGCTTATCCAGAGAGTAGAAATCCGCAGGGATGGATTGCTCCCGACGCTCGTACTCGCGCCGGATCCTCGCCGCTTCCGAATCGCCGTTTATCGAATGGCTTTGAGGCATCCCCGCAGAAATCCGAGTCCGTAAGCAAAATGATAAACGGCGAAAACCGGTGGAAGGGCCGGCAGCAGGGTCCATCCGGAACGCGCCGCGGCAGCCAGACTGAAGACGAGGCTGGCGGCAAGGTAAGGCGCGTCCAGGGCCGCGGCAAGAACTGGCTTCAGGGGAAGCAACACTACGTTCGCCAGCAGAAACAAGCCTGGCGCGAGATGACGCCAGGATGCCGGCCGCCCGTGTTTGCGAATCACCGCGACTTTCCAGAACCCGTAATCGAAGTACTGTTTCCACAGTGCGCGGAGCGAAGGCCGCACGGTATACCAGGAGCGAATGCGGGGATCCTGCCAGATTGTGCCTCCGGCGAGCGTCAGGCGAAGGTTCCATTCATCATCCTGATTGCGCTCGAGTGACTCGTCGAAGCCGCCGATGCGCGTGAATGTGTCGCGCCGCCAGCAGCCGAGATAGACGGTATCGACGAACCCCTCCCAATTCACGTCATGCGATTTCGCGCCGCCCGCACAGAAGCGTGACTGGAATGCCGCGGCAATCGCGCGCTGGATGTAGCTGCCACCGGATGCGCGCCACGGGCCGCCGGCGTTATCCGCGCCGCTTCGTTCGAGTGCCGCTATGGATTGCGCAATGTAGTCGTCCGCATAACGGGTGTGAACGTCCATCCGGATCACGATTTCGCCGGAGGAGCGCCCGAGCCCCTGATTCAGTCCGGCGGCCGCGCTGCGCTTCGGGTTAGAGATGAGGTGAATGCGCGGGTCCCGCCGCGCAAACTCTTCGATCTGCAGTCGAGTGCCGTCTGTGCTTTCGCCATCCGCGATCCACGCGTCCCATTCGAGATCGCCGGTATTCTGCGCGGCCAGATTTTCGAGAAAAGCTCCTATAGACGTCCGCTCATTGCGGCAGGGGACGATGACCGAAACTCTCATGCGCCGTAATGCGCGATCAATCTTCGGTTGAGCAGATCGAGAGCGGCCTGCGATGCGAACGCGCGTACGCGGCCGCGATCGTTCACCGGCCAGAGCCGATGTGTGACTTCCGTCTTATCGGGCCCCGCAATACCAATGAATACCGTACCGACAGGCGCTTCCTCGCCATCCGTGGAAGGCCCGGCATTGCCGGTGATGGAAACAGCCCAGTCGGCATTCGCGGCGCGGCGCGCGCCGTCCGCCATGGCAGCCGCTGTTTCTTTGCTCACGGCGCCGTGCTGTGCGAGCAGGTCGGCCGGCACGCCGAGCAATCGTGTTTTCATGCTGGGCGCGTATGTAATGTATCCCCCGGCGAAGTACGCAGAGCTTCCTGGCACGCTGGTGATGCGTTGCGCGAGACCGCCGCCCGTTGCGCTCTCCGCAACTGTGAGCGTCGCGCCCGCGGCGGCGAGTCTGGCTCCTGCAACCACTTCCAGCGCCTTGCCGTCACGCGAATAAACATTCGGACCGAGCAATTCCGCCGCTTTGTCCGCCATCTCCTCGCTCAGAGCGACAGCCTCCCGCTGCGTCCGGCATTGCGCGCGGAAACGGACTTGCAAATCGCCTTCATGCGCAAGCACTGTCGTTTCGAGGTGCGGAACACCGACATACAGCGGCGCGATCGTCTGATCGAGCTGCGATTCGGAAATACCCGTCACACGCAGCACGGTCGTGTGGATCGCCGCCTTCGGGGCGATTTTCTCGAGTCGCGGCAGGCACTCGCGGGTGAACATCGACTTCAGCTCAGAAGGCGGCCCCGGCAGCAGAACGATAAACCGCTCGGCGTTGCCATTCGACCCGCTATTGACCACGCGCCATTGGCCCGGCGCGGTACCGCGGTCGTTCGAAAGAATTTCCGCGCCATCGAGAATCATGGCCTGACGCCGGTTGATCTCCGGCATCTGGCGGCTCATCCGGCGGAAGCGTTCTTCAATCGCGTTCAGGGTTCCGGGATCGATCGCCATCGTGCAGCCAATCGCGCGTGCCACGGCGTCGCGCGTCAGATCATCCTCTGTGGGCCCGAGTCCGCCGGAGAGAAACAGAATCGTGGAATCGGCCAGCGCGCGCTGGATCGCCGTCACCAGCCGCACCGTGTCATCACCGATCACATGCTTCGCCGTGACCTCAATTCCGAGCGCGTTGAGGTGTTCCGTGATGAAGAGCGAATTCGTATCCAGCCGGCCGGCTGTCAGCATTTCCGAGCCGACCGCGATGATCTCCGCATTCATAAGCGGCTAAAAGACCTGATAGCCCTTGATCCCGACATCCACGCGGTGGATGGCATTCGTGGTCGCCACGAGCAGTGACTTCGAGGGCGAAAACGCGAGGCCGACAATGCCAGGACCGGACAGGAAGTGTTCGACCGAGCCATCGGGCGTGATCCGCACTACGCCCTTGCGCCCCATCCAGGACGCGGCGGAGTAGAGATTGCCGCCCGCGTCAAACGCCATGCCCTGCGGGCGTCCGAGTCCGCGGTAGAACGTCTGGACGTCGCCGTTGTCGCCGATTTTGTAGATGCTGTCGAAGCTCGAAGTCGTGGGACCGCTGACGTAGAGGTGCTGATCAGGTCCCCAGGCAAGGTGGTAAGAAGAAATCGAAGGCTCGATCGTCGCGTAGACGAAAATCTGCTTCGTGGGGCTCACCTTGAAGACAGTGCCGCTGCGATCCCCCACGTAGAGATTACCCTGCGGGTCGAAGCAGATGCCGGTCGCGACGCCCATGCCTTCCACGAACACCGACATGTTGCCGGTCTGGGTCACCTGATAGACAACGCCGTCAAAGCGGCTTGAAATATAGAGCAGCCCGTCCGGGCCGGCGGCGATGCCGGTGGGGTTCATCAGATCGTTGATGAACGGGCGCATGTTGAAGTTGAGGTCGATCCGGTAGACAGAGACGGGCACCTTCTGGCCGCGCGAACCGCTGAAGGTCGTGTAGATGTTGCCGAAGGCGTCCACCGCGGGATTGGTGACCGGGTGCAGATTTTCGGCAATCTGGATGCCGATATCGCAGCTCCAGGTTTCGCTGACCTTGCCATCGCTCTCTTCGCCCCGGCCCACGACGAGTTCGCCGACCGAAGCGCCATCGGGCACGCGCACAATGACAAGCGAATCCGAACCAATGACGACGGGGGCCTTCATGTCGCCGATGGTGACGCGCGGGCGCTCCCCCGCCGCAAGACCCTTGCCGCGGATGGAAAGCTCTCCGCCCGCGATGGCGGCTGGGGGGTACACGGACGAAATCATGGGCCGAAGATCTTCCGGCTTGCTCGCGCCTGCTTTTTCCGACGATTTACGGGTTGCCATACCTAGTAGACGTTGAATCTCCCCAGCACATATAGGATAACCGCGCCGTAGATCCCCGCCATGGCATCGTCGAGAACAATGCCGGTTCCGGCGGGGAGTTTTTCGAGGCTGCGCACCGGCGGCGGCTTCCAGATGTCGAACAAACGAAACAGAATCAAGGCGTAGAGGAAGGCCATCGGATTCAGCCGCGTGGCGCCGGCCAGCGTCAGCCATTGGCCGACGACTTCATCGACCACCACGATCTGCGGGTCTTTTCGGCCGATACCTATGGAAACGGCGGTGGCGGATTGGATCGCGGGATAGAGGGTCACGATCGCCAGCGCGCCGAACCAGAGCGGCTGCCAGCCGTGATGAAAAGCCAGCGGCCAGGCAACGATCAGCGCTCCTAGTGAGCCGAATGTGCCAGGCGCTTTCGGCGCCAGGCCGCAGCCGAACCAGGTGGCGAACCAGAAAGCTGGTCCGCGCTTCACTCTTCGTTTTCCTGTTCGGAGTTCGGGTTTGCCAGCCCAGGAGCGGGCGTCGAGATCACGTATTTTTCGGTCGCCCAGTTTCCCAGGTCGATATCCCGGCAGCGCGCGCTGCAGAAGGGCGATTCCTTATCTTCGAGCCGCACGGGGCGGTTGCAGATGGGGCATTTCATCTTGCTGGCAAGAGGCTCGGCGCAATCTGGATCAGGTTCGGCGGCGGCGCCTTCATCGCGAACTCCGGCTGCTCAGTCAGAGGAAGCAGCGTTCCAATCAGATCGTAATCGTGCGTTTCGGTGATGCGGAGCAGGCGCATCTGTCCGGGCTGCGGATCGTCGCCTTCCACATCGTTGATGAGAACGTGGCCGTCGATCTCGGGCGCTTGGGTGGAGAGGCGGCCTTGCCAAAGCAGATCGGTATCGGGCGAGAGGCCTTCCACCAGCACCGGCAGCTCGCGGCCTCTCATCAGGCGGTTCTTTGCGCGGGAAATTTTGCGCTGGATCGCCATCAGTTTGCGCTTGCGGTTGTGGATGTCCCGGGCGCCGACTTTGCCGTCGAGCTCGTAACTGCCGCTGCTGTCCTCGTCGGAATACGAAAAGACGCCGAGACGGTCAAACTGCGCGGCTTCCACGAACTGGCAAAGCTCCTCGAATTCGGAGTCGGTTTCGCCGGGGAAACCGGCGATAAAGCTGGTGCGAATCACGACGCCGGGGATGGTACGGCGGACCTTTTCGAGCAGCTTCAGGAAGATATCGCCTGATGCGCCGCGCTTCATGCGCTTCAGGACGGAAGCGCTGGCGTGCTGCAGCGGCATGTCGATGTATTTGACGAGCGATTCGTGCTCGGCGATGGTGTCCAGCAGCTTTTGGGTGACGCGGTTCGGATAGGCGTAGAGAAAACGAACCCATTTGGGCTGCGGCGTTTCGATCTGGGAGAGACGCGCGAGGAGGACGGCGAGGCCGTCTTTGAGGCCGAAATCTTCGCCGTAGCAGGTGGTGTCCTGGCCGATCAGGTTGATTTCGCGGACACCCTGCGAGAACAGCCGCGTGGCTTCCGAAACAACCGACTCAAAGCGCCGGCTGCGGAACTTGCCGCGATATTGCGGGATGACGCAGAAGGTACAAGGATGGTCGCAGCCTTCGGCGATCTTGATATAGGCGAAGTGGCGAGGCGTGGCGAGAACGCGCGGAGTGAGGTCGTGATAGAGATAGAGGCCGTTTTCGGCGGGAGCGGGGTCCTCAATGCCTTCGCAGACCTGGACGATGCGGTCGATTTCGTTCGTGCCGATGATGGCGTCGACTTCCGGCAAATCCTGGCGGATATCCCCGCGGTAGCGTTCCACCAGGCAGCCCGCAACCACCAGCCGTTTCGCCCGGCCGACCCGTTTGTATTCGGCCATTTCGAGGATAGTGTCGATCGATTCCTGTTTGGCGGGGTCGATGAAACTGCAGGTGTTGACGACAAGGACGTCGGCCTGATCGGCATGCGGCGTCAATTCATGACCATGGGCGGACAACTGGCCCATCATGACTTCGCTGTCGACAAGATTTTTGGGGCAACCGAGACTTACGAAACCGACTTTCAATAAGGAAACCTGATCTGATTTTAGCAAACCCCCAAAGTCCCATAAATATGGGAGAATAAAATCGTGAAGACCACGCTGGAGATCCCGGACGGTACATTTCGCAAAGCGAAAGCGAGGTCCGCCGCGCTGGGAATTCCGTTACGCGAGTATGTGACTCAGGCAGTCGAGGAGAAGCTGGCGCAGAACGGACGCAATGCATCAAAGCCGTGGCTGGAATGTGCAGGCGAGCTGGCCCATCTTCATTCGGAGACCGTTCGTATTCAGAAGCTCATCGATCGGGAATTCGAGCAGATAGAGCCTGAGGACAGGCTTTGATTCTCGACACGAACGCCTTGTCAGCCTATCTGGATGGGAGTGAAGAAGCTGGCGCGCTGATTTCCGCGGCTGCGGAGATCGCGATCCCTGTCATCGTCGCCGGGGAATATGCGTACGGGATTGCGCGATCGCGGCATCGCGCTGCTTACGAAAAATCGCTTCAGCGAATGCTGGAACGATCGCTCATTTTGGATGTCGGAATGGAGACCGCAAGACACTACGCCTTCATCAGGTTTGAATTGAAAACAGCGGGTCGGCCCATACCCGCAAATGACCTTTGGATTGCCGCACTCAGCCGGCAGTATGCCCTTCCCGTCATGAGCCAGGATATGCATTTTGATTACGTCTCGGGCTTGACGCGGCGGACTTGGTAACGGTCTGATCCGGGTTATCGACGAATCAGGCGAGGATTACGCTTCCCCGCGCGATTTTTTCGGCCCTTAAGCCCACTCGACGACAGCCTTAACAATCCCGGCTTCCCGATGCAGCCACTTCGGGAACCGTTCCTGCATCTTCGTCCGCGGCGCGCATTCCATCGGCCAGGCCGAGACGTTCACCTCACCGGATTCCATGAGGTCCAGAACGCGGTGATGTTCG
>Ga0070658_10004920_pt1 | contig 10889 bp, 7 predicted proteins | sample KBSC13metaG_FD_64664 | JGI IMG/M metagenome (GOLD analysis project Ga0070658, IMG submission 64664) | Corn rhizosphere microbial communities from Kellogg Biological Station, Michigan, USA - KBS C1-3 metaG | ecosystem: Host-associated > Plants > Roots > Rhizosphere > Soil ... | reverse complement strand
TGCTCCTCACGGAGGATTGTCAGCATTGATAGGGGATGCAAAGGGTGCAACCGCATCAGTGGTGTTTGGTGTGGCAATTGCTGCAGCGGTATGGCTAATGGTTTCAAAAAAGAAATTGCAAAAAAATATTGGACGCAGCGTATTTGGAGCACTCATTGCACTTTCAATTTTAGGCACAGTGTTGCTGGTGAGTCCTCAAAGTAAAATACATAGTTGGTTCGTGGCACAAGAAACCGATGTACGTTTCGTCTATTGGAATATCGCTCTGAAAGGCTTCCATGCCCATCCACTACTCGGTACTGGTCCGGAAACATATGGATATACCTATCAGACCTATTTCGATCCGATCGTCATGCTGAAGTCCCACTCAGGAGAAATCTGGTCCAATAAGCCGCACAACATGTACCTGCAAGTGCTTTCAGAGACCGGCATTATCGGTACGATTGGCTACCTGGCACTGTTCATTGGATTAATTGTTTCATTGATCAGACTGTATCGCAGTACCAGAGATAGAAAAATGCTGGCAGCTATGAGCGGTCTCTTGGCGGCATATTTCATCAATAACCTCATCTTCTTTGATACGCTGACCAGTTACTTCTTGCTGTTCATGATTATGGCATTTGTTATTGCGGCAACTCCGTATACCGGTACTCAAAAAACAATTGCTGAATTTTCAATAAAAGAAAAAGAGCGAGCAGAGGGCGAGCGACTATTGCGTTGGATTGCTGCACTGGTTGTTATCATCGCAGTGCCGCTTATTGCTGTTCCTCAATTAATGAAAACCCATCGCGCATACAAGGAATTTCTTCTCCCGCTCTCTGATCGCATTACCTATGAACAATACGTGGAAGACACTTCATCGTATGGCTCAGGCTTGTTTTTGGCACAACGCGCGGACTTCAGTTTCCAATCAGTCTATTCTCCCAACCTCAGTCAGATCATGCAGCAGACTCCGGAGAATAAAACAGTCGCAGCCAATGCAATCCAGGGCATTATTGATACTATTAAGGAAAGCGATAAAAGATATCCAATGAATGAGCAGGGTGAACTTGCAATGGGGCGTTTGGCAAGTATCAAGATGGTGGTATTAAATGCCGCTGATCCTGCATCACTGGCTACCATGAAGGCTGCGGCACTCAATGCCATCACTCTTTCACCAACCAACGTCAATGCATATATATTGCTTGGACAAGAATATGTCTATGAACAGAAATACGATGATGCGTATGCAGCATTCGAGAAAGCTCGAGCGCTTGAACCGGCATTGTCTCAGCCGCATCTAGCAATGATTAACTTAGCCAATATCACCCTTGATCGCAAGAAATTCGACTTCTTTGTTGCTCGTGCCAAAGCAGAATCGCCCGACTTTGTCGCTCATACTAATGTGAGTTCATAAGTATAATGCCATGGCAAAAAAAGCTCCGATAGCTCAGCAATCATTTTTAGAGCAGTCCGTACGATGGATAACTGTTAGTATATTTACTGTCTTGCCGTTGTTGTATTTCTCTGGGCGCATCGCATCATATGTTACCTCAAAGCAGTATTTCTTCATCGGTACAGTGGATGTACTAGTAGTCTTGTGGACCTGGCTCCTGCTTAACGACACTCGCTATCGGCTAACGAAAAAAAATCTTTTATTGTTATTGCCGCTATTTTTATTACTCGTCTCATTGACGGTCAGCGCTCTGGTCGGCGTTGATCCTGCTACATCATTTTTTTCAACCGTAGAGACAGGAACAGGGTTGGTATTTCTCTACCACTGTTTTCTATTTGCATGTATCACTGCATCACAGATACGTGTGCAACACTGGCAATTACTTAAAAGTATATTCCAAGCAGTACTTTTCTCAGCCACTATGTTGGCAATGATGACATTTTTCACTGGAGGAAACGGTGTATTCACTACGCAGTCCGCTATGCTCAATGGTTCGAGTGGGGGAGCAATGATGGGTAACTCGCTCTTAGCCGGTGCATATTTTATTTTTGCCGTATTCATGGCAATCATACTGCTTGTTCGCGAACAGGTAGTGTATAAAAAAATACTGTATGTGATTGGTTTGGCAACAATTGCACTTAGTCCGATTTATTTCAACGCTGCTATATGGAAGGGCGCGGAAATCTCATCGTCATATTTCTTCATTGGCGAAGCGCGTATCGCCACCGTTTCATTAGGTATTGGTGTAGTGCTGGCTCTATTGATATGGCTGTGCACAAAAAAAGAAAACATCACCATGCGAATAGTAGGTGTAGCAGGTTTGGTGCTTATGGTCATTGTCGGTGGAGTGGTGGCAGAGCGCATTGTGACACGATCATCACCACTGCATGCATTCTTTGTGAAAGAATCAGGCAACAGAACGATTGATTGGCGCGTATCAATAAAGGGGGTACAGGAGAAGCCATTGTTAGGCTGGGGGCCGGAAAATTTCCATGTGGTATATCAGAAATATTTTGATCCGGCGGTGTTCAATCCCGGTCGTGGCAATGAAGCCTGGGCATTGCATCCACACAACAATACCTTTGAAGTACTGGTAGACGGAGGAATTATTGGAGGCGTGCTGTATCTCATTGTTATCGCAACGCTCTTTGTCGCAGTGTTCAGGCTCTATCGCAGGGAACGTATTGATGGCAAAACATGTGCAGCACTCATCGGCATACTGGCGGCATTTATCATCCAACAGCAGATGATCTATGACTCTATTGTCAGCTACACTATGTTTTTCTTTATTATTGCCGTAGTGGCGGGATTGTCCGACACCTTTTCAGTTGAAGGGATGAATAAGCGTCCTGCTATCACTGACAGGGATGTGTACTACCTCATAGGAGTAACCGTTACGGCTATCATGATACCAGTGTGGATTTATTTGGCATATCTGCCCGCACGCAAAGTAGAGGAATTTCAGCGCGTGGCAGATATGACTAGTGATATGAGAGCAGGCGCGTATGAGCACCTTTTCCATTCAGCCGGCTCATACGCGATCAATACTGATATTGAGTTCTTTGCTGATCCGTTATTTTTTTCATACCAAGGGCAGAAGGAGCAATTAAAAGCCAATTCGTTATACCAGAACATCGCCGCAACTGAATTGGAGACATTTCTGACAACCGTCTATCCAATTTGGCAGCATAAGCAATATGACTATCATCTGACCCTTTCATTGATACAGCTTTCAAATCTGCAGTATTATCTGACTGATGATGCGGCTTCATTGCAGCATGTTGATGAATACATTGAACGAGCAGTGGCATTGTCACCGACTGATCCGCAGATTTATTTTGAATACGCGCAAGTGCTGGTCTATCAGAAACACGTTGCCGGCGCAAAAACAATGATCGACAAAGCTCTGGCATTGAATCCTAATTACAAGCCCGCAGTCGTCTTTAAAAGTCAGTTGAGATAACATGATCATTTCACGACTGGCCGGCGGTATGGGTAATCAAATGTTTCAGTATGCACTGGGGCGTTCCTTGGCAATCAAAAATAATACGACACTTGGACTCGATCTGGCCTATCTACTTGATCGTACTCCAGCACCAGGAATTACTTTCAGAGATTATAATCTTGATGATTTCAACATAAAAGCTGTTCTTGTTTCGCAACAAGAGGTTCCAGTATTGTATCGAAAATATAATTTAGGTTGGGCAATGCGGTATATTGACTTCATTCGTCGTAAGTTTATTCCTACACCTGGCAAAGAAAAAAAGGATTACCATTTTGATCCGGCAATACTACAATTGGGTCCCGATAGCTATCTCGAAGGATGGTGGCAAAATCAAGGATATTTCTTAGAGTATCAAGATAGTATTAGAAAAGATTTTACTCTAAAGAATCCTTCTGAAAAAGCCTCTCAGTTAATTAAGGAAATACAGTCAAAAAATGCTGTAGCGGTTCATATTCGAAGAGGTGATTATTTACCAGGCGATTATTTGGGAAGAGAATATCATCCTGTACTTGATCATAATTACTATGAAAAAGCGTTAAGTATTATTGCTGAAAAAACATCTATAGAATGCATATATGTATTTGATAGAGATGATATTGAATGGTGCAAACAGCACGTTCACTTTGATTATCCAACAGTATATGTTGAAAACGATATTAGTTTGGCTGAAACGGTCATCGCAATGAGTAGTTGTAAGCATTTTGTTATTGCCAATAGTAGTATGTCTTGGTGGGGAGCATGGCTCGCTACTTTTTCGGAAAAAATAATAATTGCACCTGAACGATGGCTCGGTAAAGTTTCAGTAGATTATTCAGATATTATTCCTGAAACATGGATCAAAATATAATATGGAACATACCGCATCACCATTAGTAAGTATCATTCTTCCGACCTATAACGGTGGGACGTATATTGCGCGCGCGATAAACAGTGTCATCGCACAAACGTATCAGCAATGGGAATTACTGATTATTGATGATGGGGCTACTGATGATACTGAAACCGTGGTACAAAATTTCTTATCAGACAGCCGTATCAAGTATCTAAAAAATGCACACAATCTCGGTATTCAAAAAACACTCAATAGAGGATTGCGGGAAGCGAAAGGGGAGTATGTAGCACGTATTGATGACGATGATCGATGGGTTGATGATGAGAAGGTAGAAAAACAGGTATACTTTTTCGAAAAACACCCGGAGCATGTTTTGGTCGGCACAGGTACTATTTTGGTTAATGAAAAAGAAGAAGAAATAGTACGATATTTACTACCCGCTGACGATATAGCTATTCGATCAAAACTATTAGCGAAAAATTGCTTTGTACATTCAAGTGTCATGTTTAAAAAAAGCACTGCAATGGATTGCGGAGGATACAACGAATCGTCTGAAGTAAGACATATTGAAGATTATGACTTATGGCTTAGAATGGGAATGAAAGGAAAAATGGCAAACATTTCCGCGTACTCAGTAGTACTCATAACAAGAAGCGAAAGTCTCAGTGGTAGAAACAAGATGCAACAATTTAAAAAGAATATTGATCTTACAAAGAAATATAAAAAATATTATCCGAACTATTTTTCTGCAATAATGAGGTGCTATCTCAGAATAGTGGTGTATGGGTTTATATTCAATTCGCCATTAAAAGGTTCCCTCAATAAGCTTTTTAGAATATATAAAAAGTGGTGGTAGGTAATTTGTATAATTATGAATTGTCGTGCAAATACGTATGACAGCGCTCAAGTACCATTTCAAGAGATAGTAACTGTTCTTTATCACTAGTGTGCCAATTAGATAGTCGCATGGTATGAATCCAGTCACCGATGCGTTCTACGGTATGGTCAGCATTTTTAAATATATCGGTTTGTTCACCTGTTTCGGTGTTGAGATAATGATGCGTCGGCAGATCGAGAAGTCTTTTATCAATTGTTTTGTAGAGTACCTCATAGTTACCGCCACCAGTATCAAGATTAGTTGCTGGCATGAAATTAAGAGGAAGCATCACAACCTTTTGATATTCATAGAAACAAAAACCTGGCCATAGGTACCATTTGTCATTTCTATCCTGCAACAGACCAAACATGCTGTGTCGTATGTGTGGAATAATAGCTGTTTGAGTGAGGGGAAATATATCGTGATCCAAAAAGCCAAAATACTTAGGGGATAGTTTTTTGACAATATGTTTGAATGACCAATTCAATGCCAATCCGTGCGAACCACTCGGATGCGCTCCAGTGAGAGGGTTGGAAGGAAGTTTGTAATACGATATTTTTTCTTCAGTACAGAAAGAGCGAATAAGGGCCGCTGACTTTTTGTCAGATGAATTATCAGCAACAACATATGAGAAATTGTCGGTGAGATTTTTTTTCAAATAGTCATATTGCAAGTGAATGGTCTCAATGTTGTTAAATGCGATGGAAATAAGCAGCAGGTTGCCAGAGGGCGAAACTGTGCCGATTTTTTTTCCGGAACGGTAGAGATAGAGCGCTGTTCCTATTCTGCGTTTCAATGCCGCAGGGATTCTATGAGACAAGAATACCAAGCGCTTCAGTATCTGCATTTTTTGTCCACGCAGCGCGTAGTGGCCGAAAAATTTCTGTATGATTGTTTTGCGGGTAGTACTGTTATTAAATTTAAACTTGTCCCGAATCAAGATAATAGGAGCGAGAGGAATACTTGAACCTTCGGGGTAGAGGTATGAAGGGGGAAGTACTTTTATTTCAGATTTATTAAGAACATAGTGATTCCAGTGAGATTCATCATGCCAGAGCGCCACTATGCCGTTCTTGCGATTTTCCTGCGTCTCCTGATCCATGGCCTTTATGGCCACAATGAAGTCAGTGGCAATGCCGCCATTTAATCCTCCGGCAAAATAATATCGTCCTTGCCCTTTAGGAATATACGCTGTTGAGGCAGGATTTCTGTCATAGGGTACGTATTCAGGCATTTTGTTGTAGAAGCCCGGGCTCAAACATGCCACCAGTTTCTGGGTATCGTTGGGTAAAAAATCACCCGCGGCAATGTCTTCAAGTATCAAGAGATTGGCATTGAAGAAAAAGAGATAGTCCATGGTCGACAATTCCTGCTCGGCTTTGAGAAACATATGAAAGCGCATCAGGGTATTGTCGGGCCAACCGAGATTCTCTTGGTAGATACGATGAATACGAGGGTTGGTATGCTCATAATCAACCTCAGGACTGTCGGTGAAGACGAAGTAGTGCTTCTCGCTGTCGGCGATGAAATGCCGCTCCATGCTTTCATAAAATTCCTTCCAGAACAGCACATAGTTGCCGGTACAAATATAGAGAATGCCAATTTTTTTACTCATTTTTATATAGGTATTTTATACTATTTTTCAGTATCTTTTTAATGAGTAAAACAGACTGCTTCACCCGAACCATCAGGGTGAAAATAGAAGGATTATTATTTTTTATAAAATCATTAAATACTTTGTTCTGTATTGTTTCATTAGAAAGAGCAGTACTGCGCATACTTGTCAAAGGGTGATCATCATAAATAATCAATGGTTCGTTTACAAAAGCGAAGCGAGTACTGGTTGCTATGCGTAGCCAGTATATATAGTCAGCGAAACTGCCATATTCAACAATTTCAGAAAATCCGCCTAATTTTTTATATAGTGATGAGTGAATCATCGCAGAGCTGCAAACGATATTGTTAGTTTTCAAAAGATTGGCAAAAGAAAGAGTGGGCTTATTCCATTGAGAAACTTTTTTAGAAGTGGTATCAGTATTTATTTTAATAAAGGCATTAGCACACACAGCGTCACAAGAGTATTTTACCGCTGCCGCCATTTGCTTCTCAAGTTTTTCCGGTAGCCATGTATCATCACTATCACATATCGCCAGCCATTCTCCTTGCGCTAATTGCATGCCGGTATTTCGAGGCACACCAGGTGTTCCTGAATGCTCTCCTGATACCCACTGTACTTTTGGATCAGCAAACTGCTCAACAATGCTGCGACTTTCATCTGTAGAACCATCGTCGCATACCAATATCTCTAATGGCGAGTATGTTTGATTGAGACAGCTTGTAATGGTTGCAGCCAGAGTATGGGCACTGTTCCAGGTGGGGATGATGACTGAGATAGTAGGAGGGGTATCCATGAAATTATATTTTTTTAAACCAGAAACAACCACAACCATATTTTTGCGCGTCAGCTAATGTTTCAGAGGCGTCTTTGACAATACCGGTCTGTAAGCCGTTGTCAGGAATGAGAGAAAATTCTTCCAATTTCAAATCAGAAAAATAATTTGTAATCTGCTCATAAGAATAAATTCTGTGCGCATTGAATTGTATACGTGGTTTGCCGATAGGGGTGACAAACAATAACGTGCCGCCAGGTGCGAGTACGCGAACCAGTTCTTTCATTGCCTTAAGATCACCATCTGGATCGATTGGATCGCCATATCTGCCGAGACCGATATGTTCGATGGTATGCATGCATGAGAGAGATTCAATGCTGTTGTCAGTAAAGTGCAATGCGGTAAGATCGGCTGATCCGCACGTTAATCCGCCCAGGGTGATAGCGGCAGGACGGTAGTCATAAAATTCTACTGGCACGAATGCTGATACCAGTGTGGAGAAATGCAGTATTGAAGAAATATCAATATGTTTCGAAGGGTTATTTTTTGCAATGATCCTTGCCGCCCAAGCTGGATGATAAAGGTAATGAGTGTCGAATTCGGTACCTGCGGTCTTGTCATGTAATTGCGGGTAGCGATTCTTCCAGGTCATAGGGAACCGATGAGTGTGGTCGGATGCTACAAATGCCCGATAATCAGAAACGAATGATAGGTATAGGGATATTTTTTTAATCGGATTTTTAATAAACGAAGGTAGGGCTTTCTTGATGCGTGGAAGGAGGGTTTTTCCGAAGGGAACTCGAATCACTCCAATAGTTGCCGATGGGGTAACGATAGTGCCTATATCGCTAAACCAAGTATCTGGATGAGTTTCTATGTAAGAAATAATATCCTTTTGTATCTGGTCGCGATAAGGACTGATAATAGCCAATGCATTTTGCGACAATGTGCCCTTGTGCGACTCTCGCATCCAATACGATTCATTACCGAAGCGGTGGAAATAATACGAATCACGCAATACTGACATTTTTGCTCCCGTTGCAAGTTGTCTGACACCGAATCCCCAGGCATCCAAAGCTCCTGCTTCCTCCGGATAGCCGCCGGCAATGCGCCAGCTTTCTTTTGTATACAAATAATTACCGCTTGAAGGAGGAATAATAAATGAATAAAACACATCAGAAAAAGAAATTATTTCTTTTTTAAATAACCACTTGTGGGCCACTGTGACAGGAGTAGTGTTGAAAAAATACAAACTACTAAAGCTCGCCACATCGCTCCGTGTTTCAATAAGGAACGACTTTAATTTTTGAATGCTGTTTTTTTCTAATACATTGTCTGAATCAAGGCAGAATATAAGCTCGTGAGAACTATGCTTAACGGCCGTATTTCTTGCCGCGCCGCCACCGAGATTTTTTTCATGATTAATAACACGTATGCCTGCATGTTTTTTCTCAAGCCGGGTTATTTTCAGCAGGGTAGCATCGGTGGAACCGTCATTGACGATGACAATCTCATCTCCGTGTTGAAAATTTGAGGCAAGGATTGAAGACACCGCTTCCTCGATAGTATCTTCACAATTGAATGCAGGGATAATAAAACTGACAGATCGGACTTCTTTTTCGACCCACCACACACCGCTTTTATCAGAATGCACCTTCCAGTTATGCTTCGCGCAAAATTCGTCTACTGCATTTTTTACCCCCGGAAAATTTGGATGATCATAATCATGACCGGCTATAATGCCGCCCGGACGCACTTTGTCATACCATCGTGCAATATCATCACGTACTCCCTTATATGAATGATCAGCGTCGATATAGATGAAATCTAATGTTTCAGGTACGTCTGACAATGCATCCTTCGATTTTTTTCTAATGGGAATAAAACGTCCGCCAAATGGAGATAATCTCTCCTGGGTGTTTTTGTACACAGCATCAAATATTTTATTGGAGAAATTCATTGGATCACTGTATCCAAAAATGTGACGATAGGGATCGATGCCATACAGTCGCTCCACTTGCGTATGGGCAAGAATGTATTCGGCATGACCGCCGTAGGCGACTCCAAGTTCCGCCCCGACTCTCAGACCTCGTTCGTTAATGACTGCAGATAATATAGGGTATGCCTCAGTCCAACCGGGGCCTTCACGCTGTGCGATGTTTTCTTCTGTCTTCATTGTTTTATTGATGCTAATTCTTGTAGTACGTAAGGGCACCAACGTTGATATGCAAGACTGTCTTGGTATATCTTTTTTGCTTGCTGGCCCATGCTGAGTAGCTGCTCTGATTTTACAGAATCCAGTACTGATTGCAAAGAGGAGGTGTCGGGTGCGTACAGGCTGATATCGTTCCAATTGATGAATTTCTTGAACGGTCGCGTATCTATGTCGCCAATCAGAAAAGGAACTACTGCTAATTGCATGGCTTCAAAAAAACGAAAAGAACTTCCACCGTATCCTCTCGGAGCCAGAGCGATGTGCGATCGTACCGTGTTGCGTACAAAAAAACGGCTGCCATGATTGCCATCAACAAGCAATACATCTTTTCTATTTCGCAGTATGTCAGCAAGGGCTATGCGAACAGGATGGGTAGCTATGCGTCCGATAAATGATGCAAGTAGTGTTTTCTTTAATGAAAAAAATGGTGGGCGATGAAGGGAGGAAAGGAGGGGAATGTCTATTCCTTGGTCGCTTTTACGAGAGGCAAGAAATTGTACTGCTTCGCCAGTGTCTGCTACCGGACCGTCATCGTATTGGCATATCAAAAATGTTTTCTTGGGATCAATCATTGCCCCATCTATTTCTTTTTGAAGTTCGATTAGTCCTGTTTTCGCATAGTCATGATTGATATGCCATCGTGTCCAGAATACGGGGAGATAGTGCCAGTCTGCCTGTTCAGGGTCCGTAGTGCAGAGGTCGGGGTTGTTCATGAGGTAGGCATAAAAATCCTGCTCGACTCCATAGTCAGTGTTGTGGGCAGGGTAGGTAAACAACTGCTTGCTCGGCCTTGTGCGCTCAGTAGTTGGAAGAATATATACCTTAGTCATTCTTTATTGCTAAAATATTCTGATATTGGAATACTTCATTAGCGGTGGTGTAGGGACCTAGTGCGATGGTTCCATGTGGAGTTATTCTGAAAAATGAATAGTTTGGAAGTAACGTGTAAAAGTCTTTTAATCGTACATGGTATTCAAGATTCAGATTGTTAAATTCAAATTGAATCATGTCTATTGCTCCTTTTGCGAGCATGTCAGTTGCACCTGACAGTACGTTTTTTTCATATCCCTCTACATCGATTTTTAAGAAATGAATGTGAGTAATGTCATGTGTGGTGCAATAATGATCCAATGTA
>Ga0070658_10004919_pt1 | contig 10890 bp, 7 predicted proteins | sample KBSC13metaG_FD_64664 | JGI IMG/M metagenome (GOLD analysis project Ga0070658, IMG submission 64664) | Corn rhizosphere microbial communities from Kellogg Biological Station, Michigan, USA - KBS C1-3 metaG | ecosystem: Host-associated > Plants > Roots > Rhizosphere > Soil ... | reverse complement strand
GACCTCCAGGTCTCGCTCATTGCCGCCGTGGGCGCGCTGCACCTCACCGAGAGCAAGCTGGCGAATCTCCAGCGCGACTATATCGCCGCGAAAAACAAGGCCACGCTGGTGGAGACGCAACGTGAACTGGGCATGATCAACCAGATCGATGTCGTGGATGCGAAGCTGGAACTGCTGACCGTCACCGAAGCGCTCAATCTCCAGAAACTCGCGCAGAGACTCCAGTACGCCAACCTGCAAAATGTCACGGGTGGCCTCTGGAAGTGGCGTCGATGAAACAATCGCAGCGCATCGCCAAGAACGTGCTCGCCGGTGGCGTGGCACTCGCGATCGGCGGGCTGACGCAAGTCATTGCGGTCAGCCTCGTATCACGGTGGTCCACGGTCGAGGACGCCGGCGTCTATTCCTACATCCTGGCGTTTGCCATGTTTTTCCAGCTCGTCGCCGATGCGGGGCTGAGCAATATTCTCGTGCGCGAAATCGCGGCTGCGCCGGAGAAAATGGCGAAGACCCTCGGGGCGGCGCTTTCGCTGATCTGGATCATGTCGATCGGCGCGGAACTCATCCTGATCGCGATCGTTCCGTTTCTGCATTTCAGCCTCAACGTGAAGCTGCTCACCGTCCTGATGGGCGTGGCGACGCTGACCCAATTCCATTGTTCCGGTTATGGCGCCGCTCTGCGTTCCAAGGAAGACAACGAAGTGCAGGCGCTCGGGTTCATCGTGCACAAGTTTCTCTTTCTCGGATTTATTTGCGCCGGCTTTGCGCTTCACCTGGCCTTGCTCGGGCTGGTCTTGAGTCACTTGATCCCGAATTTATTGCTGTGGGTTTACCTCCGGCGGATCGTCGTCAGCCGCTACGGCCGCCCGGAACTGGTGTGGGATCGCCATGAGTGGAAATACCTTCTGATGCATTCGCTGCCCGTGGGCGGCGCGGGCATGCTGGGGGTCCTCGCGCAACAGGTGGATATCCTTGTCCTGAAGTATCTGACTGATTTTCGGGTCGTGGGTCTCTTCAGCGGACCATATCGCGTCTCCATGGCCTTGCGCTTTATACCCACCAGCATGTCGGTCTCGCTCTATCCGATGTTCTCGCGACTGGCGGCGGATCCCGAGCGAAAGCCGGAGCTGGAGGACGCCTACCAGCGCAGCATCAAGTTCTTCCTTCTGCTGTCGCTTCCGCTGGCCGTGCTTTTCTTCCTGGGTTCCGAGCGGTTGATCGCGGCGCTCTTCGGCGCGCGTTACGCGGCCGGCGCTTCGGCGATGCAGTGGCTCGCCTTCGCTTTTGTCCCGTACTTTGTCTCGTGTCCCCTGCCGTACTTGCTCACCGCACTGCACGAACAGCGTTATCTGCTGGCGGGGACCGCCGCGACCTTTGTCTTACGTGTGGCCTTCAACTTCGCTTTCATCCCGCACTTCGGAATGCTCGGACCGTGCATGGCTTTCATCGCCGCGGAAACACTGAACGTGTTGCTTTGGACCCAAAAACTTTCCCGGATGGGATTCGCGTCGCGCTTCCTGCCGGTGCTATGGCGCTCGTTGCTCGCCAGCCTGCTGATGGGAGCGATCCTGTATCTTGCCCGGCAGCAATCTCTGCTGATTTTCGCTCCTGCCGCGGTGCTGGCCATGCTCGTTTACGTCATCGCGGTCGTGAAGCTTCGCATTCTTTCGCCGAAGGATATTGAACTGGCACGGGAAGGGGCGGGCTTTTTGAAGCCCTTTTTGGCCTCCCGGGCAAAACAAACTCCCCCGCCTGTCTCATGAAACGATGGGTTCCCAGGTTGGTTGTTTTCCTTGTAACTGCGTGCGGAATCGCCGCGGCCCTCATGGCCAGTTGGGTCACCTTCAGCCTGCGCTATTCCGTTCCGGGCTGGCGCTTCGGCATCGGAAGCGCTGCCGGAGACGGCTCGAAGACAGGGCTGCTTTCCTTTGGCATCGTGACGGCGGCGCTGTGCGTGGTGGGGCTCATCGCATACCTGATGAAGTTCCCGAGGGTACTGGCCTCTACGGGCGTGGGGATGCTGCTGCTCTCGACCGGCGCCCTCTTGCAGATCGCGTTCGCGGACACGGCGATCCTCGAAGATTTGATCCGCGACCAGATGCAATATCGCGGCGCGGAGGTCTTCGCCCACCGCAACCTTCCCATGAACCTGGGAACGGAACCGTCACGAAGGCGCATCCTCTCAACCAGTGCCATCGGGGACCGCATCTACACCACCCAATTCTTCATGGGTCTGGCGTGGTACGTCACCATATCCGTTGGGGTGATTGGCACGGTCAGCGGCATCCGCGGGCTACCCTCCTGGCGCTGGCGGCATGCGGCCATTTTTCTGGGTGTGATGGCACATCTCGCCCTGGTGGCTCTTTGCCTCCTCAATCCGATCCGGGCTCAACGTGCCGTGACCCGCGCCCTGCAGTTGGAGTCCGATGGGGACCTGAATCGCGCGACCGAGGAATATCGCCGGGCCATGCGATTGGATTCGCTGTATACGCTCGACCCTTTCGTCCAGGAGCGGATCGGGGCCATCGACTCGGCGACCGGAAGAACGAACACACCCGAGTACGGAATTTACCAATCCGATCTCTTTGTTCAGCAGAACGATCTGCCATCGGCGATTGCCGAACTCGAGAAGTTGCTGCGCAAGGAAGGCGATGCCGCCCCACCCATCCTGCGCAAACGGATGGCGGACCTATGGACCCTCAATGGAAGACGACTTTACCAGGCCGGAGCCATCGGCGACGCATCGATCGCGTGGCAGAGTGCGCTCCTCTACGATCCCAGGCAAATGCTGGCCGGATTTTGCCTGACCACGGCCTACTACGAACTCGGGCGCTACCAGGAATCGGTGGATCTGATCGCGTCCCTTCTCAAGAAATGCGCTGATCCACAAATGCAGGGCAATCTTCTGAGCAATCAGGGGGACGCCTACACCAAGCTCGGAAAACTTAACGAGGCGCATCTCGCCTACCGGGCATCTTATAAATTGGATTCCATTTTGAATTGGCGGGCGCTCACTGCTCTCGTCGGGGGAAACTAGCCGAAGGCCATGCCATCGACATTTTTCTCCTACCTCAAAAGCCGGCAGGGATGGCTCTCGCTGTTTTTGGTGGTCGCCTGTGCCGTGACCCTCTCCTGGTTCCTCTTCCGCACTTTCTTCGTCCCGCTTCCGCGTTCCTACACGCCGGATTTTGGAGCGGCGCAATGGATCTCCGCCGCGGAGCCGTCGCATGGCTACTTCCGGAAGACGCTCTATGTCGACTCCCGGGTGAGCCACGCGTGGTTGCAAATCGCCGCCACCGATACTTACGAACTCTCGGTGAACGGCACGTCCGTGGACAATCGCATGTTCAATGCAACCTGCGTGACCGGACTGTACGACCTGAAGCCCTTTCTCCGCGAAGGCAAAAACGTCATCGGGATTCACGTCTATCGCATTTCGTTCCCCGGTGCCGCGCAAATTCTCGCCTCCGGCGCCTACGCTCTGGCGAACTCTCCTCCGCAGCAATTCATCTCGGACGCGAGTTGGAAAGTGTCCAACACGCCCGATGGAATCACCGGAGGAAGTTTGTGGAATTCACCGGATCTCGATGATGCGAGTTGGGCGAGCGCCGGCCCCGGGCGAAGCGATGGACGCCCGGAAACCATCCTCCCACTCCGCTTCCCTCCGGAGCTTCTTCGCACGCCGCCACTGGCCGCCTGGATCGGACCTTCAGATACACACGCGCTCCAGGCCACCTATCGCTCGGAAATCACGATTCCCCAAGGACGGGTCGAGACCTGGATTCAGGTCGCCGCCGTCGGGACTTACGATGTCCTCATCAATGGGAAGCCGGCCATTTCCCAATCCACGGTGCTCACAGACGACAAGGCGCTCCGCAAAGACATCCTGTCGCTCACGGCCTACAATATCAGTCCGGCGCTGCACACCGGGTCCAACACGATGCTGGTCCGCGTTCGCTCGGAAACGGGTCCTCCGGCTCTTTTCGTGGACGGAGCCGTGTTTCGCGGCAACAGAGTGCTCCCAATCTTCACCAGCGAAACCTGGAAGACATCCGTCTTCAGCGGCGGCGAACCAGAGTCCTCCTGGCAGAATCATGCCACCGTCCTGGCCCACTATGACGACGCTCCCTGGCGAACGCTGCACGACGGTCTGACCTCACCGGAACCGATTTCGACGAGCGACTACCACGTCCTATTCACCTGGCTATCGATCACCCTGGTGACTTTGTCGATCGTCCTTTTCCTCTGGATGGCAATCTCGAAGCTCCTCTCGCTGATCTCGGGGCATCCGGCAGCCCGGCTTTGGAATGCCGATGCAATTCTTCACTTCGTCCTGCTCATTGTCCTGCTCTCGCTTCTGCTCGTCTCCTTTGACATCCGTCTGGCGAGAGATTGGTGTTTCCGGCCCGAAATCGCCCTGGGCGCCGTCGCTTTCCTCGCGGGGAGCAAAATATTGCTCCCGCTGCTTCGGCGCGAGGCGGGCAGCGCGGAGCCTGATCTTGAAACGAGGGCACCAACACACCGCGGTGACGGATACCTGATCGTGGCTCTCATCGGATTAATGATCGCCGGAGGCGCCGTCCGCTATTCCCACGTTTCCGATATCTCGCTCGATGTGGACGAGATGAGCGTCATCGAGTTCTCCAAAGGCATCCTCGAGGATGGATTTCCGCACATTCGCATGGGGAGCTACACCAAGCGGGCGACGACGTACGAATTCCTGAATTATCCGCTGGCCGCGGCCCAATTCCTCTTCGGTACCAGCGAAGCCGCGCTGCGGGCACCCGCACTCGTGTTCAGTACGATCACCATCGGCCTGCTGGGCTGGGTGGGCCGTCGCATCTTCGACTGGCGGGTGGGGCTCATCACCGCCGTCATCTATGCCTTTCATCCCACCTGCATCTACTGGAGCCGGAACGCATTCTGGCCCGCCCAAGCCCAACTGCTCGTGCTTTTCACCGTCTGGTTCTTTTACGAGGCGATCCAGACGCGCCCATTCCGGAGCGGCTACGTGACCGCCGCCGCGATCGCCTTCATCTTTTCCTACCTGACTTGGGAAGGATCGGGATTCATTCTGCCCGCTCTGGCGGTGGCTCTGTTCCTCGCCAGATGGGGCGAATATGACTGGCTGAAAAACTGGCATTTCTGGCGGTGCCTCTTCGTCATGGCGGTCGTGGTCGTGCTGCAACTTTGCCATCGTCAGCTCGCGGGCATTCCGACCTACGTCCAGGTCGGCACCAGCCTGGCGGAGATCTCCACCCCGCAGATCGTTTATCTCGATCCGACGACCTACGACCCCTCCTACTACCTCGACAACTTTCTCTTCATCGAGAACAACTATGTCCTGACGCTGGTCACGCTGGCCGGCATCCCTTTCTGGTGGCCGGATCGAAGGCTGAGGTTCCTCGTCGCCGTCTCGCTGGTCTCCTTTGTCTCCTATTCGTGGTTCCTGCCGGCCTACGCCGTTCGCTATTCCTATCACTATCAGACTCTCCTCATCCTGATCCCGGTGGGGATTCTGTTCAAGCTGGGGGACTTGGTGGCGGCACTGGCGACGGGTGGCAACTCGCACTCCTGGCCAGGATGGGCCGCCAGCGCGGGAACTGGTCTCGCGATCCTGATGCTCGTCCTGGGGGCAAACGAGTCCGTCCTGAGGCTATTTAGACTCTCCAGTACGCCGACCAATGCCTACTACGCCATGCGGACCGGCCTCTACCGGAACGACTATCGCGGTCCGGCCCTGTTCGTGAAAGACCACTACCAACCGGGCGATGCACTCGTCGTACTCATTCCGCACGTCTTCGAGCACTACTCCGGCCTGAAATCGGACTATTCCATCAACACCCAACTGAACAAGAAGACCTTCTACGACGGAGGTTCCGCCGTCCCGAAACTGATCGACAAGTTCAGAGGATTGCCATCCATCCAGAGTGAAGACGACTTGCTGGATGTCCGTTCCCGTTATCCCCGCGTCTGGCTCGTGCTGGTCCCCGTCGGCCCCACCCCCTCACAAAATCCAGAGGTGGAGACTTACATGGCGGACAATCAAAAGGTGCTGTACGAAAGCTACCGGGCCAGGGTGGTCCTTCTGACTGGCGCCCAGCCATCTGTGAGGCAAAACTAGGCTCCGTCAGAGCCGGTAGTCGAGATTGAGGGAGTGGAGCTTTTGAACCTCTCCATGGAAGGTGATTTCCGGCAAGGTTGTGCCCTTCAGGACCACAGGCGCCCTGCGCTCGATGGAACCAGAGCGGCATGCGTCTTGCATCGGGCGACGCCCCGCTTTACATCACTGTCCATGCCCCTCGATTTTTCCGGCCAGCGCGTCCTGATCTTTATCGTGGCTTATAATGCCGAGAAGACGATCGACAGCGTTCTCGATCGCATTCCACATGAATTGCGGACCAAGGACGTGGAGGTGCTCATCATCGATGATTCGTCCAAGGACGCGACGTTCCAGACGGGGTTGAAGCGCGAGGACCAGACGAGCGATTTCAAGATCACCATCCTGCGCACACCGGTGAACCAGGGCTACGGGGGCAATCAAAAGCTGGGGTACCGCTACGCGATCGACAATGGGTTCGACATCGTGGCGCTGATCCACGGCGACGGCCAATACGCGCCGGAGAAGCTGCCCGTTCTGCTCGAGCCGTTCTTCAAGGGAGAGGCCGACGCCGTTTTCGGCTCCCGCATGATCCACAAGAACGATGCGCTCAAGGGCGGCATGCCGCTCTACAAGTGGGTCGGCAACCAGGTCCTCACAAACTTTCAAAACGCGCTGCTCGGCTCGAAGCTCAGCGAATTCCATAGCGGCTACCGGCTGTATTCCACGAAGGCGCTGGCGAAGATTCCGTTCGAACGCAACTCGAACGATTTCCATTTCGACACGGACATCATCGTCCAGCTTCACTTTGCCGGGATGCGCATCGTGGAGATCCCCATCCCCACTTTCTACGGTGACGAGATCTGCCACGTAAACGGGCTGAAGTATGCCTGGGATATTTTCCGGACGATGCTGCGGGCCAAATGCCACGAGAAGAATTTGCTCTACGATCGGAAGTTCGACGTCGGCCAGGTGGAGCTCACCTACGATTTGAAGATGGGATTCCCGTCCTCACACACGTTTGCCATCGAGGCGGTGCAACCGGGCGCCAAGGTGCTCGATATCGGCTGTGGGCAGGGCTACGTGGCCAAAGAACTGGCCGCGAAGGCGGCGGAAGTCACGGGCATCGACCAGTACGTCCCGGCGGAGGCGCCGGCTCCGAATGTGCAACTGAAACGCTGGGACCTGGATGTCAGCGAGTTCCCCGTCGAGATCTCGCAGTTCGACCAGATCTTCATGCTCGACGTGATCGAGCATCTGCACGACCCCGAGGTCTTCATGGAGTTGCTGCGTAGCGCGACCGGCCGTAAGCGCCCGGAGATTGTGCTCACGACGGCCAACATCGGCTTCTTCATTACGCGCTTCATGCTTTTCCTGGGCCATTTCAACTATGGCCGCAAAGGGATTCTCGACCGCACCCACACACGGCTGTTCACGTTCAATTCGCTCAAGGAATTGTTCGACCAAACCGGATACAAAGTGATTGAGGTGAAAGGGGTGCCCGCGCCCTTCCCGAAGGCGCTGGGCAACAACCCGCTGGGACGGACCTTGGTCTCGATCAATCAGTTCCTGATCAAGATCAGCCGGGGGCTGTTCAGCTATCAAATATTCCTGCGGGCCACCGCCCTCCCCACGGTGCCAGCCCTGCTGAGCGAGACGATCGAGCGCAGCGACGAGATGAAGAAGGCCTCAGCGACGACGACCGCCGCGGCGTAAATGGTAATCGCAAAGGGCTGCGACACCCTTCGGGGTCTTCCGCCGACGAGGCGTGAACCGGAGGTGTCGCTCGTTCCTCGCTCAACCTCCGGCTAATGGCTGTGAACCGTTCGGGTTATGGCCGTAAACCGGTGCGCGTCTTAAAACCGTGCGCCTCGTGAATCGTTTTTTCGACTGCCCCTCATCTGTCCCATTCAATGCCCAGGCGGAGTCGCGTGCGGTTTTGGAGAACTCGGCACAGGCGGTGCGGCGGATTTGGCGGAAGCGGGTGTCGCTTGGGCGGGCGTGGCTTGGGCCGGGGCGGGCGTATCCGGGACTGGCGCGGGCGGCGCGGGCGGCAACTTGGGCTTCGTGATGTCCTCCCACGCGAACAGCTCACCCTGGTAACCACCGACTTCCTCGAGCAGCTTCGCGCATTTGGACCGCCACTTGTCGAGGTCCGGGACGGCAAATGGTTTATCGGCGGAACCCGGGAACACGAGATATGTCGCTTTCAGATCATCCACCGGCCGGTTGCCGCCGTTGGCCTTGTCCGAGATTTGTTTGCAGAGACGCAGGGAGGCTTCCCCCATCCGGGCGCGCGGCCCCACGTCGCCGACGATCGTCGGATAGAGAACGCCCTCATGAATGACGACGCAGTAGTCGCCCACCGACACCGAGAATGGCCCGGCGCGATTGGCGCCGATCATGGAACCCGGCAGGACGACAAACGGGTCGGCAGAACCGATGAGAAAGCTGAACTTTTGCAAATCGGAGATCTCTGTCTTGAAATCGCGGATCGCCGACTGGATCTGCGTGCGGCGGGCCGCAGCCGGATCACCGGCGAGTTCCGCTTCGAGCTCTTTGATACTGGCTTCGCGCGGAGCGATAAACGGGCTGACTTTGTCCGTCTTCCTGGCCCAGCGATAACTGGTAAAGGGCTGGAAAGTGCTCGAGGCGCCTTCGACCGGCACCCGGTCCACATCCGAACCGTCCGTGTCCACATCCATGTCGGACAGAATGAAGATCGCGCGGCGTTTGGTTTCCGGATGCTGCATCTCGAGCAACGTCTCGCAGTCGTAGAAATTGTGCCGCGTGGGAAGCCGGTCCACGCGGTCCAGGCCGAACTTTTTGAGTTCATCGCACTTGAGATTGTAGAGGTCATTGAAGACCGGAGAGACCTTGGCGGTCTCAATCATCGTGGCGAGCGACGGCAACAAAACCGGCAGATGGCTGTTCAGCTTGCTGACCGCCGCGAGATCCTTGTCCGGTTTCGGTATTTTGACCTTGAAGATGAGTTCCGCGCGGTAGCTCGCCGGGTCGCTGTTATCCTCGGTGGCCGTGGCGGCGGAGGCGGAGTCTCGCTGCACCTCCACCTCGTATTTCATATCGAGCCCGCCGAGCAATTTTTTGACATCGATCCGCCTCTCCAGAACGTAGGGCGGCGGAGTCGATTTGGGGGCCGGGGTGCGAACCGGGACGGGGGTAGGCGTCGGGGTCGAAGGCGCCGGCGGTGCGGGTCGGCAACCAGTGAGCGCGAGGAACGCGACGCCAAGGACGGCCAGACGGCGCGTCGTGGAAACGGCAGGAGTCACCGTAAAACGTTATCTCATGATCATGATCAGACTCGCCACCGTGAGGACGAGACCGATGATGCTCAGAACCGACATCATCCCGGCCGGCATGAATTTGTGCGTCTTCAGAAACTTGCCCACGAACTGCCCGGCGAGGGCGAGCGAAACGACCAGGCCGAGGATCAATCCGAGTTGAGCTTTTCCGGTTCCCACGAAGTATCCCGCGAGTGCGAGCAGGACACCTGAAATGCCACCCGCGACGATCGAAACCACGCTACGCGCCTTGACGTAACCCATGACGCCGCCCGCGATCGTCAGCACACCGAAGATGAAGAGATAGAGCTTGGTCAAGTCGAGCATGGGAGTGAGATAGGGCAATACCGGGCGGGCGACAACCTCTCGATTCAAACGTCCACACGGGCCGACCGGCGCTGCGTGAGGAAGAAGCGCAGCAGGAAGATCGGCACGAGCGAGGCAATTGTCATGACCAGGCACACAAACCAACCCGGGATGACCCTCGCCCGGTCGCGCACCACGGCGGACAGGCCGGCCCGCACGACTTCTTCGGCCGGTACCTTGAAGGCCTCCGGGGCGGGCATGGAGTCGCGCCCGTTGCTGCGTTCAGCGGTCAGAAAAAACTCGGTATTCACCGGGCCCGGGCACAGCGCGGTGACGGAAACGCCGGTATCGCGCAACTCGGCCCGCAACGCCTCTGAGAAGCTCGTCACGTAGGCTTTCGACGCCGCGTAGACGGCCATCTTGGGAAGCGGCAGCAAGCTGGCGATGCTGCTGACGTTGAGAATGGCCCCACGGCCCACGCGCACCAAGTCCGGCAGGATGGCGTGCGTCAACCGGGTCAGCGCCTTGATGTTCACGTCGAGCATCGCGCCGACCCGCGACCAGTCGCTCTCCTCGAAATAGCCATGATCTCCGAGGCCGGCATTGTTGATCAGCAGGCTCACGCGCTCGCCGCTGGCAGCCAGCGAGGCGAGCAAGGCCTCGATCTGCACCTCGTCGGCGAGATCGGCGGCGTGGCAATGAATCGTCAAACCCGGACGATCCAACTCGCACTTCAGGGCTTCCAGGCGATCCAGCCGGCGGGCGACCAGAATCAGGGCGCTGGCATGCGGCGCGAGCTGGCGGGCAAACTCCGCACCAAGTCCCGAGGAGGCGCCGGTAACGAGCGCAGTACAGCCGTGAAAGAAATTCATGTGAGCCGGGAGAATGTCGGATGGGAAGGCAAGTGGAAGCAAATTTGCGGCACCTCGACCGAGGGGTGGTGGGAAGTGGTGCTGCCTGCTGGCGTGGTGGAGCCTAAAAACGGGAATAGGATTAAACGCAGAGGCCCGGCGCGGCGAAGCCGCAACCAAAAGGAGCAGATGACCGCGGCTCGCCCGAAGACTGAGGTGCAACCGATTTTTGGACCGGTTTTTGTTTAGTTTGCTGAGTGGATTTTGGCCTCGAACTGGGTGGGGGTTTGGTATCCGAGGGAGGAGTGTTTGCGGTGGGTGTTGTAGTATC
>Ga0070658_10004916_pt1 | contig 10891 bp, 9 predicted proteins | sample KBSC13metaG_FD_64664 | JGI IMG/M metagenome (GOLD analysis project Ga0070658, IMG submission 64664) | Corn rhizosphere microbial communities from Kellogg Biological Station, Michigan, USA - KBS C1-3 metaG | ecosystem: Host-associated > Plants > Roots > Rhizosphere > Soil ... | reverse complement strand
TGAAGCAACACAATTTATAGTCTCTCCGTATACCCACACTTCTCCTCCGCCCGCCCGTAATTCGAGCACCCCCAAAACTCCCGTCCGCTACCACGCGCCTGCCTCACCACCAACACACCAGTCCGACACTGCGGGCACATGCGACCTCGGAAGCCACAGGAATCACACGTCGCCTCTGTGTCTGTGTCGCCCGTGTCGCGCATTCGACCCTGCTTACAACGCGAGCATGTCGGGGCTTTGTACGAGCAGATAGGGAAATTCGAACAGCTATAGAAGATGCCGTACTGACCGCCGTGCCGTTTCACCTGACCACGCTCGCATACTGGACACGCATTGGCAACGAACGATATGGAGCCCTCTGCAATCTTCTCGTACAGGGGATCGGCAAGTATTTCGCGAACGAACGCCGAAGGGTTGGCGGAGTTCGCGATTACATACACACGCTTCTTCGTTCGCGTGAGCGCCACGTAAAAGAGCCGTCGCTCTTCGGCAAACTCGAACTGCTCCACCTCTGGAAGTACCAGCTTCAGCACGGGATCATCGGCCATCTCGGACGGAAATCCATGCTTACCGCTTCCGAGATTGTTTACCAAGACATAATCAGCTTCCAGGCCCTTGGATGCGTGTACCGTGAGCGGTTCAATTGAGAGTTGTGGATACCGCCGCCTAAGAGTCGCGATACCCTGGGGTAGGTCGTGCTTGTATCGCGCCAGCACAAAAACGGAGGCTTTGCCCGTGGAGGCAATCTCGCCGATGACCCCGTCGATTATACCGTCATTGGGCTCGGCGGCGCAGATCACGACACCAGGTTGATCGGCCATCGTTTGTGTCGATAGCTGCTTTCGAAGCTGGTTCGGATTCCGCTGCACAAACCGTGAGCTGAAGTCGGCGATCTTGTTGTCGAAGCGGAATGTGCGGTCGAGGTCTGTTCGGCGTGTGAACCCGAAGAATTTATCGAACTCGGTCGTGATAGACAGATCGCTGCCCGTGAAGCGATAGATCGACTGCCAATCGTCTCCCACACAGAAAAGCTTGGCTCCTCGAACCTGATTCCGAAGGGCCAATATCAGGCTTGCTCGTCCCATAGCGATGTCTTGGAATTCGTCGATCAGGATGTACTTGAAGCCCGAGCGGTAGCGCCCGCGTTCCACGTGCTCGCGGGCAAGGCCGATCATGTCGTCGAAGTCGATCTCGCCGCGGGCGCGGAGCATAAGATCGTAGTCGGAGGCGAGCTGCTCAAAAACGCTGATGAAGGCCAGAGCCCGCTCGGGGTGCTCAACGCGGCCAACACGTTGGCGGAGATCGTCGGCTGACAGGCTCGCGGATTTGTAGAGGCTCAAAAATGTTCCGACGAGGGTGATAAATGGGTCGACGCGGCCTGCGTCGTTCAGCATTTTGAGAATCTGCTCTGGTGGCACGTCGACGGGCTGAATGCCACGTGCTTGAAGTTTGGCTTCGAGGTTGGCGAGCAACACGCCTTCTTGTCGCTCCCAAGAATATGTCTCGATCAGAGTCGTCTGATGTTCAGCATGTAGGGTTCGCTTCCATGCCATGCCTTCAGCGTACTTGGCCTGATCCACGAACGGCGCTGTGCGGCCATTTCTATCTATGCCGAAGTGCTCGATGTAAACACCGAAATCAGGCAGGTAAAAATCGGGCTTGTATTGACGGTAGTCCACGGTTGCCGTGTCGACTTCGTAGCGGCGTTCGTATTCGACTTTGATCCCGTTGAGAAGCAGCCAATTTGCGATGTCGCACTCTTCCACCGATTTCAGCATGCGGCCCGAGAGCGACCGCGGCTCAACGTCGAGGAGGTAGCGGGTGTAGTCACCTAGAGACTGGAACTCCCAGGTGGGCTTATAGGGTCGCCGAAGAGCTGACTGGAATGCGAGCAGATTTTGCCTGAAGTCGTCGTCTGGCAGCCGCTTGGCAATCAGCTCCTTGAACGTTGCCGCCTTGATGATTACATCCTCAGCTTCAGGGGCAAGACTTGGCTTCTTGCCTTCGCCCTGCGCAATGACCTCAAGACCGAGAGCGTGGAAGGTGCGGACCTTTACCTCGACGCTAAGCCTCTGGAAGATACGCTCTTTCATTTCAGCCGCGGATTTGGTCGTGAAGGACAGCAGCAGGATTTCATCTGGCTTGGCCCAACCCTTGCGGATTATGAAACCGACCTTCCCAACAATCGTCGAGGTCTTGCCAGTACCCGCGCCCGCGATCACGAGAGCGTTGTCCTCATCGTGAACAATGGCGAGCTGTTGCTGCTCGGTAAGTGGGTTCGACTCTATAGTGTCGAAGAAGTCGGTGAACGCTTGAAGCTGCTTCTTAGCATAGGTGACGTTCCGTTGGTCGGAGGCTTTGCGAATATCAGACTTGAGAGTGATGACACGGCGGACCCCACGGGCCAAATCGGGAGGAAGGCGATCGATGAGATCGGAGTCGGCATCTTGCGGCATCGAAAGCAGTTCGGTCTGTGCTATCCATCCAATTGTGTCAGCGTTTGACAGGTATGCATCGCGAGACGCCAGGTTGTCCCACTCAGCGACAATCCGAGCGACCCTTTCGCTTTGATCGCGGAGCTGGTCAAGCATTGCGGAGCGATGCTTGGCTTTGGCAATAGCGGTCGTCAAGCTCAACACGGCGCTGTGAGGAAGTCCCGCCAGCGTGAACGTACCTTGCTTAGTAACCAGTTCGGCGGACATGAGAACGATCCACGAGTAGCTTGAGGAAAGCGTTGATGAGGCTAACTCCACGCGGACTGTGCCGCTGGACGTTTCGATATCAGCGAAGTCTCCAGCGATCTGGATCGACTTGATGTGCTGGGGGATCAGCAGGCGGTGGAGCAGGGCGGGTTGGATTGATGTTTGGGGTGATTTTCGAAACGGCATCGTGATTTCGTCGGTAGCGCGCTAGGTTGTTGGTGTTAGATAGGTCGCTATGCAGTGGTGTGGCTCGCAGAAACTATTATATCGAGGGCACAAGCTCAGCCTTCCGCTCCAGTTCCCATTCCGTTCCGCTCCATCTGTAGCGTTGGAGACTCGACCCAAGACTCGTTCCTCGTCCGCGTAAAACAAACACGTAAAGAATGAACCATCCACCGCCGTATTCGTTGGCCCTGCCCTTATGATCAGAAATGGTGATGCTGGCGCTGCGTTTGGCCGACAGCGTTACCGCGTTGTATTTAGATATCACGGCAGGCAATGTTCCCGCATTCGCCGCTTGACAGATGTGAAACATGCATCTGCCGCTTCGCGCTGGCTCTGCCCATAGCTTGTGGACATCTTTCGTGATCGTGGGATAGTCGAGTTCGTCGGAATCACCAGTGAGGCCACCAGACGGCTGGCCTTCCTTAAACTCAACGATTACGTCACGATCAGTTTCGATCGGTGACGTGAGGAAGGCAAGGTCGATCAATGCCTTTCGTCGGCTCTTGCCTTTGAAGCTATAGGTGTGCTTAGTCGGAACCTCGATGCCGTAGAATACCCCTGACGCCTCGGCCTCCTGTTGAAATGCTGTACGCATTTCAGGTTCCCGAATGGTTGGTTCGTTCTTGGAACGTGACTGTGTGCACACGAGGTGTCCAATACGACCGATATCTGCCGTTACACGCAAAACAGCACGGTCAACAAGAGCCAAGAAGTCGCTTTCATTCATTGTGTGGCCTACTTATCTAGCAAGCTTCAAGCCCAAAGAGTGCTGTGTAATGCTAGATCCCCTCTAGTCTCATGACCTCGACTGCGTAGGCGCTGGCCGTGACCTCATTCGCATCGATCGCCCCACCGACCATTCCGTACACTGCCTGCGCCGAACGCCTCACTCGCTCAACGAAATCCTCAGCTCCTTCGTGCCGAAGTCGATCAGCGGCGTCCTGAGCTTCGGCTTCAGTGACTCGTAGGAAGAGGGTTGCCCATAGCGTGATGTTGTTCGCGGCGATTTCCTCGGATTCGTCGCGATATTCGCCATATTCGATGAGCCAGTCCTCGACCTTTTCACGAAGGGCGATTAGCTGTGCGTCGACGTTGTTGGGTTCAGGGGCGTCCATTGTACGTCTCCCTGGGCTTACGGCTGGCAACTACGGCAGCGCGAGAGACTTCCGCCCAGGCCATCGGACCATTTGGTCAACTCTTGCACATCTTCCGAGCAAACCTTACTATAGTCGCCCCGCGTGTACGTATGACCCTCCCAAGGTCGAAGGTGGCGACAGTCCGCTTTATGAAGAACCATGTATTTAGGACTAGGATTTTGGTATGTATTGACCACATATCCTTGCGAATGGGCTTCCTGCCATCCGTGAAATTCTTGGTCGGTTGATGGTATCAGCAAGACACTATCCTCCTTAGCGCAGTCGTCGTCGTTCGAGGTATCACCGTAACCGTCTGGGTCATTTGCGGCGGGAATGTTCTTCGCGCGGTCCTCGGCAGCCTGACATGGAACCGATATTGCTCCGAATGCAGGCCCGATCCCTTACTTATAAATGCATGCTAATTGCGTGTATACTAGTATACACAATAAGCTGCTGGCAAGCAAACAGGGACAAAGAATTGGTTCACCATACAACTCGACGAAAAATACGACAACGCCATACAATCGTTGTCGTGATGGCATGCGCCGTTGTTGCTACTGGATGTTACCGACCACAAAGCAGTGGTGCTGGCAACGGATCAAAGAATCGCTCGCAGCCAATGAACGCCGTATCGTCAACGGCAGATACGACGACGGCAAGGTTTCCAATAGCCCACCACGGTAGGATCGGATTCATCGACATCAGCGGTAAAGAGGTCATAAACGCCCAGTTCGACGAGGCCGAGCCAATTTCCGAAGGGCTCGGAGCCGTGCGGAAGGGCAAGCGTTGGGGTTTCGTCGACCCGAGTGGACGCTTGGCGATCAGCTATCAATTCGATCAAGCAACGCAATTCAAGTCGGGTATGTGCCCTGTGAGACTCAACAGTAAATGGGGTTACATCGACTCGACTGGCAAACTCGTGATCAATCCACAATTTGAAGCCGCCAACCAATTCTCGGAGGACTTGGCAGGTGTGGAGCTTGCTGGGCGATGGGGCTTTATCGACAAGAGCGGAAAGCTAACAATCAATCCGCAATTCGAGTTTCAAACGCCAGCCGCGGAGAACAATTCGTCGCTGGCTTTCCATGATGGCCTTTGCCCGCTACCCGAGACTACCGACGACAGCAGTGATGACAATATCAGGTTCGGTTACGTAGATCACTCTGGTAAGTGGTCTATTTCACCGCAATTCGACGCATCGGATGACTTCGGTCAAGACTTGGCCCCAGTAGAAAGTGGTGATCGCTGGGGGTACATCAGCAAGTCAGGAACATTTATCATCAATCCGCAATTTGATTGGGCAGCTCCATTCGCTTGCGATAGAGCGTGTGTTAAACTGGGCGATCGGTTCGGATATATCGGCCTTGATGGAAAGTATGCTGTCAACCCACAGTTCGACAGCGCAGACTCTTTTACTGAGGGGCTTGCCGTAGTGCAACAAGGCAATCGCTGGGGATATATTACGCCCAACGGGATCTTTGCTATCAACCCACAATTCGACCAAGCATTTCCATTCCAAAACGGTCTAGCAGTGGTGCGACTGAACAAGCAGTTCGGATATATCAACGCGGCGGGAAAGTTCGTCTGGGGACCAGAGCCCGTGGCTTCCCTCTACCGCGTGCAAACGCCGACTAAACCTGCTCCCACAACGCACTCGACACACCCTGCGTCGACCGCTACGGACAGCTACACCGTGTCGCTACAGTTGATGCCAGCGTCGCAGTGGCGGCTTTTGACGGAGGGAGACCTCGCTGACAAGACGGCTTGGCAACTCACCATCATCCGCAACGAGATATTCGCGCGCCACGGTCTCATTTTCAAACGGAACGATCTCCAGACTTATTTCAACCAGCAATCCTGGTATCGTCCGATTACTTCGGACGTTAACGCCATTCAGTCGAGCTTGAACTCAATCGAAGCTCGGAATGCGGTGTTTGTAAGAGACAATGCCGCAGCTCGTGGGCTTCTGTAAGTAATATTGAAGATCGCGTGTACACTCCGAAGAGTATTTGGTTCTGTGGCGGCCAAGGTACAGAATCAGAGGCTACTGGCCGATCAAGCGACGCTAGCGCTACACGCGTATCATGAAGCAGGTCATGTTGTGATTGCGCTGTACTTCGGAATTAACTTCGAGTACGTAACCATCCTGGTAGACCCTGAGTTCCAAACTCCAGGCGTGAAAGTGTTCTTGGAACCACAGCTAAGCGACATCTCTGCGCTGCCATTGAATGAGCGCTTTCCAGTCATAAGAAGATACATCATATACAGTATGGCAGGGCAGATCGCTCAAGAGAAGTTCTCAAGACGGTCGTGCTTTCAGTCCGCTCGAAGTGACCGAAGATTTCAGGCTGAGTGCGAACGGATCGCTGAGTGCTACCATGCTCTTGACAACTTGAAAGGCGAAACCAAGAAGATACTCGATCGGCCGTCAACCTGGCATCGGGTTGAGCAGGTTGCTGAGGCGTTGTTACAAGAGAAAAAGCTGACCTATTCGGATATTGTACTATTGTTGGGCGTTATTGACGCGAGTTGATAACCCATGTTTATGGCCGCAATAGCACCAATATTTGCGATAGCGCTGTTTTCGATATAGATCCGCACTGACGAGAAAGGACAATGCTATGCGGAGGTGGCCCGTGCAAGTATCGGTATGCTTAGCGCTGTGCAGTACTCTGTTGGCCTCGCCGACAATTGCAAAGCTACCCGACATAATTTCCCTTGACTATAACAAAAATGTTAAGGTCACTATTGTCTACGCCAATGAAAAGCTGATCGATGGAACGACGAGCATAGGGGCTAGCTATTCCTTCGATGGTCATCAACTGAAGACCAATCCAAAAACCGTTGATCTAACCGTGTTTGGATACCATGACGAAGCCAAATGGCAGTCGGTTGAAAGCGTGACCGTCACGTACGATGGGAAGACTTACACCACAAAGGCGCTTCACGCCCTCCACGGCGAAGAACGCGATAAGTCCGCCGACCTTGTTGAAGCAAAATACTACGAGGTCGTTGATACACCATTGCCTTTCGACATCGCCCACGCCGTTTTCAACAGTGAACATGTTACCGTCGCTTCGGTCGAAGGTACGCTGAGTGTTACTCTCACCAACCAAGACATGGATCGACAGCGCGATCTTTTGCAAACCGTGCACGAGGTAATGACGACAAAACCGCCAACCATTGGCGAGACTTCAAATGATGGTCTTCCGACACAAAAAATAATCGGCAATGCGGACGGGCGTGTCACTTATATCACGCGTTTTGTTCCCATATCAGATCGTTTCCAGATTCAAGGGATCTTATTCCAATCGGTAAACGGGCGGAAAGCGCCAAAACCTACGGCGGGAATTATGGTGTTTGAAGTCGCTGACGAGCCAGTGATAACAGATGCAACCAAGATTGCGATACACGATAGCGACGGTATAGTCTACCTCGATGCCTACATGAAGGACGAAGGCGGTCATCTGGATAACGGCTACACGGTTGCTGTCCGAAGCTATTACATTACGTACAAATCAATTCCAGAAGCTCGCGAAATCGAACGGCTTCACGCTCGATGTCGGCGGAGTGACCGCGGCGGTGCCGAAATCGAAAATGAGTGGTATTCGCGAACTGGCGCGGATGGCTCGGTCAAGATAAGACCGAGAGTGTGGTGTTGGTTCCAGCAAGGCACTAGAAACGGACTATAAATCTTAAGCTCGATGTCGCTCGCTAAAAGCTAATGAAGAAATCGCTTGCCATTGTAGGGTTAATTGTTTTGGCTCAATCGGCCCACGCCGACGCCACGGGAGGGTACATCGCCGTCACCCAGTACCAGGTTGCCTATCTGAGGTTAACGCAGACGGGGGGCAGCGTCGACGGCGCTCTACAAACCGTTACGTACGACACCAGTTCGAGTGGCTACAAGACTGGCGGTGGCAACGTCCTCGGGAACCTTCACGGATCGACTTTATCCTTGCGCGGCGACGCATTCCTGGGACAGAGATCATCGCTCATCTCTGGCACATATCGCACCCACACGGTCACGATCGACTTCCCCCAGGACAACGGTACGTTTGCGTCGATGGTATTTCACTCTGGCTCGATTGCCAAGTGGAACTCCACGGTAACCACATTCGAAACCCGCATGGGGCGCTTGGCTGAATGGCGCACTGTGGCTCAAGACCTTCAACAAACAGGTGTGGGCTATGCCGATCTCGATGCCAAGCTCAAGAACAATGCGCTCCAACTCCAAGCTTGCTATGCCAAGGTCCAGCCTGCTCAGGATAACATTGACAAGGCTCAAACAGCAGTTGACAAGGCTCAGACAGCATCGGATGCAGCTAAGGCGCAGTTGAAGTCGGCTGAGCAAGCCGAAAACAGCGCTTCCAATGATCAGCAACTGTATCAAACGGCGCTGGATAACTACCAAACCGCGTTGAACGCGTCAAGCGATGCTGACCAAGCATTGTACAATGCCCAGTCGAATCTCTCAGATGCCAAGTCCGCAGCCGACAATATCGATCGTGAGGTAGGAGACCTGGAATCCACTGTCAAAAGCCAGATATCGGAATCCAAGGTTCTGCACGACCGCGTGGTCAACGACGTTAGCAGGCTCAAGGCCGTGGAAAGTCTACTTCGCATCCACAGCCCGATTTGGAAAGTCAAAATCCCTGCTTGGGAGAATCCGCTCATTAAGGACCTTAAGGGGACTTAGGGATGATCGAGATTGTCGACCGCGCGCTGTCTTCGTCCACGCATTTCCGTCGTCGTGCGTAACCAAAGGCAACCGCTAACCTTGGATGGCTCAACACAAGAGATGACCTCCTTGAACAAGTGCAGGACCGTGATACGTGCTTCATAGGGGTAGTAGACCGAATGACCAGAGTTCCTATGCCGCGGAGTGACGGAGCCCCATAATGATGATTGACAAATTCGAGAAGAACCTATCGGGATTGAAGGATCGTACCGTTAGGGTTGGCGCAGATCAACAAGGCTACAATGGCGGCTCCGCACTCGTTGAGTTTTCTGATGGAGCGAGACTTCGTACCGACTTCTGGCGCGCAGTGAAGGATGGAACGGCATGCATCAGCAGCTTTGACCATAATCAACAATACGGTTTACCCGCTCCGATTGATGCAGTCGAGCGTTTGCGGAACGAGCTTCTGAACAAGCGAGTACTCTCCGCTCTGATGGATCGGGAAACAGGCGACCTAGTTTTCGAGTTTACTGGCATTGTTAAGCTATGTGTGTTTAACTTCACCTCTTACGAAGCTTGGGAAGTCAGTTTCTCGGATGGCTCTGGCGAGTTATCCAATTATGTGTTCGATTCCGTGAAGACATAGTCAAGCTGCCATCATGATCCTGATCCATGGTCATGATAATCCCGACACGGGTCGGAAATGCCTTTGTGATTCGCTTCATTCGCCGTGAAGTGATCCAGCAGGCGTTTGCGCAGAAAAGCGAACAACCGACACTCCGAGATGAATCCTGACTTAGACTTCGGCTGAACCCCTAAGCCGCATCGGAAGGATTTTCGATGCGGCTGATCATCATAAGCTCGCAACTATGAAGAAAACGATCATCGCTCTTTTGGGACTGTGCGTTGTTTGCTTTGGTAGCGCCCCGTTTGTTCGCGGATGTCTGAGCCAGCCCGAGACGACAGAGACCTGGTTTCGATACGTTACGTATCCCGCTAGTAAGGTAACCGTGTGGGCTCCTTCTGTTAAGGACACCGATCAAAAACTCACATGCAGGGTTACGGCAGCGAACACGATCTACTACATCGTTGGTTCTACGCTTCGAATTGTAAAGCCCGACAACAACACGATTCTTGTCCCTAACATTAATCTCGCGGATAATCCAGAACAGGGGGGGTGGGGGAAAGCGGGCGATAGCGTGAGAATCGGAGTTGCAGTGGATCGAAGTGTGGTGGTCGTCGGCCAGCCCCTATATGCACAGGTCACAATCGAAAACTCAGGCAATAAACCGTTCGAGATGCGTTACGGTTGCGGTCCGAACATGGACTTGGCATTGCCTGAAATTACCAACTCACAGGGCACCGTCGTGGGAGAGAAGTTTGTAATTGGGCAGGTCATGTGCTGGGGCACATTTCCGTACGACATCCCTGCAAGAACGACAGCAAAATTTGTCTTTAATGTTCTCGACCTCTACAATGCGGAGAAACCTGGCAAATATTCCATGGCCATCCGCTTCCCCCGAGACCACGATCAGGTCATGTCCCAGGCTCGCGACGTGTCGTCGAAAACAGTTCACTTCGTTGTGCGGTGAGGGCATTGGCCTTAGAGTGTCCTGGCTGTCTACAGCGACTGCTCGGTCATCGGCACTTTCACCGCGCTCCCTATCACGCACCTATGGATTAGACCTAGCGACAATCACGCAGTTGGCCGCTCGAATCCATCGATCGCAACTCTTCCAAGCAACAGATAATCTCCATCATCGAACCCAACACCCACGTCGAGCCGCTCATTCGAGGCGCTGCCGCCGAAGAACAGGCTCGGCGATATTTCGCGGATGGCCTCGGCAACCGCGAGGCTTGCGTAGCCAAGAATAAGAGTGTACTCGCCGAACGGGATCAGATTGTCGTCTGCGTTAATCGCTTTGTAGATGTCGCTCAATACCGTGGATGGCGTGTAACGATCGTCTGAAAGATAGGAATCATCGTTCCAACACGCCCAGCCTGGATCGTCGTCGGAATAAGGCGCGGTCGAACCTACCATGTAGAGTCCGCGCGACTCCTCCTCATCGACTACAGGATTGTAAATGCCGAACCAGAATGCCTTGACGTGCGAGGGTGGTGGCTCCGCGGTTAGCACTCCCTCAAGC
>Ga0070658_10004913_pt1 | contig 10893 bp, 7 predicted proteins | sample KBSC13metaG_FD_64664 | JGI IMG/M metagenome (GOLD analysis project Ga0070658, IMG submission 64664) | Corn rhizosphere microbial communities from Kellogg Biological Station, Michigan, USA - KBS C1-3 metaG | ecosystem: Host-associated > Plants > Roots > Rhizosphere > Soil ... | reverse complement strand
TGCTTCGGGAACCATTCGCGGATGATGCGGGTATTTTCCGCATAGTGCCGGTCGTAGACGACGTAGGAGTAGGTCTTCCGCTGCACGTTGCGATACATGACGACGTCGCGGTTCGGAATGACACCGCGGCTGACAAGCCCATCGATGACGTGTTCGAGCACCGCTTCGTCGGACATCGCCCACGTGGAAGAGTCGCGCGTGCACGTGATCTCTGCCTGGATGCTGTACGTGCCGGCGGGCGCGTTCTCCGGGGAAAACGTGGCGGGAAAACTGACCCGGTTGACGAGAAACTCCGGCTCCGGAAAATAGATCGCGGTGTATTGGTCCGTGTCCGTCCCGCGGATCCCGAGCGAGACGATGAACATCGGATTCACGATCAATCCGTCGATGGCCGCCCGGACCTCGGCGGGGATGTCGAGATTGGTGATCGTGGCCAGATGCTGGATGGGCAGCGTGGATACGAGCTGACGATATTCCCGCGTCTGCGTCCCGTCGTTGACGATCCACTTGTCGTCCCGGCGCTCGAGCGATTTCACCCGAAAATTGTAGGTCACGGGCACTCGTTTCGCCCAGGCCTCGGAGAGCGCCTGATACCCGCCGCGCCGCGGGTAGTGGTAGTAGAGCTGGTGCAGGTACCCTTCGGTCTCGTAGCCGATGGCCGACTTGAGAATGTCCTCCGGGTCGGGATTGGGGATGCGGTCGGCCCACAGCATCGAGAGCTCCTCGACGGGGATGTTCCAGACCTTCTCGTTGTACGGAAACAGGTAACGCTCGCAGATCCCGTCGCCAAAGGTCGCGAGCAGCCACTCGCGGAGATTGGCCGGTTTTGGAAACTGCGCCTTGTAAGGGTTGTAAACGTAGCCCTTGAGGCACGCGAGATTGTCCTCCAGCGGGAGCGTGGCGAGGGCGTTTTCGAAGGGATACTTCACCAGCCGATTGCGAAACGAGACGACGTTTTTCCGGCGGCATTCGCTGACGTTGCCCTCCAGCGAATCGATCATGAACTGCAGCACCGGCTTGTTCTTCGAGAACATGATGTGCGGCCCGAAGTCGAAGGCGAATCCCTCTTCGAAGAATGAAGAGGCATGGCCGCCCGGATGATCATCCGCCTCCAGCACCTCGCTGGTGCCTTTGAGGAAGAGCGACATCGATAGGCCGGCTGGACCGGCGCCAAGAATTCCGTAATCGATCATGCCGCCTTGCGCGAGTGCTTCCCGGCCCAGACCCGCCAGATCCGCCAGGCGGTCCATTTGCAGGTATCGAACGGGTTCATCGTGGAAACGCCGAGACGGTCGTAATACGCGATAAAATGGGTGGTCACTTTGTAGCCGAGCTTGATCGGCAGAAGCAGCAGTTCCACGGGCAGCGCCGCGCCCTTGGCCAGGAAATCGAGTTCATCGATCATGGTCTTGCGATACGCCCGCATGCCGCTGTGCAGATCCGTGAGGTGGCGGGCGAAGAGCATCGAGGCGATCACGGCGAAGAGTTTGTTGCCGATATAGTTCACCCACGGCATCGCGGCCGGTTTCGTCTTCAGCCGCGAGGCGTCGACCAGGTCCCAGCCGTCTTCGAGCACCATTCTGGCGAGCACCGGAATCTGGCTGGCCGGGTAGGTATTGTCGCAATCGAGCGTGATGATCACGTCTCCCTGGCCGGAGCGCAGGGCAATTTCCATCGCCTTGCCGTAGCCTTGCGGCGGGAACTGCCGAATCACACGCGCCCCGGCCTGCTCGGCGATCTCCGGCGTGCGATCCTTGCTCGAGTCCACGACCACCACTTCGGCATCGGGCGCATTCTTCCGAATGTCCGCGATCACCTGGCCCACCGCCTTTTCCTCGTTCATGCTGATCATGACGACGCTGATCCTGGGTCGATTCATGCAGCAGCGCGGCGGCAGGTAGAGGCGAGGCCATGTTGGGCATCTTCCCAAACGGTGACCGGGTCATCGAATCCGGCGGCATTCAAGACGGCGCGGCAATCGGCGAGCGAAACCTGCCATTTGTGCCACTCGAAAATGAGCCGGCGGGCGCGCGCCAGCAAGCCGGGCGCGTTGCGGAAGAGTTCCAGTTCCATGCCTTCGATGTCTACTTTCAAGAGGTCGATTGGAGCATCCCCAAAGCGCTGCGTCCATGCCTGTTCGACGTTGATGCATGGAATTGTGACTTTCACCGTCCGTCCCGCGCTCGGAACATCCGGATTCAAGACCCCGGTGGCGGTGGAGGCGATGTGCGAAGATGGATTGATGTGAAAGTCCGCCTCCTTTTTTCCCTCCTCGAATCCCGCGAGTCCGAGCACCACTTGCACGCCTGCCAGGCCATTGACCGACATATGCTCCAGGGCCTCGTCGATCACCGTTGGATTGCCGTCGATCATCAGGCCCTGCAATTGCCGTGACCCCGTGATCTCGGCCAGCAAGATCGGGAAATAGCCGACATTGCAGCCGAGATCGACAAAGTGCTGCACCGGCCCGGTGCCGAGCGCCTGGCGGTACATCTGCGTCTCAAAGATCTCATTGGCGGCCACGATCGAAGCCACCGAGCTGACCTTGTAGCGGAACCCGCCCGGCGTCGTTTTCGTCCTCGGCAACCAGCCGAGCAACAGGTCGGCGATGCGATGCAGGCCCAGGCGCTTGATGAGTGTGTTGACGGCCTGGTTGCGTTGCAACCGAAGCAGAAGCGGCGGGGAGTCTGGGGACGTCACGGGATGGTCGATGGCGGCTGGGTTGGTATTGGTCAAGGTGTTTCCCCCGTAGTGAGCTGCATTACCGTCAGGGCCCCGGATTTTCCGGCGATGGGCTCGATGGTTGCCAGGCGTTCCATCGTGTCGAAAAAGTCCAGGTAGAACGGCGCCTGGACCTTCCACAGCAGCACCTCGCCCGCGGCGTGATCCTGCCAAACCTTGCGGTTGTAGAGGACCAGGCTTTGCGCGGGGTCGACGAAAATCACATAGTCAATTCCCAGGCTGCGGAGGTAGCGCTGTGTCTCTTGCGCCGGCTTTTGAAACGGAAGGCCGGGGCGGGGACTGCACGCATTCGGCAAATCGATAGTCCAGACCGGATTGCGCTCGTGGTCGAAGAGAAAAGGAAAATCGCTGCAGACCAGAATGCGTTTGCCTTTGGGCACCAATTCCTGGGCGGCCTTGTAATCCTTCACCGTCTGCGAGCGGAGCGGCATATTGATCGCGCCGGACTGGCCCAGCGTGGCGAAGTATTGCGCGAGGTGGATGCTGCGTTCGGGAAGCGTGGTGGCGACGAGGATGGCGCCCAGGGCATACGCCGCCAGGCGGCCGCGCGGAGAAACCGCCGCCGTCATCAGGGCGGCGAGTGCGGCCGACAGGAGGAGCGGCTGGATGTAGCGGGGGATCGTCGCCGCATCGGGCGCCATGCTGACCGTGTAAGCCAGCGCCAAAGAAGCGAGCACTGCGGCGATCGCCGTGACCTGCGCTGCCAGGCCCCGCTTCCAGTTCGGCGCGGCAAGCAGGCAGAGCAGCAGCGGAAGAATCGCCGGATGCAGGGCGGCCTGGACCGCGGGCTGGAGGCGCACATGCAGCGAGCCCTGGATGATCTGCGGGTTGAAGGCCAGGTTATTGCCGCCCTGCAGCAAGGGGAACAGGGGTGTGCCGTTGGAGATCCACGACATGATCATCCACGGCAGGAGGCCCGCCAGCATCGTGGCGCCCCAGCACGCCGCCTCTGCGATGGCGGCCCGGGGCACGGTCCGTTCCTTGAGCCACAAAAGCAGCCAGAATAACCCGAGGGCGCCGCCGGCCGCGGGCACATTTTGCGCGCGCAAGACGCACATCCCAGCGGCGACCAGCCCCGCCACGGCGAAAAGCCGACGCCGGCCCGCGGCGGTGGTGGCGATCAAATCCAGCGTGGAAAAGAGTCCGACGAAAAGCACGATCCCGGTGAAATGGCTGGCCGTATTGACGCGGAGGATCGGAGTCGTGATCGCGGCCAGCGCGAGAAAGAGCCCGATGGGGCGTTGCAGAATGGCGCCCCGGCGAAATCCGGCGATGAGCCCGAGCAGAATGACGGGACAGAGCGCGACCTCGAACGACTGGGCATGCGCCCAGGAACCGTGGGCCAGCATCGTGCTCTGGAGCAGCGTATGCCCGCCCAGCGAAGCCAGCCGCCGCCAGGAAAACGGCTCGGGGAATGAGCCCGTGCTGAGCAGCTTTTCGCAGAACTCGTAGTAGGCCGCGAAGTCATCCGCCGCGTTCACATTCGCCTGCCAGCACAGGCCGCCGGCATAAAGGAAAAGCGCGACGGCGCACGCCGGCCAGAAAGCCCAGGGCAGCGCGGCGATGCCAGCGCGTGACGGCCAGCCCGCGCGCACTGCCGTCCAGATTATCATCCCGATTCCCGCGCAGATCAGCAGGGTGATCGCCATCTCACCGCAGGCGCCAAACAGCGCCAGCAGCCCGCCGGCGAACATGAACACCGCCATGCCCCAGACTGCGTGCAAACCCCATCCCGCTTTTTCCGCGGCTTCTTCACCGATCGCGCGCGCTGCCATGCGGCCGAGCCCGACAAATCCGATGAGCACCGCAATTCCCCAAAAAAAGACGGTCGCGTATGCAACCGGAAACATGCGTTCCATGAGCGATCAGTAACCGGTCCGGGCGATAGGCGTCATGCGCCCATGTGCTACGGAGATGGACAAGCGATTGCAATCGGCGCGTTGTAAAATTGCGTTGCGCACGGCTTGAAATCAGAGGTGCCCGGCCGGGATGTGTTCCGGCTGAACTTCGATCGCGCGTGCGGCGGGCGCCTTTGGCTTGCGCGTCAGCACCCACAGCGAAGCCAGTAATCCCAGCGCCCCGGCCAGGGCCAGCCACAAGGCGCGGTCGAGGACCTTCGGCCAGTAGCGGAATTGCACGCGGTGGAGGCCGGGTTGTTTGAGCAGCACCCCGCGGAAAGCGTGGTTCACGCGAAGGACTTCCGCGGGCTGGCCATCGACCGTGGCTTCGATATCGCCCGGCAGCCAGGCCTCCCCGAGCACCGCCACTCCCGGCGCCGGCGCTTCGACCTCGAAGGTCGTGGAATTTTGTGTGAGCTTGTAGCCATGCGCGGGCACCATCTTGCGCTGCGCAAACTCCGCGTTGGGCAACGGGAGGCGGGCGCGGTCGGGAGCGAGCATCACCGCGAATGGCCGCCCATCGCCCTTGTTGAGGAATTGCACCAGTTCCTGCGCGTTTCCGTAGGCCATCACGGAATCCGTGAAAAACGCGCGCGGCCACGCCGTCTCGCTCTCCAGCGCATCGAGATCGCTCGTGCCGAGCAGGCGCAAGCCCGGGAGTTCATGGCCCCGGCCTGCCTTGTCGAGGTAATAGCGGACGCCGAGGAAATCGAGGCCGCGATGCACCTTGGCAAAATCCTGGCGGAGGACGAGCAGCCGCCACGACCACACGTCGCGGATGCCGATGGCCGTCGTCAGTTCCCGCATCGCCGGATTTTGCAAGGCGTCCGCGCCATCGATCGCTTCGAATCGCGTCGAGACATTCGTGCCGGTCATCGTCCAGTCGATCCCGGAAACGCGCGCCGGTTCCTTCATCTGTTCCTTGATCAACCGGATCGCCGGGGAGGGGATCTCCCGCAGGTCGAGCCGCTGCTTCGGGTTCATCGTGTAGATGTCGAAGCTCGTGACGAGGTGCATCCCGTGACGGAAGTGCAGCGTCGCCCACGCGGCGCATGCCACGAGGAACCACGTGGCCGCCGCCGTCTGCCGCAGGCGCACGGCGCGCCACGCCCAGGGCAGCACGGCCAGTGCGATCACAATCGCCGAGCCGTAGTCCCACAGGAATTCGCTCTTCGGGATCGTGTGGCCCACCGCATTGAACGTGGTTCCGACGCGATGGGAGGCATTGGTCAGCCCGAAAAACGCGGCGAGCAACACGCCGACGATGCAGAGCACCAGCGTCCAGTCGCCGCGCCATTCCGCCGAGCGCATGCGGCGATGACACTCCCGAATTCCATACCCGGCGACCACGAAGAGCAGGACGAAAAGGACCCCCGAGAACGTGTCGTCGAAATGGTAGATGTTCCGAATCATCGGGATTTGCTCGAGGACCAACGGCGACACGACCCCGAAGGCAATCGCCGCCGCGCCCGCGGACACCGCAAGGACGGCGAGGAAAGTGCGGTCCTTCGACAGCGGACGGATCCTCACCAGCGCCCAGGCCGTCCCAAGCAGCACGAAGAAGTTTGCCGAGGGATTGGACATGAATTCGGCCGGCATGAGCTGCCGGTGAAAGATGTCGTCGAAGAGGCCGATCGCCAGCCCGGGCTGGATCTGGAAGATCTGCGGCCGGTCGTAAAAGGTCCAGGCCTTGGACAGTCCATCGAGGAAGACCATCCACAGCGGGGCGCTGAGCAGGAGAAACAAGAGCAAGGCCCACGCGAAGATGCCGAAGCGCACCGCCCGTTCCCGCCCGGGCAGCGCCGCGCCGAGGACGGCCAGGACACCCGCCGCGTTCAGGCATAGCATGTATCCGCTGGCTTCCTTGGCCGTGCCGCCATTGAGCTGCCACCAGTTGGCGAAGATCAGCAGTGCCGCCCACCCGGCCACCGCGCGCCGTGTGGGCGCCCGCGCCGCCTCCAGCCACGGCAGCAGGATCCACGGAGCGTAGCTCATGGCGAAGACGCCGGGGTGGCAGAAGCGGTAGACGAAGAATCCGATGAACGGCGCGGATAATGCCGTGAGCAGTGCCGCGACCAGGCTGCGCGAAGTGCACCGCACCAGCAGCCCGATCCCCAGCGCGAACATGATTTTCGCGGCGACGAATTTGAAGTCCCACGCCCACGCCGCGCCGCCGGTGATCACCGCCGGCCAGTGCAGCGGATCGCCCAGCATCGACATGCACTGCGCCCAGAGCGGCACTCCGCCCCAGTTATACCGGTCCCAGAGCGGGAATTCGCCATCCTCGAAAATCGCCCGGTGCTGGATGATCGAGGCCGGCAGATGCCAATAGAATATCGCGCCGATATCGGAGCCGGACGGATTTTCGACCCGGCCACCCTGCGCCCCGGGTACGGTGGGGAATCGCTCGTAGAGAAGCTGGAGTCCGTTGTCCGGCGAGACAAAGCTCTTGCCGCAGAACAGCACGGGGAAACAGGAAACCGCGACGGAAACGATGGCCACCGCGAGGATCGCGGTGCGCGGCCGCCGGTGCGCCCACCGCATCAGCGTGGCCGCCCGGCCGCGCCAGGCCACGTGTGCGGCCAGGTTCGGGAGATACATTCCGCTCAGCAGGACCGCGAGAAAGACGAGAATGATCGCCCATCCCGGTGGCGGAGGCGTCTGTGCCAGGTCGATCGGCGGCTCCTGTTTCAGTTCGAGACCCGTCGTGACCGGCCCCTGGGGTGTCGGTAGGCGCGAAGGCAGACGCACCGCGCCGCTGGCATCCGGGACGGCTCCGGGAATGCCTGCGGCGATGGCGGCGGGAGTCAGGATCGCGGCCGTCTCGTCGTGCTCCGTCGTCATCCATATGCGGATCAGGTCCACCTGCCCCTCCGTGGTCAGCGGCGTGAGGTGAAACTTGCTCAGCTTGCCCGCCCGCAGGACAAAGCAGACGTGGTTGATTTCCCCCGCCTTGATCGCCTGCGTTTGGGCGTGCTCCTTGCGCAGGCCTGTGCCGTCGATATTGACCGCCAGTTGCACATCTCCCGCCACGCTGGGACGCAGCAGCACGTGGAAATAAGCATTGTCCGGCTGATGCCCAAAGGGGTTCCACCAAAAGACGACCGCCGCAAAGCATGCGAGCAGCAGCGCCGGCAGCAGCCGCCGGAAAAGCGGTGAGGGCCCGCTTGAGGCGGGTGTCGAGATGGTCATGGGCGCGGGGAGTAGTAGAAAGAGGCGTGCCAGCGCGCAGTGTAAATACGGCCTCGCACAAGTCACCGCCGATTTCCGACGCGATGGGAAGTGGTGCGTATGGAAGACGATGACGTCGGCAACGAGCCCTCTCCCTCTCCCTTCAACACTCCAGCACTCCAGCACTCCAGCACTCCAGCACTCCAGCACTCCAGCACTCCAGCACTCCAGCACTCCAGCACTCCAGTTGCAGTCCAGGAGGGGGATGAAGCGGAAGAGGGAGAGGCCGCTGCACACCCCCACCGCCGATTTCTCTCCCCCGGTGGGCGCGGCCCTTGCTAAACACCCATGCCCACGATGACCGACCCCGCCCCTATCAAGCTCGCGCTTGCGCCTACCCCCGAAACGGGAGCCACGGCGGGGCCGGCGGCTCCCGAGCCGAAAAGCCCTGCCCAGTTCCTGTGGGTCCTTGCCGCCTTGATCTTCGCCGTGGGTATCCTCGTGCGCGTCTGGCCTTCGGCCGGCTTCACTGGCACGGGGTTCGACGAAGCCCTCTACCGGGACAACGTCATCAAGCTCGATAAAGTCGGGATCTTCAACTACCCGGCCATCTGCCAGCTCTTCCTCGAGGACCAGCGCAACCCTGAGTCGATCACCAAGCTCCCTCCGACCCGGTTCTTTTACATCGGCGCCTCCTGGCTGTGGAAACGCGCGGAATTCGGCGACGCCCCGCCGATCTCGCCAAGGGCTCCCAGCTTCGTGCAGCGCGATCCGGCGATGGTTTCCCTCCACCGCGTGGCGACCCTCTTCTCCTGCCTCGGCCTGCTCGTCTGCGGCCTCTGCGCCTGGCGCATGCTCGGGTTGAACGCCCTGCCCGGAGTGCTCGCATTGCTCGCCGTGTCGCCGCTCAGCATCCATCTCGGGCAGCATGCCATGATCGATGGCGTCTTCGCCTTCTGGGCGGTTCTCAATCTCTGGCTCCTGTGGGAAAACCTCCAGCGGCCTCACCATCCGCGGCTCCTCGCCGCCTTCGCCGTGAGCTTGGCGTTCATGGTTATCACCAAGGAAAACTCCGCCTTCGTCTACGTCGCGCTCTGCGGGTTGCTGGTCACGAATCACTTCGCGAAGTTCGGCCAATGCACTAAGGAACTGCTCATCGTCGGGGTGGCCGGGCCCGCGGCTGGGCTCGTCGTTCTGATCTGCCTGGCGGGCGGCACCGCGCAATTCATCGAGATCTACCGGCTCCTCGTCAGCAAGGCCGAGACCCTCACCTACGCCATCAAGACCGGCGACGGTCCATGGTACCGCTACCTCGTGGACCTGCTGCTGCTGAGCCCGCTCGTCCTCGTCTTCGCCATCGGCGGCGCGTTTTCACAAATCCGCTCCAACCGGGCCTACGTCTACCTCGTCGCGTTTGTCGGCTTCAGCTACCTGATCATGTGCAATATCCGCTACGGGATGAACCTCCGCTACGCCTCGATCTGGGACCTGCCGCTGCGCGCGCTGGCCGCCGCCCAGGTCTGCGCCATCGCCACCCGCTTCGGGCGCTGGCAGGCCGTGGCCGCCGCCGCCGGCATCGTCGGCCTCTGCGCCTACGATCTGCGCCAGTACCTCATCTTTTTCGCGGACGGACAGCTCTATGAACTGGCCACCGGCGGGCTGCTCTACGTCGTGAAGATTTTGAAGTAGCTCGGCAGCTCTCAAACGTATTTTCGTTTCCTGCCGGAAACAGAGCGTCAGCCCTTTCAACTGTCCGCAAGTTCGTCTTCCACGTCTCGGGCGCCGTGTAATACACGGGCGATTTGCAGTGGGTCAGTGCCCTTTCGGTAGATGACCAAATAGTACTCGCGAACACAAAAGAAGAGTATTTCCGGGTCAGGGGTCAGGTCTCTCCTCCGATGCCCCAACGAAGGTTTCCGTGTGAGCCGTTCGCAGGCCTTTTGGATGTCGGCGATCAGTTTACGCGCCGCCGCCGGATTGTCTTTCGCGATGAAGGCCGCGATTTCGAAGAGGTCAGCTTCGGCCTCGAACGAAAACTCGTAGTTCATCGGCGGCCGCGCTCGGCCTTGGTGATACGAGCTTCCACTTTTGCCCAGACTTTCTCCGCAGGGATCGTCCGACCGGCACGGAGAGAGGCCATTCCTTCCTCAATTCTTGCCCGAATCTTGGCCTGCCACAGTTCTTCCCGCCGTTTGAGCAGCCGCAATCCTTCGCGAACAACTTCACTGCTGGAAGCGTATTCGCCTTGATTGACCTTCTCGCGGACGAACGCTTCGAGCGGACCGACGGAAACATTCATGCTCATGCGCGAGATGATCGCTATTTCGAGCCCGATGTCAATTTATGACAAACCGATTTACCTCGCCGGCGCCGGAGTCGCTGCAGTCGCCGTAGGTGTCGTGTGAGTGAAAATCTGATACCACTTCCGCGGCTCGGGTGTCGGCGCCGGCGTGCCCGCTGGCTTTGGAGTCTTCTCCGGCGGGGTCGTTTCCGGTGGTTTGCCAAAGACCCGCACGGGCGTCCCCACTTCCACGATGTCGAAGAACAACGCGGCCCGGACCTCCGGCAGCCGCACGCACCCATGCGAAGCCGGATACCCCGGCAGATAGCCCGTGTGCATCCCGGTCGCGCCGTCGAAGCGCAGGAAATTCTTCATCGGCGCCTGCACGAACTTGGCGCCCTTGGGCAGCGGCATGTCCGCGTCCGCGTCCCAGACCAGCGTCTTGCCATCCGCGCCCACGATCTTGCCGTAGAGCGAGGACAGGTGATTGGGATCCTTTTCCAGCACCTGGAAATTCCCCGTCGGCGTTCGATGATTGGGGCGTCCGCTGGAGATTGGCGTTTCGTAAACGATCTTGCCATCCTGAAGCAGGAAAGCCTTCTGCTGCGTGAGATCGATCTCGATCGCCAGAGGCGCCGCCGCGTGCGCCACCGCCGACACAAAGAGGAATGCGAAAAGGCGGACGGAAGGGCAGGGGGTCAGGCGCACGGGCGGGTATGGTGTTAGGAATCCAGCGAAAAAGCAATTCCACGGTAGATCGCAAATCGCATGCCGCCCGCCAGACCCTCCCACTCCATCACT
>Ga0070658_10004911_pt1 | contig 10896 bp, 11 predicted proteins | sample KBSC13metaG_FD_64664 | JGI IMG/M metagenome (GOLD analysis project Ga0070658, IMG submission 64664) | Corn rhizosphere microbial communities from Kellogg Biological Station, Michigan, USA - KBS C1-3 metaG | ecosystem: Host-associated > Plants > Roots > Rhizosphere > Soil ... | reverse complement strand
CGCACCGATATGCGACTTTCATTGTTAATGATCGACTCCCGGCCAGCGGTGTCCCGGCATGGGAAGATGGAGTTCTTCCAATTAGAAGGCCGGGACATCACTGTCAACAGATCAGACCGCTCAACTGACCGTCACGCCACCCGATCCCGGCAGGTCGGCGAAATCGTCGAGCGCCGCCAGCGGCGGTACCCCCACGAGCAGATCTTCTCCGCGGACCTTGAGAGAGCCGCGTGCGCGGGGTCTGCCACCATTGCGATACCGCCCACGTCCGGACCTACTCTTCGTGGAGCGTCGCGTCCGGTGCTCGATCGACAGTCCGTCCCTGAGCGCGCCCGGCACTCCCGCCGGGTAGCGCGGGTCCTGCGGCGCTCCTGCTCAACGACCGGAACAAGGGGTTCGTGTGGAACGGATGGTCGAGTTCGGTGACGGCCGGCTGAGGGCCGTCTCGCTCAGCGAGCCGGTGCTGCGGTACCAGAACAACCCGATCCTGACCGCACATCACGTCAACGACGTGTGGACGCAGCCGCATCTACGGGTGGTGACGGTCCACAACGCCGGAGCAGCACTGGTCGGTTCCGAAACGGTCATGCTGTTCCGGTCCCACCTGCGATGCGGCATCAGCGTTCTGGGCACGGCCCGCAGCGACAACGGCGTCACCGACTGGCGGGTCGACCCGCGTCCGTTCCTCAAGCCCGCCACCACCGACGACCCGCTCGCCCCCGGCCTCGACCCGGCCGAGATCAGCGAAATGGAGGCCGGCGGCGTGGAGGATGCCCGGATCAACCCGATCGATGGCACGTACGCCATCACCTACAGTGCCTACGCCGCCGAGGTCCGCAACAGGGTCCGGGTACTCCTCGCTGTCAGCGACGACTTCACCGCGGCAACCCGGTTCGGACCGGTCCTCCAGCGCGACATGCGCAACGTGGTTCTCTTTCCGCAGCGAATCGACGGCCGGTACGTCGGCCTGTTCCGTCCCAACGACGAGCTGCCGGCGGACACCGGCGGCATATTCCGGGAAATCCGCATCGGCTACGCCGACGACTTCCGCACCGGGCCCTGGGATGTGGTTAACGAGCCGGTCATGCGTACCCATGGCAGCCCAAGCGCGTTCGCCGACAAGATCGGCCCGTGCGCACCGCCGGTGAAGACCAGCCACGGCTGGCTGAACCTCTTCCACGGCGTGCGGACCACGATGGACGGCAACCCGTACGTGCTCGGCGTCGCGCTGCACGATCTGCAACAGCCACGCACGGTCCAGATGTCGAGCATCCCGGTGCTTTTCCCATCCCGTGCCGACTGCCGGGTCGGCGAGACCGACTACGTCCACGTGCCCAACGTGGTGTTCTCCTGCGCGATGCTGCGCCGGCCGGACGGTAGCCTGCTCATCTACTACGGAGGCAACGACACGGTCATGAACGTGGCCGTCAGCCACGAAGACATCCTGGCCGAGTTGTGTCGACGGTACGGGCAGGACCCGCTCACCGGGCGACTCCGGTACCCCGTGTAACGCCCGAGGCTCGCGGCCAAGCGCCATGTGGCCGTCGGCGGGCAAGACGGTTCACGCTAAAGCTGCTCCGAATGTCTGGGCCCTGGCGGGCTCGGGGTGTAGTTCGGCGAGCCCGAGTCGGTGGCCGCCGTCACTTCACGCCCGGTCGGTCGTTTCCTGGTTAGCGCGGAGATCTGCTCGGGACCCCGGCGGTGCCCCTGGATACCAGGTGGACCAAGGGAGGACGGCATGCGCGCGACCGATCAGACGCTGCGATATCTCGCCACACGAGTCGGCACCGGCAATCATGGCGCGTTCCGCTGCCACTATGCGACGCTCGCGCCCGCGACCCTAGCCAGGGTCCGCCACGATCTGCCCGATCCCATTCATTCCATGCATGTTTGTTCGCGCCACCTTCTGCGAGGTGTGGTGGATGTGCGCGTTCGACACGCGGTGCGGCACCCATCGACACGATGTCGCCCGCTGGGTCGCGTCCATCGCCGAGCGACGCTGCGACGAACGTCGCCAGGCACTCGACCTGGCGGTCAGGGATGGACCATCAGCAGGCCAGACGGCCTTCTGGACCGGCCTGTTAGCCGACCACCACGTGTGGACACAGTTCCAACTGGCCACCATGCTCGATGGGCATGACGCTGTCGACCTTCTCTCGACCGCGCCGGCCTACTGAGCGTCTAGCGCTCCGCTCTGGCTCGACGTGCCCGACCTAGCCATCCGGCAACGTCGCCCGAACGTTCTCAGAACGCCGAGCACATCGGTCAACCAACCAAGGACAGCCGGCGCGGGCTCACCGTACCGGTTCAGTTCCCGTTGTGCTGGTTGGTGTCGCAACGTTCGAACGCCGGTTGACGTCGAGCCCCATGGAGCACCACGCGACCCCTGCCCGTCTGACTCATCCCGTCGTGTCAGTTGGCCTCGACACTACCGGCTGCGAAAGGTCGTTCCTTCATAGCCCGCACACCTTCTGACGCCCGGCCCTATCTGATCCGTCGCCCGGCGCGCAGTCGTGGGTTGGGTCCAGGTGGCTTCGTCGCTATGGCTGCCCGCGGGTACGGTCGAGTTCGCCCAGCCGTTTGGCCGCCCGCTCCGCCTCGGGTGCCTCGGCCGCCCGCAGCGCCACCAGGGCGTCGGCGTAGATGGTTCCCGCCTCCGTGCGCGCCGTGGGATTTGCCGTCGAGTGCGATTTCGGCCAGGTCGGCCACTGCGACGCCGCGCATTCGGTCGCGTCCGGTGCCAAGCGGGCTGTGCGCCACGACCTGGCGGTATGTCTCGGCGGCGGCCGTGTTGTCGTGGGCGAGTTGTTGGATGTTGGCGAGTGTGCACAGCTGGTGGACGAACAGGTTCGCGCCTGGTTGCGTCAAGGCAAGGGCGCGGCGAAGGAGCGACTCGGCGGCTGGGAGTCGATCGGCCAGCATGAGGACGTATTGAACCGCGCCGGGTCTGGTGGAGGCCCATCACACCGCCGTTGTGTGGATCCATTTCGGGGAGGTGGGCGTGCGTCTCCCGCTGCCATAGCTGTGGCCAGCGGTGGCAGCGGGAGAGGTCTGTTCCTTGTGGGGTGCGTTGTCAGTTGCTGGTGTCGCCTTCGATGGCGGGTACCGGGTTGGCGTGCTTGTGGCTGGCGCGCACCTGGATGCGTTTGGCCTGTACTTCCGCCGCCTTGGGCACCAGGATCTGCAACACCCCGTCCTGGGTCGAGGCTTCGATCGCATCGGCCATGACGTGGGTGGGCAGGGTGATCGAGCGAAGGAAGGGGCCGTAGCGACGCTCGACTCGATGGACCGTTTCCTCGGAAGATTCGTGCGCGTCGTGCCGCTCGCCCTGGATGGTCAGCAGGCCGTCTTGGAATGTGATCTCCAGATCGTCGATTCCGACGCCGGGGAGCTCGACCGCCACCAGGTAGGCGTCCTTGCGTTCGGTGATGTCGAGGGCCGGTGCCCACGCCGCCTTGGCAATGCCGCCACCGTGGTACTGGGCGAACTGACCAAGCCCCTGTGCCCGCAGCCGGTTCAGGCGCAGCAACTCCTCCTGCGCATCACGCATGTCTTCGAACAGGTCCCAGCTGGTAACAACTGTCATGTCGTCCTCCCTTGCATCTGGCCGGACCGGCGGTCCGGCGACCCGGCAAGAAAACGGCTAAGTGAACGACATTCGCTTCCGAGCTACACTGTTCACGCTACAGTGAACCCCGTTCACAGTCAATCGTTTCCGGAGGCGAACGTGGCGCAGCGACGACAGGCAGAGGTTGACGATGCTCGCTCCCGCCCTCTGTGGTTCATCCCGCCCGCCGGTGAAGAGAGCCGTCGCCGCACGCTTACCCGCGAACACGTCGTCGCCGAGGCTCTCACGGTCATTGGTGCCGACGGCGTGGACGCGTTGAGCATGCGCGCCCTTGCCACCCGTCTCGGAGTCGTTCCCGCGGCGCTGTACCGCCACGTGCGCAACAAGGAACAGCTCCACGACCTCGTCCTCGACGGAGTACTGGCCGAGGTCGACTGCGCGGTCGATCACCGCCTCGCTTGGACCGAACGGGTCAAGGTGCTCGCGCACCGGCTGCGCACAGTCCTTGAGAACCACCCCGGTATCGCCGGACTGCTCAAAACCCGCGACCCCCTCGGACCTCACTCCCTCGCCCTCGCCGAGGCGTTCCTCGCAGCGCTGCACGCGGCCGGCCTACCCGAACGGGAAACCGGCCTGGCCTACTACCTGGTCTACGACTACACCCTCGGTTTCGCTCTGAGCAGCCCCGCCTCCATCAACGAGCAACGCGTCCAGGACACCGCGACCAGAAACAAGCTCCACGCGTTCCTGCGGTCACTGCCCGCCGACCGCTTCCCCACCCTGGTCGCCCTCGGCGAACACGTCTGGCTCAACAACCGCGACCAACGGTTCACAGCGGGCCTTGACACCCTTGTCGGCGGACTCGAAACGGCGCACCGCCCGCGCCCACGCCCGCGTCGGCGCGGCGATCGGCCACCGCAGCATTGAGCAGGACCGGGTGCACCGCGGGCGGTCGCGGCGGCGGCGCCGACCTGTACGCCGAACCACGCCGGCAGTTGACTATCGCAGACCCGGACCGCCGCCTGCTCACACTCAGCCGCAGGCGCCGCCCTCCTCCACGCCTACATCGCAGCCAAGGGCATGGCGACCCATGTCTGCAGCTTCCGGCGCTCACCGGCAAGGATCGCCTGGCTTCGATAACCGTGACCGGGCGCCGGTCGGTCACGCAGACCGCGACACGTTTCTTCCAGACGATCCAGGCAGGGCACACCGACCGCCGGCCATTGCTGGACAAGGCCACACCGCAGGCGAGCGTCGAGGCGCCGCAACATCATCGCTCCAGCAGGACGAACTCCACGACCAGGCAACCTGCGCCGAACTCTTTACAGCGGTGTTGCTGACTTTGGCGCAGTTACTGCTCGAACCACTCAAGCAGCCACGTTGGATCAGCGCGATCACACCAATTATCAACCAGATGACGACCACTACCACCGAGTGGCGCATTGCCGGGTCCTCGGGGGCGCTGAACGCCGGCAGGCTGCGGGACGGGACCCGGCTGGGATGGGTACCGCCAGGCTGACGTTGTTGGCGTCGGCCGGGTGGTGTCGTCGTAGACCCAGTGTTGCGCCGCGACGGGGTGCATCGCCCGGCCCCGGTTCCAGAAGACGAAGAACAGCCCGAGCCCGGTCACGCCGGTGAGCATCAGAACCCAGCCGACCACCTGCGTATCGAGACCGGCCACCGTGGCGTGCCCGGCGAACGTCAGGATCGCGCCGACGGCGATCAGAAGAATGCCTACTCCGATACCCATGACGACGTGATACCCAGACGACGGCTTCTGTGACGGTCGCGGTGTGCCATCCACAGCCCGGCGTCTCCCCCGCAGCAACTGGACGCCCCCCGGCAAGGTTGGCAACGGAGGCCGGTCGGCGCCGAAAGAATGGACGCGGACCTCGGCGACCGGGACGCATGCCGCCGGCGAGGTACTCCAGAGACGCACGCCCACACTGCCATAGACGTCCGGTGGTGCCTCTTTGATGAGGCGGCTACGCGCAAACTGTGGTGCCGCCAGCGGTGCGGAGTGGGCCGTTGCCGGCCCGCCACCCGGAACACACGTCGTGACGGCGTGGCTGCCCACCAGCCGCGCGTCAGGTCCGGCGGCGGGCTGGCCGATCCTGGCTGACCCCCCGTACGCTTGGTAGTGGTTGCTCCGGCCCCCAGCGGCTTGATGATCCAATTGCCGGGAGGGCACGATGGGCACCGTCGCCGTAACCACCAATGATGCCCGCCGTGGCGAGGATCGCCGCGGGTAGCGACTACCGCGGAGCTGTTGAAGCAGGTACGGCGCGCGGGTCTGCTGAAGCGTCGGCCCGTCTTCTACACGGCGTGGATTGCCGCGAACCTGCTCCTGCTGGCCGCCGGGGTGGGTGGTGTTCGTGCTGGTCGGAGACTCCTGGTTGCAGCTGATCATGCGGCGGTCCTGGCGGTGGCCTTCGCGCAGAACGGGTTCCTTACCCGTGACGCCGGGCATCGGCAGGTCTTCCGGAGCCGGCGCGCCAACCATGTGGTGGGGTTGGTGCACGGCAACCTGGCTGTTGGGTCGGCGTTCGGTTGGTGGGTCGACAAGCATTCATCGCCACCATGCGCACCCCAATCAGGAGGGCTCGGTCCCGACATCGGCGGCGAGAACCTGGTTTGACCAGCGCCCAGGCCGGTGGCCGGCGCGGCCTGGCCGCGTGATCGCCCGCCATCAGGGTGTTCTGTTCCTCCCGATGCTGCTGCCGTTGGCTTTCGGCGTGCGCGTGACGGGCGGCAGGGCGTTGACCGGTCCCGGTTGCCGCCACCGGATCCCGGAAGCGCTGCTGTTCGGGCCTGCGTATCTCGGCGTACCTCACTGCTGTTCCAGGTGATGTCCACGGTCGGGGCCTTGGTGTTCGTCGTGGTCCACCAGGGACTGCTCCGCCTGTACCTCGGGTTGGTCTTCGCCCCCAACCACAAGGGCGTGCCGATTCACTACGCCGCGCAAGGCCAGCGGTCTGAACCTAATGCCTGGGCCACGGCCTGCCCTACGCGGAGACCACCCTGCTGGACTGCTACCGGCAGGCGCTGCGCCACCTGCACACCGTCGGCCGGAGCGACCAGCGAACACCATCACCTGTAGCCATCGACCTGGCAGAGGCACGTCTCCTCGCGCCACGGGCACGCCGCGCCAATCAGCAACGCATGTCGACGCTTCGGACGAAAGCGGCCCTGAATACCTCCCGGTGCCTCGGCCGCGGGCGGGGCATGGGCAACCTACCGGTGCGGTCAGCGGTTGGCACGACGGTCAGTCGCGCCCATTGGGGCGGTTGTGAGCAGCGTGGACAGCTCGCGGGCAAGCGCGCCGAGCTTCTCCCCGCGGTACACACCGGCCAGCTCGTCCAGCAGCCGGGCCACGACGTCAGCCTCCGCCGCGGTCAGCATGCGGTGCTCTCCCCCAGTCAGACTGCGCTCGGCGAGCCGGATGCGTAGCTGCACGGCGTACTCGTCGCGGTTCAACGGGTCCCCGACCTGGTTCCGGATCGTTGCCGTCGGCAAGGTGAAGACGACGTTGACGGGTGGGCGGGTGCTGAACTCCGCGTGGCCCGGGCAGTAGTCGCTGTCGCGGTCCGGGTTCCGGGTCCACCCGGCCGCCTGGTCACGGGCCCTGGACCGGGCGTCAGCGTCGCTGCGCCACTGCTCCGCGGCTGGCGGTTCCAGCCGCACCGGACAACCTGCCGCGTCGCAACTGAGCACCACTCGTCGCTGACCGCCCCCGCCACGAGACAGCTCAATGGTCATCGCCACTCCCTCCAACGGTCGTCGCCGTGCGGGCTCGTGGGTCGAGACCCGCTTGTTCAGTTCACCGCCACGCGCATTCGGTTGGTCGCCCGCACGCCGTCCCCGGGGCCGCGTCCGTTAGGCGAAAGTCAGCCGCGAGGCGGCTGATCGGGACACCCACCCATCGCAGGGGTGCGGCGGGGGTGAGGGTCCCGGTCGTACCGGATCCGGTCAGGCGACCACCGGCTCTGTCACGACAGGCCGGTCGGTGAGCAGTTCGGCCTGCGGGGCCACCCGGCGCAGGTGCAGCAGGCCGAAGCCCGACAGCGCCAGCATCACGGCGGCGAGGATGAAGCTGGCGATCGCCGCGTAGAGCGCGATCTGGCCGAGCTTCCAGAACGCGTACGCGTTGAGCAGCATGCCGCGCAAGGTCTCGCCCTTGAACAGGGTGTTGACCTGTGCCTGCAGCGCCGTATTGGTCGGGTCGGCCTGTGCCGCGGCGCTGGCCTGGGCGTAGGTCTTACCGCCGGCGACCTCTTTGAGGTGTACGGCGATGAAGTGGTCCGCGTAGGCCTGCGCCTGTGCCCCGGTCACCAACTGCTGCCCGGCGTACTGGTTGAGGTACGGGCCGATGTCAGGTGACTTGAGCGCGTCGCTTCCCTTGGCGGGGAAGTAGATCTGCTGGGCGGCGAGTTGGTCGTGGACGTTGCTGTTGGCGAAACTGTAGCCCGCCATCAGCAGGCTACCCGCGACCAGCAGGACGAGGGTCAGCACGACCCCGACCCCGGTCGCGATGGCATCAAAGGCTCTGCGACGCATGCTTGGCTCCTTCTCAACGAGGTTGTCAGCCCCCGGGTCGGGGTCCGCGCGGCCGTATTGCGCGCCGCCACGCGGTGGCGATTAGTTGTCTGTGGCCGGGCGAACTGGTGATGCGCAGGGCCGTGCGGACAACAGGGGACATCGACACCACAGCACCGCGACGCGTCGGGCAACGATTCGAGAACGGCGAACGCGACTGATGATCCGGCGGTACCGGATGCCGGCGGCCGGTCGACCCACAAGGCAGCCAGGCTCCAAAGGCCCATGCCAGGATCGCGGTTGCCGCTCATCACAGCCCCGATTCGTTGGGGCGCATCCACCGCCGGTGGACTGTCCGCCACCGGGGGCCCGGGCAACAACCTGATCCTACGCTCTTACGCCGGTATCGGCCCGGTCCAGCCGTCCGGGGCCTCGACGGTGGCAGTGCCAATGACCAGGGTCCGCGGGCGGTGGGCACACGGGTCCGTCCAAACGGACGGTGACAAGGCAATCGATGCCCGCCGAGATGACGGCGCTCGCACAACTTGAGCGGCCCCAGCTGATCGTCGTCATACATTAGCCGCAGCGATCCGGGGCAATGTTGCGGAGGAGGGTCCATCGTGCCGGAGGCAGCCCAGCCAGAACCGTCGCGTGCGGGCACCGGTTCAGAACCGGTACCGTCGGCCAGTCGCCGTACCGTCCTCATCGCCCTGGCCATCAACGTGGGCATCGCGGCAGCCAAGGCCCTCGCGGCGGTGATCAGCGGGTCGAGTGCGCTGCTCGCCGAGGCGGCGCACTCCATCGCGGACACCGGCAACGAGGTCTTCCTGCTCGTCGCGCTGCGCAGCAGCGCACGCCCGGCCGACGACACGCACCCCTTCGGCTACGGCGCGGACCGGTTCTTCTGGTCCCTGCTTGCGGCGTTCGGCATCTTCGTCGCGGGTGGACTGGTCGCCGCGGCAGAGGGCGTCTACCAGTTGCTGCACCCGCACCACCTCGGCTCGCTCGTCGTCGGCTACGTCGTGCTCGCCGTCTCGCTGGTCCTGGAACTCGCCTCCTGGCGCACCGTGTACCGGCAGTTGCGCACGGAAGCGCGTGGTCGCGGCGTAGGCCTGCGTGTCTACATGCGACGCAGCAGCGACCCGACCGCCACGACGGTGTTCTACGAGGACACCGCGGCGGTGATCGGTATCGGATTCGCCACCGCCGGCCTCGTCCTTCATCAACTGACCGGCTCGGCCGTCCCGGACGCCGCCGCCAGCATCGCGATCGGCGCGCTGCTGGTCTACGTGGCGATCCAGCTCGCCTCGCGCGAGCGTGCGTTACTGACCAACCAGTCGGCATCAGCTTCGATCGTGGCCGAGGTTCGGCAGGTCATCATGGACACGCCCGACGTCGAGCATGTGGGCCGCCTGGACGTCGTCGTCATCGGGCCGCGCATGTGGCTGGTCACCGCCGACGTGGTACTCACCCAGACGCTCACCGGCACCGGCATGGCCACCACCCTCGACCAGGCGAGGATCCGCCTGCGGGAACGACCCGGCGTCATGCACGTCTACCTCACCCCGATCCGCTCCCCATAGCCCGGGCGGTGGCGTGTCGCCGGCCGACGCTGCCCGGCTACGGGATGGCCGGGCCCATGCATCCGGACCCGCCGTACCCACGGGCGCGGACCGGGGCCAGCTGGGTCGGCTGATGCTCACGGCAGAATTGGCAACCCTCCGCACGCGCTGACACACGAGACCAGAACACGGTCGCCCACCCCCGGCAGTGCCGCGCGCGAGCCACGGGACCGGCCCAACGCGGGAGAGCTGGCCACCATGTGTTGGATAACGCCGCGCCTCGACCGGCGTGATCGGCGGCTTCTCGATCGAGCGTCGTACCAGGCGCTCAACGAAGATGCCGACGAAGCCCCGGATCCGGGCCCGGCCGAACTGGCGGAAGGAACTTCGCACCCGATCCTCAAGGTCCGCCCCGGAAACCTGTTCACCCGGGTACCGCCGGCGGAGCCGGCCGACAATCTCCGCGATCTGCCTGTCCTCCGGACCCCCCACCTCCGTCGAACACGTGACTGAGGGGCCGGACGCGGCTACCGACGGTACCTCGGGTTGGGCCGAAGTCTGCTGAGGAAGCTGCCCTGTTGACATGGCTGTCACGACCCTAACTACTGAATTCAACCGTACGTGACGGACTACCGTGAGCGCGCGCAGTGGCACGGCACACGGCACCGGTCTAGCGAACGGTCGCGTCGGTAGCGGGCCGAGTACCGATGGTCCTCGATCGCCTCACCAACGGCCCCAGTTTGGAGCCTACCGGTGGGACAGGCGCGGGTAGCGGTCGACGAGAACAAAGACGCCAACCCCGACCACAAGGCCCAGCACAACGACCAGCCACAGCGGTACCGCCTTCGCGATGATGCCGCCGACCACGAAGGCGGCGAACAACGCGACGCCGATCGCGTAGGGAGTCATGGCCGCCGGCCGCCGCTCGCCCGATGCGGGAGTACTTTGATCCGGCGCAGGGTTCGTCATCGCTTGACCGCCTTCTTCGTCGGCGCCTTGGTCGCCTTCTTCGTCGGTGCCTTGACCGCCTTCTTGGTCGGCGCCTTGGCTGTCTTGTCCGCCGGTGCCTCGACTGTCTTCTTCGCCGGCGGCGTGAGCGCCTTGGCCTCATTGTCGAGCTGCACACTGGCCGCCTTCAGTACGGCGGCAGCAGTAGCGACGACCGTCCTGGCCTTGCCCTTAGCCGCCTTGGCCTCGTCGTCGAGCCGGTCACCAACCGCCTTCACCACG
>Ga0070658_10004910_pt1 | contig 10898 bp, 10 predicted proteins | sample KBSC13metaG_FD_64664 | JGI IMG/M metagenome (GOLD analysis project Ga0070658, IMG submission 64664) | Corn rhizosphere microbial communities from Kellogg Biological Station, Michigan, USA - KBS C1-3 metaG | ecosystem: Host-associated > Plants > Roots > Rhizosphere > Soil ... | reverse complement strand
GTTCCGCGCGGAGGATCGGGAGAAGGTGAAGGAGTACCTTCGCCAGCTCGCGGTGGCATCCCGAAAAGAGCCCGACTGCATCAGCTATTTTCCCCACCTGCTTGAGGAAGGGCCGCCCACCATCCTGATTTACGAGCAGTACGCCGATGAGGCTGGGCTGGAGTATCACCGCAACTCGCCCCACTTCGCGAAGTACGCCACTGAGGGGCTCTATAAGTTGATTACCAGCCGTAAGTTGGAACGGCTGGAAGCGATCGCATGATTGGCTGGTAATCTCCTTTTCCGGCGCACCGGACCTAAATGTGGGCGTTCACGTAACTTTGCTTTGACTCGGCGCGTCCAACCGGCTAGTATCGCGTACGCTCATGCCACGCGCCCAGCCTCCATTTCGTCGGCCAACTGCCTGGATCGGGCTGATTTGCTGGGGAATGCTTGTGTCTGGAGCTTGTTCGCTACCCGCTGTTGCGAAGAATCCTCATCCACCCAAACGGCCCGATTACAAGCGGCAGGTGGAGCAGCTTGAAGAGCTATGGCGCATCGCCCAACTGAATGGCGATGTGGCCGCCATGGACAGGCTGCTTTCGGATGATTACGTCGGCATAACCATGAGCGGACAGGTGGTTACGAAGAGACAGCAGTTGCAGCGCATGCAAACACGTCAGTTCGTACTCACGAAAATCGAGCTGAGCGACGTAAAGGTTAAGCTGATTGGCTCGACTGCAGTCGTGACCTCGCAGGCAGAGGTGGACGGCACGAACGACGGATCCTCCATGCACGGCACATATCGGTACACCCGGGTATATACGCGGCTGCCAAATGGGGTGTGGAAGATTACGAATTTCGAGGTAACGCGCGTGGGGTCACCACCGGAAGGCCGGAAGGCGGATCAAGCGCACGTTCCCAGCTCACATTAGATTATCAATCTAGATTAGGCTGCTGCTGTGCGACCACGGGGTGCGGCTATGCAACTGCCGGGCGAACCGCCGGTCCGATCCGCTCCGACCCCGATCTCCGCTTACCCAGAGTGCCGGCGACATTAAGCGCGAGCAGCCGCCGATCGAGTGAGCGAGTTCCTCCGGTCAGGCGGGCATCTTCAGGTTCCTTCGGCAGTGAGAACAAGGTATACGTTCCCGCCGTCGGGGGATTCGCAACTGGCTGCCGCCGCAAGGGCACGGAAGGCACCAGCATGTTACTTCTGGTGTTCGGCGCGGTGGTGTGGAAACGTGTATTGCTCGACGTTCCGCCCATGTCATTCCTCCCTAGCGTGTACGAATAATCTTCGCGATCGTGCGAGTTAACTTCGCAATCTACGTCCGATGACCAACGTGCGGGTGAGGTTGCTCGATAGTAACTTAAGCCGGTCACTTGTTTTCCACAAAGATTGCAGCGAATTCAGTGCTGATTCCAAGCGGCCCGAAACCGCTCCCATGTGGTGTCCAACGCCTCCGGCAGCACGCGGGTGTTTGCGGTGACGGTCATGAAGTTAGTGTCTCCGATCCAGCGGGGCAGCACATGCATGTGGATGTGGTCTGCGATCCCGGCACCGCCCGCTTCGCCCAGGTTCATCCCGAGATTGAGTCCATCCGGCCGATACACCTTGCGAAGAATTGCTTCAACGCGCTGCGCGAGGGACATCATCTGGGCCGCCTCGTCCGAAGGCAGCTCTGTAAGAGATGAGACATGGCGGTATGGAACGATCAGGATATGTCCGGTTCCGTAAGGGAAGGCGTTCAGGCAGAGGAAGCAGCTCTCTTCGCGTACCAGAACGTGAGCGGCCTTCTCCGCATCCGAAGGCGCCACGCCTTGTTGTACAGCGTGATCGACGGCCGCGATCATATTGCAGAACACGCAGTCCGTGGTCTTTGCGCCCGATTCGATCCAGTCATTCAATTCTGCTGGTACGCCGGGCACCAGCGATTCATGAGCGCGGCTGACATACTCGTATCGCCAGGGTGTCCACAGCCGATCCATGCGCCGGAGTATAGCCGTTTTGATGGCAAAAGGATTGGATTCAACCTGGGTCGTGGGTGTCGTGGCGAGCAATTGTTGCTCAGTCAGTGCAGACCGCTTGAAATGCGCATAAACAAGCTTCTGCATCTCCTTATCGCACGTTGACTCCCTCAGAAACAAAGTATTATTCTTTTACTAAGCCACTGGGTGTGGGATCCAAGTGCAGCAGCTCCTGTAAGAATTCTTCTTCCCTGCCTGCCGAAGCTGCTTCGGGTATCGCTCACGCGTCTAAAGAACTGTACCCGTTATCAGCACGCACGCTTGGATTGAACCCCTTGGGTTCCGGAGTCACGCACCAATGAGCTTAGAAGTACCCAATCCTGACCTAACCGAGAGTAAACCCCTGAACACCGAACTCGAAACCCTAGCGCCCGACACCGCCGCGGAGGAAGTTACCTCTTCCGCCGAAACCCAAACGCCGCGTGAGAACACGCCTCTGACCAATGCTCCGACTGAGCAGCAGTCCACCAACGATGCTGCATCAACAGCTCCGGAACCCGACTACGACGCTGCCGATTTCGCCGCGGCGCTGGCCAATTTCGACCGAGAACAGGCGGCCGAAAGTGCTGCCGCACAGAACCTAACCACCGAAGAAGCTGTGGTGACAGGGACTGTGGTCAAAATAACGGACAAGCATGTCGTGGTGGACATCGGACTGAAGTCCGAGGGACTGATCCCGATCGAGCAAGTGGTCGATCTGCACGGGAATCCAAAGTTCCAGATTGGCGATCAGGTTGAGGTTGTCGTTGAGCGCGAGGAGCCGGAGGGCGGTTATCTCGTCAGCCATGAAAAGGCGCTTCGGCACAAGGTTTGGGACAAACTGGAGGCGGCTGCCAACGAGAAAACTCCGGTTAAGGGCCTGGTCGTTAGCCGCGTGAAGGGCGGGCTGACCGTCGACATCGGTATCAAGGCATTCTTGCCCGGTTCGCAGATTGAAGTGCGTCCGGTTCGGAACCTGGACGGCTACATCGGCCAAGAGATTGAAGTCCGCGTCATCAAGCTGAACAAGAAGCGCGGAAATGTGGTCATCAGCCGCAAGGAACTGCTCGAGGAAGAGCAGACCGCCAAGCGCTCGGAGACCCTCTCCACGCTGGAAGAGGGCACCGTGCTGACGGGCACCGTCAAGAACCTGACTGATTACGGCGCATTCGTCGATCTGGGTGGGCTGGACGGCCTTCTTCACATTACCGACATGAGCTGGGGCCGGCTTACTCACCCCCGCGACCTGGTCAATGTTGGGGATGAGATCCAGGTGAAAGTGCTCAAGTTCGACAAGGACAAGCAGCGCGTTTCGCTGGGATTCAAGCAGCTCACACCTGACCCGTGGCTGGATGCGACCGAGCGCTACCCAATCGGCGCGCAGGTCCGCGGACGCGTGCTCTCGGTAACCGACTACGGTGCGTTCGTAGAACTCGAGCAGGGTATCGAAGGCCTCGTACATGTCTCCGAGATGACTTGGTCGAAGCGGATGAAGCACCCTTCGAAGCTCGTCAAACCCGGTGACGAGGTTGACACCATCATCCTCAGCGTAAATCCGACCGATCGTCGCATCTCGCTCGGTATGAAGCAGCTCCAGGAAAATCCGTGGGAGCAGCTCGAGGACAAGTACCCCACCGGCGCAATAGTCGAAGGCCGTGTGCGTAACCTCACCGACTTTGGTGCTTTCATCGAGATCGAGGACGGTATCGACGGCCTGGTGCACGTCTCGAACCTGAGCTGGACGAAGCGGATCAAACACCCGTCCGAGGTCCTGAAGAAGGGCGAGAAGGTTCGCGCCGTGGTTCTGGGCGTGGAGCCGGAGAATCGCCGCCTTTCGCTCGGCGTCAAGCAGCTCCAGCCGGATGTGTGGGATACGTTCTTCGCACAGCATCGCGTTGGTGATGTCGTCACTGGCAAGGTCCTGCGGACCGCACAGTTCGGCGCATTCGTGGAGATCGCGGAAGGCGTCGAAGGTCTCTGCCACGTCTCTGAGGCGGTGGACCAGAACGGTGTGCCGGCCAAGCTCGAGTTGGACTCAGTCCACGAGTTCAAGATCGTCAAGATGAACCAGGAAGAAAAGAAGGTCGGCCTGAGCATTCGCGCTGTCGGAGAAGAAGCCAGCCGCGCCGAAGTCGAGCTCTACAAGGAGCGCGACAAGGACCACAAGAGTTCTTCTTCCTCCTCCAGCAGCACGACTCTCGGCGATCTGATCAACTGGAAGCGCTCGGAGCGCGAATAAGCAAAGCGAAGCTGAAGTAGCTAGGCCGCCCGACCGGGCGGCCTTTTTCTTTGCGTAGATTCCCGGATGGTAAGTTGACTCGACTGTTCCACAGCTCAGCTCGACCATAACTTCGCTGTGAGCTCTCTGACAGTCGAGGCTTCAACCCGAAGCCTAAATAGAGAGGGTATTTCGCAGATGAGTGAGTTGGGCGTGAAAAAGGCCATCCCGCCTGGGATGGCCTTTGTTGTTGAGCTCGAATGAGCTAGACAGCAGAGGAAGCGGTGGCGCGCTGCTCCACAGGTGCGGGGAACGGCGTAACCATCTTGAGCGATGCGCGACGCATCACCTCGAGCTCGGCCGGCGCAAACAGCTCCGGCGGAACTCCGCCAACCGCAACATAACCTGGATCATCACCGAGAGCCTCGGAGATCTGGTTCCAACGAAGGAACGGAGAGGTAGTCGGGAGAACGATGATCCGTCGCTTCGGCTCCGGAAGTGCGAAGTAAGAAGCCCAAGTGGCCAACACCAAGCAGACGACAAAACCATTGATGTAGTTGTAGACCGTCGCCATATTTGGGTTCAGCGCAAGCCAGGCAGACTGCACCAAATCGTTGGTCGACATAACGCCGAGGCCGAGACTCACACCGAAGATGCGGCTCTTATAGGACAGCCCCATCGGTCGCACTGCAAAGGTGACAAACAACAAGAGGCAGAGGGTCAGGATGCTCTGCGTGCGCTGCAGCTGTGAGATAGCGGCCATCAGGTACTTCATACCCGTCATTCCTGGCGTAAACGCCGAACCGAGCGCCACTGCTACCGAGATACCCGCCGCCCACTTGAAGACGAGCATGCCCAATGTCTGCAGGCCTTTGAGAGGAGCCATCGCGAGCCGGAACAGGCCATAGACGATTAGCAGGGCGAGGACTGACTCGACGGCAAAGCTAATCCAATAAACCAAGAAATAGGTCGTGTAGAGGCGGAAGCCAACCGCTGCCGTGTGCTTTCCGGAGGCAGCGTAAGTGTTCAAAAAGGTGAGCACTACGTCCGAAACCATTCTGACAGCCAAAAACCAGCCGAGAGCCGCATAGTCAGCCCACTGCCTCTTGGCGATAAGCGCGATCACTGCCCCAAGGCAGAAGATCACCTCGAGATAGCCGAGCGTAGCTAAGAAAGTAATAGAGGTCACACGCACATCCCCCTGGACAAGTCGAGAATACCTTATCCAAGGGGAACGTCAATAGCTATTTGACGCTATCTACAGCCTTTTACCAAGTGCCAAGGCCGCAAGTCGTACCGCCAGGTGCGCAGGTCGGGACTGGCATTGCACTGGTCTTCGCAACCTTAACGGTTGAAGCGGGCTTGGCATACGAGGTGGCGATTGCTCCAGTGACGGCGAGGGCAACAACGAGGCTGCGGACGATGAGTTTCATGGTGGTGCTCCTTAGTGGCCCAGGTAACTGCTGGTAGCCGTTGTGAAGAATTCTCTGGACTCGCCAGATGGATCCACCTTAGGATGTGTACTCTCCCAAGTCTATAAAAAACCCTTACATAACTACATATGAAATAAATGTGGTTACCGAAGTAATTTCTCGTACAAGCTTATGCTCATAACAAATGGCTTAGCTTGCTCATTGTGTCGTTTCCGAGTTCTACAGCTACCCACAATTGCCGGATTAAGCGTCCACCTGGTTGTTTTTTTGCAAGCTTGTACCCCTTTTGGGGGATGGGTATCACGGCCCAAGAACCCCTGCTACGCCTGATCGGTGTGGAAATCGGCATACAACTTTCTGGGAATCTTCTTACAGAAGAGAGATTTAGTAGAGCTTGGTCAGCTCCTCTATGCGGAGTCCCTCTACACAGAGGAGCCCATCACATCTCGGCTTGTTTTTTGTTCCTTGGGCGGGTTTTGAACCAGATCGGAGTCCCAATAAACCCAAAAGTCGCTCGGATCTGGTTAGCCAGGAACCGCTCAAAAGCGAAGTGGAGTTTCACGTCTCGGTCGGTGAATAGCACGAACGTGGGTGGAGCGACGGCTGCCTGGGTCATGTAGTAGATCTTGACGCGCCGCTTCATGGGGACCGGGGCCTGCTGAAAGTCCATCCGGGCAAGGAAGCGGTTCATCTGGCCCGTGGTAACCCGTTTGCGGCGCTCGCGGGCGACGAGTTCGATCTTCTTGAAGAGACCGTCCATTCCCTGGCCTGCCGCGGCGGAGAGGAAGACGAGTGGGGCGTAATCGAGGAATTTGAGGTGGTCGCGGAGCTGCTCCTCGTAGATGCGCTTGTCGGGTCTGAGCCTTGAACCCTCGGCAGCGCTGGTCATCAGGTCCCATTTGTTCACGACAATGATGACGGAGCGGCCGGACTCGTGGGCGTAACCGCCAATGTTGGCGTCGAGGGCATGGACCCCCTCAGTGGCGTCAAGGACGAGCAGGCTGACGTCGGCGGCCTCGAGATGCTTCCGAGCCATAATGACGGAGAGCTTTTCGGCCATGAGGCGGGTTTTGCCTTTGCGTCGAATGCCAGCGGTGTCTACGAAGCGGAAGGCATGCCCATCCCGACTGACGACCTCGTCGACGGCATCGCGGGTGGTGCCAGCAATCGGGCTGACGATCGCGCGCTCCGTACCAGTGAGGGCGTTTAGCAGGGTGGACTTGCCGACATTCGGGCGGCCGATGATGGCGATGCGGGTCTCGTCCGGAGTGAACGAGGCATGGGAGCGGAGCTTGCGCGGCCGGTTCGGATCGTTCTCGTCGTATTCTTCTGCGGCCGGGGTGCCCTCGAAATTGGCTTGGACCAAGTCAGACCCTGCCGCGGCGCTGAAGTCGGGGCCCGTAGCGTCCTCGTCAAGCTCGTCTCCGGGGGTGAGGAAGGCCTCGGGAGCTTCGACGACGGGGGCTTCGGGCAGGTCTTCGAAGACGGCGTCGAGGAGGTCGCCGATGCCGGAGCCGTGCTCCGCGGAGATGGGAATGACGTTGGCGAAGCCGAGCCGGCGGAAGTTTTCTGCGTGCGGCGCGAGGGCGGCGGTATCGATCTTGTTGACGGCGAGGAACACGGGCTTGCCGGAGCGGATGAGTAGCCGGGCGAGGTCGACGTCGGGCGAAGCGAGCTCGGTGCGGCCGTCGACGACCATGACGATGGCCTGCGCTTCGGTGAGGGCAATCTGCGCCTGGCGAAAAATCTCGGTGGGGATGAGCTCGGCGTCGTCGGGGATGACTCCGCCGGTATCGACGAGGCGAGCTTCACGGTTGGCCCAATCGATTTGGCCGTAGATGCGGTCGCGGGTGATGCCGGGCTCGTCGCCGACGATGGAGCGGCGGGAGCCGGTGAGGCGATTGAAGAGGGTGGATTTGCCGACGTTGGGGCGGCCGCAGATGGCGATGAGCGGCAGCGGTGCGGAGGGGGCAACAGGCTCGTCGGCGACGTGCATCTGGGCGCCGAGGTGCTCAGCGCGCTCCCAGGCGTGGAGGTCGGCAGCGTCGGCAGTGGGCTCGGGGAGATTGAGATTGTTGGCGTGGCCGCCAAGGCGCGCGGGAGCAGAGGGTTTCTTGGGCGCGGGGGCGAGTGTGTGGCGAGTCTCGTTTTCGGGGGAGCGTGTGGGGGTGCGGAGCTTCTTTTCGAGCTCGGTGCGCCTGGTGGCGATCTTCTTGCGCTTCTTCGGGGCGACGGCTCCGGTGGTGGGTGCGACGCGCGGGGCGCGACCCTTCTTCGGCCGGGTGGCTGCCTGGCGATGTTTCTTGCCGAGCCGCTTCTTGGGTGGCATGGGACTCTCCGGACGCCGCTGCGCCTTCGTTGATTATAGGGACGTCGCGGGCGGAGATGGTTGATGGCTGAACTAGTTGTCGGCGGGCTGCTCGAGGTGATCGATGACGATGACGTCGACAGGGCCCTTTTCGGATTCGAGCTTGAGGCCGAGCTGCTCCTGGAGGGCGGTGTAGATGGATGGGCCAGTGTCAGGGCCGGCATCATGGCCGGGGCCGTCCGGGCCTTCGCCTTCGTGGGGCTCGTTGGCCCAGTTGAGCTTGAAACTGTACTTGCCGGTGAGGTCAGTCTTATCGACGATGGGGCGGCCGATGCGCTGCGATAGCATTCGGGTGAAGCTGACCATGTCGATGTCGTCGGCAGTGAGTGAGGTGTCGGACATCCTCAGCCAGTTACCGCGGGGCTTGCCGTCTTCGCCTGTGGTGGGCTTGAACTCCTCGAGCTTCGAGCCGCTTTTGACGACGACGAGAACGTACTCGGGGAGGGTGCGAGTCTCGCGGTGGTAGGCGAGCTTGAAGCGGTCGGTGAGGATGTTGAGCATCATGGCCGAGCGCTGCTCTCGATTGAGGTTTTTGAGGGCAGCCACGTCGTCGGGGGCAACTTTCGCTTCCATGTCGTAGGCGACGGACCTGGACCAGCCGGGCATGTTGATGAGCTGGTCACCATTCACGCCCAAGGCGTCGCGGAGGATGAACTCGACGGGGATGTTGCTGACGCGGATGCCGTCGGGTGTGAAATCCACCATCGACCGGTGGGCGGCGGTGTTGTTGGTCTTGACGGAGATGACGTCGAAGGCCGGGAGCTTTGCCGGCGGAGCGGTCGCCGCTGAAGCGGGAGACGCGGCGGCGGGCGCGGTGGGTTGCTGGCCACGGGTAGGCGGAACGACGACGGTCACGCAGACCGACAGGGCGGCGGCGAGGAGGGAGGTCAGGCGGGCCGGTCGAAGGGTCATGGGGCTCTCCATCGCGAACGTTTGGATCGTGGGCCGTAAGGTTTGATGGACGTTTACGGACGCTAATGGTCGGGCGTTCCGTGTGCTGGGGGTGTACACCCCCGGGGGTGTCTCCTGCTGTTTTGTTGATGCTATTCAGGTTAGTGGAGGGGAGTCCCTTAATCATTAACATTTTGCGGCCTCCTCCTGTGGGTTAAATGCAGAGGCCCGGCGCGCTTCGGCCGGGCCCTTTTTCTAATCTCTCTAGTTTAATTTTACCGGATTGAGCAAAACTCACGTGCCATAAATCGACAGGGAATGTTGCGTGTGCTTTGTGCAGGTTGCGGGGATTTCAACAGGGTTGAGGCTTGACAGCTTTTTCCGAGAGCTAAGACGGAACCTGCAGCACTTTCGCCGGCCACTGGACTTCGCCACAGCTTCGTCACATCAGACTACGGTCTCGGTGATGCGGATGTGGGCGTCGGTGATGTGGAAGCTGTACTTTTCGATGTCGTCCAGGCACTCGTTTGTGTTCAGGCCCAGGGTTGGCTGGTCGCGGGTCAGCTCGATGGATTTGAAGCTGGCCCAGGGGGCGAATTGTTGCGGCAGATTGGCTCCGGTGGGGTTCTGCGTGACTCCGAATACCCGGCCCGGACCTCTGAATAGATGAACAAGCATTGCTGACAAGGATACCGGAGTAGTCGAGTTGGATGGTAGACGCGCCGTGTGAGGGCTGTGGAAGCAGGATCGATACGGAGATCCTTCGCCTTTCTGCTCTGGATGACAGCAATGTGGCGAGCACGAACAGGCTGAACGGGATTACTTCGAGGATGACACTACAGGGAGGCAGGCCCGCGGAGCCATCGATTACTCCTATCACGTCGCGTTGTACTTTTTCTCCGACAGGCGTTTGTAGGTTTTGCGGAAGACGCGATTGAAGATCTCGTGGGAGAGGTCGATGGACTCCTCGATGGCGATGCCGGTTGGGATGACGCGGACGTTTACCTGGTGCTCGCGCGCCAGGCGCAGGCCGGCGATGATGCAGGCGCCGAGATAGATCAGCGTTTTGTTGGGCCGAGGGAGCGCCGCATCCGGGTCAAACATACGGTTCAGCGTAGACGAACAAAAGGCGAAAGTCATCCACAGGCTTGTTCGGTAGCGGGCATGCTGTAGGGGTTCGCGTGGCCATGCGGGCGACCTTTGATGGTGGCAGAGGCGAACTACCGGGATCCCTTGCAGGCCACAAACTATACGTCATCGGTGATGTGTTAGCTGGCGCGGAATTCCTGGACGAGAGAACCGACGGGGTTGGAGATGGCTTTTGCGGCAGTCCTGGGGATGGACTCTCCTCGGCGAAGCATCATGTAGGCGGCAACGACTCCAGAGGCGATGGTGGCCCAAAAGAAAAGACGGCGCATGGTGGATCTCCTTGGCCGGCTGGTTGCCGCGCCTGTGAGGTGTGATGCGAGTTGCGGCCTCACCGGAAGTGGTGTGGGGCTGCGCTCCGCTCAGGATGACAAGGTGAGATGAGTGGCCGGGCGGGCGGTCTGGATGCGGTCCGAGAGTTGCTGGACGGCCCGCAGGGCGCTGAGGGCGGCGCCTTCCTGCCAGCCGAGGATGTGGCTGGTGTGGTCACCGATAAAGTAGAACGGGCCGTCGGGCTGGGTGATGGTGGCGTAGCCGGTTCCGAGAGGGTCGTCGGGCTGCCAAGACTGGCCGGGGCCGTAGGTCTCGATCCAGGAGCCTTCGTTGAAAGGAACGCGACGCCAGCCGACGTAGATGGGCTTATCGAGCTCGCGGGAGTGGCCCGAGTGGAGGCGCTCGACGGAGTAGCGAGAGGCAGCGAGTTTTTCAGGTAAAGAGAGGCGGTCGAACTCCGGTGTGGAGTCGAAGCCGTAGCCGCTGACGAGGACGCCGCGAGGCGCGAAGAGGTTTGCAGACGGGAGCCAGACGGGGCTGCAACCGGTGGAGAGGAATTCGAGGCCGCCGTAGATGTTGT
>Ga0070658_10004909_pt1 | contig 10899 bp, 5 predicted proteins | sample KBSC13metaG_FD_64664 | JGI IMG/M metagenome (GOLD analysis project Ga0070658, IMG submission 64664) | Corn rhizosphere microbial communities from Kellogg Biological Station, Michigan, USA - KBS C1-3 metaG | ecosystem: Host-associated > Plants > Roots > Rhizosphere > Soil ... | reverse complement strand
TCGCCCCCGGCTGGCTGGCGGCCCTGGGCCGCGCGCTCACGGAGCACGAATTCGTCGCCTGCCGCTACGACAACGAACGGCTCAATCCCGTTTGGGTCCAGCGCACGCACCTCAATCCTCAGAAGGACGGGCTGACGTCGTACGACTACCCGCCCTTCCTCCCCCACGCCGGCGGCGGCGGCCTCGCCGTGCGGCGGGCGGTGCACGAGGAGATCGGCGGTTTCGACGAGACCCTCCCCGCCCTGGAGGACACGGACTACTGCTGGCGGATCCAGCTCGCCGGCCATTCGTTCCACTTCGCTCCGGAGGCGGTGGTGAACATCCGCCACCGGCACGATCCGCGGAAGATCTTCCGCCAGGGAGTGAGCTACGGAAAGCACAACGTGCTGATCTACCAGCGCTACCGGTCGCGGGGGATGCCCCGTCTCGGCTGGATGCCTGGGGTCCTGCGCTGGGGGAAGCTGCTCTTGAAGACGCCGGCGATGCTGCTCACCCGCGAGGGGCGCTCCCGCTGGCTCTGGCAGATGGGCTGGCGGATCGGCCGCATCGAGGGGTGCTTCGCCTACCGGGTGGTCGCTCCCTGATTCATCATTTATTTTCTGGCTTCGAGGAAAGGATCATCATGAAGTCGTCAGGCCGTCTCGTCCTCGCTCTCTCCGCTCTCCTTTGCGGCGCGCTCGCTCCGCTCCCCCTGAATGCCCAGGGGAACCCGGTGAAGCCGGCCTCTCCCATCTTCCAGGTCAGCCCTCCTTTGCCGAAGGCCTACGAGTACCCCGCGGTCGCCGCCCAGGGCGACGGCTTCCTGGTGATCTTCACGAGCGAGGAGCCCTCCGCCGGCGGCGAGGAGGAGACCGAGAACCTCTCCGTGCTGGCCCGGCGTTTCTCGGCCACGGGCGAGCCGCTGGGGGAAGCCATCCAGATCAACCAGACGCCGGGTTCCGACGAGATCGAGCGCATGTCGATCGCCGTGGACGCCGACGGCACGGCCCTGGCGGTCTGGCAGGGGGCTGGCGACGGCACCGTCGAAGCGGGCTCCCGGGTCGTGGCGCGCCGGCTCGACGCCACGGGAGCGCCGATCGGACCGGAGCTCGACATCGATCCCAACGGTGAGGACCCCCAGGCGGCCTCGCTCGGCGGCGGCCGCTTCGTCGTGGTGTGGGGGACTCCCCGCGAGCTCTTCCACCAGCGGATCCTCGGCCGGCTGATCGGCGCCTCCGGCGAGCCCGAGGGCCCCGCCTTCCAGGTCAACTCGGGCCAGGGCTGGATCTCGCTGTCGTCCCCCGCCGTCGCCGCCGACGCCCACGGGCGCTTCCTGGTGGTCTGGGCGCGGGGGAACCGGTCGTTCAACCTCGACCTCGGCGGCCGCTTCTTCAGGCCGGATGGCACCCCGGAGGGCCGGGACTTCGAGCTCGTGGACGTGCGCTACGCCTCGGCGCCGGCGGTGGCCTTCACTCAGGATGGCGGTTTCCTGGTGGCCTGGACACGGCTCGGCAGGCTCGTCGTGTCGGACTTCGACCGCACCGGAGCCCCCCATGGCAGCACGAAGGTTTCGGAGGGGCTGGCCGGGCCGGAAGAGGAGGAGCAGGCCATGCCGGTGCTGGCTGCCTCGCCGCACGGCGGCCCCTTCGTGCTGGCCTGGAGCCGCCCGCAGGCGCCACAGGCGCTCGGACAGGTGCTCTCCCCCTTCGGCGATCCCCGGTGGGGCCAGTTCGCCTTCGGCCTCAAGCGGGCCAACGACGGCCTGGACGTGGCCATCACCTTCCTGCGCGACGGCAAGCTGGTGGGGGTCTGGGAGCGTCCGGGCCCGGGCGAGGCCTCGCGGATCATGGGACGGCTGTTCGAGCTGCCCTGAAGTCCCTGGTCCCTTTCTTTATCGCCGGGAATCCAGAAACCGCCGCAGCGCCCGCTGGACCAGCAGGGCGTTGCCGGCGGACTGGGGGCCGAAGGCGATGCCCACGGTGTCCCCCTCGCGCCAGGTGATCAGCCCCTCGACGTCGAGGATGGCGGGCTCGTCGGGCAGGCCGAGGCGGAAGCGCACGGGAAGACCGGTCTGCCAGGTGACGGGCACGCCGGCCAGGCCCACGCCGCCCAGCGAGAGGTTCTCCAGCGTGACGGCGAGGCGGGTGCGGTCCTCCATCTCCAGCACGGCGTTCACCCCGAGCCGGATGCGCACGTCGCGTTGGCCGGCCAGGCCCAGCAGGGCCGAGACGTTCATGCCGTGGCGGCGGATGACCTCGGCCCGCAGCTTGAGCTCGAGTCCGGGGTTGGCGGTGAGCACCTGGACCAGGGCGGGCTTGCCGATGCGCAGAAGGGTCGTGGGAGCGGCGGTGCGGGACGAGGCGTAGCGCCGGGCCTTGTCGTTGAGCAGGCCCATCTCGCCGAAGAAGCCCCCCTCCTCCAGCCGGGCGAGCACCTGCTGGGGCTTTCCCGGCACGTCGCGGAAGACGGTCACCAGCCCCTCGCGGACGATGTAGAAGGCGTCGACCTCGTCCCCTTCCCGGAAGATGAGCTTGTAGGCCGGGTGACGCTCCTCCTCCAGGAGGGCGGCCAGGCGGTCGAGCTGGCCGTCCTCCAAGTCGGCGAAGAGGGAGACCTTCCTCAGGAACTCTTTCAGCGGAGCCATCCTTACCCTCCCAGCTCTTTCACCAGTTCCTCCAGCTTGGCCTTCTCCCCGGCATCCCCCTCCAGGATCAGCGCCCGGCGGAAGCAGCGCAGGGCGGAGGCCTTGTCGTCCAGCTCGTAGAGGTAGATGGCCCCCTCGGTCTTCCAGAGGTCCACCCGGTTGGGGACCAGGCGCAGGAGCTGCTCGTAGAGCAGGGCCGAGTCGCGGAACTTCTTGAGGTCGTAGGCCGTGCGGGCGGCGTTCTCCAGCGGCAAGGGATTGGCCGGGTCGCGGCGGGCGGACTCGCGGAAGTCGCCCAGGGCGCTCTCCAGGCTGCCGGCCTCGGCGCGGGCCACCCCCCGCTCCAGGTAGACCTCGGGCTCGTGGGCGCCGGCGCGCAGGGCGCGGTCGAGCACCTCCTGGGCCTCCTTGCGCTCTCCCCGCTGGCGCAGCAGGCGCGCCAGGTTGCTCGCCGCCACCGGCAGGGCGGGGTCGAGGGCCAGGGCCCGCCGGTACTCCTTCTCGGCCTCCGCCTTGCGGCCGAGGTCGAGCAGGCAGCCGGCGGCGTCGGCGATCGGCACGGCGTTGAGGTCGTTCTCCTTCGCCGCCCGCTGGAAGAGGTTGAGGGCGCTCTCGGTGCGCCCTTCCTGGCGGAGGCAGAAGCCGGCCAGGCTCAGCGCCGGGAAGTTGTGGGGGTCCTTCTTGACGATCGCCTGGAGCTTGGGCAAGGCCTCCTTGCAGCGCTCCTGCTGCACGTCCTCGGTGGCATGGTGGAGGTCCTGGGCCACCCCCACCATGGCCCGCGGATCGGGCAGGTTGGCGGTGACCGGGCCGGAGGAGGAGCCGCCGAGATAGCCGAGGCTGGCGAGCTGCTTCCGCTGTTCCTCGGAGAGGACGTTCTCCGGCTTCACCGGCACGTCGAGCTTCTCCCCCATCCCCTTCAGGAACCCGGTCAGCCGGCCGTCCCAGGCCTGGACGGCGCCGCGCTGCGCGGACGCCAGGTCGCGGCTCTCGCCGGGATCGGCGGCGAGGTCATAGAGGCTGCTCTTCGGCCCCTTCATGTAGAGGAGGCGGTCGTCGCCCAGGGCGCGCAGCGGGTACCACTTGTAGGCGAAGAAGGGCAGGAAGCTCTCGACATAGCTCTGGCGGGAGTCCGCGGGGCCGGCGGGGACCGGCAGCAGGCTGCGGCCGTCGAGCCCGGAGGCGGCAACTCCCGCCAGGGCGAGCAGGGTCGGGGTGACGTCCACCGTGCGCACCAGGCTGTCGCTCACCTTGCCCGCGGGCACTCCGGGACCGGCGAGGATCAGCGGCACCCGCCGGGCCCCCTTGAAGAGCAGCAGGCCGTGGGTGGCCTCGCCGTGCTCGCCCAGCATCTCGCCGTGGTCCCCCACCGCCAGCACGTCGGTCTCCCTCGGCAGCTTCTTGAGCAGCTCGCCGATCTGCTCGTCCATGTAGGCGATCTCGCCGTCGTAGAGGCGGTGGGGCCCCTTCGCGCGGTCGGCGAACCGGGTGGGCGGCCGGTACTCCTCGTGCGGGTCGTAGTAGTGGACCCAGAGGAAGAAGGGGGGCTTGAGCTTGCCCAGCGCGGCGAGGGCGGCGGCCGTGGTGTTCTCGGCCGTCCTTTCCGACACCACGGTCCCCTGGGCGTAGCCCGTCCCCAGGTCGTCGTCGTAGACGCGGAAACCCTGGTCCAGACCCTGGCGGCGCGCCAGGACCACGGCCGAGACCACGGCCGCCGTGTCGTAGCCGTGGGCGGCCAGGCGCTCGGCGAGCGTCTGGACCTTGGGCGACAGCACGAAGGTGCCGTTGTCGCGCACGCCATGCCGCGGCGGGAAGAGGCCGGTGAGGATCGTGGAGTGGCTGGGCAGGGTGATCGGGGCGGCGCTGTCGCAGCGGGCGAAGCGGGCGCCGCGGGCCGCCAGGGCGTCGAGGTTCGGGGTCTGGGCGTAGGGGTAGCCCCAGGCGCCGAGATGGTCGGCCCGGGTGGTGTCCATGGTGATCAGGACGATGTTCGGGGGCGTGCGCCGGGCCGCCTGGGGCACCCCCGCCGCCGCGCCGGCGAGCGCCGGGAGGGCGAGGAGGAGCAGGGGAAACAAGGAGCGCTTTTTTCCGCGGCGCGCACCTACAGAATTGTCGGCCATCATCGTGTCACCGTTCTGTCCTCAGAAGACACAGTTACATCAACGTCTCGTTGGATTGGCCGCGGAGTATAGCAGTCGGCTGAGTTCTGGTCAGTTGCGTGTACCGGCCGGGGGACATCTCCCCGGGCGTGCCGTAATCCGGAGGCTCGATGCCTCCCCTTTTATCGTCCCCTAGGAGGGGGACATTCAATGATGGCCAAATCCAGAGTCTCGCTGTTGGGTCGTCTCACGCTGTTTGTGTTGCTGTGCGCTCTCTTCGCCGGCCCGGGCATGGCCCAGGTCGCGAAGCAGGGCAACGATGTGCTCACCTCGCTTCAGTTCGTCCATGAAAAGCTTCGTTCCGGAGACGAGGCCGAGCCGCTGGACAATGTCCGCGCCCTCGCCGACAAGTCCCTCCAGAACGGCTGGGAGGCCTTCCGCATCGGCGCCGGCCCGGAGGCCAATTGGAGCGCCCAGATCGACAAGCGCACCGGCATGGTGGGTTTCGCCGAGGGCGGTAACGTCGCCTGGGTGCCCGGTCACGGCAACCGCATGACCACCCAGGACATCGCCGGCTTCATGAAGGCCAAGCCGTCGGTCGACCTCGAGGTCATGGACTCGATCGCGCGCGATTTCATGCCGCGCGTCAAGTCGATGATGGGATTCGATCCCGCGCAGCTCAACATCAATCGCGGCCGTTCCGGCCAGCCGGCCGGCCACCTCTGGTTCGTGGACTATGACCTGGTCCGCGAGGGCATGGTGGTCGAGGGCGCGCGTGTCGTCTTCCGCGTCAACAACGGCAACCTGATCCAGTACGGCACGGAGAACATGCCGGCTCCCGGCGCCGTCGTGCCGCCGACCAAGCTCACCAAGAAGCAGGCCCTGGACGCCGTCGCCAAGTACATCGGCGGCTTCCAGGTCGGCGACACCTTCCGCGACCGCGGCACCCTGCACCTGCTGCCGGTGGCCATCGACAGCGCCAAGTCCGCCGAGGGCTTCGAGTTCGGCCGGGGCCGCGGCATCGCCAAGGTCTGGCAGGTCGTCTTTCATCGCGACGGCGTGATGGGCACCTGGCGGGCGCGGGTCGACGCCGCCACCGGCGAGGTCCTCGAGCTCACCGACATCAACGACTACGCGGCGGCCCAGGCCACCGGCGGCATCTATCAGAACTCGCCGACCACGGGCTCCGAGATCGTGCGGCCGATGCCGTTCACCAACGTCTCGAGCGGCGGCTTCACCAACTCGGCCGGCATCTACAACTGGACGAGCGGCACCACCACCTCGAGCCTCAACGGCCAGTACGTGGCGATCAGCGACACCTGCGGCGCCATCTCGAAGAGCTCCGACGCCAGCGGCAACCTGGCCTTCGGCACCTCGACCGGCACCAACTGCACCACGCCGGGCAGCGGCGGCGCGGGCAACACCCACTCCGCCCGCGAGCAGTTCTACCAAGTCAACCGGATCAAGGAAGTCGTCCGCGGCTGGCTGCCGTCCAACACCTGGATCAACGGCAAGCTGACCGTCAACGTCAACCTGAACCAGACCTGCAACGCCTACTGGAACGGCTCGACGCTGAACTTCTTCAAGTCCGGCGGCGGCTGCAACAACACCGGTGAGATCTCCGGCGTTTCGCTGCACGAGTTCGGCCACGGCATCGACCAGAACGACGGCACCGGCACCGCCACCGATGGCGCCACCGGCGAGTCCTACGGCGACACCACGGCCATGATCGCGCTCCACGCCTCCTGCATGGGCGCCGGCTTCCTGACCAGCAACTGCGGCGGCTACGGCGACGCCTGCACCTCCTGCACGGGCGTCCGCGAGGCCGACTTCGCCAAGCACGCCTCCAACACCCCGGCCACGGCCGACAACTTCATCCGTGTCCATTGCCCCGCCGGCTCCGGCGGCACCGGCCCCTGCGGCAAGGAAGTCCATTGCGAGTCGCTCGTCCCGACCCAGACGATGTGGGACCTCGCGGCCCGCGACCTGCCGAGCCCCGGCACGGGCGTCGCCTGGACCATCCTCGACCGCCTCTGGTACCTCTCCCGCAACACCGCCACCAAGTCGTTCTCCTGCACCACCGGCACGACCTACACGTCGAACGGCTGCAGCGCCGGCTCCCTGTGGAAGGTGATGCGCGCCGTCGATGACGACAACGGCAACCTGAACGACGGCACCCCGCACGGCGGCGCCCTGTTCGCGGCGTTCAACCGCCACGGCATCGCCTGCACCACCGACACCGGCGCCTCGACGACCTTCGCTGGCTGCACGCCGCCGGCCTCGCCGACGCTCTCCATCACCCCGGGCGCCAACTCGGCCTCGCTCTCCTGGTCGGGCACGGGCGTCTTCAACGTGTTCCGCAACGAGACCGGCTGCAACGCCGGCTTCACCAAGATCGCGAGCGCCACGTCCGCGACCTCGCTCGCCGACTCCAACGTCGCCAACGGCCTCACCTACTACTACCAGGTGACCGCCTACCCGAGCGGCAACGAGGCCTGCGCCTCCCTGCCCTCCACCTGCGTCTCCGTGACGCCGACCGGTGGCACCGCGACCCCGGACTTCTCGATCTCCACCTCGCCGACCTCCGTCTCGATCGCGCAGGGTGCCTCGGGCAGCTCGACGGTCTCCACCAGCGTCTCCGGCGGCTTCAGCAACGCCATCTCGCTGTCCGCCTCCGGCGCGCCGGCCGGCGTGACCGTCTCCCTCAGCCCGACCTCGATCGCGGCCCCCGGCTCCGGCAGCTCGACGCTGAACATCACCGTCGGCTCCACCGTCACCGCCGGCACCTACACGATCACGGTCACCGGCGTCGGTGGCACCATCACCCACAGCGCCACGGTCAGCCTCACGGTGACCACGGCCGGTGGCGGCGGCACGACGACGCAGATTCTCCTCAACCCCGGCTTCGAGAGCGGCGCCACTTCCTGGACCGCCTCCGCCGGCGTCATCACCACCGACACGGGTGAGGCGTCTCACGGCGGCACCTGGAAGGCGTGGCTCGACGGCTACGGCACCACCCACACCGACACCCTGCTCCAGACGGTGACGATCTCCTCGACCGCCACCGCCGCGACCCTGAACTTCTATCTCCACATCGACTCGGCCGAGACGACCACCACGACCGCGTTCGATACCCTGAAGGTTCAGATCCGCAACACCGCGGGCACGGTGCTGGCGACCCTCGCCACCTACTCCAACCTGAACAAGGCCGCGGGCTACTCGTTGAAGAGCTTCAACGTGCTCCCGTACAAGGGCTCGGCCATCCAGGTCTACCTCGTCGGCGCGGAGGACAGCTCGCTGCAGACCTCCTTCGTGGTCGACGACTTCGCCCTCAACGTGACGACCCCGTAACCTGATCAACCCAGGACGGAGTCGCACCATCGGCGCCCCTTCCCCTCGCGGGGGAGGGGCTTTTTCTTTGGCCGCGAATTCCTTATTCTCTCCCCTCTTTTTCAAGCTCGCTCCCGTCCGCAAACCACACCGGATCCTTTAGAGGACCTCGCGGCTTTTCTCAGGTTTCGGAACGAGCAGAGGAACACGGAATGCGCAGCTCGACCGTCATCGCCGGCATCCTGGGTCTCTCCCTGATCGCGGGCGCCGCCACCGCCGCTCCCCCCTGGCCCACCCTGGACAAACAGCTCCGGCAGAGCCGGGTTCAGCCCGGCACCCCGCTCGAGAAACTGATCCAGGCCAACCAGGACTTCTCGATCCTCCGGCCCGAGGAGGCCAGCGACAAGATCCAGGTTCCGGCATGGCTCCGCGTCTACTGGCGCAAGGCGCATCCCGAGGCCCACTACTCGGCGGCCGATCCCACCGGTGGCTACCCGCACGTGCTGAAGGAAGTGGCCGAGTGGATGATGCTCCACCAGGACCTGGTTCCCGATCAGGCCGACGATCCGCGGGCCCCGATCGCGGACGATGACTTCGACGCCCCGGAGAAGACGGCGGTCAGCACCAACCGGCGGGTCTCGGGCGCGCAGACCTTCCCTCGCAGCGAGTCGGACATCCGGATCAACTTCTGGAACACCAGCAAGATCATCGCCGCCTCCAACAACGTCGGCGGCAGCGGCCAGCAGGCGCAGTACTACTCGAGCGACGGCGGCTTGACCTGGGGCCAGAGCTTCCTCGGCCTGCAGGCGGGCGACTCCTTCCACTCCGACCCGGCGGTCGACTGGACCTCGGACGGCACCGCCTGGTCCGCCACCATCGGCATCGACTCCACCGGCACCACGCTCAGGATGCGCGCCTACAAGTCGACCAACGGCGGCGCCACCTGGGTCTTCGACAACACTTTCTCGGGCACCCAGACGAACACCGACAAGGAGATGATCTGGGCCGACCACAGCGCCACCTCGGCTTTCAAGGACTACGTCTACGCCTGTTGGCACAACGGCAACCCGGCCTATGTCAATCGCCGCACCGGACCGGCCGGCTCCTGGGGCTCGCCTGTCCGGGTGAGCAGAACCGAGACGGCCGGCACGGCGATCGGCTGCGACGTCAAGACCAACTCCGCCGGCGAAGCCTTCGTCTTCTGGCCGGCCACCGGCAACCGCCGCATCGTGGCGGCGAAGTCCACCAACGGCGGCTCGACCTGGGGGAAGCCGGTCGTCGTGGCGACCGCCAAGGCCAGCTATGACATCGGCGTGCCGGCCTTCGCCAACCGCCGCGCCCTGATCTATGCCTCCGGCGCCGCCTACAAGACCGCGACGGTGAACAACGTCTACGTCACCTGGACCGACCTGACCGGCGCCAAGGGCTGCACCAGCGCCTCCAACGAGCCGGGCACCAACGCCGCCTCCACCTGCAAGACCCGCATCTGGTTCGCCCGCTCCACCAATGGCGGCGCCACCTGGGGCGCGCCGGTGATAATCAACAACAAGCCCTCGCGCAACGATCAGTTCAACCAGTGGATCGGTGTCGACGAGACCACCGGCCGCATCGCCGTGATCTACTACGACACGGCCGGCGACCCCACCCGCAAGACCACCAACGTCTGGTACCAGACCTCGGCGAACAACGGCGCCAACTGGAGCGCCGCCACCAAGCTCACCACCGCCGCCACCAACGAGACGATCGCCGGCGCCAACTCGGGCAACCAGTACGGCGACTACAACAGCCTCTCGATCTACGCCGGCAAGATCTTCCCCTCCTGGACCGACCGCCGCAGGGGCGGCAAGGAAGAGATCTGGACCGTGCCCGTCACCGAACCCTGAGGCCTCGGATCGCCTGATCCAACGTTCGTTTCGGACGGCGGCTTCCATCGCGGAGCCGCCGTTTTTCTTTCGATCGGATCAAGATCTGACCCAGGCTCAGGGTTTGATCCACCCTCTCTGGATCAAGTTCTGCCCCCCCTCCCTCCCCTCTCCCCCAAGTGCTTGTAGATCAATGGTTTACAAACCGTCTTTCGTCATCCTTACCTGGCACTGTACTTGCCCTTAGAAAGATGCAAACGGATTGCAAAAGAGAAGGAGAAAGAATGCACAGGTGGTCTCGTTTCGCAGCGGTCCTGACGGCGTCCCTCACCATTAGCGCGGCCTTCGCCGCTTCGGAGGCACGCTGGCCCTCGCTCGACAAGCAGCTCCGGCAGAGCAGGGTCCAGTCCGGCACCGCGCTGGAGAAGGTGATCCTGGCCAACCAGGACTTCAAGATGCTCCGGCCCCAGGAGGCCAACGACAAGATCCCGGTCCCGCTCTGGCTTCGCGTCTACTGGCGCAAGGCGCACCCCGAGGGCAACTACTCGGCGGCCGATCCGACCGGCGGCTATCCGCACGTCCTCAAGGAGATGGGCGAGTGGATGATGCTCCACCAGGATCTCGTGCCGACCGACGCCGACGAGTGGCGGGCCCCCGGCATCGATCCGGACATGGACGCCGAGGCCAAGAGCTTCGTGGCCGGCGAGAAGACCACCGTCAGCGGCAACGTGCGCGTCTCGGGCGCGCAGACCGTCCCCCGCAGCGAGTCGGACATCCGGATCAATTTCTGGAATCCCCTGAAGGTCATCGCCGCCTCCAACAACATCGGCGGCACCGGCCAGCAGGCCCAGTACTACTCCAATGACGGCGGCCTCACCTGGGGCCAGAGCTTCCTGCCGCTCGCCGGCGACTCCTTCCACTCCGACCCCGCGGTCGACTGGACCTCGGACGGCACGGCCTGGTCGGTGACCATCGGCATCAAGGG
>Ga0070658_10004906_pt1 | contig 10901 bp, 8 predicted proteins | sample KBSC13metaG_FD_64664 | JGI IMG/M metagenome (GOLD analysis project Ga0070658, IMG submission 64664) | Corn rhizosphere microbial communities from Kellogg Biological Station, Michigan, USA - KBS C1-3 metaG | ecosystem: Host-associated > Plants > Roots > Rhizosphere > Soil ... | reverse complement strand
CACCCTTTCCAACTTTCCCCCCGTTAGAGCGTTAGAGTTTATTCTGCCAGGAATGTTTCAAAAAAATAACTATACGCAGCGGTTCACCGGCCCTCACGATTCCTTTTGACAAGCGAGCCTCGGATATGGGATGCTGGCCAGACCGCATGAAACAAGTACTAGTATTTCTGCTGCTGGCGGTCGCTGCCTTAGGGGGCGACAAGCCCACTGTGTCGCAGTGCTTTAAAGTTCATTCTCTCACTCGAACCGACGGCGAGCACTATTGGGCAGATTGGACCAATGCGTGTCCCTACACCATCGATTCGGTGTATGTGATGATCGGCTTCTGGGACAAATTTCACCGCCGGCTTGGCGATGGCGTGTGGGGGCTCCACTTTATTACGCAAGGAACTCATCGTGTAACCAGGTTCTCGGCGCCTCGCGGAGTCGACGGCTTTGAGTTTGTGGACATCCGGAAAGTAACAACGGACTCCGGCGAAGCCCTTCGCTAAGTTCATCCGGGAGGCCGAACCTGCGCTGGAGCATCCGGCGGCAATTCTTCCCACCAAATGCGCCCAGCCATCTCTGCGGCCTTTCGAAACTAAAGGCATTGTGTCTGTTCTTGAAAAGTACTGGGCCGATCAAGAGTAGCAGTACTGCTACCTCAGTTCTCTTGAGCCCACCTGAGGCCTCGCCCTAGAATCAACTAGCTGAAGTAGTTCGATCATCTAAGTTTGGCGGAGGTACTAAAAGTGAAATTATTCCCGAAGATCCTTCTCGGCTTAGCCCTGGCTACCTTGCCTGCGTTGAGTGGACCAATCGGGATGAGCCAGTGGTACACGTTCAGATGGGAGGGGAATCCAGGCACGGATGCTTTCGCTTCAGGCCCAGCTTCGTCCTACATCGGTGATCTCGGAACAACAATTTCGGGAATCGACTGCAGCGGATCCACACCATGCGATTCATTTTCGCGACCGTTTACATTCAGCGGCCCGGCCACATTGGTCGTACAGGATCTATTTTTCGCTGGGGATCAATTTCAGATTTACGACAACGGAGCCCTGCTCGCGGGCGTGAATACCACGTCGACCCCGATGCAGGGTGGTTTTTATTGCGGCGACGATCCTTTAGGTTGTCCCAGTTCGAAGTGGTCTTTGGGAACATTTAGTTTAGGCGCAGGCTCGCATGCGATCTCGATCAAAGTGATTGCGGAAGCGATTGGCTTCGATACCGGTAGAGGAGTTTTAGAGCTGCACCCGTCAGCTTCGGTTCCGGAGTCGACCACCGTAGTTCCCGAGCCAACCACCCTGAGCATGATGGCTTTGGGCCTCGGGACTCTCCTGTTTGGCTGGCGATCCCGACAGAGGGCTTGAGCTTTATCTAAGCGTTGCATTCGAGGCTCGGGTGGGCTTCCCTTTATTACGCAAGGACCCCATCGTGTGAACAGATTCTGGCGCTGGCTTTGACTTTGCGGACATCCCGAAAGCAACAACGGCCTCCGGCGGAGCCCTTCTTTAGGCTATATCCAGGAGGCCGGACCGCCCCGGATCATCCGGTACTTCCAAGGTAAATGCGCCCTGCCATCTCGGCGGCCTTTCCAACGAGCGAACAAATCGGGAAACAGCACCGCCCCTTGAGCCGTCATTATCTATGGACGATCCGTCGGTTCTCGAGAGACGCTCTTGCCTTTTCGAGGAAGGACAGCTCGGCGATTCATAGGCAACACCCGTGCAAACTCTGCGCCCGCAGGCCAAGGTAGACAAGTCCGAAGCACTGCGCAGAACGGAACTGTTTTCGTGCCTGCCCGAAGACGTTTTGCATAAAGTCGCTGGGCTGGCAACCGTCCGGCGGCTCGACCGGGGCGAAATGCTTTACTCCGAACGCGAGGAGGCAACGGGGCTTTTTATAGTCGCGGTGGGAAAACTTCGCTCGATTCGGGAGGGAGTCGGCGGGCGGGAGCAGGTCTTATCTATGGAGTGTTCGGGCGCAACACTCTCCGAAGCATCGGTTTTCGGGGGCGGACAGTACTTTAGCACGGTACTCGCGGAAACGCCCTCGGTGGTGTTGTGCATCCACCATAACGAAGTCCGCCAGATCTGCGATGAGCACCCTCAACTGTTGTGGAAGGTGGCGAAAGTATTAAGCGGCCGCGTTCGACTCTATGCCGAACTGATTGAGTCCCTCGCGCTGCGGAACGTGGACCAGCGCCTGGCTCTTTTCCTCCTCGGCTTTCTGGACGATCGCGCAGATGGTACCCGCGGCCCGGTTGAATTTGAGCTGCCTTTTACGCGTTCTGAAATCGCGACGCGGATTGGATCAGTCCGCGAAGTGGTCTCTCGCTCCCTATCTCATTTTCACGAAATAAAGCTGATCGAGATGCGGGGCAAGCGGTTGGTGATCGTTCCCGACATACAGGCTCTACGGGAGTTTGCCGGCGCGATCCACGGTACTCATCCGTTTACGTCGCTGGCCCTTAAGTGACTTAGTCACGACTAACCTCACCAGTCGCCCAAAAACCAACTGTTACTGCCGGCTAGACTTGCTCGCCGCGGCACGAAAAGCTTGCTAGACGTGACATTTATCACGGACCGCTCGCGTTGACGATCGCATAATTTAGGTGGAGGTAAATGAGAAATGAACACAGTTAAGGGCGCCAGCGGCATTAATGTGCTGGCGGGAATCTGGCTGTTTGTGTCGGCTTGGGTGTACGGTGCGTACACACTGCAAAACGCGTGGAATAACTGGATCGTGGGCGCGCTCATCGTGATCCTCGCGGGAATCCGGCTTTCGGACCCCATGAAAACTGTTTGGGCCAGTTGGATCAACTGCGCTCTCGGAATCTGGACGTTCGCGTCGCCATGGATTTACAGGTATCACGGAAGCGCGGACCGCTCCGTTAACAGCATGGTGGTCGGCGTAGTAGTGTTCGTGCTCGCCATTATCAGCGCTTCGGCGATGCCGCGCATGACAGGTCCCAGTCAGCAAATGCATGCCTAGTAACATCATTCGATAAAACGGGCTCGCGGGACAGCAACTTCGAAGCGCGAGCCCCAAAAAAAGTCGGCTTTAGAAAGGAGAAATACAACCATGAAAAATGCTATATTTTTATCAGTGATCGCGCTGATGACGGCGTTTGGACCGCGCCTCGCCGCGGACGCGGCGAACCAGCTTACGAAAGTCACTTTCAGCGCTCCCGTGGAAATTCCGGGACAGGTGCTTCCGGCGGGAACCTACGAGTTTAAAATACTCGACTTCAACGCGCCGGACGTGGTCCAGATCATGAACCAGGACGGCACGAGGGTCTATGCGACCGTACTCGCCATTCCGGATTACCGGTTGAAACCCACGGGGAAAACCGTGATCAACTTCAACGAGCGGCCAGTTACTTCGCCGGAAGCCCTGCGCGCGTGGTTCTACCCTGGTGACAACTATGGCCACGAATTCGTGTACCCGAAGCCGCGCGCCGCGCAACTCGCAAAACTGACGGGGCGATCCGTGCCTTCAATGCCCGCTAATCTGGAGGCCAATACGAGATCGTCCGGGAAATCGATTCAGGATTCGCAGATCCGGGATTTAAGGAACGCACCTATCAAGGCGGAGAAACCCTCGGGAGAGGAAGTGGAAGCGGCAACGATCTTCGCGCCTCCTCCTAAATTCGAAGCCAAGACGCGGCGCTCGAAGGAGGTAGGAGATCTGCTGGATGCGACCAACGAAGCCCGAGTCGCGGTGCAGGCCGAAAATATAGAGGATGCTCAATTCCACATCAATCACGCCATGGAGAACGCCAATATGATTTTGAACAGCTCTCCGCATCGGCGTTACGCGCAGCTCTATGACGAACTCGACCGCTACTCAGTCCTAGGCCCGATCATGGCCCAGCGCAACAACGGCCAGAATTCTAACAATCAAAACTCCGACGCAAGTCATATCGCCGCGTCCACCCACACCGCGGTTCGCGATGTGCAAGGGCAATATACTAGCGTTGCTCTTGACGTTCAGGCGGCCAAGGACCATCTGAATGTGGCGAACCAGGCGCTTCAACAGGGGAATTTCCAGAAGGCTGATGGAGCGCTGCAAGCGGTGCAGGATAGTGTCGTAGTCACGACAGTGGCGGCCGATCTGCCGCTTTTACGCGCGCGTGAAAATCTGGCTCTCGCTCGAGAAAGCGCCGAGGACGGACATTTCGGGGAGACCCAAGCGGCGTTAAGGGCCGCATCCCGCGCCCTGGCGGACTATGCCAATAATTCAAGCCCGCACGCGAACGACGTTCGTTCACTACGATCTCAAATCGTCAGCTTCAGTCAGTCTCTGCAACAGCACCACACGGATGCGGTCTCTAGAATCGATCAGTGGTGGGATCAAACAACAGACTGGATGGTGCCCGTTAAAGGAGGCCGTAGCTAGTAACTCCCAATCCTTGGCTGATAGGCCCTGCCGTCCGCGCGGCTTGCTACTCTGCAGCCGCACGGGCGGGACTTTTCATATCTCGTCGAGAGACAAGAACCGCAACGCTGGCGTCTAAAACGCAAATCGAAGTTGCATTTCAAGACGGCGATTGGCTGACTGAGCAGCTCCGCCACCCCCGCCCCCAAAGCCATTAGTGATTCCTTGAGCTTCACCGAAGAACGGCGATCCCAACGTGCCTACCGGCGCACTGGGATTTACCGAGTTCAGCAGGTTGCGAATCTCGACGCTGGCGATTAAGTTATAGCGCCGGTTGCTGGTGGCTCCCCCGAATGGTCCACCTCTGCCGCCGCCACCTCCGCCGCGTCCGCCAAAGCCGCCGCCGCGAGGACCGCCAGGACCCCCGCCCGGGTTCCCGGGGCGCGTAGTGGCTTCGCCGAATCCCCACGTCCGGCTGACGCGCATATTCATGGTAAGACTGCCGAAGGCATTACCGAGATTGCGGGGAATGAACGCCTCGCCCGGTGCCGGCTTGGCATTGAGGAGTCCATAGGGAGTCGCGAATACAAAGGGACGCCCGCCCGCAGATACGGCGGCGTTGCTGGCGGCGACATCGGTGGGGGTGGCGAAGGAGGGGCGATCGTTGTTCACGGTATCGCCATTCAAATCCTGCGCCAACACGATATTGAAGGGAGCAGCAGAGGCGTAGAGCAAAAATGGATTCAGCCTGATGCCGAAAGGCGCTGTCAGGCTTCCACCCAGCACAGCGCGGCTTCGAATATCGAACTGGGCACGGCTCCATTCGGTGGACTGGTCATAGGTATTGACCGGAAACGTGTTCACGCCGTCGGTATTTGAATGCGCATCACCCAAACTGTAATAGCCGAACAGCGAGTAGCGGGCGTTCAGGCGTGCATTTATATTCGCGGACAATTGACCTTGCTTAAACATTCCAGAAGACTGGTACTCATAGACCGGGTTCGCGCTGCCCATCGGGTATAGCGGGGAAGACGGGTAAGTCCCCTGCAGTGGAGCGTTAATGTTCACCGTGCGCAGCTCGTGTACGCCGCGCGAGTTGTAGTAGCTGACGGAAAGAGTGATGTTTTTGGGCAACTGGCGGTCGACGCCGATCGCGCTCTGAATGATCCGGGGCGCGACTAGTCCTGGATCGACCCTATAAGTGGTTACCGGCTGCCCCACCGCGAGCTGCGACAGCGCAGGGATATTACCGATAAAGAACTGCGGGTTCTGCACCACATAGCGCTGCTGGACAATGCCGTTGAAGCGTTCAGACGTCAATGCCTGCGCCAGTGCGAAGCGATCGTAAAATAAGCCAAATCCCGCCCGGATTACAGTCTTCGGTTGGCGTAAGCGCCCTTGATTTCCGCCGAGTCCCCATGCCACGCCAATGCGTGGCGCGAAGTCGCCCTTGTCGTGGATATTCGTTTGCGCTTCGTAGCGCAAACCCATGCTCAAGGTCACGCTAGGAACAAGGTGCCAGTCATCCTGGATGTAGGGAGCGACATCCACCTGACTCACATTGAGGAGGGGCTTGCCGCCAGCAACCAAATACTGAAACGCTCCGCCGCCGTTGGCGATGATTTGCGGCCAAGATAAGTTTTGCTGCAGGCCCTGCAATGTGGAGCTATACGCGTTCAGCGATTGAAACAGAAACATCCCATTGAAATTCGTGTCGTTAAAATCCGCCTCGCGGGTGGCGCGCAGGCGCACCCCGAACTTCAAAAGATGAGCGCCTCGGGTCAGGGAAGTGTAATTCTGCAATTCGTAGCTGCCTTGGTTCGTGTATTGGGGGCCTTGGGCAGCTGCATTTCCGGTAAAGTATCCGCTCACGCTGATGGTGGGGGCGTTACTCATGGAGTTCTGTGAATTCGCAGAGTGCGTGTACTGAAAGCGGCTCTCATTGATGGCCCGGGCATTGACCACCCAGGTTTCGATGAGTTGCGCGGATTGAGTGTTGGTCTCGTTGTTGATGCCCTGAGTCGCCAGGTTGAATCCGCCCACGCCGGTGTTGTCCGATGTGGAGCGGGTCAAGGTGTAGCGGGCCTGCAGCGTGATCTTCGCATTCAATTGATAATCGACGCGCGGGCTTAAGGAAATTCGCGACGTGGGCGTGGGCACGTTCTCGGTTAAGGGCTCCGGTAGGAAATTGGGCCCCAAAATGGTGGCTTTGATCAGCGCTTGGTCGTCCTGATGACGGTCACTGAAATCCACGAAAAACGAAGTCTTCTTGTTGATCGATCCGCCGAGCGTGCCCTGAGCCTGTTGCGTGAGGAACGACGGCTTCACGTTCGCAAATGGATTGCGCGCGTCCAGAGCGCCGCTGTCGGTCTGGTAAAAGACCGAGCCGTGCAGTTTATCGGTGCCCGGTTTGGTAAGGATTTCGATGCGTCCATATCCGATGCGATCGAACTCCGCGGAAAAAGGATTGGAATTTATGCGGATTTCGCGAATGGAATCCTTGGGCGGCAATTGGCCATTGCTGAAGCCGTCGACGAAGATCTGGCCGCCATTCGGGCCGGCCGCGGGTCCGGCGAGCGCCGTCAAATCGCTTTGCAAATCGTCGGGATCGTCCGATAACATGTCTAGATCCTGGCCGCTGATGACGATCGTTCCGGCGTTCTTTGAAGGGTCCAGGTCCACTTGCGACGTGTCGGCGACCGTGACTTCTTGTTTTTCGCTTGCGAGTGTGAGCTTCGCGTCCGCGGTAAGGACGCGCGCCGCAGCCACTTGAATCTGCATGCTCTCAAAAAGTGCGAAACCCTTCGCGGCGATGCGCAGGGTATAGACGCCGGGGGGCAAATTCGCGAGGGTGTAGCTGCCGTCGTTGCCGGTTTGTGCCACGCGCACCAGCCCTCCTGGTCCGGTTACGGTGACGCTGGCTCCTGGGACGCCGGCGCCGGATGGGTCGGTCACAGTCCCGCGAAGACTCGCGGGCGCCTGTGCAAATAGCGCAACGGCCATTAGCAACGCGAGAACACACGAACAATGCAATCGCTTAAATACAGTCATTCAATCCTGTCGCCTTTGCGCGCTTATTGCCCGATCGCGCCGAGCTCGCCGCCGCCGCCCATGTTCCAGTCGCCTAGAGACATTTCGCGGGTGCCGGGTTTGGTCAGAATGGGCTCCACTCCCGCCAGCAAAGTGATGGCGGTTACTTGATCCGCAGCGGCTCCGGCGGTACTCGAAATGATAATGGCGTCGCCGGTCGCGAGGTCGGAGATCTTGATTGCCGGGGTACGGTCAATCATCGACTGCAGATCGCCGCCGCGTCCGCCGCCGAATGCACCGGGTCCTCTGCCGCCGCCGGGTCCGGCACCCGGTCCGCCCGCGCCGTTACCAGGGGCGCCAGCAGTACCGCCAGGAGCGCCCGCGGGTCTTTCGCCCGGCGCCACGCCGTGCAAACGGTTCGCAATCGCCTGCGCCAACATTGGCTGCAGCTTCTTCAGCGAAGAGTCGGCTGAAATCTTCACCGTCATGGGCTTCTTGGTTTCGATGTTGTTAATGCGGATCAGGTTCTCTTGCGGGTCCACCGAGAGCACCAGGCCGGCGATCATCTTGAACTGCCCGGAGACGATCTCGTCGGCGGTCATCTGGGCGCCATCAGGAGTCTTATTGCCGCGGGCGCGCACCTGATCGCCCTTGTGGATTTCTGAAAGCTTGGATGGTTTGGCGTCGGCGAACTTGACGGAATCCGGAGTGTAGCGCCGGATAACCGCGTTCGGCGCGGGCGTAATCACCAGCGGCTTGACGCCCTCGATCGTCCGCACGTTGATGGTGACCGAATCCGCGGCGACATCCGCGACAATGCCGGTCGCGCCGCGGCGGTCCCAGTCGGCGCGCTCGGCGGCCTGCTTGCTTGCAATATCGCTTTGAGAGATCACGACGATTTCGAGCGCAGCGAGCGATTTCTGATCCTCCGTCATGCGGCCGCGTGCCCGCAGCCGGTCGCCGACGTTGATGTCGGTGAGTTCGATGGCGGCGGCATTGCTTAAATTAGTGGCGCCGGGAGCCACTCGAAGCACCTTGGCTTTAGCGTCAACCGTGACCGCGACTTCGCCGGTGGCGGTCTGGAGCGAAATCTGGCGCGCAGCCGCGTCCAATTTCGTCACGACTCCGAGGGCCCTGCCGACGGCGGCCTCCTGTCCCAAACAGACTGGGACTGTGCCCAGTGGCGCCAGCAGAAGCACCCAAGGCGCAAGATACGTGAAGCTTCGAAGCATCAAGTGTTAAGACCTCCGCGGCTCAGTACAGGTTACCAGTGAATTCGCTGGAGCGCGAAAACCTTGATTTTATTGCGATGCAGCCGACCGTAGCCCTACCGGGGGCAGGTATAAACCGCGCCGTTCCCGCTTCCACCACGCCCCAGTGCGGCGGCGGGTTTCCCAGTCCGTGAAGGTGTACTCATAGGCCGTCGCGCGAATGAAGCGGGGCGGTTTATCGGGAAAGGGATTGGTGCCAAGCAATCCCGCGACGTCGGGCGAACCTTCGAGGAGCTGCAGAGCTAGATTCACGAACCATGGGTTCGTTTGGTAATTACTCAGGGCCGCAAACCACATCTGCCAGTCGAGGCGCGGCTGGTAGGGAGCCACCCAGCCGGGTGCGCGGTTGACGTCGCCGGGCTTGTACTTGAACTCATAAGGCTGCCAGGTTACGCCGTCCGGCGACCCTTCGAGGATGATCTCGATGCGCTGCGTAGTCATGACGGCGAAGAGTCCGTAAGTGTTTACGATCTGCAGCGGCGCCGTGTAGCGTACCGCCGCGTTAAGAACCGAGGGCAGGCGCCCATTGAAGGTCTCGATCAGATGCGACAGACTTAAGACCATCACCACTACGGCGACGCATGTGGCGACGCGCGCGCGCCCCGTGAAACGCCGCGCTTCCAGCAATCTCTCGGTAACGGGTGCGGGCACGAAACGCGCCAGCGCCTGATCGTCAAAAAGGAAGAGTGTGAGGGCGATCGTCAGCAGATTAAAGAAGGTGTAGTTGCCGGTAAGGAAGATCGCCACTTGCATGACGATCAAGCACCAGGCGCCGAACATCCGGATGCGGCGGGGGAAGAAAATCAAGAACGGAATCACGACCTCGATACCCAGCGCTGCACCGGTCAGGAAATGCTGGATCGCAGGCGGAAGTTTGTCCGCATACCAGGCGAGCGGGGTGGGCAGCGGCTGGGTGTGCCAGTGGAAGCCCAGCGCGGTGAGATTGCGCCAAGTGGGATCGGCGCTCAGTAGCTTGACGGCGCCGGAAAGGAAATAGAGGCGGAACACCAGCCAGCGGAACAGCCACGGCACGATGCGGTTCCGGCCCAGAAAGATCGCCAGGAATCCGGCTTCGAGCAGCAGCGAATCCCATTGGAAAGAGAGAAATTCCTGGCCCGCCGCAGCGAACGACAGATATAAGACGAAGAGCACCACCAGAATGAGGCGCTCGAATTTCCCGCGCGCGAAGCCGGTGAGCAAGAGCATGCACGCGAAAATCACGCCGGCAAAGCACAGGCCGATGAGCGTGATGTCGTCGTTTCCGAACCATAAGAGGCTGGGGACGGCGACAAAACGCAGCGTGGAATCGGTTCGCGCGACGGATGCGAGAAATGGCGCCATCGGGAGGATGCCGCGTTCCCCAAAGAGGCCGATGACCTGGAACGTGAGCGATCCGAACGCAATCGCGTAAATGATCGCCAGCGCGCGCAGAAACAACCACTGCGTCGCGGCGAATTGCGTGGGTTCGATGCGCGTTCCAAAAGTGAAGCGAGTCACCTGATAGAAGAAATCGCGATGTCCCGCGATGACGCGATAGGCGAACTCGCTGGGGGCCGAGATCCAAGAATAGATACGCGCTTTGCCCAGCGATTCAAATACCGCCCGCGCACCGCTCGCCACGCTGCCGTCGGGGCGCACCAGTTGCACTGATCGCGAGTAGACTTCGGAGGGAATCTGCGGGAAGCGGTCGCCTACGTCCTGGGAAGCGAGATACTCGATGCGATCACCGGTGAGCCGGCGCCAATAGTCCAGCCAGATCCGGCAAAAGCCGCAGCGGCCATCGTAGATCAAAACGGGTTTGGGCTCGGGCATGCCTAGACCATTATCGGGGCTTCCGTTCGTATCACAAAAAGCAGTCCGTTTCCAGAGATTAGGGGCTTTGTTATACTACGCATGACATCGTACTCGAAGAGTAGTATGCTAAGCAACGCATGATTCGATCCTGCAAGGACCAGGAGACGGAAAAGTTATTGCGACGCGTTCGCAGCCGGAAATTTCAGAAGATCGAAAGAGCTGCGCGCCTCAAATTGGGTTTCTTGGACGCGGCAACCGCGCTGACTGATCTGTCGTTGCCAGGTCTTCGCCTGGAAAAGTTTTCGGGTAGTCGCGCCGGCCAGTATAGTATTCGCGTCAACGATCAATACCGGGTCTGCTTTCGCTGGCGAGGGAGATGCTTATGAAGTCGAAGTCACGGATTACCACGAATAAATTGCCGCTCCTGCATCCGGGAGACTACCT
>Ga0070658_10004905_pt1 | contig 10903 bp, 8 predicted proteins | sample KBSC13metaG_FD_64664 | JGI IMG/M metagenome (GOLD analysis project Ga0070658, IMG submission 64664) | Corn rhizosphere microbial communities from Kellogg Biological Station, Michigan, USA - KBS C1-3 metaG | ecosystem: Host-associated > Plants > Roots > Rhizosphere > Soil ... | reverse complement strand
ACAAGATGGTTGGCAAGCTACCTGGAGAGCCGCGCTTCGACGATTATGGGCGGGTGCTCAAGGCCCGAGCCGGCGAGGCGCGTGAGGGCGACTTGAGTCTCGCGACCGAATTGCTGACCTCTCAGGCCCTCACGTTAGATGCGATGTTCACCGAGTTCGCACGCAGGGCCGCCATCAACATGGGCGACTATATCGAGGCCTCGGAGCGCTACGCCCGACTGGCCCTAAAAGCACAGGCGAACTCTCGAGCCGCGCTTGAGGCGCTGGTCAGGCTCCACCAGCCGCGCGAGCAAATTGTGAAGCACATCCACGTGAATGAGGGCGGCCAAGCTCTTGTCGCGGACAACTTCCACCAGCACCCGGGGGGTGGAGAAAATGAAAAATCAAACAAACAATCCTATGCAACCGGAACGGCTTGCGAAAGCGCCGCGCTGCCTAGCCCGGACGCGAGCGGGAACGGAGTGCCAATCCCCAGCCGTGAACGGCAAGCGGCGATGCAGAATGCACGGCGGGACTAACCCCGGAGCACCTAAGGGCAATCAGAATGCCTGGAAGCACGGGGCCCGATCGGCAAAAGCAATTGCTGCGACGCGCTACGTGAAAGCCGTGGCGCAGCTATTGCGCCAGTCCGAATAAGCTAGGCCCGTATGCGTGCTGTCACGTCAGTCCGCGGGGTAGATAGAACCTCACATCATTCGGACTGGAAACCGGCGCCACTCCAGGCTTTCCATAAACCGTAACATTCCCGCGCGCGGGCGCGCGAAGCAGCTAATGTCCGCTTTCGACCCAAAGTAGACACTCCGGCCTTGTTCGATGGTAGGTCTGGATGGCCGCCCGAAATGTCGGCCTGCGTGCTAAGTCAGTTGTACCCGGCAGAAAGCTTCGCCTGTTTAAATTGCAGCGCACTTACGGAGTGACGTAACCGGATCCATCAAGACAAAGCCGTGAAGAATGGCGGCATACTGCTCTGCCATCTGTTGATGGACGCGGCGAGCAGCGGCACTCTGCGCGCCCTTTGCGGCGGCCCGCTCCTGCCGTTCGCGCCGGCGATAGTAGTCCGATTCGTGATAAGTCACGTGAAGCCCTCTTCTTGTGAAGCTTCACCATAGCGGCGGGCTTTTGCACCAGGGTTTCAGGCTAGCGTCCATTTCATGACGCCGCGTCAGGCCTCGATATCGAGAGAATAGCCTTCAGACCTAACGGTTCTGAGCCGTTCGGGGCCATCTCCAAGAGCCATCCGAAGCCTCCGGACCAAGACATCAACCGTCCGGACCTCGACATCCTCATTATGGCCCCACACCACCTCGAGCAGCTGCTGGCGAGAGAAGACGCGCTGCGGAGCACGGAGCAAATGCTGCAGCAGTCGATACTCCGTGGGTCCCAGCTTGATGGCGTGGCCGTTCCGACGGACCCGATGCGCCACAGTATCCATTTCGATGCCGCCGTAGCTCAGTGTTTCGGCGAATAGCTTCGGTTGGGCTCGACGGAGAAGGGCATTTGCCCTCGCAACCAACTCCTTTGGGCTGAAGGGCTTTGCGACAAAATCGTCGGCGCCCGTTTCCAGCCCCCGGACGCGATCCTCTTCATCTCCCCGCGCAGTGAGCATGATAATTGGCAGCTGAGCAGTCTTCGCCGATCGGCGTACTCGCCGGCAGACCTCGATTCCGGTTGTGCCTTCGATCATCCAGTCAAGCAGCACCAGGTCGGGCCTGATCTCCTCGATCAGGATCAACGCTTCGTCGCCGTCTGGCGTCGTGGTGACCGTATATCCGGCACTCGTGAAATGATGCTTCAGAAGCTCGGCGATTGGACGATCGTCCTCGACAACGAGCAGACGCTTGCTGGTCACGGATCTCATTTGGGCGACTTGCCTGGCCGGTCGGCGATATGATGGCCCGTCGCGGCAAAGTAGACCATCTCGGCGATGTTCGTCGCATGGTCGCCCACGCGTTCGAGGTTCTTGGCCACGAACAACAGATGGGCGGACTGGCCTATGTTGTGCGGATTTTCCATCATGTGCGTCAACAGGGCGCGGAAGATGGAATCGGAGAAATCGTCGACCGCCTGATCGCGCTCGCACACCCGAACCGCCGCGGGGGCGTCCCGTTCCACAAAGGCGTCGAGGACGTCGTGGACCATGGAGGTCGCGATTCGGGCCATTTCCGGAAGCAACGACAACGGCTCGATCTTGCCCGCACTTTCTAGCATCGGAACGCGCTTGGCGATGTTCTTGGCGTAATCGCCGATGCGCTCGACCACGCCCGAGATCTTCAACGCGGCGACGACGTCGCGCAGATCGCCGGCCATCGGTGCCCGCAGCGCGATTAGCTGCACCGCTCGACGCTCGGTCTCGATCTCGAGGAGGTCGAGCTTTTTGTCATCGAGGATGACCTTGCCGGCCCCCTCGACATCTCGCTGGACGAGACAGCGCATGGCTTCCCCGATCGAATGTTCGGCGAGGCCGCCCATTTCGCTGATCAACGCGCGCAGCCGTTCGATGTCCTCATCGAACGCCTTGATCGTGTGCCCGCTAGCTTGCTGCTGCATTGGTCCTGCTCCGATCAGCCATAGCGGCCGGTGATATAGTCCTGGGTGCGCGATTGGCGCGGGTTGGTGAACATCTCCGACGTCCTGCCGTATTCGACCAGCTCGCCGAGGTGGAAGAAGGCGGTCCGCTGCGACACGCGCGCGGCCTGTTGCATATTATGGGTGACGATGGCGATCGCGTAGCGGCCGCGAAGTTCGTGAATCAGCTCCTCGATTTTGGCGGTGGCGATCGGGTCGAGCGCCGAGCACGGCTCGTCCATCAGGATGACTTCGGGATCGACGGCGATCGCGCGGGCGATGCACAAGCGCTGCTGCTGGCCGCCCGACAAAGCGGTACCGCTTTCCTGGAGCCGATCCTTGACCTCGTCCCATAGGCCGGCGCGCTTTAGGGACGTCTCGACAATGGCTTCCAAGTCAGATTTCGAGCTGGAGAGTCCGTGGATGCGCGGGCCGTAGGCGACATTCTCGAAGATCGACTTGGGGAAGGGGTTTGGCTTCTGGAACACCATTCCAACTCGCGCGCGAAGCTGGACGACGTCCATGCTCGAGGTCGTGATGTCCTCGCCGTCGAGCTCGATGCAGCCGGTGACCCGCGCCGATGGAATCGTGTCGTTCATCCGATTGAGGCAGCGCAGGAAGGTCGACTTGCCGCAGCCCGACGGGCCGATGAAGGCGGTGACAAGATCGTCATAGATCTGGATCGAGACATCCTGGAGCGCCTGCTTGTCGCCGTAGGAGACACTGACCTCGTTGGCGCGCATCTTGGGCTCGCTTCCGGGCCCGATTTCCTCGTCGGAGGTGTCCTGGATGTTCGACAGTTGCGACATGGACAAGTTCGGGCGTTGCACCTCCGGCGGATCGCAAACGGTGTCCCTGTCTTTCACTGCACGTCCCTGGTCGTCCATCATCGACGGTCCCTTGCCATTGGCGTCCACTTCGATGGCCGTCGAGGTCGTCGACATCGGCGTCACGGGCGTGATCGGTTGTTTCTCTTTCATCAGCATCACCAGCGGCGCTCGAAGCGGTTGCGAAGATAGATGGCGAGGCCGTTCATCAGAAGCATGAACAGCAACAGGACGATGATCGCCGCGCTCGTCTTCTCGACGAAGCCGCGGTCGACTTCATCGGACCACAGGAAGATCTGAACCGGCAGCACGGTCGCTGGCGCGGTCATTCCGGTCGGCGGCGCAGCGATGAAGGCGCGCATACCGATCATTAGCAGCGGCGCGGTTTCGCCCAGCGCACGCGCCATGCCGATGATCGTGCCGGTCAGGATGCCGGGCAGCGCCAACGGCAGAACGTGGTGAAATGTCACCTGCATCTTCGACGCGCCAACGCCCAACGCGGCGTCGCGAATCGACGGTGGTACGGTCTTGATCGCGTTGCGCCCCGCAATGACGATGACCGGCATGGTCATTAGCGCCAGCGTCATGCCGCCGACCAGCGGTGCCGAGCGCGGCAGGTTCATGACGTTGAGGAAAACGGCGAGGCCGAGCAGGCCAAAGATGATCGACGGAACGGCGGCGAGGTTGTTGATCGAGACCTCGATCGCGTCGGTCCAGCGGTTGCGGGTGGCGAATTCCTCGAGATAGACGGCGGCCAGGACGCCTACCGGAAAAGCCAGGCCCATTGTCACCAGGATGGTCAGGAAAGTGCCCTTGAGCGCGCCCCACACGCCGGCCGACGTTGGGTCGGTCGAATCCGATGCGGTCAGGAAATCGGCGTTGAATGTCCGCCGCAGGGAATGACGTGCTTGAAGCACGTCGACCAGCTTCTCGTTCGCCGCGTCGCTGTCGCCCTTGGCGGCAACGTCGAGCTTGCTGCCGACCGGGAGCCATAAGGTCGAGGTGCCGCCGAGCATGGTCGGATCAGCGAAGATCACTTTGGTCAGCTTGGTGATGGCCGCATCCCCGAACATTTCGTCGGCGTCCGGGCCGTAAGCCTCGACCGCGGCCTTGGAGATCGCGCTTTCGAGGTCGGCCGACGCGACCGTCTGTTCGGCGTCGGGGCCGCGCAGCGTGGCGGGATCGAGGAACAAATCGCTCCGCGTGAAGTCGATTGGGAGCGCGGCTTCGTAACGGCTGAAGCCGCCCAGACCCTTCGAGCCCATGTTGAACAGGAGGAACGCCAGGAACAGGATCGACAGTGCCACGGCGGCAAATCCGACACCACGGAACCAGCGCTCAATGGTGTAGCGGCGACGCACGCGCCTGTGCATCGTCGGGTCGCTCCAGCGCGAGGGCGCGCGACTACTCATATTGCTCCTGGTAGCGGCGCACGATGCGCAGCGCGATGAGGTTCAAGAGGAGGGTGATGAGGAACAGCGCAAGGCCCAGAGCGAAAGCGGCGAGGGTCTTGGCGCTGTCGAATTCCTGGTCGCCGGTCAGCAGCTGAACGATCTGCGTGGTGACGGTCGTCACGCTGGCGAATGGGTTGAGCGTGAGGCTGGCGGCGAGACCCGCGGCCATGACGACGATCATCGTTTCGCCGATCGCGCGGCTGACGGCCAGTAGGATGCCGCCCATGACCCCTGGCAGAGCCCCCGGAAGAAGTACCCTGCGAATGGTCTCCGACGTCGTCGCGCCCATCGCTAGGCTGCCGTCACGCATCGACTGCGGAACCGCCGCGATCGAATCGTCGGCCATCGAGCTGATGAACGGGATGATCATGATCCCCATCACCAGCCCGGCGGCGAGAGCACTCTCACTGCTCGCCGATTCGATCCCCAGCCGAAGCCCCAAATCCCGCACGACCGGAGCGACCGTCAGCGCGGCGAAATAGCCGTAAACGACGGTCGGTATACCGGCGAGGATTTCGAGAATCGGCTTCAGCCAGGAACGAACGCGCGGATGGGCATATTGAGTGAGATAGATCGCGCACATCAGCCCCAGGGGCACGGCGACGACCATGGCGATAATCGCGCCGATGAAGAACGTGCCCCACAGCAGGGGGATCGCCCCGAACGCGCCTGACGAGCCGGCCTGGTCGGCGCGGATCGCGGTCTGCGGGCTCCATTGGAGCCCGAACACGAACGACTGAAGCGGGTACAGGCGGAAAAAGCGCAAGCTCTCGAACATCAGCGACAGGAAAATGCCTAGGGTCGTCAGAATCGCGATCAGCGAAGCAGCGAACAGGACGATCATCACCCAGCGTTCGACCCCGGCACGGGCGCGAAACTGGGGCTTGCTGCGGCGCACCGCCAGTGCCGCGGTGCCCAATGCGACGAGGATCGCCGCCACCCCGCCCATCATTGCATAGCGCTGCTGCGCAGCGCGGATCCGCGGCGCCAGGCTCGAAGATTCCGGGTTGAAGCCCTGGTCGCGCTCGCCGTCCGCAATCTCCTGCGCTTCGGACAGGATCGACTCGCGCTGCATTTCGAACCGTGGAAGCGCGCGGCCCTCCGGACTCGCGAGCACGGCTTGGTTGACCATTTGCGATTGGAACGGCGCCCAGGCGGCGAGCAGGAGAAGGGCGGGGATGGCAGCCCATAGGGCTGCATAGGCACCGTGGTAGACCGGCAGGGAGTGGAGCCGGCCGGCGGTACGCAGGCGGCGGCCACGCGCGAAGCCGACCCAGGCCGTCGCGAAGGCGATCGCCAGGACTGCGACCAATGCGAGACCGAGGCTCATCCCCGCCCTTTCCCCCTTTACTTAAGTCCGCTCGGGTCGAGCGGCTTGAGGTCGCTCGCCTGCTGCGACGCAGCGGTGGCGTCCGTGCCGCCGAAAGGAACCAGGCCGACGCGCTCGAGCGAGCCGCCCTTGCTCCACATCTTGGCATATTGGGCGACGAAGTCGCGCATCTTCGGTTTCGCCTGCAGATGCTCGCCCTTCAGATAGACGTAGAGCTTGCGCGCTCCGGGATAGGAGAGGTTGGCGATGGTCTCTTCGGATGGCGTGATGCCCGCGATTTGGACCGGCCGCACCTTGTCGGCATTCTCGTCGAGATAAGAGAAGCCGAGGATGCCGAGCGTGCCCGGATCGACCGACACCTTCTGGACCATCAGATTGTCGTTCTCGCCGGCTTCGACGTAGGCGCCGTCCTCGCGAATCTTGGTACAGATTTGCTTGTGCTGGTCCTCGTTCGATTTCGCGAGCGCCTTCATCGCCGAATCAGTGTCGCACCCTTTGGTCAGATACAGGTCGGCGAGGCTGTCGCGGGTGCCGGACGTCGGCGGCGGGCCGAGGACGCGGATCTTCACCGCCGGCAGCGCCGGATTGACGTCCTTCCAGGTCTGCGCGGTGTTGGCGCCCTTGCCGAAGGGATTGGCCGCGAGCGCCTTGTAGATGTCGGCCTGGGTCAGGTTCATCGCCGGACCGTCCCTGGCTTCGATGATCGTCAAGCCGTCGATGCCGACCGGGACTTCGATGATCGTCTTGACGCCGTTCTGGGCGCAGCCGTCATATTCGCTTTTCTTGATCGCGCGCGAGGCATCCTCGATGTCGGGGAACTTGCTGCCGACCCCGGCGCAGAACAGCTTCATGCCCGCGCCGGTCCCGGTCGATTCGACGGTTACGGAGACCCCCGGATTGGCGCGCATGAAATCCTCCGCGACCGCCTTCGTGAAGGGATAGACGGTAGACGATCCGACGATGTGGATGTCGCTCGAGGACCCGCCCCCTTCGCCACCATTCTTCGATCCGCATCCCGCCAGCAACGCCGCAACCGGCAGCACGAGCACCAAGCTCTTCATCGTCTGTCCTTCTCGAAAGTCATTCCGACCGCCCTAGCGACCGTCTCTGACATCGCTGTGACGCTTTTGTTACGTCGAGATGACAGTCGCTCAGGATGAGCTCGGCAGGCGAACCGTAACCCTAGTCCCAATTCCCACTTCACTCTTGATCTCGAGACTCCCGCGGTGCCGCTCCACGATATGCTTGACGATCGCGAGGCCGAGACCCGTACCGCCAGTCCCGCGACTGCGCGCTTCATCCACGCGGTAGAAACGTTCGGTCAATCGCGGAACATGTTCGCTCAAGATACCAGGGCCCTGATCCACAACCGTCACGGTAACAAGGCCGCGACCGCTTCCAGCAACGATCCGCACTACCATATTCGATTGGTCGCATCCGTAGCGGACGGCATTGCTGAGTAAATTATCGAAGACTTGCAGAAGCTGCGCGTAGTCTCCCTTCACCGGGGGAAATTCGCTGGGAAGGTTCACCTCGAACTTGCACTTCCCGTTCACTCCATCACGGCTCACGTTTGCAACGGCGGTTTCGATAATCTTGTCGATTTGGACGAGGTCCGCGGGCTCGACGAAACGGTCGGCCTGGATACGCGAAAGGCTCATCAAGTCTTCGATGAGTCGCAGCATCCGTGCGGCTTCATCTCGAATCGTCTTGGCGAATTTGCTTCGGACCTGGGACGTAAGCTTGGCACCGTCAGCAAGCGTTTCCGCATAACCGATGACCGTCGCCAATGGCGTTCGCAACTCGTGGCTAGCATTCGCTACGAAATCGACGCGCATTTTCTCTGCGGACACTGCGGCAGCGCGATCAATCATGCGAACGAAGGCAGCGCCGTGGCCAAGATCGCGGACGACGACACGCCAAGGGCGATCGAGCTGACCGATGCCGGTCGCTTCAACCTCTCCGGAACGACCGGTCAGGATCTGCTGGAGTGCCTCCGGATGCCGGATTACCAGACGCACGTCGCGGCCCTCAATGTTTTTGCCCAGGCTGACCTTCGCCGCTTCGTTGGCAAAGCTGACCGTAAGTCCTTCGACTATCAATGCGGGCTCGTCGAGCGCGTCAACTAAGGCGCGCATGGCTGGACCTTCGGATGGCATTTTCCCTGTAGTAGCGAATCTGCCCGATCGCGCCATGCGCGAAGACGCGCGTGGGCCCCTCGCCTTTTTGGACGAGGGGGCCGCCTTTCAGGCCGAAGGGGAGAGGTAGGCCGAAAGGCTGAGGTCGGGGACACGCGCTAAAAGTCGACCTGCGCGCGCATTGACAAGACGTCGCTGTCGAACTCGCGCTTGTTGACCGCGTCGGAGAGATCGTCGGCAAGGGCGTTACGCGGGCCGCCGGTCACGTTGATGTGCGAATATTGCGCCATGAGACGGATGTAATCGGTCGGGTTCCAGATGCCGCTCAGCTGATAGGCGACCTGCTTCCCGCCGTTGACGTAGAAGGGAGCGGCGAGCGTGGTCCCATCGACGCGATCGCTGAGGTTCACATAGTCGACTCGGCCGTTAATCTGGAACGCGCCCCAGCCGCCGTCATTGAACGGATGCAGCACCTTCACGCGGCCGAAGCTGCCGCCCTTGTAGCTGCGGGTTTCGCCGGTGAGGTAAAAACCGGCTTCGACATATCCGCCCCAAAAGCTCGGATTGCCATTGTAGGGGGTGCCGTTCGGCGTAGTGTTGGTGCCGAGGTCGGCGAGGATCGCGGCCTGCTCGGCCGGGGTATAAGTGCCGCGCACCCACACTTTCTGGGCCTCAGCGGCAACGTGGAAGCTCTTCATTATCGCCGCGACTTCCAGCCCGGCGATATCGTCGCCCTTGGCCGAAATTGCGCCGGTGGCAGCGAAGCGCTCGTTGGTCAGCTGGGTCATCGGCCGGACCTGATAGTTGCGGCTCTGCGCCTCGCGTTTGTTCTCGCGGTGCTCGAAATTAGCGCCGAGATGAAGGCGGATGTTGGCGAGCGTCGGCGAATAGACGCCGCGCACCGCCGCCGCCCAGCCGGTGCGGTTGAGGTCGGTACTGTTCATCTCCTCGCTGAAGATACCGGCTTGGAAGGTCCACTGGTCCGACTTCTTGTCGTTGGCGAGCAGCGCCGCGCCGATGCGGCGGTTGTGGCTGAAGGCGTCGGTGATGCCGGCGCGTTCCATGAACGACGTGTACTTGGAGCTGGTCATCGTCTCGAGGCTCGAAAAGGGGTAGAAATATCCAACCTGCGCGGTGAGCGGCGAATTCTTGAAGTCGTAGGCGAGCAGAACGTCCTCGTAGTCGACCGTTCCCTGCGCAAAATTGAATTCGGCGCTGTAGCGGAAGCCGCCCGGGAGCGTGCCGTCGGCGCCCAAGGTCAGGCGGCGGGCGCGCGTGTTCCAGCCGAGGTTGCCGAAGTTCAAGCCGGCGACCGTGCCGCGGCGCTCGTCGCCGTTGGGGAAACCGACATAGCCGGCGTCATATTGGAGGAGGCCCTTGGGCTTGAAGCTCCAACCGGCTTCCTTGTCGTCGAACTGGGGGCCGCCCTTCCAGCTGGGCGTAGTCTTCACCATCGACGTCTTGATCTGCTCAATCGACGATTGCAGGGCCTCGACCTGGGCCTGCAGAAGCTCGATCTTCGCCTGCGCGTCATCAACAGCCTGAGCATTGGCGATTGCCGCGTCCGCCGTCGTGTCGGACGGGTCGGGCTGGTCGGACGGGGCCTGGGATGCGGGATCCTGGGCCAACGCGGGTGTCGAGAGGCAGATTGCGCTTCCAGCAAGGAGCGCAGCGACAAACTTTAACTTCATGACTTTTCCTTCCCCCCTGGGTTCGGCTGAGCCGCGGCGGGACCAAGCCGCCGCGGCTGCTGTTACGGGTGTTCGTAGACTAGGGTTTGTACGGTTGCTGCTATTTGAGGCTCGCCAGGTTGAGCGGCGCCAGCGCTCGGGCCGCCTGCTGGCTGTGCGCGCGGATGCCGTTGGGAGCAGAGATCAGCCCGGCGCGAAGCAAATAGCCGTTGGGGCCGAACGCGCTCTCCTTGGTGAACTCCGCAGCATAGGCGCGAACCGCCGGGATGGCGCCCGCATGGGCATTCTTGATGTAGATGTAGAGCGGCCGGGCGCCCGGATATTTGAAGCTGCTGATCGTCTGGTAGGTCGGATCGACGCCGTTGATCTGCAGTCCCTTAAGACGAGCGGCATTCTCTTCGAGATATGAATAGCCGAAGATTCCGACCGTGCCGGGATTGGCTTCGAGCTTCTGGACGATGAGATTGTCGTTCTCGCCGGCCTCGATGTAGCCGCCGTCCTCGCGCATTCCGGTGCAGATCGCCTTATACTTGTTCTCGTCGGCCTTCTTGACCGCGGCCATGCCAGGATTGCTGTCGCAGCCGGCGGTCATGATCAGCTCCCCGAGCGCGTCGCGCGTACCGCTGGTCGGCGGCGGACCGTAAACGCGGATCGGAAGGCTCGGCAGCTTGGCGTTGACGTCGTGCCAGGTCTTGGCCCGGTTCGGCTTGCCGAAGGGCGTCTTGGCCAGCGCCATGTAAATGTCGCGCGTGGTGACGTTCTGGAGCGGCGTGTTCTTAGCCGTCGCCAGGCTGATGCCGTCGATTCCGACCTGAATCTCGGTGATCGCGCTGACGCCGTTCTGGGCGCATAGCTTGGCTTCCGAAGCCTTCATCCGGCGCGAGGCATTCTCGACGTC
>Ga0070658_10004904_pt1 | contig 10905 bp, 5 predicted proteins | sample KBSC13metaG_FD_64664 | JGI IMG/M metagenome (GOLD analysis project Ga0070658, IMG submission 64664) | Corn rhizosphere microbial communities from Kellogg Biological Station, Michigan, USA - KBS C1-3 metaG | ecosystem: Host-associated > Plants > Roots > Rhizosphere > Soil ... | reverse complement strand
GGCTTCGTCAGTAGTCATGTTTAAGCGGTTTTATATTTTCTAAATCCGTAATCTTGTAAAGGGCGTAACGTTCCACTACCTCGTTGATATATCTTTTTTATATCGGCAATAAGGCAATAACCTGCGGCCATAGCCACGTCAAACTTTGTGGTATTATTAATGTCAAATTCCAGCCAGTCGGTAAGGCAGTCTTTAAAGAAGACTTTATCACATTTATTAAGAATGTATTCTTCGGTAACTTCCGCAAGCTGCTGGTGGGTGCTCTTGTTACCGGGTATCCCATAATCACTATAACCAGGCAACTTCATTAGAAAGGCTTCATAACCTCTTGTTACGAAATAATCTTTCCAGTTGTTCTTATTGCTTTCAAAAAGTATCTGGCAACCATAATACACGGCTGTTTTAAGCATGTCTTCGTATTGGATAGCTGCGGAAGGCGCCCTGTATTTATATTTACATACAAAGGCATCACTATAAGGGGAATCGGTTGTAGCATCGAATTTCATCTTTACCAGTAGCGCCCCATCTGATCTCCTGTTATCCAAAACAACATCATGAGAAAACGTATCTGCGCCGGCCACAATTTTTAAATAGTTAAGTGGCTTATAAACATTCCCAATTTTTGAGATACGGTTGCTATCTTCCGATTTCTCAAACAGATAACACACTTCCCACCGGCCATTTTTATCTTTTACGAATTCCACCTTCGTATCTCGTTCACCGTTCTTCCATACAAAATTTCCTCTTGTAGTTAGGTTTTCTTTCCATGAAAGTGTATCGAGTTGATTGTTTAAAATCCCATCGTCATAGAGGCATTTTTCACCATCAATACGGAAGGCTTCGTGAATAGTAAAAGGGTTTTTACGGATAATAGAGGAAAGTGCTTTGGTGTCATTTTTTAACCCTTCCCTTTGGTTTAAGTAGAATATTTTAGCCTCTTGTGATTTTGATTTTCCAAACTTATCAAACATTGTTGTCTCAAAGGCTGGCAGAAAAAATCTATACAATCCGCTTTTAGTTCTGCCGTTGGCATCTTTTTCTGCCGGGTTAGAAGAATCCCATATCTTTTTACCGGCACTACCTCCGCTTTCCATTTCTTCAATTGTGGAAGTAAGTAATGCTTTACCGCACCATTCTCCGTCCTGGTCAAGACAATATCTAACTACATTCCATCTATCCCAGGCATTTACTTCAATGGTTTTCCCAAATTCATCCATTATGTAGGTTCCTAATTTGCTACCATCCAGCGCAAATATTTCGGAAGAAACCCAATTTATCCACGATTCCAGTTCCTCTGAATTAAGCACCTGCTCAGCAAGCTTCCCTTTAATAACAGTCTCGAAAAACCTTAATTCCGTAGTAGGTGTTACACCTTTACTTTGATCGTAAATAGGCCGGAAAAATTCAGGATATTTTTTAAAGAACCGTACTACGGTTTTTAGAAATACCTGTTTGGCATCAGGAGAGGTTTTGGATTGTATTGCGCCGTGATGATTAGCATATAGGCTTGTTCTGTCAAGTAATATAGAGCCGCTCTTATAAGTCTTACCCATACGCCTGCGCTCTATATCGGTCAGGCCACCACAAAAAGGATCATCACAACAATACTCCCATACATAATAGAACTTTTGGTCTGTCTCTCTGTAAGTCGGAAGCCCAACGTCAAGATGAGAGCAGTTTAAATAAACCCAGAATTGTGGAGGTAAATAAGTTTCTACACCATTTATAACTATCCATTCCCCGCATAGCCGGTGAAGCCACCAGTTATTTCTTACTTTTTCAAGGTTTACATCGAAGTATTCGGGATCCTTTTTTTGTACCGACGATTCCTTTCTTATCTTTTCTTTCCAGTCTTTTGGTAAAGAATGAGGAACCCATATTTGATTGTCTTTTTTTGTAGAAACTTCTCTTACACCAATTTGTTTTAACTCTCCCGTAAGTCGGTGTTTGCCATAGCCAACAGGCGGCAATTGACAATGATAGTCAAAGCCTTCATTCTGTATAATCTCAATACTTCCGCCTTTAATTGGTGAGAACATTAATTTTGGTTTAATCGTGCAACACTTTCGGGAGTTACTCTCTTTTTGGCCATTAGCTCCAAATCATCGTCCTCATTAAAAAAGCTTTTGTAATACTTATCCAGCCTGGCTATGTCTTTATCTAACTCATCTTTAATGGCTGATTTCTTTTGCACGGCTTCAAGTTCCTGCTTGCTGTCCTTCCCGGTTATGGGTTCCATGAGTTTTTTAGCAGATTCCCAAAAACAATTTTCTACGATCACTATCGCGGCCCATTCTTTTGATTTTATAAAGCGCATGAGGAAACGCATGATAAGGTCGGAAATACAATCACCTGATTTTCCGTTCAGTATTTCTTCAATTGGTAGGCTTGTTAAGGATAAAGAGCAACTGAACACAGACTGTAAGAATTCTTTGTCGTCCATATCCATTCCTGCGAGATCTGCAGCTACTCCCTTTCGGTAATTAAGGTCTCTTTCCTGTATAGCAAGTGGGCTCTTTGGGTCATAAACACAAATAATGTATCTAATCAGTTCGTCTATATGGTTGTCGTTCCAGTCAGTGGAGATTATTTCTGTAAGCCGCGGATATTCCTTCAACATCTTCCCCTTTACGAGAGGGTTGAACATGCAGTTAGAAAAGGAACTTTCCCTATAAACCATATAAATTAAAATTTTATATGGTAAAATTAAAATTTAAGTAATTATATTTGTTTTACAATATTGTTATAGAGAAAATGGACTGGCAGCCTACTTACGATAGAGTTTTAGTAAAACCCCAAAACGCTGAGCAAATGATTGGAGGCTTATACATCCCGGATGTAAGCACCAATATGAAAAAAGGGCTTGTTATCGCCGTAGGGCCGGGCAAGCAAAATGATATGAGCATAAAACCAGGGCAAACTGCATTGTACAAAACCGAAGATGGCACACCTATAACACTCGATGAAGAACACTACCTTATTTTAAGAGAGCAGGATATTTGGGTTAAAAAATAGCTATGATAGAAACTTATAAGGAGAATTCTTTCTTAGGTTCCATGCATCCTAAGCCCGGACAAAGTGTATTTAAATACCAGGATAGAAAGGTGCAGAAGCTTACCGACAAAGACTATGAGATCACTTTTGATATAACCGGGAAGAAAAAAAAGCTTATTATCCAAAAAGGATGTATGTACGTAATTGCGCTTAATGAAAATAATGCAAAGAGGAAATTCGCCAAAATGTTTCTCAACCAACTTAAATATGCCAAAGCTTCAGTTTGAAGATTTTATTTCTTGTTTCCGAAAACAATTCGTGTTCCAGGTGGGGCACGGCGGCAGGCGTACCTCCAAATATTATGTAGATCAGAACAGCGAAAGAGGGCTTAAAAACGATCAGTGGGCGATAATGGCCTTTATTTATACCGGCACACTTTACGGGTTTAGCGATGAGCAAATGTTTAACGAGCTTAAAATTTCACGCTCTTTATACGAGTTTCTTAAAGAAGAAGCCGTTAATGTAATAAGCCCAGACTATCCCGATAAATTACTTAATAAAAATGTACGCTGCAAGATAGGGCTTGTAAGAAATGTTATCCACTACAAACACGGCATAAAGCTCTCACGACAAAAGATAATTATAGATACCGAAGATATAGAGCTTGTCTTTTTGTATAAGAAAATAATTGTAAACTGCGCCGCCAATGAATTGTTGGATGTGTGCAATAATTATCTTAAATGAAATTCAATAATTTTTCAAGCTAATCCTATCCAAATATCTCCGTAAATTCTTATTGGTAAGAACGAATATTACAAAGACTACATCTCCCGTAAAACCTAATCCAGCACTAATGAAAGTTGCATTTAAAAGCAGCCAGTAGTTATGAGTATTTCTTATAAAATCCAATGAAGATTCGCGTATTAAGATCGGGATAAAGATAAGGCCTGCTAAGAATAATATAGCGATTATAATGTTCAAAAGCCATGCTTTCCAGTACATCATAACCCTAAAATAATAAATTAATTTTTATTTACTACTATTTTCGGATGAAAATTTATTATGCGGATCGTACGTCTTCTTTTCTTCGTCAGTCATTTTGCCTACTAAATATTTTTTGTCCTCGTAAGGTAATTCTCGGAAAAATATTACACTCGGCCCAACTCCGTTATTTGCATGCGAAAAGAGATATTTTATTTGCGCTGGTCGCAATATTCCTTTTTTTACTGCATCATCGGCCATTTCCTGGGCCTCCTGTTTCTTATCGTCCTTATATAATTGCCTTATCTGTTTCTTAATATCATTGCCTTCTTTTTGTGCCAATGGCTTTACGTTTGAATTGCGTATATTATACAGATCAAATATCTCATTTTCAATATCGGAATTAGTCAGATAACCAGGAGCTTTATTTAATCCAAAGAAACTCATGGCAGCCTTTCCTCCGTCACCGCTTTCTAATTGCTGAATAGAAGAACTTACTGCGAAAGGCTTTGGTATAAAATATCCTAAATCATCTTTTCTCTGAGCAAGCCAGCTATCGTGTTCGTCATGTATTTCGTAATTATAAAAATCTTTGTTCTGCCAAATGTCAAGCAACTTACTTATTGGGCCAGATGAAGACGTAGTAATATAGCCAAGTTTACTGTGCCATAAATGAAGCATGTCTTTATAATAAGTAGGTAGTATTACCCTGTCTTTATCATCGTCAGGATTTATTTGCGGGGCCACCACATCTTTAAAAGTTTTTGGGGTTTTATTAGCAAACATTTTCATAATTACTGTAGCAAGTCCTACCTGCATTGCCGACAATCCTAAAAGCCATGCAGCTTTAGGCATCAATAATGGAGATCGCTTTTCTTTCGCAGCGTCTATAAATTCTTTTGCCTGCTCCGGTATAGATCCTAACATGGCTCTCATATTACCCAACTTCCATGTTACTGAGCGCAACATAAACTGGCTGGCTGTTTTAAAGGTTCTGTTCCAGAAAAGATTATCAAAGTTCATCTCTCCTAACCTATCGTCAATAAAGTCAACTGTTTTACGGGCTAATGCATCTCGTGTTATATCGCCATTTTTAAGTCTTCCTTCATTCTCTTTTAGTGTCAGCGGAAATTCTTTAAAGAACATACCTACCTTAAGCGCCGGAATATAATGATTGAATAGCGGGCTTAATAAGGCTTCGTTCATAGCGGGGAGTGCCCTGAGTGCTGCTCCTATATAATTATCTTTACCAGCCTGTTCTTTAAGTGCCTGGAAGGTATTTGCCTTTAGGTCTTCGTTCTGTTTTAACAAGCCGCCTCCATTAAAGAAGTCGGTAAGATATTGGGCTGCATCGGGAACTCTCTTTAGCCAAGCTTTGCCGAAATCAGAATTCTCAAAATCTTTAACCGTAGCGAACTTTATTACATTTCTTCCTGTGGTGAATGTTGTTTTTGGAGAAAAAGGAGCTTTAAGAATATCCATTATCCCTTCACCGGCCATTTTAAAATCACCTCTCAATCCCAGGTTAATTAATTTTCTCATTCCCACACCCAAGTCAGAACTCACACTTTCCATACCTTCAGCTATCGCATGAAATCCACTCAATCCGAGTTCCACCTGAGTATATAAATTTTTAATCTCCATCAGGCCTTTGCCGATCATCCTCCTCCGGAACTCATCGGGGCTTAAATGATTATTGAGTAATCTTCCGGCGCCTTCTTCAATATAATATTCACCAGCTTTTACCAGGCCTTCCGGTGCTTTAAAATACACCTTTGCCATATTATCGTTAAGAGGAACGAAGAAGTCAGGAATCTTTTCTCCTGTGCGTACAAATTGCACCATATTATCATCTTTCAGGGCCGAAAACATTCTTTGCGCTGTTACGTACTTCATCCCGTCTGCGTATGCCAATTTAAACATCCTTATCGGGTTGGTGCTGTATGGCTCACCTCCTTTGGCTATACCTTCGCTCATATCCGCAAGTGTTGCCTGTTTGAAAAATCCTTTACTACCCTGGAATGGCCGCCTTGTGAGAGAACTCCAAAACTTTTCTTTCTGTGCACCAGGTATCACTTTCCATAATACACGGTAGTGATTTTCTTTCCATGTAAGAGACGGATTATATTTAGATATCGCGTCAAACAAATCTTTATCAAGTGCCCTTATTGTGTCGGACACTTCCTGTAAGTCGGGAGTTAATTGCTTTTCGCCTTTTTTCATGCGGTCAATAAAATCAATCCTGTCCGCATCTTTCATTTTATCAAACACTTTCTCTAATCCTGAAAGCGCTTTATCTACTGCTACATTAGCGGCATTTCTTTCTCCCAAAGCTCTCATTAAATGGGTAATGGCTTTCTCTGAAACACCTGTTTTGGGGCTGAGTGTATTAATAATCAGTCGTAAGGTGTCTTTTAATGTAGCTCCGATATTTTCTAAACGGGGGTTAACGTCATGTTCAAAAAGTTCATTTACATAAGGCACGCTTAACCCTGCCCTGTAAAATTTATCCTGCTGTTCTTTTACATATTCCTTACTCAAATTCCTTAAGTCACTCGTAGTAATTTCAACTTTAGAATTTCTCAGTTTATTATAGTCATCAACACTTTCCTCCGGATGAAGTATTTTATAAGCAGCATAAGAATTGGAACGGGCATAAGCTACCTTACTAATCTCGGCAGGGGTATCTTCGGCGGCTTCGCCTTCGGGTTGTATTCCCCCGGCAGTATCGCCTTTGGTTCCTTCGGTATCTTCAGGCTGTCCTCCTTCGTTTTCCTTGCCCGTATCACCTGCTTCTTTATCGCTAACATCGCCAGAACTCTCTTGTCCTGCTGCTCCTGGTTCTGCAGTAGATTGTTTTGCTTCATTTAATTCATTTTTTACATTATTGAAATCTTCTTCGGTGAAAGGGAATCCTTTAAACAAATGTTTGTAATCATCAATATTTTCAAGTGTTAGGCCTTCATCGTCGATTATCTGCTGTGCATCCGATTTTTTAATATCCTCACGGGCCACACGATCCTCGGCTTTATTTAGTTTTATATCAAACAACTCAGGCTGTCCTTCTTTATTGGCATTGTCAAGATCGACATTAGCCTTGTCAAGTTCGGCTTTATTCTCTTTTACTTTTTGTTTAAGAGGATCGAGGATAGATTTTGCTTCATCAGCATCCGGGGTAAACATACCTTTCTGTTGTCCTCCGGCGAACATATCAGCTTGCTTCCCCTGTTCTTTGGCAAGTTTATCTTCTGCAGTATTTAAATCTTTGACTGAGGTATCGTAGGCTCGCTGGGCATCGGTGACTCTTGATTCGGCGGCTGCGATTTTATCCCCGCTTTCTGCGCTACCTGGGCCAGCCTCCTTCTCACCTGCGACTGCTGCTTCGGAGGCAGGCTGTTTATCTTCCTCAAGTGATCCTGTAGATTCATTTTCGTTATTTATTTCGTTTATAACTTCTTCAAATTTCTTCTCACCAACTGCATCGTGTAACTTTTCAATGGTTTTGTCGTCAGCTTCATTCGCAAAGTTTTTAAGATAGCTTTCCGGCGTAACTTGTTCTTGTGTAGGAAATTGGTGTGTAGTTACGTCAACATCATTTTTCTTATGAAATTCATCAATAGAGTTAAGTAAAGCCTCGGCACCTGCTGTATGTTTTTCTTCCTGTACATCACGGATAGCTTTTTTTAGCTGTGATTTTGTCATTCTCCGTCCATCGGTGTCTTTTATTCCGGCAGGAAAATAATTCTCTACATCTTCGTCGTCTCTTTTAGCTGCGTCAACAAGTGTATTTACAAAAGTCTGTGTTTCCGTGCTACGCTCTTTTAAAGGTACATGATTTTCTATAATAGCGCTATTGCCTCCGGTCTTTTTTGCAACTTTATTTCCATTTTTATTTATCAGCTTACCCGAACTATCATCATAAGTTAATCCAAGTTCTGTAGCGGCCAACTTTAACCGGTTTACCTCTTTAGGTCTGCCAGCATAGTTTTTGGAAAGTTTTTGGTGCGCTTTAATATCGTCGATAAGATTGTTTACTTTCTCCTGTCGGGAAGGCTCTTTTACTTCGTTTGTTTTGGATGGAGCAGGAATATTGTTTTGTTCTTTACCTTCTACTTGTGAAGGGATAGGTTCATTAGATTTAGTTTGTGAATCAGAAAATTCTTTTTTGTAGTTACTTATTATTTTATCAATTTTGTGATAATCAGAAACTAATCCTTCGGGTGCATTTTCTTGTAATTTCTTTGCAACAAATACAGCTTCTTTTGCATTGTCAAATTCAATATTAGCAAGTGGCACTTCGCCTTTTGCATCTCCAACATTCAATAAAATTTTACCATTCTCTAAATTGTCATTTACGCGGTACTTATTAGATTCATAATAAACATTCGCCCCTGTACCTAATTGTCTAATAGGTTTTACTACGCCATCTTCCACTTGTGAAGGGATAGGTTCAGGGCTTTTAATATTATTTTCTGTAGATATTTTTTCAGCATTAGGCTTTTGGAAATAATCTTCAATTTTACCCATCTGCTCTTTTAATGAAACTAAATCAGGATGGTTATTTAACTTGTCCCCACGTAAACCTTCTTTAACTAATTCATTATGTCGTTTCAGCCATTGATTAGCCAAATTCTTATGGACATTATTCAATTCGTTTAATTGCTCAATAGTAGGCTCTTTTTTTAAATCGGATTGTGAAGGGATAGGTTCAGTTCTTTTTTGCGCTCTCAGTTTAAATTCTTCATCTTCTGCATTTCTTGTTTCTTCTATTCTTTTAGCCATCTCTGGATTTGCTTCCATATTTGTGGCATCTATAAAAAGAAAAGTATAATCTTGCGTTTTAGCCAAATCAGAAAAAGAAGTATTTTTTTCATCGCTATCTTCTTTACCGTATTTATCATTTAATTTACGCCTTTCGTTATCAAAATGCTTCCTCGCTATATCGTATAATTCATCAGGATTCTTAGCTTCTTTGGCAAACTGTACAATGAGATTATTAGCTTCAATCCGGTTCTTATTTCTGTCAACTACCTCTTTCCCTTTTTTTGCCAGCCCTTCATTATCTTTTTTCGCATCATCAATAGCTTTTTTAAGATAATTTTGTGAAGGGATAGGTTCTTCTGCCGGTTTTTCATTCTCTCCTAAAAACTTTTTCACATTATCCTGAACTTCGGTATTGGCATTTTCTTTTCCAGCTTGCGCTTTCTTTTCTTCGGCAGAAATACTTTGCAATTCTGTTTCCAGTTGCTTAGGAAAGTTGGCTTGTGTTTGCAAATCTTCGGGGTCTTCTATCTTCTTGCCGGTGGCGATCTTTTGTGCAAGATCCCGCACTCTTTGTTGCGCTACATCGTCAAAGGTGGGTGGTTGGTAAGTCTTGCCTGTAGCCTCATCAATCTCATGTTCAAGGGGCTTGCCTGTGCGTTGAATATCTTCTATCTGTTTATTTATAGATTCAATCTGCGCACCATAAACGGGTTGTGCGGTTTTGTCTTTTGTCTTTGCCTCCGTCTCAATATTTGTGCGGCGCTGTATAAGCCCGGCCACACTTGCTTCTGCTTCCGGCGATAATCCCGGTGCTATCTTTGTGAGTGCGTCTTTATACCCATTCAAATCATTCATTACTTTGTCAGTAGTTCCTTCCGGTATGTTACCGGCTTGCTCATTAGCCTGTAACGTTCCTTGTATATTGGATGGGCTTTCATCTTTTATTAAAGCGTATTTATAAGCAGATTTTAAAAGTTTACTTCCTCCATGTAATAAACCCATTAAGGCCAGCCCGGAAGTAGTGTTATCTTTAAAACTTTCAAGTGAATTATTAAAAATATCCTGCTGAGAAGTTTTTACACCTTCTAAATTGCCTTCTTCCTGTTGCGCTCCGGTAACTGCTGCTGTTTCTGCACCCATTTTTACCGCAGGTTTTATGGTGTGCTCCATTACATTTGATATCACACCTTTTGTTTCGGGAGATAAGGCCTTGTTCACACCTTCACCGCTAAATATAGCAGCTTGCGTTAATCCTCCTAATCCGCCTGCCCACTTACCGGAATTGGCTTCTTTCATTGCATCAACATCCGATAATTCTGGATTTTGATGTTTTATTATTTGGTATCTCCTTTTTATTTCATCTGCTGCACCAGCATTTATCATGTCCGGAGCTGTTAAAAAGAATGATGCAGCAACGGGTAATCCAGCCAATGAAGCACCTGCGCTTTCGGGAGCACCTGCAATAGCCGCAGCGCCTAATGCTGTACCTGCGACTGCCTTACCTAAGAACGGACCTGCTTCTCCCAAAAAATGTGTAACCTGCCCTGCTGTACTTGGCTTTTCGCCTATATAAGCGTCTAATGGTTTTAACTTGTCAGGATTTTTCTTTAAATAATCTACCTGCTCTTGCACGGTCATGTTATTTAAAAACTTTGCATTATCGTCATTGTTTTGGGTAGCTTCATTCCATCCGTTCTTTAGGTTTTCAAATGCGCCGGTAGTTCTTTTTAATCCCGGGTTTCCTTGCTTATCTACAGAAAGAGCAGCCTTCCCGTCTTCTAATTGATTGCGATAAGTGTTCTTTTCATTATTGTAAAGCAGTGAGCCAGGCTGTGCATTAATGCCTTTTAATGCCAGAGATCGTTTGGTAGTATTATCAAGAGCTTCATTAGTGGCAGCCACCTTATCATCCTTCATCTTTTTTATGTCGGATTGTAAAATAGGCGGCTGGGCAGCATTATTTGTATTATCAGAAACGCTTTGCTGTCCTTTGGCTAAGTCATTGATATTTGCCATTCCAAAATCCTGCGCTGAAGGCGTTGGTCTATTATCTACCTGCGGGGCTTGTTTTGGCGCTGTAAAAGTTGATAAGAAATCATCTTTTGAACCCAAATTCTTTACCGAATAACCGTCCGTTATTAATCCCTGGTAAATTTTATCTGCTTT
>Ga0070658_10004901_pt1 | contig 10907 bp, 5 predicted proteins | sample KBSC13metaG_FD_64664 | JGI IMG/M metagenome (GOLD analysis project Ga0070658, IMG submission 64664) | Corn rhizosphere microbial communities from Kellogg Biological Station, Michigan, USA - KBS C1-3 metaG | ecosystem: Host-associated > Plants > Roots > Rhizosphere > Soil ... | reverse complement strand
CGCCGTCAAATACCCGCCATAGCTCCCGCCCCACAGTCCGATGCGCGCCCCATCCACGTCCGCCCGGCTCCGCAGATACAACCCCGCGCCCTCCACATCGCTGAACTCACTCGCGCCTGCCGCCCCGAAATTCGTCGCCTCACGAAAATTCAGCCCGTATCCGATGCCGCTCCGATAGTTGATCGAAAACACGATATAACCCTGACTCACCAGGTATTGATTCATCGCGTAGGCGTTGTTGTAGTAATCCATCGAATGCCATCCGAGCAGCATCTGCCGCCGGGGACCGCCATGCATGAACACGATCGCGGGCCGTTTTTCGCCAGCCTTCAGATCCGATGGCAAAAACAACTGCCCATGAATCTGCAGCCCATCGCCGGAAGAATAAATCACCTGCTGCGGGACCACGAGCGAATCCAGGGGAAACTCGGCGGGAATCGTCTCCGGCGCCAGATCGTGCTCCGCGCCGCCGATGAGAACCGCCGCCCGCGCCGGCCGCCGCACATCCGAATGCAGAAATGCCAGCCCGCCCGTCACCTCCACGGGCGACCATTCGAGTTCCTGCCCGCTCGTCACCTGCCGCGCCGCGCCGCCCGTGACGCTCACCCGCCAGATGTGCCGCCGGTCAATATCGTTCTGGTTCGAAGAAAAAATAGCCTCGCGTCCGTCATCGCTGAACGAAACATGCTCCACTTCGAAATCGCCCGGCGTCAGCGGCGTGACGGCGCCACGGGTTGTTTCAGTTGAAGCGGCAATTGAATACAGATGACGCCATCCGTCTTTCTCCCACGGAAAAACGATGCGCCCATCCGGACTCCAGAACAACTGGTTCTCCATCACTACCGAACTGAACGCGCTGCCCGGTCCCGCATCGGCCGTGAACAACTGCTTCGCTGTCCCGTCCGCCACGTTCGCCACACGAATCGCCCACGGCTCGCTCGAACTCCGCTTAATCCCGCGCACCGCATCCGCCACCTGAAACACGCGAACGAACGCGATCTGCTTCCCATCCGGCGACCACACCGGCTCCTGGTCGTGATCCACGCTCGGGTCCATATAGGACACCGACTTCGTCGCGAAATCGTAGACTTCAACAAAACCGTGACTGCCCCGATTGCTGACAAACGCCAGCTTCGACCCATCAGGCGACCACCGCAGCGCCTCCGCCGACACGCCGCTGCGATTTACTACCAGCGGGCCGCTTCCACCCTCCGCCCACACTTGTCCGCTCTTGATGAACGCGATCTTTCCCGTCTTCGAAACCGCGGGCGAATGGCCGGAGCCCACCTTGCGCGGCGCGCTGCCCGGCGTCGCGACCCACACATCCTGTGACACACCCGCCGGATTCGATGCCGGATTCGGATCCGCATTTGCCGCATCTTCAAGGTCGCCGCCGCGCACGAACACCACCGATTTGCCATCCGGCAGGAACTGCAACTCACCGACGTCCTGGCCGTCGTCCGCAGTCCACGACGTCAGCCGGACGCCCTTGAAATCCGGCGCCGCCGCATACCAGATATTGCGCGCCCCGCGCTCGTTCAGCACCCACGCCACAGCCTTACCGCCAGGCGCGGCAGTCATATCGGAAGGGAAGGGAGCCGACATCACCTGCTCCAGCGTGAACGTCTTCGCGCACAGCGAAACCGCAATCGCGGAGAGGGCAAAAATCAGGCGGCGCATGGCATCAGTTTAGCGGGTTGGCCCAGTACGGGAAGCGTCAGAAGAACGCGTGTTGGTCCCAACCGCTGTGAATGTCGGAGTTCCGCGATCTCTCCACAATGTCATTCAAACACAACACTGTTATCCTGAACTGACAATGCCACGCATTTCGCGCCGGGGTACTCTTTTCTTCCTTTTTCTCTCCGCCGCCCTTCCCTCCGCCGCCCAATCCGGCCACGCCGAACTCTTCGGCGCTATACAGGACCCCTCCGGCCTCCCTGTCCCACAAACCAAAATCACCGCCACCGAACAATCCACCGGCATCAAAACGCAAATCACCTCAGACGATCGCGGCGAGTACCACCTCATCGGCCTCTCCGCCGGCGCGTACGCGCTCACGGCCGAAAAAACCGCCTTCCGCCCCTACGAACAAACCGGCATCACGCTCCGCATCGGCGACCAGATCCGTCAGGACATCAAACTCGAAATCGGCCAGGGAGCCCAATCCGTCACCGTGAACGCCGCCGCCTCTCTCCTCGAAACCGCCAGCGGCTCCGTCAGCTATCACGTCAATCGCACTCAGATCGAAACCCTCCCGCTCGATGGCCGCAACTTCATCCCGCTCGTCGCGCTGTCGCCGGGAGTCGCCCTCCCTGGCGGCGGCTCGCTCCTCCCTCGCATCAACGGCAGCCGCCCACGGACAAACGAATACCTCTATGACGGCATCAGCGTCCTGCAGCCCGAACCTGGCCAGGTCCCCTACTATCCGATCGTCGATGCCATGGAAGAACTCCGCCTCAACGTTAACGCCTGGTCACCGGAATACGGACGCTCCAACGGAGGCGCCGTGATGGTCATCGGCAAATCCGGCGGCAACGAAATCCACGGCACTCTCTTCGAATTCCTCCGCAACGAAGACCTCAACGCCCGCAACTATTTCGCGCGCCCCGGACGCAAGCCCGAATTCCGCCGCAACCAGTACGGTGGCACTGTTGGCGGCCCCGTCCGTAAAAACAAGACGTTCTACTTTGGCGCCTGGCAGGGTACGCGCCTCCACACCGGCGTCACTCGCCAGAGCGTCGTCCCAACCGATCCGCAGCGCAATGGCGTCTTCACCACCACCATCTATGACCCGCTCACCTCGCCGCGCACGCCTTTCGCGAACAATACCATCCCCGGCAGCCGCATCGACCCGATCGCCGCGCAGGTCATCCAGCACTACCCGGTCGCGAACGCGTCCGGCGCCAACAATTTCGCCCGCACCGCTGTCGAGCCCGATAGCCAGGATCAGTTCGAAGGCCGCATCGACCATGTCTTCAACGACCACCACCGCCTCTTCGGCCGCTACTCTTATCTGCGCGATAACGACAATCCAGTCACGCCCCTGCCCGATGGCAGCGGCAGCCTGACCTCCGGGGTCATCGGCCACGCCATCACGCGCGGCGACGGCATCGTCTCCGAATACGACTGGTCTCTCTCTCCCTCCGTCCTGAATGAGGCGCGCTTCGGTTACAGCCGCCGCGACGTCAATCAGTCGTCGCTCCAAAACGGTGGAATCTCCATCCCCGGCGCGCCGGTGAACTCGTTCCCCGACACGTTGCCCATCTTCGCCGTCACCGGCTTCCAGCAGGTCGGCCCCACCACCGCCGCGAACGCGGCGTTCGCCACATCCATCACCGAGTTCGTCGACACCTTCTCTATGGTCCGCCGCAACCACACCTTCAAGTTCGGTACGGACCTCCGTCGCGAAGCTCTCGATATTGTGAATCCCGCCAATCCCACCGGCTCGTACTCCTTCACTACGACCGGCACTGACTCCTCTGCCGGAACCGGTGGCAACGCGCTCGCTTCGCTCCTCCTCGGCCAGGTGAACTCGTTCAGTATCGATATCCAGAACAAGCTCCTTCAGGCCCGCGCCCACATTGCCGAATTCTTCGTGGGCGATGACTGGAAAGTTTCAAACCGCCTCACCCTCAACATCGGCACGCGCTACACCCTGAACCTCCCCTCTACCGAAGTCAACAACCAGACCGCGGTCTTCAACCTCAACACGCAGGTGCTCGATTTCCCCCACACCGCCCGCAATCTCGAATGGGGCGATTTCGGCCCGCGCCTCGGCCTGTCCTCGCGCCTGAGTGATTCGCTCGTCATCCGTTCCGGCTATGGCATGGTTTGGTTCGAGCAGACCGGCATCACCACACCCTTCACGCTGCCGCAGTTCCCCTTTGTCCAGACCATCGGCCAGCAGTCGCAGGACAACATCAATCCCGCACTTCTTCTCTCAAGCGGTCCCACCGTGCAGGTGAGTTCTCCCAATCCCAACTCCGGTCTCGGACAGGGCGTCTTTGGCACGGACCGCAACGTCGGCTCCGGCAATTCGCAGCAGTGGAATTTCACAATCCAGAAAACCTTCGGACGCGACTGGAACCTGGAAGCCGGCTATCTCGGCTCGAAGAACACGCACCTCGGCCTGCCGGAATCCAATCTGAATCAGTTGCCGTCGGAATATCTTTCGATGGGAACCGCGCTCACCACAAAGGTTGCGAATCCATATTACGGCCAGATTCCAACGTCGTCATCACTCGGCCAGCCGACTACCACCCGGCAGCAGTTGCTGCGCGCCTACCCGCGCTTCACCAACGTTGCGCTCTTCCGCGATAACGTCGCCGATTCCGAATACGAAGCCGCGCAGTTCAAACTCGAGAAGCGCGTCTCCCACGGACTCACGCTGTCATTCGCCTACACGTTCTCGAAGCTGATTGACGACGCGTCCACGTATTTCTCGCAGACCATCTTCACCGGTCCCACGCTCACCACCATCGGCGCGGCCGACGCCTTCAATCGCAGCCTGGAGCGCGACGTCTCGACCGGCGACATCCCCCACGTCTTCTCCGCCGGCTGGATGTACCGGATCCCGCGCTGGAAGAAACTCTCCGGCTGGCAGATCGGCGGACTGGTCCGCGTCCAATCCGGCGACGCCGTACCGGTCACGCAGGCGACCAACACGCTCTCCGCGTTCGGTTATGCGGTGCAGCGTCCGAACCGCGTCGGCAACCCGAACGATTTCTCCAACCGCAGTGCGTCTCAGTGGTTCGATAAATCCGCCTTCGTCGCCGCGGGCCAGTTCCAGATCGGCAACAGCTCCCGTAATCCCATCCGCGGCCCCGGCCTCCAGAACGCCGACCTCATGCTCGGCAACATCTTCCGCCTCTCGGAAAAAATGAATCTCGAATTCCGCGCCGAAGTCTTCAACATCAGCAACACCCCGCCGCTGAGCGATCCAAACGGCTCGTTCGGCTCCCCCGCCTTCGGCGCCGTCACAAGCGCAGGCAACCCCCGCGACTTCGAATTCGCCGCAAAGCTGCATTTCTAGTTTTATCTGTGTTGCTCTGCGTCCATCTGTCGCCAGATAATTTTACGTAATCGGCCCGAGCTTCGACCGAATCAGCAACTCCACCCGATCCCATACGCCGGGATCGGCCTCGATCTGAATGTGCGGTCCCATAAACAGCCGCGCATACCACGGATAGCTTTCCGTGTTGATCTTCTTCGTCTTGTAGCTCGATTGAAAATTTCCCAGGATCTGCGTCCGCGCCGGATCGGAAGCCAGAATCTGCCGCCGCCCGTGCAGCAGTCCATCGACCTGAAAAAAATTAATCGCTTCCGCCACATTCGCCGGAATCAGCGAGTCATTCTCACCCGGCTTCCGCACGCTGTCCACCTGAATCGTCAGCAGCACCGGAATGCGGTCCTTCTCGAGCGCCCGCGCCGTAGCCACCACCTCGGATGCTCCCCAGCTATGCCCGTAAAGCACAATGCGGGCCCGCGACTTCTCGGCGCCCGAAAGACTCCCATTGCGGTCCCCATCGAGCAGGCTCAGAATCCGGCTGTGCGCCTGCGCCGCGTGATTCGCGAACACCTCTACATCCACGCCGGACCGGTAATCGCGGCGCAGTTCATCGGCAAGCTGTACCTCGCGATGCCCCTCGTCATTGTGGTGAACGAAACCGCCGACAAATCCTACGACAATTGCCGAAGGTGGAAGCGCCGGCGCGGTTGCCACGCCGCCGGCAGTCACTACAAAAGGGAAAAGCACGGCGGCAAGCCAACGCGCGGGAAATGCAGATTTCATGGGAACAACGACGTGAATAGTATCTTATCAGTCCGGAGATGTGCGAACCGGAACGTTGGTGGTTTTCGGCCATCTCTGGCCCCCTTTCTGTAAACCGGAGAGCAAGTCCATTCGTCCATTCACACGACTTAGCGGGTTGGCAGATCATTTGCACCGCAACCGATTGATATGCGTGGATTCGCCGTAGCCCGATGGATCGGCCTGATGCTGCTGGGGGTAACCGCAGCTTCAGCGAACGTCACGCTGTTCCTCGAAGAGCCGTTCGGGACTTTCGGCGGCATGAATCCGACCGGACACGCCGCGGTTTATTTTTCCAACATCTGCGCCGCGACTCCCACAAAGCTTCGCCGCTGCAATGAAGGAGAGCGTGGCGTCGTCGTCAGCCGCTATCACCGAGTCGCGGGTTACGACTGGCTTGCCATCCCGCTCATCCCGTATCTTTACGCGGTCGATGATTCCGATCAGGTTCCCCTCTCCGTTACGCCGCACGATGTTGCGTCTCTGCGCGACCAGTGGCGCCGCCGTCACCTGATCGATATCATTCCCGACGCCGACGACGGAGCTCCGCCGCAGGGCGACTGGATTCAGCTTGTCGGCTCTGCCTATGACCGCACTCTGTATGCGTTCGAAATGCCCTCCACGCCGGAACAGGATGAGCAGTTTATAGAAATGCTCAACGGGAAGTCCAACACGGTCCGGTTCAACCTCCTGTTTCGCAATTGCGCGGATTTTGCCCGGCACACGATTGATTTTTACTATCCCCGCGCGGTCCATCGCAGCCTCTTTGCGGACGTTGGCATCATGACCCCGAAGCAGGCCGCGAAAAGCCTGGTGAGCTACGCTCGCAAGCACGAGATACCGCTCGAAACCCTGACGATTCCACAGGTGGCCGGCACCGTGCCGCGCAGCACCGCCGTGCGGGGCGTTCTGCAGTCGCTCGTGAAATCCAAGCGCTACGCAATTCCGCTCGCGGGTCTCGCCGTGTTCCATCCATTCTTCGGGGGAGGCATGGTGGCCGCGTGGGTCCAGGGCAAGGGATTCGACCCGAAGAAAATCGCCGTGAAGGCCAACTCGGATAGTGATCCCCAGGCCATCACCATGGAATTGCAGACCACTGACGCCTGGACGGGCGGCCAGTAGCCCGTCCCTTCAGGCATTGGGAGTCACATCAGCCACGCCTGCGGTGTCCGCCGATTGCTGCCACGGTACCGCCAGCGCCGATCCCGCCGCCTCCACCGCCTCCACGATCTTCAACAGGAGCTTTTGCTGGATTCCCAGGAACTCATCGAAATCCGCCGTTGTGATGTACGCGAAAATCTCCACATCCAACGAATACGCGCCCGGCCCGACAAACCGTACAGGGATCGAGCCCAGCTCCGCTTTGGGTTCGCTCTTCAGAATCTCCAGACAGTCCGCCAGGATCTTCTGAATCTGAGCCATCGTCGTGTCCTTCCGCAAATTGAGTATGGGATGAAGCCAGATCTTGTCGCGCGATGAAAAGTTCTCGAGCTGCATCGAGGAGAACTGACCGTTTGGGATGCTGACCACGGTGCGATCCAGCGTCCGGATGCGCGTGGAGCGCAGACCGATATCGATCACGGTACCCACCTGATTGTTCCAGCGGCAGAAATCGCCTACCAGTACCGGGCGATCGCCAATCACGGAAATTCCGCCGAATAGATTTTCAATCGTCTTCTGCGCCGCCAGCGCGACCGCGATGCCGCCGACGCCGATACCGGCGAGCACAGTCGAAATACTGACCCCCCAGGCGTTCAGAACGCTCAGCAGAACGATCAGATAAATCGCGCCTTTGACGATCTGCCGCCCGAGCGGCAGAATCGAGTAGCTGATCGCCTGGACGCGCGGATCGAGATGCGAATGCCACCGCTCCGCGAGAATATCCACCAGTAAACCGACCGCCCATGCAATCGCCGCCGAGAAAGCAACCCCGACGAAACGCTCCAGGAACAGGCGCGGAATCGAAGAAGGCGGCGCCAGCTCAATCGCCAGACGGAACCCGATCGAAGCGAGCATCAACCGGAGCGGCCCCCGCAGCAGCGGAGTGAACAATCTCGAATGAAGGATGGACGTTAGCGCGAGTGAAAGCGCCGAAACCAGCAGCCACAAGAGAATCGCCGCGCCGAAAAGCGCAATCCAGCGCCAGATCGGCGTCTGGAAAATCTGGATTGTGACCAATTGCTGCGGAAGCTGCTTTTCAAACCAGTTCTCCGTCAGCATTTTGTGCGCGTCCGGGATGAGCTTCAGACTGTCGGCGGAGACCACCCACACTCGCAGGCCATTGCGAAGAACCACCTTCTCCATCTGCAGGTCGACGGTTCGTTGACCGACGTGGAATGAGGCGAGATGTTCGAGTTGCGGCGGGAGATTGTCTGACCGGTAGCCATCTGAGTCCCGGCTCAGAGTCGCAATGTCGAAGCCGGTATCGTCCAGCAGATCTTCCAGTTGTTTCGCCAGATCCGGCCCCTGCTTCGCGCGGTCGGTCGTTGACATGGACCGCAGATCCAGGTAGCGCTGTGCCCTGAAGTAATCGTGCGAGTGAGCAGCTTCAAGGAACTCGTAGATCGAACCCTGTGGACTGGTGCGGCCCAGCGGGTCGTTCTGGGGCGCCGGCGATGGCGCGGGAGCAGCGGTGGGCGGCGTCTGGCCGGACAACACCCCGGCAGCCGCGAGGGCGGCAACGAGAATTTTCCTGATCACGGGTGCAATTTAGCACGTTACATGCCGAACGCGGTCAGTCGCGCTTGATCACGCGCCCCATATCAAGCTTGAAGGATGGTTGTCCACGCGTCCCACTGATCGTGATAGGAAGAACCGTACCGGCGCCGTCGTGACTGAACCAGGGATCGGCCAGCTTGAGCAACTTGCTCTTGAAACCGGTCGTCATCTGTGACATTTTTGCATCCAGCCTCGCCGTTCCCTTAAAGTCGATTTCACCGGTGCGCAGGTAGTAACTGCCGGCCATCTCTACATTTGCTCCCGGCACCGTGAATTTCAGATCCGGCAATCGAAGACGTTCGTTTCCCATATGGAACGTTCCGTGAAAATCCGAAGCAACATTCGGGTCTTGGTTCTCCGGTTCACCCTGCGCCCGATGGCTCAGCGATGCGATCTTACCCTGCACGTCGGGGCTCGAAAACTTCACCCCGTCGAGTCCGAACTTGCCATCGAGCTGAATCCGCGAAATGACTTCGGTCTCGCCGGGAGGAATCTTCACTTTGGTGTCGAAGTGAATTCGCCCTCTCATCGGAGGTGGGGAGCTCTTGACCGCCAGCTTCAGAAAGTCCTGCAGATCGGCATGCTGCTGCGGCGTGACCGTGGCGGTCAGAAGAATGGTCTTGTGGGTTTCGAGCGAGCCGCGGTCGATGGCGCCCGACACGTCGAACTCCGTGTCGTCCAGTCTGGCGTGGACGGGATGCAGCACGGTGTTGCCGTTCGTCCCATCGACCGTGGCTTCGAATTCCGTGTGCAGCGGCATCGGATGCCCGCCGGTCGTGAGCGCGAAGTCGGGCGTCTCGGTCGTCCCCTTCACTTCGATGGTGTCGAGTTCACCATGGAATGTTCCTTTGGATGACAGGATTCCCGAGATTCCCTTGAACACCGAGAGATCGGCGTCCGTGAATGTGTAATCGCCCGAGAGCGGCGTATTGCTCGGCTCGTCGGCGTCCCAGGGACCGAATTTTCCGTCGGCGTCGATCAGCCCCGGGGGCTTGGGATTCGTGAGCTGCGCGTGATACGTCATCGGCTGCCGCCGGCCAATGGAGTGGAGCGTCAGATCCCGGATATCGAAGATCAGCGGGTCTTTGGTCGGGTCTTTTGGCGTGATCTCGAGCGTAGTGCCGTCGGCCACGACCTCATCAAGAATGAAGGCTTCCGTTATCTGCTCTTTCGATTCGTGCTTATCGCCAGGCGCCCCATTGCGTCGGGGAGGCCGTATGTATAGTCCGTGGAGAATCAGCCGCCCGAGATGTTTCGGTGACCGGAAGAAGCCGGCCAGGTTGGCGTCGAACCGGAAATGCTTCAACTGGATCATCGGCGGCTTGCTGTGATCGCCGTGAAACCAGAGCGTCAGGTTATCGCCGGAAGCGTGGACCTGCGGGTACAGAGCAATATCGAGACTGCCGAGTTCGACATCGCTGTGATAACGCTGTTCGAGGCGCGAGATGAAGTACTGACGCGCCATCGGCTGGAACCGGTGGATCAGAACCGCGGCAACAATCGTCAGCGTGAGGATGATTCCCGCCAGCGAAAAGAGAACGATCCGCACCCACGGCCCACGTTTGCTTTCGCCCGGTGCGCTCACGATTGCTCAACGGTGCAATTATGTGCCCTTTATAAATGGCGGAGTTCAGGCAAATCAGCGGCGACGTATGAAAGCAGCCGCTCTCTCCCCGCCTCGCACCGGAAAGTCATGCCGTGATCCTGCCTGCCATGGGGCTGGAGGGCGTCGCGTACTGCTTCTTTTCCATGCGGCCTGCTTCGTATGCGAGCCGCCCGGCTTCGATACCGAGTTTCATCGCGACGGCCATCTTCTCGGCGTCCTCCGCCGCGGCGATGGCGGTGTTCATCAGGACGCCGTCCGCGCCAAGTTCCATCGCCAGCGCGGCGTCAGAGGCTGTGCCAACCCCGGCATCGACGATCAGCGGCACTGCCGTGATCCGCTCGCGCATGATACGCAGATTCGTGGTGTTCTGAATGCCGAGCCCGGACCCGATCGGCGCGGCCAGCGGCATCACGGCCGCGGCGCCAGCGTCGATCAGGCGGAGCGCATTCACCAGATCGTCATTCGTGTAGGGCAACACAACGAACCCTTCTTTCGAGAGCACGCGCGTGGCTTCCACCAGCCCGGCATTGTCGGGAAAGAGGGTCTGTTCGTCGCCGATGACTTCGAGCTTCACCCAGTTCGAAAGCCCGACTTCCCGGCCGAGACGCGCCGTCCGGATGGCGTCATCGGCGGTGTAACAGCCCGCGGTATTGGGCAGGATGAACATTTTTTCTCTATCGATGTAGTCCAGCAGAGATTCTTTGGATCGGTCGGTAAGGTTCACGCGACGCACCGCGACGGTCACGACTTCGGCGCCCGAAGCCGCATGGCAGC
>Ga0070658_10004897_pt1 | contig 10909 bp, 12 predicted proteins | sample KBSC13metaG_FD_64664 | JGI IMG/M metagenome (GOLD analysis project Ga0070658, IMG submission 64664) | Corn rhizosphere microbial communities from Kellogg Biological Station, Michigan, USA - KBS C1-3 metaG | ecosystem: Host-associated > Plants > Roots > Rhizosphere > Soil ... | reverse complement strand
ACTGCACCCCCCATATCAGGCGGCTTACGTGACGGAGCGCCATCACGGTTCCATCCTCGGTCCAGGCGATTTTCCGCAGTTCCGGGGGGAGTGGATTATCCACCGCGAGCGAATGATAGCGGACTACATCGAAAGTGTTGGGCAGGCCACGGAACAGCGGGTCTACGCCATCGTGTTCCACCTTCGCCACCTCGCCATGCGCCGGTTCCACACGACTGACTGTCCCACCGAATTCGAGCGCAATGCCCTGGTGGCCCAGACATATGCCCAGAACCGGAACCTTCGCGCGGCGGATCACATCGGCGGAAACTCCGAAATCGCGGGCAATCGCGGGATGACCCGGCCCCGGCGAAATCAAAATGGCATCGAATCCCCGCGCCTCAATCTCCGGCCAGACCGCTTCGTCGTTGCGAATGACGGCGGGCAGTTCTCCTGTCAGGGCAGCGGCGGCGTGAGCAAGATTCCAGGTGAAGGAGTCGTAGTTATCGACAATCAGGAGCCGCAGCACGTTTTCGTCGTGGCCGTGAGGCGCGCGCTGCCGGTGCCGAGATGAATATGCGCGCCAGTCGCCTTATGGGCGATGGCCGTGCGGAACGCGTAGTACGGAATGTGATTGTGTTCGAGATAGTGAATCAGCCAGGCGCCTTCGTGCGTCTCCGGATTCAGCGCAATATCGATGCGCCCGGTGTGGTCGAAGCCCATAGACCTGTGGGTTGCGGTCTGGCCGTCCGCACTCACCGGAATAGCCTTGCCGAACTCCGTCTCGTACGCAGCGGAAATTGCGTCGAACTGAGAACGCGTGAATGTCCCATTGCCGTCATAGCGGACGTAAAGCTTGCCGTTCCATTCGGGATGCGCCTCGGCGTCATTTTCGACTTCAATCTGAGACTTCTGCAGCGCCATCTCGTGAACCAGACCGGCGCGCTGCACGGCGAGGTCGAGATCCAGTTTCGCGGTAGAGACATCGCCCAGAGCGGTTTCGGCTTCGGCGCGCGAGAGAGCGCCCGTTGTGGCCAGCGCGCGAATCTGGGAAGCGCGCCGCTGACGCCGCAGGAACATCCGCTGGGCGACCACGACCATCTGATCGGCCTGGTCCGGCGAGATGTCCTGCGTGTACGAGCCGTATCTCAGGATCGATTCATCGAGCGCGTCATTGAGGTCGTCCTGCGCCTTCAGGAAATCGTTCGGGGGCAGAATACCCTGCTGGACAAGGCCGCGGACACGCTCCACATTCTGCTGCGCACGCACCACCATGGGATCGCTGCGGTTGGGCTGAATCGCCGGGACTTTGTTCTCGTTCTTAGCGGAATCCGAATCGGAAGCTGCGGAAGCCGAGACCGGTGGAGAGACAGAACTTACCGAGGGCGCCGGAGCCTGGCCATGAGCGGCAGAACACAGCAGAAAGGCCAGCGCCGCGCTGGATGAATACCGAAAAATCACGCTTACTTATATAGTACGATAGCGGGCGGAGGAGTTTTCTGGCCCCAAAAACCGCGACCAAGACCACCAGAACGAAGACAGCCGGAGAGAAGAAGCCCGCCACCCGGAAACCGGCCGCAAAGAAGCAGGATGTCCCGACCTGGCTGATTGCCGTTCGGGCCGCTGAAGATAAGAAAGCACAGGACTTAACGGTGCTCGACCTTCAGGGCATCTCGTCCTTCACCGATTTTTTCATCATCTGCACCGGCTCCAGCGGGAAGCAAATCCAGGCGATCAGCGATGAAGTAGCGCTCCAGATGAAGAAACGCGGCGAGATGCCGCTGAGCGTGGAGGGTTACAAGCAAGCCGAGTGGGTCCTGACCGACTTCGGCGATGTGGTGGTGCACGTTCTCACTCCAAAAGCCCGCGCGTATTACGACCTCGAACGGTTATGGCGCGAAGGGAAACCGGTCGAGATTCCACCGGTCCCCGCAAGGAAACCGAGGGCTTCGAAAAAAGCGCCCGCTGAACCTGCTCCTTCCGAGTGAAGATTTTCCTGTATTACATCGGTAAGGCGAAGGACCCCCACGCGAATGCGCTGGCGGCCGATTACGTCAAGCGCACCAGCCATTACTGCGCGATCACGATGGCGGAGATTCGCCCGGAGCGCGTGGATCTCTGGGAGAAGCATCCGGCTGCGAAGAAGATTCTGCTCGACCCGGCCGGGAAAACGCTCGATTCCCATCACTTCTCGCGGGTGATCGGAGATGCGGGAATGCACGGGCACGATCTGGTGTTCCTGATTGGCGGGCACGACGGCCTGCCGGCGGGATGGCGACCCCGCGCCGACCTGCTTCTCTCGCTCTCGGCGATGACGATGCCGCATGAACTGGCCCGCGCGGTTCTGGCGGAGCAGATTTACCGCGGGTTCGCCATCCTGAACGGACACCCCTACGTTCGATGACGGGCATTGGGGATGCTATTGTGATCGTTTGAAGCCCTTCGATCGTTTAAAGCCCTTCCATGACATGGTTTAAGAGAGAACCTGCTTCGAAGACAGCGCCGGATGAATCCGAGCGGACCGTACGCACGGAAGGCCTCTGGCTGAAGTGCGATGGCTGCCGCGAGATCATCTGGAAAAAAGATCTGGAGCAATCCATGCGCGTCTGCGGCAAGTGCGGCCATCATTTCCGGCTGGACGCGCGGGCGCGGCTCGCCATGTTGTTCGATAACGGCGAGTACACGGAGTACGACGATCGGCTCAGTTCGTCCGATCCGCTCCAGTTTGTCGATAACAAGCCGTACAGCGAACGTCTGAAGGCCACACAGGCCGCTACGTCGCTTTCCGATGCGCTGATCGCCGCCGTCGGAACCGTAGCGGGACGCAAGGTCCACATCTGCGCGATGGAAGCGAAGTTTATCGGCGGCAGCATGGGGGCGGTAGTCGGCGAAAAAATCACACGCGCCATTGAACGGGCGCTGGTGGACCATGCGCCGGTCATTGTCGTTTCGGCCTCTGGCGGCGCTCGCATGCAGGAGGGCGCAGTCAGCCTGATGCAGATGGCGAAGATTTCGGCGGCGCTCATGCGGCTCGATGAAGCCCGGATTCCTTATATCAGCGTCCTCACCGATCCGACGACTGGCGGCGTTACCGCGAGTTTCGCCATGCTGGGCGATTTCAATATCGCCGAGCCCGGCGCGCTGATCGGATTCGCCGGCCCGCGCGTGATCGAACAGACCATCCGCCAGAAACTGCCCGAGGGCTTCCAGCGCAGCGAGTTTCTGGTGAAGCACGGGATGCTGGACGCGGTGGTGCCGCGCTCCGAAATGAAAGCCTGGATTTCCACCGCGCTCGACCTGCTGCTGGATGGCCAGACCAGCGCGGCCGCGTAACTCAATTTTGACCTTTCCTGAAACGACTGCATTTCTCTACTCGCTCGGACACGAGCTGAAAGTGGTGAAGTGGGACCTCGCCCGCATGCGAACGCTGCTGGCGGAACTGGGCGACCCCCACCGCGGCGGACGCTTCGTTCATGTGGCGGGCACCAATGGCAAAGGTTCCACATGCGCGATGCTCGAATCCGCCCTGCGCGTGAGTGGGCTGCGGACGGGCCTCTATACCTCTCCCCATCTGAATAGTCCGCGCGAGAGGATTGTCATCGGCGGAGAGCCGATCTCCGAAGCGGAGTGGGTGGCGGCGTTTGCGGATGTCCACGGCGCGGCGGAACGGATGCTGGCGGCCGACCGCATCGACGCGCATCCCAGTTTTTTCGAGACGGTCACCGCGATGGCGTTCGTCGCCTTCGCGCGGGCTCGGCTGGAGATGGTGGTGCTCGAAACGGGGCTCGGCGGGCGGCTCGATGCCACGAACGTGGTGGACCCCGAAGCCGCCGTCATCACGCCGATCGATTTCGATCACGAGGCATTCCTCGGCTCGTCGATTGAATCCATTGCGGCGGAAAAAGCCGGAATTCTGAAAGCGGGGCGGCCGGCGGTCTTTGCCGCGCAGCGTCCGGAAGCTCTGCGGGTGCTGGAGAACCGGGCGCTCGACCTGGATATCGAGGTACGGCACAGTTCGGCATGGAGAGTGGAAAACGCGCAGTACGGGCGCTACGGCAGTTCTTTCACGCTGGTGGCGGATGAAGAGATCCCGATCGAATGTCCGCTCGCCGGACTTCATCAGGTGGAGAACGCGCGAACTGCGCTAACCGCGCTCACGCTGCTCGGAATTCCGGCCGCCGCGATCCGCACCGGCATTGCGTCGGCGAAGTGGCCGGGACGGCTGGAACGCTTTCCCGGCGCCTCGGACACGATTCTGGATGGAGCCCACAACCCGGCAGGCGCGCGCGCGCTGGCCGATTACATCCGGCGGTTCTTCGCCGGAGAACCGGTTCGGATGATCTTCGGCGCGATGCGCGATAAAGCCGTGGAAGAAGTCACCGAGACGCTTTTTCCGTTGGCTGAAGAAGTCATCCTGACGGCCCCTGCGCAACCCCGCGCGCTGCATCCACGGTCGATTTCGGAAATGCTGGACGACGCGCAGAGAGAACGCGTCCACGTTGCGGAGTCCATTCGCGAAGCTCTGCAAGTGGCGGCGGAGCGCAACAGGACTCGCCCCATGACGACTTTCGTGACCGGGTCGTTATTTCTGGTTGGGGAAGCGCGCGAACTTCTGGCGGCGAACCAGTAGCAGCGAAGCGAGTCCAAATCCCATCAGGCAGAACCACCGGGCTCGTGAATCACAAGGGGCGTTTCCTGCAGTTCGGGGGGCAGACCAGATCCGGCGAGAAACGAGTCGCCATCGCCGAAGTTGGTATAGATGACGCCTGCCTGGAGAGCGGCCGCGAGCAAGTGCCGTCCGCAAACCTCGCAATCTGACAACGCGCGATAACTATCGTTATGGCTCGGTACTAATAACTCATGACATCTTGAGCAATTCAGGCGATCGCGTGACCATTGAATTGTATGGTCAGGATCCGTTCCCAGACCGGTCTGATGCGCGGGAATCTCCGCCGCGGCACCGCGCTCATCGAATTCTGCTTCATTCTTCCCTGGTACGTTTTTCTGTTTGTGGGAGCGTTCGACTACGGCTTTTATTCCTACTCGCTGATCTCGACGACGACCGCGGCGCGAGTCGCCGCTTTCTACTGCGCAAACTCGAGCAGCACCTGCGCCTCCGATGACGCAACGATGTGTAGTTATGCAATCGGTCAATTGAAAAATCTCCCCAATATGGGGACGGCCGTAACGGCGTGCGCCGCCGACCCGCTGACGGTTACGCGTACTTACTACACAGCCGCCAGCAACAGTTGTCCCGACGGCAATACTGGAAAGGGCTGTGTCACGGTCACCGCGGGCTACGACACGCCGCAACTGATCCCGATACCGGGTTTATTGCCTTCCCAACTGACGATCACGAAAGCCACGACGCTGGCGCTGCGGAACTAGCAATGCCGGCCTTTCGATCATTCTTTTCAAATTCGCGGGGCCGGCGGCGCGGCTCCTCACTGATCGAATTCACGCTGGTCGGAATTCCGGCGATCATCATCTGCACGTGCGTGTTGACCTGCGCCATTGACATGTGGCAGCTCTACACGCTGTCCTACGCGGTAGATCAGACCGCCCGCTATGCGGCGCTTCACGGAAACACCTGCTCGATGGGTTCCAATAGCTGCACCATCACCAGGACGGATGTCGCGACGTATTTTCAGAATCAGGCCATCGCACTCGTCCCGTCTTCGACTACGATGATCCTGGATGATGGCAGCGGCGCCATTACCTGCAATCCAGTCAATTCATGCCCGAGTTCCTCGAGCCGTTTTCCGGCGGCCGGGTCCAATTTGCCCGCCACTGCCACGACCGCTGCCAATACCGTAACCGTTCAGGCAACTTATCAGCTCATCAATCCAATCTTTATGTTCTGGCCTGGGGCAAACTCGGTGGGCGCGACACGGTTTACGGTCGGAGCAACTTCCAAACAACCGGTCATTTTTTAGCTTTGGATACTGCCGGATTAATGCTATCTGAAGACATCTTGAGCGGTTACAGACAATTCGAGCACCATGGAAACATGCAGGAACCGGCAGATTCGCGGCGAACCAGGCGGGCGCGCGCCGACCGGCGGTCTGGCCAGATACTCATCTTTTCCACTCTGACCCTGTTCCTTCTTTTCTCGGTGATGGGCCTGGCGGTCGATCTCGGGTATTCCTATTACGTCAAGGTCTCGGCGCAAAACGCGGCCGACGCCGCGGCGTCCGGGGCTATCACCTACGCGAACATTCACGGAGCCACCTGCGGGACAAACATCACCTGCGACAGTGCGTATACATGCCCGAGCGATCTCGGCACAATCGATTCCGCATTCAAGGCGGGCTGCGCGTACGCGAGCAGTAACGGATATGGGAGCGGCGTCACACTGATCGCCAACAACAACACGCCGACTTATGCGCCGGGCGTGAGTGCCTCGCTCTGGATACAGGCCAACGTTGCCCAGACGGTCACCCATCCGTTCCTCTACTGGGCGGGCTTCCATAGCGGGTCGGTGGAAACCGCGGCCACGTCCGCGATTACGACATCGCCAAATTCCTCGTGCATCTATGTGCTCGACAACAGCAATAAGGCGGGAGCGCTGACGGTGAGCGGCGCGGCAATTCTCACCGCCACGTCGTGCGGGATTTACGTGAATTCAACGAACACGACCAACGCCCTGAACGTCACCGGGTCGGCGCGTGTTGTGGCATCGCAAATCAGCGTGGTGGGGCACGCGTCCTGCACCGTTGCCTCCGTCTGCAACCCTGTTCCGACGACTGGAGCAACGGCGGTGACGGATCCACTCAGCGGGAAATTAACAGCGCCGAGCACCAGCGGCTGCGGGCGCACGGGGTACGCACTTACAAACAGCAATGTCGCCACAATCCACGACTATGATGGGCCCTTTTGCGGTGGAATCAGCGCTATAGGCGCAGCTCATCTGACGCTACACACAGGGACCTATGTTCTGACCGACGGCAATTTTAATACAGGCAACTCAGCTATTGTCGATGCCGATGGCCCCGTGACAATTTTCCTGAGCGGAACTACCGCGGCCGCGGTAACACTGACCGGCGCGTCCCGGGTCACGCTTTCCGCGCCCTCTTCGGGTTCCTATCAGGGAATCCTCTTCTATCAGGACCCCGATCACCCGGGGACAACCACGAGTTCTGTCGGCAACTCCGCAAGTCTGAACGCGACCGGAACGTGGTACATGCCGAAAGGCGCGGTGTCCATGTCGGGCGCGATTTCTACAGGGAAGATGGCGATGGTCGTGAAGGACCTCACCGTAGCAAACAGCGCCACGTTCCAGCAGGATCTCACTGGGGCGTTCACCGGTCTGGCGACGAAATCGGTATCGCTGATTCAGTAGGAAAGCTATTTATTTCCGGCCAGTTCGCGGAATCGCGAATATCCGGCGCGGCTCATTGGAATTTTTGAACCGTCGCGCAGGATCGCGAGCCACGTATCTTTCGTGTTGGGCTCTACGCGGGCGATGCGCTCCATGTTGACCAGAAAGGAACGGTGGACGCGCAGAAAGCGCCGCGGATCGAGCGCGGATTCCAGACTCGAGATCGTCTGCTGCTTGAGCCAGTTCCTGCCTTCGCTGCGGAGCGCGACGTAATCGTCCTGCGCTTCGGCGTAATCAAGCCGCGCGGCCGGAATCACATGTACGCGCGGGCCATCTTTCACCACAAGCCGTTCGAGGTATTCACCCGGCGCACGCGCGGCGAGTTTCAGATCGCGCGGCGGAGGCGCGGGAGCGGCGGTGGCCAGACGAACGCGGACGCGATCGAGCGCGGCGCGAAACCGATCGGTAGTGAACGGTTTCAGAAGATAATCGACCGCCGCGGCATCGAAGGCTTTCATCGCATACTGGTCGAACGCCGTCACGAACACCACCGCAACTTCCGGTTCCACGAGTTCCAGCACTTCGAAGCCATCGAGCTTTGGCATCTGCACGTCCAGAAAGAGAACATCGGGCCGAAGCTCGTTGACCGACTTAACGGCTTCAAAGCCGTTGGGGCACTCGGCGGCGATCTCTATGTCCGATTCTTTCGATAGATATTCGCGCAGAATGCGGCGCGCGAGCTCTTCGTCGTCGGCAATGATGGCACGGAGAGTTTTCATGAAGTTTGCGCGGGAAGCGTCAGAGTGACCTGGTAGCTGTTTTCAGTCGCATGGATTTGCATTTTGCCGGCGGCGCCATAACGGGCTTCGAGCCGGGCGCGGACGTTGCGGAGTCCAATGCCGTTGCGCGCCTGTACGGGCGCTTCGGGGTCATAGGGATTGGAAACGCGGAACAGCAGTCGATCATGATCACGCTGTCCAGTGATGCCGATCTCGCCACCCTCCGCCATCATGGCGATACCGTGTTTGACAGCATTTTCGACGAGCGGCTGGATCAGCAGCGCCGGAATCTCGCAGCCGTGACACTCGGGGTCGATATCGCGGGCGACACGGAGGCGGTCGCCGAAGCGCGCTTGTTCGACCCCGAGATACATGTCAGTCAGCGCCATCTCCTCGCCGAACGGAACCGTGTCCCGCTCTCCAAGGCGCAGAGAGGCGCGAAGAAAATCCGCGAGGCCAACGCACATGTCGCGGGCGCGGGCAGAATCGAGCGACGTCAGAGCGCTGATGGAATTCAGGCTGTTGAACAGGAAGTGCGGATTGATTTGCGCTTTCAAAGCTTTGAGCTGGGCCTCGCGCGCCAGAAGTTCGGCGCGCCGCGCGGATTCGATTTCGAAAAATGCGTAATGCAGCGCGGTAGAGAGCAAATACGTCAGCGCCACAAAGATCGTAATCACGGGCACCGCCTTGCCGAACAGAGCCGCAACGCCGGGCCAGGAGGAATCGAGCACGCTGGCCAGCAAGCGGCCCCCAAAAGTGACGGCGGACGCGACAATCACCGTCGCCAGCAGATGATTCTGAACCAGGCCCTTCCACGCGGCGGCTCGCAGGGGCACGGAACCGCAGATATAAAAAGGCACCAGACACGCGACGCCGAGCAGGATCGCCAGCGGAATCATGATGGCGACCGCCTCCGGCCGCGTGACGCGGCCCGAGGCGGGCGCAATCAGGCCGAGGATTACGCCGAGCTCGATCCAGGCGGCCAGATAGAGCATGATCCGCCGCCAGTGTCTGAGGAGAGGATGCATCGGTTAGTTTTCGATCTCGACCGCGCCGAAGGTCGCGTTGCCGCGGATGATGACGGTGGGCGGCTCTACACCCGGCTCGGGGCGTGGCGGAACCGTACGATCCTCAAACGCGCCGAAGGCCGCGCCGCCCTGCACGAGCACGCGCCAGGTTTCCGGAATCCGAAGCTTGATGGCTCCGAATGACGCATTCGTTTCGATGATGGCTTCGCGGTTGGGTGTCGAAATGGTGGCGCCGCGAAGGTCGATTTTGAGTTCGCCGAATGTGGCGTTGAGGTCGGCGCCTTCGAAGGTGGCGGATTCCACTCGCCGGTTCACGCTGCTGAACGCGGCGTTTTCTCGCAGGATGTTGCCATCGAAGCGTCCACCGACAAAGGCCGGCGCGGTGAAATTGTTACCCCAATGGCGGTTCCACTTGTTTGGCCTTGCCTTACGGCCGAACAGCATGCTCACACCGATCGCAATCAAAAGCAGAGGCCAGAGCGAACCGATACTGAAATGCAGGCGCCCCAGATTCCCCAGCGTCAGCAACACGCCGGCGATGACCTCGAACGAGGCAATGACGGCGGGACACGGGCGATTCGGACGGAACAACTGCCAAAGCCCGTGCGCCGCGATCGCGAGGGGCCAGTACGGGCGGATGTTCGGGATGAAACCGAGGTTATCCAGGAACATCAGCGCGCCGGCCACGATCAGGAACAGGGCGACGAACGAACCGCGCCCCTGATGATGCCGCGGCGTCATGATCGGCTGGTTCATCGGCGGCCGGGAGTAATCGTCCATAAATATAGTTTCTCCATTCCGGCCGCGATCAGGATCACGGGCCAGAGATTCCAGATGTGATGCACTTCCAGAACGCCGAAGCGGTCCATGGCCAGGACGATGCCCGCCAGGATCAGGCAAAGCGGAACGGCGACGGAACCGGAGCAAATTCTCATGTGTTTCCTTCCTCGATTTCGAGTTTAGGGTCCTGAGGAGGGGAACTCACGCGTTTTTCGGTGAATGCCGCGCGGCTGCCGGTGAACGCCGGATTACTGCGGCAGACGCTGCAATAGTTGCTGCGCGGCGGCTTTGACCTGCGGATCGTTGCCGTCCGCGGCGAGGCGGAGTTCGGCCGAAGCCCTGGCCTTATCCCCTTTGTTTGCAAAGGCGGCGCCCAGTTCATAGTGTGCACGCCAAAAATCGGGCTGGAGGCGTACGGCGGAATTCAGCTCGCGGATGGCGCCATCGACATCGCCCGAATCTCCGAGCAGGACTCCCAGGAGCTCGTGAGCCGGCGCGGAATCGGGGCCAACTTTGACGGCCGTCTGAGCCTGCGCAATGGCGTCCGACCGCAGGTTTACGTTGGCGAGTAGGCGCGCGTAGTTGATGCGGGGACCGAGCGCATCTGGCTTGAGTTTCAGGGCCCGTTCGAAGAGGTAGCGGGCCTCCGGGACAGACCCGCGAGAAGCCAGCAGACCGGCAAGATTCGCTTGCCAGTCGACGTTTCCGGGAAGAATGCGCAGCGCGGCGCGGAATTCCTTTTCGGCGCCATCGAGATCGCCCTGGCGAACCAGCATGGCGGCGAGGTAGTTATGCGGCTCCGCCAGATCGGGATCGAGCGTGAGAGCTTTGGTGAGCGCCGTCTTCGCTTCGGCGCCCTTGCCCTGCTGGAAGAGGGACTGTCCGAGAAGGCCCCAGGCGACGGGATCGCGGGGCGCGAGAGCCACGGCGCGGCGGAGCAGGGGTTCGGCTTTAGCGAATTGCTGCCACTCGAGCTGCGCGTTCGCCAACTTCAGCATGAGGACCGTGGAATTCGGGGCCCG
>Ga0070658_10004895_pt1 | contig 10911 bp, 9 predicted proteins | sample KBSC13metaG_FD_64664 | JGI IMG/M metagenome (GOLD analysis project Ga0070658, IMG submission 64664) | Corn rhizosphere microbial communities from Kellogg Biological Station, Michigan, USA - KBS C1-3 metaG | ecosystem: Host-associated > Plants > Roots > Rhizosphere > Soil ... | reverse complement strand
CAGACCGGAGTCGCCTGCCTCGAGCTCCATGCACGTCAGTCCGTAGGCGACGGCGCTCGCACCCGGTAGCCCGTAGCCGTCCAGGTGCATGCCGAAGAGCCCGAGCTTGCCGATCTCCTGCACGAGCTCGAGCGGAAGGATCCCCTGCTCGAACCAGTCGCCGATCTCGGGAAGGATCCGCTCCCGCACCCACCGGCGCACGGTGTCGCGGATCGCGCGCTCCTCGTCGTCGAGGAGGGCGTCGATCGCGAGGAAATCGCGCGGGTCGAGCGACGTGGGCTTCGCGGTTGTCGCCACTGCGGACAAGGCTACCGGGCCGGGCTGGACGCGCCGCCTACGGCGATGCCGGCGCGAGGTGGTTCAGCGCCAGGTTCAGCCACTGCGTCGCTTCCGCCGACCAGAGCGACTGCTGGTGGCCGCCCTGGTAGAGCCGGAAGACATGGGCGACGCCGGCGGCGGAGAGCTCCCGGTTCAGCTGCTCGTTCTCTGCGACGAAGCTCCCGGTCGGGTCCTGCCGCCCGATGTAGAACGCGATGTAGAGCGGCAGCGTGTCGAGGCGCGCCTCGATCTTCATGAACTGCCTGTGCACGTTCGCGGCCGCGTTCTTCGCCGGCGAGCCGAGATCCAGGGGATATGCGCCTGTTGGATCCGTCGGGTGGAAGTAGCCGCTCCACGACTCGACCGCCCCGAAGTCCGAAAGGTGTGCGAGCGCGAGGTGCATGGCCCCGTAACCGCCCGCCGAGACACCGATGATCGCGCGTCCCGAGCGAGCGGCGATCGTGCGGTAGTGCGCGTCGACGGCGCGCAGGACGTCGCCCGCGATCGCCGTCTCCCAGCGCCCGAGGTACTCGGGGTCGGTGTTGCTGCCGGTCGCCGCCTGCGGCACGACGAGAATCGCCGGTTTCGCCGTGTGATCGAGCGCGCGGTCGAGCCAGCCGAACAGCTCGAACGACTTCGATCCCGCGGGCAGCCCGTGCAGGAAGTAGACGACCGGATAGCGGAGGCCGCTCGTGGCGTACCCGTCCGGGAGGTAGACCTCGTACCCGAGCGAACCGACGTGCGTCCACACGACCCGGTCGTCCGTGCGCGACGACCGGTGGGCGATGCTCGCGGCGGTGAGCGCTGCGGCGACGGCCCCGGCGAGGAGAAGAACGGTGAATCGCCTGTGAAAACTCATCCTCGCCTTAGACCGTCACCGTAGCCTCGCGCTGTGACACTTCGTCGTTCCAACGTCCTGGGAGCGGGCGTGGGTGCGGCGCTCGCCGTGTTCCTCGCCGTCGGCGTCCTGGGCGTGCGCGGCTATGTCGACAACTTCCTCGTCTACCGCGGCTTCGCGCCGCCGCGGGAGGCCGCGTTCGTCAAGCAGCCCGGCACGCTCGAGAAGGTCTTCGTCCGAAGCCCCGCGCTCGGCGGGCGCAGCCAGGAGACGTACGTCTATCTGCCTCCTGGATATTCGTCGCAGCCGCAGCGGCGGTATCCCGTGCTCTACCTGCTGCACGGCTTCCCGGGGCGCCCCCTCGCGTTCATCACCACCGTGCAGCTCGGTGTGGTCGAGGACGCGCTGATTGCGCGGCACCGTGCGCAGCCGCTGATCCTCGTCATGCCGTTCGGCTCGACGGGAACCTACAGCGACAAGGAGTGGGCGGATGGAGCGACGCGCGGCAACGGCTGGGGGACCTTCGTGGCGCGTGACCTCGTGCGCTACGTGGACACGCACTACCGCGCCGCTCCGACGCGCGCCGCGCGAGGCATCGCCGGGCTCTCGGAAGGCGGATACGGCGCGATCAATCTCGCGCTGCAGCACCCGGACGAGTTCTCGGTCGTCGAGAGCTGGTCGGGCTACGCAAAGCCGGATCCCCTGCGCAGCATCTTCGGCCCGAAGCTGCAGCTCCTTTCGCGCAACGACCCGTCACTGCGGCTGCCGCGCGTGGCGCCGACGCTCCGCAGGCTCGGCACGTACTTCTGGTTCTACTCCGGGACGGAGGATCACTTCCGCGCACAGAACCGCACGTTTGCGCGCGAGCTGACGAAGCTCCACGTGCGGAACCACTTCTTCGCCAGCTTCGGCGGGCACAACTGGGCGCTCTGGCGGAAGAACGCGGCTGCCGCGTACGAGACGGCTGCGGAGACGCTCCGTGCGTAGCGCCGCGCGCACGCTGACCGCGACCGTGCTCGGAGGAGCGACGATCGTGGCGACGAGCGGCTGGCTGTACGTCGTGCACCGCCGTGTGAGGCTGCCGGGCCCGGGCGTTCGCGACGCGCTCGCGCTCGACGAGCTTCCGCATCGAGCAGGCGTCCCACTCGTCCTCTACGTCGCGGTATGGATCGTCGCGGGCGTGCTGCTCGCCCTGCTCGCGCGCTGGGCGCGCGCGGACGCGCTCGTCGCCGGGCTCCTCCTCGGCTTCGCGGTCGGCGGCTGGCTCTACTCGCTGAACGGCGTCTCGATCCTCGTCGTTCGCCAGATCCCGGCGCACAGTGCGTTCCACGCCGCGGCTTCGGAACAGGCCGTGATCGTGCCGGCCGTGCTCGCAGGCGTCCTCGGCGCGCTGCTCGGGCATTCACGCGTCTCGGGGCGGACGCGCGCGCGTTCGGTGCTCTCGTGGCTCGTCGGCGGCGTCGCCGCGCTTGCCATCTTCGACGCGATGCTGCCGGAACACCGGCAGTCGCTCGTCGCCGCCTTCGATCCGGCACACGTGCACGGGGTCTCGAAAGCGCTCGTCGTTCCGATTGCGGCTGCCCTGCTCGTCTCCGCCCGTGCGCTCGCGCGCGGCAGCCGTCGCGCGTGGCAGGTCGCGATCGCCCTCCTTGCCGTGTTGCTCGTGCTCCACGTCGGGCGGCGGTTCGACGAAGGCGCGGTTGTCACCGGCATAACGGTCGTCTCGCTCCTCGCACGCCGCGCCGATTTCCGCGCGCCGGGCGACCCGGCGACGCGGCCGCGGGTTCTGGTGCATGCGGCCGTCGCCGCGGCCGGTGTCGTCCTCTACGGCGTCGTCACGCTCTGGCTCAACCGGCTCATGGCGGATCAGTCGTACACGCTGGGCTTCGCGTTCGACGTGACGGGCCGTGCGGTCGCAGGCTTGAGCTTTCGCGGCGCCGCGCACCTGAGCGAACCCGTGGCGGACTGGTTTCCGGTCTCCGCCTTTCTGCTCGCCTGGGGGTCGGTCGCGCTCGTGCTCGTGGAATGGACGGCGCCTTGGCGGTACCGTCAACACCGCGAGGCGCACGAGCATTCGCTCGCGCACCGGCTCGTCACGACGTGGGGCGCCGACACGCTTGCGCCGTTCGCGCTTCGCGCGGACAAGTCGTACTTCTTCTCCGATGACGGCGCCGCCTTCCTGGCGTACCGCGTCGTCGGCGGTATCGCGCTCGTCGCCGGCGATCCGATCGGCCCGGCGGAGCTGCGACGAGACCTGACGAAGCGATTTCTCGATTTCGCGCACGAGCGCGGCTGGCGCGTCGCGATCCTCGGTGCATGCCGTGAGTGCATCGACGACTATCGCGAGCTGGGACTGCGTGCGCTCTATCACGGTGACGAGGCCGTCGTCACGACGGCGTCGTTCTCGCTCGACGGTCGCGCGATTCGGAAGGTGCGGCAGTCCACGCACCGCCTCGAGAAGGCCGGCTACACGGTCCGCGTGCTTCGCCCCAGCGAGCTCGACAGCAGGCTCCGGAACGAGCTCGAGGCGATCGCGGCGGAGTGGCGCGGCGAGAAGCCCGAGCGCGGCTTCGTCATGGCGCTCGACACGCTCTTCCGGCTCGGCGACGACGACTCGTTGTTCATCGTCGGCTTCGACGACGAGCTGCGACCCGCGGGCTTCCTCCACTTTGCCGTCTCTCGGCCCGGTTCGGCGCTCTCGCTCTCCTCGATGCCCCGACGCAGGCTCGTTCCGAACGGGTTCACGGAGTGGCTGATCTGCGAGACGGTCGGCTGGGCGCGCACAAATGGATTCGCACGCGTCTCACTGAACTTCGCGCCGTTTGCGCAGCTGTTCGAGCGCGCCGACCTCGCATTCAGCGAGCGGATCGTCCGCGGCGTGCTGCAGCGCTTGAAGGGCTGGTTCCAGCTCGACAACCTGCTGCAGTTCAACCGCAAGTTCTTCCCGGAGTGGCAGCCGCGCTTCGTTGTCATCGAGCGCCTGCGCGATCTGCCTCGCGTCGGCGTTGCCGCACTCGCCGCCGAGTCGTATCTTCCATTCCAGTGATCGCACTGGGGCTGCTGCTCGCGATCGCGTCCACCGTTGCGATCAACCGCGGCTACGCGCTCCAACACGACGCGGCGTCGGCGTTGCCGCCCTTGACGGTGCGGCATCCCGCACGCTCGCTGCTTTCCCTTGTTCGCAACCGCCGCTGGTTCGTCGGCTTCGCCGGCGGCATCGGCGGTTGGGTGTTCTACGTCGTCGCGCTTCGCATCGCACCGCTCTCGGTCGTGCAGGCCGCGGCCGCGGGCGGGATCGTCGTCCTCGCGGCCGGATCCGGGCGCCTCGCCGCACACGAGCGGCTCGGCGTCGCTCTCGCACTCGCCGGCTTGCTGCTGCTCGGGCTGTCGCTCGGGTCACACACGGCATCGAGCCGCGGCTCGTTGGTCGCGGTCGCGCTCTGGATCGGCTGCTCGATCGTCGTCGCCGGCGCGGCGGCGGCCGCGCTGCCGGGCGGCGCGGGTCTCGGCACGGCGGCGGGGATTCTCTATGCCGCCGGCGACGTCGGCACGAAGATCGCGGTCGTCGGCGGCGTTCGCCTCTGGTTCGTGCCCGCGCTGCTCGCGTGTCATGGTCTCGCGTTCGTGGCGTTTCAGCTCGCGTTGCAGCGCGGTCGCCGGCTCGCGACGGCAGGCGTCGCAGTCCTCTGGACCAACGCGCTCCCGATCGCCGGCGGCATGCTGCTCTTCGCAGAGGGCTCGGGCGGCGCGATGCGGCTCACCGCGTTCGCCCTGGTGCTCATCGCTGCAGCGGCGCTGGCACGGGCGTCGGCTGAGCCTGAACCTGCACGAGCGTGATCGCGGCGCTCGCCTTGCCCGTCGGTCCGATCGCGCGGATCGCGAGCGTGTGCTCGCCCGGCGTGACCGTGCTCGTGTCCCAGGTGAGCGTCCAGGGCGCGGCGTCGACCGTCTGGACGACGGCGCCGTCGATCCAGAGCTCGACGCGGACGACGCGCCCGTTGAGGTTCGGGGTCAGCGGGACGACGCCGACGAACGGCGGCAGCTCCGGCGGGAGCGAGACGCCCGGCGCCGGGGGAGGCGGCGTCGCCGAATCGACGACGACGGTCGCGATCGCGCTTCGTCCGTCGGTGCCCACGGCGCGCGCGGTCAGGACGTGCCGGCCCTTCTTCTCGAGTGACGTGTCCCATGCCCACGTATAGGGGTCGCCGGCGACGCTCGCGCGGACGACGCCGTCGACGACGAAGTCGACGTGGTCGATCGCCTCGCCGGTCGGCGCCGCGTTCCACGCCACCATGCCCGTCACCGTCTGCCCGAGCTCGAGCTCGGGAATCGTCACGTCGATCGGGCGCGGCGGCGGCGTGCGTCCTGCGCGGTAGTCGCGCACGTACGTCATGTAACGCGTCCAGTCCCAGTACGCGCCGGGATCGGTGTGATGCGCCCAGCCGCCGAACTCGCCGCGATGGAAGGGATCGGGTACCTGATTGTGCCCGATCACGTGTGCGCGGTCAGCGGGAATTCGGTAACGGCGCAGCAGCGTGGCGACGAGCTGTGCGGACGCGCGATATTCGGCATCGGTGAACGTGCCGTCCACGCGCGTATAACCCTCGTTCTCGACGCCGATCGAGTGCGCGTTGACATAGCCGTTTCCCGCGTGCCACGCGATCTCGTTGTCTGGGACCATGTGCGCGATCCGACCGTCGCGGCCGACGACGTAGTTGGCCGCTGCGCGTGCGCGCGGATTTCGGAACCACGACACGGTCGCGTCATACGAGCCTTCCGTCGCGTGCACGACGACCATCCGCACCGCGGATGCGGGCCGGTGCTGGTGCGAATAGTTGGACCACGCCGCCGGCATCGGCGCCACCGTCGCCAGCATTGTCAGTGCAAGAGCCCGCACAGTCGCCCCGCTCCAGCCTGCAGGCGATCTGCCTGTTTTGCAAGGGTTTCGGCGTGGTAGAGTTCTGATTGACTAGTCAGTCAACGACTTCGGGAGCGGACACGACATGGCGACGATCGAAGCGACAGGCATCTCCTTCGCGCTGACGGACGAGCAAAAGGCGCTGCGCGAGCTCGCGCGGGAGTTCGCCGCGAACGAGATCCGGCCGAAGGAGCACGAGTACGACGAGCACATGCGGCACCCCGCCGACGTGATCGCGAAGGCGCACGAGCTCGGCCTGATGAACCTCCACGTTCCCGAGGAGTACGGCGGCCCCGGGCTCTCCGCGTTCGACGGCATGCTCGTGGGCGAGGAGCTCTACTGGGGCTGCTCCGGCATCGGCACCTCGATCTCGGCCAACGGGCTCGGCTCCGGCCCCGTGATCGTCTTCGGCTCCGACGAGCAGAAGCGGAAGTGGCTCTCGCCGCTGATCGACGAGCCGATCCTCGCCTCCTTCGGCCTCTCCGAGCCCGGCGCGGGCTCCGACGTCGCAGCGCTGAAGACGACCGCGGTGCGCGACGGCGACGAGTACGTCCTCAACGGCTCGAAGACGTTCATTACGAACGCGGGCTATGCCGCATGGGCGACCGTGTTTGCCAAGACCGACCCGAAGGGCGGCGCGAAGGGGATGTCGGCGTTCATCGTCCCGATGGACGCGCCGGGCGTGACGATCGAGTCGCACCTCGAGAAGATGGGCCAGCGCTCGACCGACACGTCGGCGTTCGCGCTGCAGGACGTTCGCGTTCCCGCCGAGAACCTGCTCGGCGAGGAGGGCGACGGCTTCAAGATCGCGATGGCGACGCTCGACGCGACGCGGCCGGGGACCGCGATCGGCGCCGTCGGCGTCGCGCAGGCGGCCTACGAGCATTCGGTCGACTACGCGAAACAGCGCGTCACGTTCGATCTGCCGATCGCGATGCACCAGGGCGTCAACTTCATGATCGCGGACATGGCGACGGAGATCGAAGCCGCGCGCCTCCTCTGCTGGCAGGCGGCGTGGATGCTCGACCAGGGCTACGGCCGCAAGGCGACGCTGTACTCGTCGTTCGCGAAGCGCTTCGCCGCCGACACGGCGATGAAGGTGACGACGGATGCGGTGCAGGTCTTCGGCGGCTACGGCTACATCAAGGAGTACCCCGTCGAGAAGCTCATGCGCGACGCGAAGCTGTTCCAGATCTACGAGGGGACATCGCAGATCCAGCGGCTCGTGATCGCAAAGGAAATATTCTTGCCGCGTGGCGATTGAGATCGATCTCTCCGGTCGCGTCGCGTTCGTCACCGGAGGGTCGAGAGGGCTTGGTCGAGCAGATGCGCTGACGCTCGCGCGCGCCGGCGCCGACGTGGTCGTCGCCGACCTGCTCGTGGAGTCCGAGCTCTCGGAGGAGACGGACCGCTACGGCGCGCTCGCAACCGCCGCGCGGCAGCAGGGACTCGTGCACACGGAGGAAACGGTCGGCGAGATCCGCGCGATGGGCCGGCGGGCGCTCGCCGTCCGCTGCGACGTGACGAACCGTGCGGACGTGGACGCGGCCGTTGCCCGCGCGGTCGAGGAGCTCGGGTCGGTCGACATCCTGATCAACAACGCCGGCACGCTCGACCACGTCGGCCAGTTTCACAATCAGTCGCCGGAGCTCTGGGAGCGTGACCTGCGCGTCAACCTGACCGGCGCGTTCAACTGCGCGCAGGCCGTGTGGCCGCACCTGCGGGAACGCGGTTGGGGCCGCATCGTCAACATGTCGTCCGTCGCCGGCACGCTCGGCGGGTTCGGGCAGGCGAGCTACGCGACGACGAAGGCCGGCCTGCTCGGACTGACGAAGACGCTCGCGATGGAGGGCGCGCGGCACGGCATCACGTGCAATGCGATCGTCCCGGGCATCATCGGGACCGAGGCGTACCACCTGGCGAACGAGACGATGAACGAGCGGATCGTGGCCCGCACCGCGCTGAAGCGGCCCGGCGAGCCGCAGGAGATCGCGAACACGATCGCGTTTCTCTGCTCCGACCTCGCGAGCTTCATCACCGGCGTCGAGCTCAACGTTTCCGGGGGCGTCGAGCTCTTCGTGTTCTAGCGGCCGAAACCGGGGATACCCTGGGCGGGGTGAGGCTGAAGATCTTCTATGTCGCGCTGGGGCTGGCGGCGATTGCGGTGCTGCTCGGCCTCGCGTTCGCGGGCTCGCCGGCGACGCTTGCGAAAGGCGTCTCGATCGACGGCGTCGACGTCGGGGGAATGAAGGCGAAGGACGCCCGCGCGCTGCTCGACGGCAAGTCGGCCCGCCTCGCGAGGACCGCGCTCGTCTTCACGGCGGGCGGTCACAAGTTTCCGATCCGTCCGAACGAGCTCGGGATCGAGCCCGACTGGGCGCGCGCGATCGACGTCGCGCGGAACGAGGGCGACGGCTTCGGGCCCCTGCGGGGCTTCAAGCGGATCGGCGTCGAGGTCTTCGGCGCCGATGTGACGCCGCCGACCCAGGTGCTGACCGGCGCGCTCGAGTACAAGCTCCGCCTGATCGCCTCCGAGGTCGACCGTGCGCCGCGCGCTGCAGCGCTCGTGCGCCACGGCTCCCGCATCGTCACGGTGCCGGCACGGCCGGGGCTCGTCCTCGACCACAACGCGGCGGCGCGGACGATCGTGACCGAGCTCGCTGCGCTCGACCGTACGCAGGGCACCGTGGAGCTGCCGCTGCGCCGCCGCGCGCCGAGCGTGACAACCGCCGACCTTGCCCGCGCGGCACGCCAGGCGCGGATCGCGACGTCGGCGCCTGTGCGGCTGACGCTCGGCCCGACGCGCTGGCTTCTCTCCCCGAAGCGGATCGCGTCGCTGCTCGAGCTGCCGTCGGGCGGCAGCACGACGCTGACGATCGGCGGGCCGGCGGCCGAACGATGGCTCGCCGCGCTGGGCCGGCGTGTCGCGAAGCCGCCGCGCGACGCAGGCTTCGCGGTCGACGGCTCGCACGTGCACGTCGTGCCCGCGCGGCCCGGCCGGAAGCTCGGCGAGCTCGAGACGACGAAGGCGGTCCTCGCGGCGGCGCTCCGCCGCACGCGCCGGGTCGCGGCGCTGCCCGTCGTGGAAGCCGCGCCGCAGCGCACGACGCAGCAGGCGCGCGCGATGCGCATCACCGGCCTCGTGTCGAGCTTCACGACCGATTACGGCGGCATCCCGAACCGCATCCACAACGTTCAGCTCGTGGCGCACTTGATCGACAACACGCTGATCGCGCCGGGCGCGACCTTCTCGTTCAACCGGACGACGGGCGCCCGCACGGCCGACAAGGGCTTCCTCGAGGCGCCGGTGATCGTCAACGGCGAGCTGACGACCGGGCTCGGCGGCGGCGTCTGCCAGGTCTCGACGACCGTGTTCAACGCGGCGTTCGAAGGCGGCCTCAAGATCACCGACCGCACCAACCATGCGCTCTACATCAGCCACTATCCCCAGGGTCGCGACGCGACGGTGAACTATCCCGACGTCGACCTGAAGTTCGTCAACGACACGGGTCACTGGCTGCTGCTGCGGACGTTCGTCGGCTCGTACTCGCTGACCGTCAGCCTGTACGGAACGCCCGCGCACCGCCGCGTCGAGAGCACGACGGCGCCGCTCGTCACCACCGGCGCGATTCCGGTCAAGAAGACGATCGACCGGACGCTGAAGCCCGGCGAGAAGGTGATCGACGACCCCGGAGCCCCGCCGATGTCGACGAGCGTGACGCGCGACGTCTACAGCGCCGGCGGGAAGCTGCTGTACCACGACACGTGGTACTCGTCGTACCGCGCGTCGCCCAAGCTCGTCAGGATCGGGCCGCCGAGCAAGAAGCCGGTCAAGAAGACTCCGCGGCAGACACCGACGAGCTGAGCCAGTCCGGCACGCGGGTCGGCCGCAGCGTCTGCGCGTCGACGCACGCGTGCTCGGTGTAGCCGTCCGCCATCAGCGTTTCGTCGTCGCGGACGATCGCGTACTCGAACCGGAAGCGGGCGCCGCGCAGGCCGACGCAGCGCGTGTGCACGAGCAGGACGTCGTCGAAGACCGCCGGGACGACGTAGCGGCAGTGCGACTCGAGGACGAGCGCCTCGATGCCGCGGTCGCGGAGCGCCTGATAGCCGCCCGCGAATTCGCGCAGGTACTCGACACGCGCGACCTCGAACCAGACGAGGTAGGACGCGTTGTGCGCGATTCCCTGCGCATCCGTGTCGGCGAACCGAACCCGTACCGTTGTCGAGAACGTGAACCCTTTCACGGAGCGCAGTATCGACACGCTGGCAGAGCTCGTGCGCGAGCACCGGCCGCTCGTCGTCCTGACGGGAGCGGGGATCAGCACCGAGTCCGGTATCCCCGACTTCCGTTCGGCGACCGGGATCTGGGCGAAGTACGACCCGATGGAGTACGCGCACATCGATGCCTTCCGGCGCGACCCGGAGAAGGTCTGGGACTTCTACGGCCGACGTCTCTCGGTGCTCGGCGACGCGGAGCCGAACGACGGACATCGCGCCCTCGCCGAGCTCGAGGACCGCGGCTGGGTCCGCGGGGTCATCACCCAGAACATCGACCGGCTGCACGAGCGCGCGGGCTCGCGTGCGTTCGTCGAAGTCCATGGCTCCATCCGCACGTCCAGCTGCCTCCACTGCGGCGCCGTCGCGCCGATGGAAGAGGTCGTCGCGCTGCTCCCCGTGCCGCACTGCCCAAAGTGCGGCGACGTCCTCAAGCCGGATGTCGTCATGTTCGGCGAGCTCCTGCCGGCGGCGCACATCGCGCGGGCCGAGCAGCTCGCGCGCGAGGCCGGCCTGCTCCTCGTCGTCGGCTCGTCGCTCGAGGTCTATCCCGTCGCCG
>Ga0070658_10004894_pt1 | contig 10911 bp, 12 predicted proteins | sample KBSC13metaG_FD_64664 | JGI IMG/M metagenome (GOLD analysis project Ga0070658, IMG submission 64664) | Corn rhizosphere microbial communities from Kellogg Biological Station, Michigan, USA - KBS C1-3 metaG | ecosystem: Host-associated > Plants > Roots > Rhizosphere > Soil ... | reverse complement strand
ACGTCATCACCGCGACGCGCCGGATGCTCCAGCGCACCATCGACATCCTCAAGGCGTGACGCCTTCCTGAAAAAGGTCTGACCCATGGCCACTCCGATCAGCGCCGCAAGCGCCTATGCCAACGTCGCCAAGCTTGCTCCGTCATCGCCGCTCTCCGGCGGCGAGGAAGGCGGCACGAGCTTCTCTTCGATGCTCAAGCAGGCGATCGGCGCGGTGAACGAAACCGGGCAGAAGGCCGAGATGCAGACCCGCGCGGTCGCCGCCGGCAAGGCCAACATGGTCGACGTCGTAACCGCGGTGTCGGAGACCGAGGTGGCGATCGACGCAGTGGTCGCGGTGCGCGACAAGATCATCGCCGCCTACCAAGACATTATGAAGATGCCGATCTGAGTCACGGCAGGGACAAACAGGAAGAATATGACAGGTCCGGAAGTTCTCGACGTCGGGCGCGAGGCTATCATCACTCTGGTCGTCGTATCGGCGCCGGTCATGCTGGTCGGTCTCGTCGTCGGCGTCGCCATCTCGCTGTTGCAGGCGCTGACGCAGATCCAGGAAATGACCATCGCCTTCGTACCGAAGATACTTGCCATCTTCGTGTCGCTCTTGATCGCGCTGCCGTTCATGGCCGAGCGCCTGCACATGGAAATGCTGCGAATCGCGGCCCGCATCGCTACTGGTTGAGAAGCGCGGCGCGTTAAGCCGCGACGGGGACGGCATCACGCGCCGGCGAAGGCACTCGATGCGCATCGACATCTCCTTCCTGCCGGCGCTGGCGGCGGCCTTCATCCTCTGCTTCGGCCGCGTCGGCGCCATGGTCATGCTGCTGCCGGGCATCGGCGAATCGAACCTGCCGGCGCGCGTGCGGCTCGCCATCGCGCTGGCGCTGACCGCCGTGCTGCTGCCGCTGCACCGCCAGGCCTACGCGATCGACATGACGCAGCTCTCGGCGCTCATGCTGGCGATGATCCAGGAGGTGGTGATCGGCCTCGTCCTCGGCATCACGGCGCGGCTCGCCGTGTCGGCGTTGCAGACGGCGGGGTTCATCGTCGCCCAGCAGGTCGGCCTGGGCTTCGTCACCGCGGTCGACCCGACGCAGGACCAGCAGGGCGTGCTGGTCGGCAATTTCCTCGCGCTGCTCGGCGTGACGCTGATCTTCGCCACCGACATGCATCACCTCGTGATCGAGGCGATGAACGACAGCTACGCGGTCTTCAAGCCGGGTGAGATGCCGCTCACGGGCGACCTCGCCAAGCACATCACCACCATCGTCGCCGCCTCGTTCCGCATCGGCCTCCAGCTCGCGGCGCCGTTCATCGCCTTCGGCATCCTGTTCAATGTCGGCCTTGGCGTTCTGTCGCGGCTGATGCCGCAGATGCAGGTGTTCTTCATCGGCCTGCCGCTATCGATCCTGCTCGGCCTCCTGCTGCTCGTCATGGTGCTCGGCGCGATGATGGGGACGTTCACCTCGTTCCTGCGCGACGTGCTCACGCAACTCGCCGCGGTCGGGTAAGGGACAAGGCCGATGGCGGAACCGGGTGACGACAGCGAAAAAACAGAAGAGCCAAGTCAAAAACGGCTCGAGGAAGCCCTCAAGCGCGGCGATGTCGTCAAGAGCCAGGAGGTCAATACCTGGTTCGTCATGGCTGGCGCGACGCTCGTGCTCATGGCCTTTTCTGCGGGTATGAGTCGTGACCTGACCGCGACGATGCGCGGCCTCATCGCCAACTCCTGGCAGATATCGGTCGACGGACCGGCGCTGCCCGGGCTGTTTAAGAAGATCGGGCTGGAAATCGTCGCTGCGGTGGCTATCCCGTTCCTGGTGCTGATGCTGGCGGCGCTCGGCGGCAACCTCGTGCAGCACAAGCTCGTCTGGTCGTTTGACGGCCTGATGCCGAAATTGTCGAAGCTGTCGCCGCTCGCGGGCCTGCAGCGTCAGTTCTCCAAGCAGGCGATCGCCAATTTTGGCAAGGGACTGGTCAAGATCGTAATCGTAGGTGCCGTGCTCGCCTCGCTGATGTGGCCAGAGCGCCAGCACATGGAGGCGCTGGTCCACTCCGACCCGGCGACGCTCTTGCCTTACGTGTTCAGCATTACGCTGAAGCTGATGGGCACGGTGGTCGCCATGCTCGCGGTCATCGCGGCCGCCGATTACCTGTTCCAGTACCGGCAATGGTACGAAAAGCAGAAGATGTCGCTGCGCGAATTGAAGGAAGAGTTCAAGCAGAGCGAAGGCGATCCGACCATCAAGGGCAAGCTGAAGCAGATGCGCCAGGCGCGCATGCGCAAGCGCATGATGGCGGCGGTGCCGAAGGCTTCGGTCATCATCACCAACCCGACCCACTTCGCGGTGGCGCTGCAATACGAGCGCGGCATGGCCGCGCCGATCTGCGTCGCCAAGGGCGTCGACGCGCTGGCCCTCAAGATCAGGGAGATCGCGACCGAGCACCGCATCCCGATCGTGGAGAATCCGCCGCTTGCCCGCGCCCTGCACGCCACCGTCCAGATCGATCAGGTCATCCCGGCGGAACACTACAAGGCGGTGGCGGAGGTGATCGGCTACGTCATGCGGCTGCGGCGGGCCGTGGCGCTGCCGTGAGGCGCGGAACCGCTTATCCAGAGGGCGGCGGGGCAGGGCCCTTGCGCCCCATGGGCCCGGTGAGGCACTGAGGACGGCAACATCGCGCGCCGCGGCGAGAGAAGGTCGCAAACATCGTCATGGCAGGCCAGGACCGGGCAGGGCAGGGCGCCGCGCAACGCGGCGAGGGGCAGAGGCGGCCCGCCTTCGATAAGAGCCAGAACGTTCCGCGCAGCGGCTCCGTCGGCCTCGTGCTGCTGGTCGCGCTGCTGCTTGCCGGCGCGGGCGGGGGCCTCGCCTTCGTCGGGCACGAGCACGCCGCGAGCTACATTCTTCTCCTTCTTGCCGTCCTTGGCGTTGTTGGCGTCTTTGCCCTGTTCGCCATGGCCTCCGGCATCCTTCGCTTCACCGGGCGGGACGCCGGTCATCCGCTGCTCAAGTCGGTGGTCGACAATTCCGCCGATGGTGTGCTGGTCACCGACCATTCCGGCCGCATCTTCTACGCCAATGCCAGCTATCTCGACCTGACCGGAGCTGCCGACGACAACGACGTGCGACCGATCGAGCGCGTCTTCATCGGCGATCCGGACGTCTCCGAATCGATCTACCGGCTGGTCAAGGCGGCGCGCGAAGGTCGCCGCCTTCAAGAAGAGGTGCGGCTCGCGGGCAGCAACGGCCAGAGCGCGCGCTGGCTGCGCTTCAATGTGCGCCCGGCGGCGGAGGACAAAAGCGCCGCGCGCATGACCGTCTGGACGGTCGCCGACGTCACCCGCGAGCGCGAGCGTCAGGAAAACGTCTTCCAGGAACTGCAGCACGCCATCGACTATCTCGACCACGCGCCGGCCGGCTTCTTCTCGGTCGATGCCGCCGGCACGATCGTCTACCTCAACGCGACGCTCGCCGCCTGGCTCGACCACGACCTGGCGCAGGTCGGCGCCGGTGCTCTCAAAATTGACGACATCGTCGCCGGCGAGGGCGCAAAGCTTCTGACGACGCTCGTGGCGGCACCGGGCGAGGTGATGACCGAGGTGGTCGATCTCGATTTGCGAACGCGTGGCGGCAGGCCGGTGCCGGTGCGGCTGTTCCACAAGGTCGCCTTCGGCGCCGACGGTGCGGCCGGGCCCTCGCGCACGCTCGTGCTCAACCGCGCCAAGGACGCAGGCGACGAGCCCGCCCGCGCGGCGGAAGTGCGTTTCATGCGCTTCTTCCAGAATACGCCGATGGCCATCGCCACGGTCGACCGCAACGGCCGCATTGCGCGCAGCAATGCGCGCTTCGCGTCCGCCTTCGAGGGCGCGCTCAAGAACGACGACCGCTCGATTCTTTCCGTTATCGCCGAGCGCGACCGGCCGGCGCTGGAGGCCGCCATCCGCCAGGCTGCGGAAGGCCACGGCGAGATCGCGCCGGTCGAGGCGGCACTCGCCGACCATGGCGAGCGCTGGGCGAACTTCTTCGTGCTTGGCGTCGAGGACGGCGAGCAGGACGGCGAGGCTGCGATCGTCTATGCGCTCGAGACGACGGCGCAGCGCACGCTGGAGAACCGCATCTACCAGCAGCAGAAGATGGAGTCGGTCGGCCAACTGGCCGGTGGCATCGCGCACGACTTCAATAACGTGCTCTCCGCCATCATGATGGCGACCGACTTCCTCCTGAACGCGCACAAGCCGACCGATCCGTCGTTCAAGGACATCATGCAGATCAAGCAGAACGCCAACCGCGCCGCCGCGCTCGTGCGGCAGCTATTGGCGTTCTCGCGCAAGCAGACCCTGCGGCCGCAGGTGCTCGACCTGTCCGAGGTGCTCAGCGACATCGGCATGCTCTTGAAGCGGCTGATCGGCGAGAAGGTGACGCTCGAGGTGACGCACGGGCGCGACCTCTGGCCGGTCAAGGCCGACATATCGCAGTTCGAGCAGGTGATCGTGAACCTCGCCGTCAACGCGCGCGACGCGATGCCGGACGGCGGCAAGCTCACCTTGCGCACGGCCAATGTCGAAGCGAAGGATTCGGGCGCGTTCGGCGCCAAGGGCATGCCGTCCGGCGATTACGTGCTGGTCGAGGTGAGCGATTCCGGAACCGGCATCCCGCAGGAGATCATCGACAAGATTTTCGAGCCGTTCTTCACCACCAAGGAAGTCGGCAAGGGCACGGGGCTCGGTCTCTCGACGGTCTACGGCATCGTCAAGCAGACCGGCGGCTACATCTACGCCGACAGCGAGCCCGGCCGCACGACGTTCCGCATCTTCCTGCCGCGCCACGTGCCGAGCGCCGCAGAGAAGCCCCTGGCCGAGGCGTCGGCCGTCGCCGGCGCGATGACCGCGGCCGACACCATGGCCAAGGCCGCGGCCGACCTGACCGGCGAGGGCAAGATCCTGCTGGTCGAGGACGAGGAGGGGCTGCGCGCGCTCAACGCCCGGGGCCTGGCGTCACGCGGCTACACCGTGCTCGAGGCGAGCAACGGCGTGGAGGCAATCGAGGTGCTGGAGCGCGAGGGGCATGTCGACCTCGTCGTCTCCGACGTCGTGATGCCGGAAATGGACGGACCGACCCTGCTCAAGGAGTTGCGGCGGCGCGATCCGGACCTGAAGGTGATCTTCGTCTCCGGCTATGCGGAAGAAGCCTTCGCCAAGAACCTGCCGAGCAACGAACAGTACGCCTTCCTCGCCAAGCCCTTCACGCTCAAGCAGCTCGTCGCCGAAGTGAAAAAGACGATCGCGGGCTGACGGCGGTCACTCGCAGGACTGCGCCAGCCGCATCTTCGTGAAGATTTCGGTGTGCAGGCGGCACACGGACATCCCGCGCGAGGAATATTGCGGCCCTGGCGCCTGGAAATAGTCGGATTCGACCATCGCCCCGGCTGCGCCCACGGCAATGGCAAGATCGGCCGGCGCAGCCGTGAGCCGCGGCTCTTCCGGCGGCGACGGCTTGGCGGCCGCCGCGGCCACAGATGCCAAAATGATCGCTGCGGTGAGAATGGCTCGCATCGGCCGCTCCGTCGTCTCCCAGCGCAGGGAAAAGCCCGCAGCCGCCGCTCGGTTCCTGCCCAAGTTTGACAATCCTGTGACGTGGAATGCGGTGCCCTGCGGCGTCAGCGCCCCTTACAAAGACCGGCCACACTGCCTATTTTCTGACCCGCCATTCAGGCTCTGGGAGAGAAGACGTCATGGTTCGCCACCGTTGGCTGATCGCGCTCGCCGCGATCGCGACTGCTCTGGTGCTCGTCTCGGGCGATGCCGCCAATGCGCGCGCCGGCGGCGGATTCTCCGGCGGCAGCCGCGGGATGCGCACCTTTTCGACGCCGGCGCCGACGCGCACCGCGCCGTCGGCCGCGCCGATCCAGCGCAGCATCACCCAGCCGAACCGTACCGCGCCGCTCGGCGCCAACACGGCGGCTCGTCCGGGTCTCTTCGGCGGTGGGCTGCTCGGCGGCCTTGCGGCCGGTTTCATTGGCGCCGGCCTGTTCGGTCTGCTGTTCGGTCACGGCTTCTTCGGCGGCATGGGCGGCTTTGCCTCGCTCATCGGCCTCGTGCTGCAGATCGTGCTGGTGGTGTTCGTCGCCAAAATGCTCTTCGCCTGGTGGCAGCGTCGCAACGCCCCGGCCTATGCCGGTGCGGGTGCCCCCGGGGGCTCGGGCTTCGGATTCTCCTCGCTGGGCGGCGCGTTCGGCGGTGGCGCTGCGACGTCCGAGCCGGTCAACATCGAGAAGGCGGACTACGACGCGTTCGAGCGCCTGCTTGGCGAGGTCCAGACAGCGTACTCGGCCGAGGACCTGAACGGACTGCGTGCGCGCGTGACGCCGGAGATGCTGTCCTACTTCTCCGAGCAGATGTCGCAGAACGCGAGTCGCGGCGTCATCAACAAGGTGAGTGGCGTCCATCTCGAGCAGGGCGACCTGTCCGAAGCCTGGCGCGAGGGCGACAGCGAATACGCGACCGTCGCGATGCGCTTCGGCCTCACGGACAGCATGGTCGACCGCGCGTCGGGCCGCGTCGTCGAGGGCGGTCATCCGGAAGAGGTGACGGAGTTGTGGACCTTCGTGCGCGCGCGCGGCGGCGCGTGGATCCTGTCCGCGATCCAGCAGGGCTGAAGAGCTAGGCGTCGGCCATCGACTCGCGAATTTCGCGCTTGGCGGCGGTGATGTCCTCGACCGGCTCGAGCGTGGCGCGCTGGGTGTCGCTCAGGCGGCGATCGAACTTGACGCCCATCTGGCGCGCTTTGCGCCAGACGACCTGGCACGTACGGCGTGCGTTCCCGCTCGCCGTCAGCCAGAGCCTGAAGCGGTCGGGCACCTTGTCGGGGTAGGGAACGTCAAGGCGTGCGCCGGTGTCGGAGATGTCCGACAGCATGCAGCCCACGACCTTGCCGGGCCTGAGTTCCAGCCTTGCCAGGTAAGAGATGGGTCTGCGGCGGCTCTTGCGCTGGTCGTGAGTCATGGGTTTGCCGTCGACGCGGCGGTTAACGATTGTAAACCAACCGACAATACCCCCGCACGGCTTACCAAGTGCTGAAGGAGCGGTTCCAGCGGCCTGCATAGCGGCTATCCCCGTTGACCGTGACGGGAATTCCGTCTATTTGCCCGCACGGCAACCTGGTTTTCGGCCTCTCTTGCTGACACGCTCCCGGCTTTGGGCTGCGACTCAAGTGACCCCCCCAAAACTCGGATTGTTGCCGCCCCCACGATGTTCGTGGGAGCGCACAACGAAGAGATGCTTGAAAGGAACTACCGATGGCTACCGGAACTGTGAAGTTCTTCAATACCCAGAAAGGCTACGGCTTCATTCAGCCGGATGATGGCTCGAAGGACGTGTTCGTGCACATCACCGCGGTGGAGCGGGCCGGCATGCGTTCGCTCAACGAAGGCCAGAAGGTCAGCTACGAGATCGTCACCGAGCGCGGCAAGCAGGCGGCGGGCAATCTGCAGCCGATGTGATGCCGAAAGCATCGTGACAGATGTCGAAGCCCGGCGGTGACGCCGGGCTTTTTGATTTTTGGCAACCGGAATCGCCAGGACATCCTTGCGGCACAACGCCGCCGGAATAGCCCTTCCGGCGGTGGGGTTGATCCCCTTGGAGCCGAAGGCCCGGCATGTCGCCGCGCGCTGTACGGCCGGGGAGACGTGTTCATGAACATCGTACGTATGACGGCGCCGTTCGCCGCTCTGATCGCCATCCTGTGTGCGGCGCCGGTGTCCGCCCAGCAGTCGAACATGACTTTCTTTGTCACCAGTCACGGGCCCGGCAAGGGCGCCGATCTCGGCGGGCTCGCCGGCGCCGACGCGCACTGCACGTCGCTGGCGCAAGGCGCCGGCGCTACGGGCAAGACCTGGCACGCCTATCTCTCGACCCAAGGGGCGGGCGCCGTGAATGCGAAGGATCGCATCGGCAAGGGCCCGTGGGCCAATGCCAAGGGCGTGGTCGTCGCGAAGGACGCCGCCGACCTGCACAGCGAGCACAACAACCTCATCAAGCAGACGGCGTTGTCGGAGAAAGGCGAAGTCATCAACGGCCGCGGCGACACGCCGAACCGGCACGACATCCTCACCGGCTCACAGCCGGATGGCACGGCCTTCACCGACGCGCAGGACCATACCTGCAAGAACTGGACAAGCAGCAACGAGGGCTCGGCGATGCTTGGCCATGCTGATCGTATGGGATTGAAGGACGACGCCCCGTCCAAGTCGTGGAACTCATCGCATCCTTCGCGCAATTGCACGCAGGACGGCTTGAAGTCGACCGGCGGCGACGGTCTGCTGTACTGCTTCGCGGTCAATTGACAATTTGCTGAGTTCGTGGCGGCGGTTGCGGTCGCCGCCACGAAACCCTCATCGCGCTCCGTTTTCCAGCGAATCGCTTGGCGAATTGTTAGCCTTGGGCGGCTATCAATTGCCGCTGACATTACGCTGTGACGGGGCAGCGATCGAGGGGAAGGGGGGCGGCGGGCTTAGCCGCGCCCCGATTTCAAATGCTGGAACTGACAAACCTGCTGCTCCTGGCCGGCGAGGCCGTCATCTACTTCGTCGCACTGGGCGCGCTGCTGCGCGCCCGCAAGCGCATCGGCCTCGGCGCCTTTTTCTGCGCGCTCGGCGTCATGCACTTCCTCGAAACCTATCTCGCCAGCACGCTCTATGTGCCGCTGCCGCTCGGCATCGTCGCCTCGCCGGGCTCGACGGTGCTGTTCACGGGCAAGCTGATGATGCTGCTGCTCCTCTATATCCGGGAGGACGCGGTGGTGGTGCGCCAGCCGATCTACGGCCTGCTGTTCGGCAATGTGCTTTTGTTCGCGCTCGGCTTCGTCATGCGGCATCACACAGGCGCCCCCGGCCACGCCGCCGATTACGGCTTCATCGACCAGATGGGCGCGCTGATGGTGTGGGGAACGGCGATCCTGTTCTTCGACTGCATCATCATCATCCTGCTTTACGAGCGCACGCGCGCCTGGTTCGGCGACCGTATCCTGCCGCGGGTGGCGCTCGCCGGCGCGCTGGTCCTGAGTTTCGATCAACTCGCCTTCTTCGTCGGCCTCAACACGCTCACCGGCGCCGGCCTGCCTATGCTGGTCGGCGGCTGGGCGGCGAAGATGGGTGCAGTCGCGCTCTACAGTGTGATGGCGGCGGTCTATCTCAAGCGATTCGAGCGGCCACTCATGGGCCGCCGCACCGCGCCGCGCATCGCCGACGTCTTCGATTTCCTGACCTATCGCGAGCGCTACGAGGACCTGCTGGCGCGCACCGGCTGCGACGCCCTGACCGGCGCGCTTGACCGTCATTCGCTCGAGGCGCATGGCCGCCGCTCGGTCGAGCATGCCGCGGCTGCCGGCCGTCCGCTGGCGCTGCTGCTCGTAGACATCGACCACTTCAAGAGCTTCAACGACCGGTTCGGCCACGCCGCCGGCGACCGCATGCTCAAGCGCGTCACGCTCGACATCATGGCGGCGGTGCGCGTCTCCGACTTCACCTATCGCTTCGGCGGCGAGGAGTTCGTCGTCATTGCCGAGGATCTCGGGCCCGAGGAGGCGACCGCGATGGCCGAGCGCGTCCGCCGCCGCATCGCCGGCGTCGCCGCCACCCATGCCGGCGAGGCGGTGACCGTGAGCATCGGCGTCGCCATGTGCCCGCGCGACAAGACCGACTACGACGACCTGTTCGAGATTGCCGACAAGCGGCTCTACGAGGCCAAGGCCGCGGGCCGGAACCGCGTCGTCGACGGCCGGGCCAAGAGCCCCGACGGCCACGTGCGTCTCGTCTCCGGCTGATATAGTCGCGGCACCGATACGGAGGTGCCCGCATGCGTTACCAGCTCTTCTATTGGCCGGAGATTCAGGGCCGCGGCGAATTCGTGCGGCTGGCGCTCGAGGACGCCGGCGCCGACTACGCCGACGTCGCGCGTACGTCGGCAGGTATGGACCGCATGATGGCGATGATGCGGGGGCCGCGCGAGAAGCGGCCGCCTTATGCGCCGCCATTTCTGAAAGCCGGCAAGCTCGTCATCGCGCAAGCGGCGGAGATATTGCTCTATCTCGGCCCGAAGCTAAAGCTGGCGCCGAAGGGCGAAGCCGACCGGCTGTGGCTGCATCAGTTGCAGCTCACGGTGACCGACTTCGTCAAGGAAGTGCACGACACGCATCATCCGGTCGGCGCCGGGCTCTATTACGGGGACCAGAAGGAAGAGGCGAAGCGCTACGCCGAAGGCTTCCTAAGCGAGCGTGCCCCGAAATATCTCGGCTATTTCGAGACCGTGCTGAAGCGCAGCGGTGGGCCGTGGCTCCTCGGCCGGCGTTTCAGCTATGTCGACCTGTCGATCTTCCAAATCGTCGAAGGCATGCGATACGCCTTTCCGAAGGGAATGGCCCGTATCGAGAAGAAGGTGCCCGGCCTGGTCGACGTCCACGATCGCGTGATGAAGCGCCCGCGCATCAAGGCCTATATCGCATCGGAACGCCGCATCCCGTTCAACGAGAGCGGCATCTTCCGCCACTATCCGGAGTTGGATCGGTAACCTTCACCCCTGCGCCTTGAGCGTCTGGCTGCCGCTCGCGACCGGCTTCGCGCCGATCAGCGCGAAAGCGATGACGCAGGGCACCGTGCCGTTGTTGACCCAGTCGTGGATGGTGCCGCGCTGGACCATGACGTCGCCGGCTTTCAGCCGCACGGTGCCGGTCTCCATCACCATATCGATCTCACCCGAGATGACGACGGCGTAGTCGATCGAGTCGGTGCGGTGGTTGCGCGGTGCGACTCCGGGTCCGAAGGACACGACGCGGAACACGCTGCCCTCGGGAATCGCGGTCGGGATCTTCTTGTTCGACGGATCGTCGCTGCCGTCATTGTTCGCCGGCAGTTC
>Ga0070658_10004893_pt1 | contig 10914 bp, 7 predicted proteins | sample KBSC13metaG_FD_64664 | JGI IMG/M metagenome (GOLD analysis project Ga0070658, IMG submission 64664) | Corn rhizosphere microbial communities from Kellogg Biological Station, Michigan, USA - KBS C1-3 metaG | ecosystem: Host-associated > Plants > Roots > Rhizosphere > Soil ... | reverse complement strand
CCGTGCCTGGGTATTTAGCAAAAGAGCCTGCCAAACAAGAAGTGCACCAAAATATTGAATTGAAGACCATGTACTCCAAAACAACACAAAACAGCCCATGCACCCTTGCATATTTGGTCCACACCTGCTAAAATAATCGAAAGGCCGACCGACGTCGTCAGCCTAATCTCAGATAATTTTTCACATCTAGACTTGAAGATTGCTGTCGAACCAGACAGGCGATCGTAAAGCGCACGCCAATCTTTTTGGAGCAGATACGGCGCGACTATCGATCGATTTTGGACCAGATTTAGGAGTAGGATTATGCAGTCCGCATTGCGCCGGATAGCGGCGATGTGTTTGTTGGCGATGACCTTGCTCGTTGTCGACGGCAACGTCGCCTCAGCGTTCACGTCGACACAGGCCACCAATGCGTGGAACGCATTCAACGGCTCGTTCTATGTGGGCAACAACGGCAGCGCCTACTATCGACAGAAGCAAGGCGGCGGGCAGGACACTAACGACTTCTGGATGAACGCCGAAGAGATCGAGATGGCCATCGACCGCGCCCAGCGATCTGGCTCCGACGGTGACAAGGCCATTGTGACCGCGCTCGTCAATGGCTTCGACGCGACTTACAGCACCGACTGGACCTGGAACTCATTCAACGACGATATCATGTGGGCCTGCCTCGCCCATATCCGCGCCTACTTCGTCACCGGGTCCACCAACATTAACTGGCCCGTCGCCGCCGCGAACAACTTCAACTGGGTCTACAACGGCGGACACTCGCCAGGACGCGCGGTTTCCCAGGTCGACAGCACCTTCGGAGGCGGAATGTGGTGGACGACCGACCACAGCTCCACGGGCACCAAGAACGCCTGCGACAACGGGCCGGCGGCCATCGTCGCCTACTACCTCTCCACGATCTGGCCCAACGGTACCGGCTTCCGAAGTCAAGCGCAGAACCTCTACGACTGGGAGAAGGCCACACTCGTCGATTCATCCGGCAACGTCTACGACCACACAGGTTCGTCGGGAGTGACCGGCTTCGACCTCAGCTATAACGCCGGCACTTTCATCGGGGCCGCCTATGTGCTCGGAGACTCCACCGAGGCAAACCTCGCCGCCACCTACTTCCGCGACCACTGCTGCGGCGCCAACGGCATCATCCCCGCTTACGGCAGCAACGGGAACAATAACGACGGTTTCAATGGGATCTTCTTGCGATGGATGGTGCTGTACATGCTGGGGAGCGGAACGAGCAGCCAGTTCTCGCCCTGGCTCTATACCAATGCCGGCGCGGCGATCTCGACAATGAACTCGGACGGCCTGTCCTGGAACGACTGGGCAAACGCGACACCCGCCAGCGGCCTGTACAGTTGGGACTGCTCCGACACCATCGTCGCCCTCAGCGTACTTCCCGCAACCCCCGACGCCCCAACCGGCCTAACCGCGACCGCCGGCAACGGCTAAAGCAGGACTATTCGATCAATTTCTCTCTTACGGGCAGGCGGCCATGCTGAATAACCGCGCCAATACCACCCCAATCTTTGCTTGTGAATGAGTTTACCAACCAGGGGAGAATCGTAGCTCTGGACGGGAACAACTGTCAGGAATCGGTTCCCAACAGATAGGTGACTGTGACTGTGATCAGAAGCGATTGACAGCAGGCCCTTAAACCATCGCCTGTCATCGCGCCAGGCGACTTCCGCCCCCACGATTTCCAGCAGCAGTCCATACCCGCTCACATCGAACCCAAACCCGTCATTTATGGCGTCCAGGTTACGTCTTTTAAGGCTCAAAGTATAGCCAAACTGCTCTTCCCAGCGGAAGATGTTATTCATCTGGTCAATGCCAGACGCAAGACCGTGGGTGAAGTCGATCGTCACCGTCTCGTAGCCGGTCTCGGTCAACCAGATCTTCAATTCGCGATACTCCTCATTGGATACCGCCGCAACACCACGATAATAGGGGCTGGCAATGATCTGCTTGTCGGGCCGGCCAACTTCTGAACTGTTGAACGCGGCTGGGGTGCTCAATGGTCCTGTGATCTCCTCCATCTACTCCAACCTCAGCAACCGCTTCGCATTCGTCTCGACCACCATCTCATACTCGACATCGACCAGCGCCGCGCGCACATTCTGCAGCGCACGCTTTTGCGAGAACAACGGGAAGTCGGAGCCAAAGAGCAGACGCTCCGGGCCGACCTTCTCGCACAACCGCCGTATCGTCGACGCCGGCTGCCAGCTCGTTTCCAGGTACAGATTGGGATACTTCAACGCGGCCTTGAGCGCGGCGTTGGGTCGATCCCAACCGGCATGACCGCAGACGAACGTGATCGACGGGAAGTCGACCACGAGTTCCAGCAAACTCTTCTCCCAGGGATAGTCGAGCGGGCGATAAATCGGGAAGTTGCCAGTGTGCAGGTACACCGGCAGGTGCGACATCGTCGACGCCGCCAGTACCTCCATCATCGCGAACATCTTGGGCGATTCGAGTGGCAACTGCTGCAAGTCGGCATGGTACTTGATGCCCGAGACCGGCAGCGTCAAGAGGTGTCGAAAGCGGTCCAGGTAGTCGTCTGCTCCCGAATCGACCGAACCGAAAGGCAGCAATATCCCCTGTCGATGCTCGCAGTCCTTCAGCACTTCGTCGGTCGGCACGAACGGATCCATCGCGACAACCACCGCCTTCGAGATCCCATTCGCCGCCATCTCGCCAAGGAGCTTCGACGCGTCCGTCGTGATCATTCGGCGGCTCATCTCCGTAAAGATGAACGGCGCAAAGTTGCGGTAGGTCTTCAGTGCCTGAGGAGTGCGCAAGCGCTCCGCCATCAAGTCGACCGCCTCCTGCGTCACCTGCCCGATCAAATTCGTCGCAGCGTTCACTGGCGCTATCGACCGGTAATACGGCCCGTCCGGTTCGGGAAAACAGCTACCGGGCGTTGTAATGTGACAATGGAAATCGATAACCACGCCTTATCATACCCGCGCCACCCCGCCTCGTGTTCCCAACGTCCTCTCCAATCGTACGATGGGCGTCCCGCCCCGTCCTCCGCACTCCCCCTATTACCTTCCGCCCACCAATGTTTGCGATCGCGACGCCATCGGGTAAATCCTGAGTGCAAGACAAAGTCGGCTCGATTGACGACTGAAAATCGCGTTGTCACGATAGCCCCCGTGGAAGAGGACGCGTTGGCCTCTATCCGCGGGGGCGTTTGTTTTGACGCGTATTATGAACATGTTCATAATACATAATTCCGTGGTATACTAACATTAATAAACACGTTCATTAATTAGCAGACTCAACATGAAGACGACGTCGAGAACCAGCCGCCCGCTCCTTCCGTCCACAACACAAACTCTCCTGACACGCTGGGCCTTATTGACGTCAATCGTATTCGCCGGCTCGGCCTGGTACGGCGCGACCGTCGCGCATGCACTCGGCATCACCTACAGTCGAGGAGCCCTTTGGCTGATCGCCAGCACCGGTCTGTCGTGGTGCGTCTTCGGCCCACTGTTGATCGCCGTCACGCGCAAGACGCCTGTCGAATGCGCCGACGCTTGCCTCGTCACGATGACCGCCGGCATCGCTGTCCTTGCCGTCGGCGGCATCGTCAACGTGTCGATGACGGGCGCACCCGCCTTCGATGCCGCAACGTTCAATTGGGCCTGGGTCGGATTGTCCAACGTTGTGATGGCCGCTGTCATCGTCCGGCGATTTTCGCTCCTCGATGTCGACCGGTACAAGACGCTTGCCGTGTGGGTCCTGGGCCTCGACGGAACCGGCGCCCTGATGTTCTGGCTCTTCCGTCATCTGATTGGAGTAAGGTGATGCTCATCCAGAAAAATCCGCTGACCATGGTCGGCGCCATCGATCGCTGCTGGCTCTTCACCTACCAAACGCCGGAGGCCGACGCACAGCGTCTCCTGCCCAAGCCACTATTACCGGTGACATACCGCGGCTCCGCATTCTGGAACGTCGTAGTTTGCCATGTCGACCGCATGCGCCCCAAGGGAACACCCCGAGCACTCGGCATGAGCTACTGGCACGTCGCCTATCGCCTCTACGTCCGCTACCCAACCGTCGACGGTCCCGAGATCCAGGGCCTCTACTTCGTCCGCAGCGAATGCGACAGCAAGCTGATGGCCATGGCCGGCAACATCATGACCGACTTCAACTTCCACACCGCCGACATCACCGTCGACGCTGGCCGGATCGATGTCGACACCGCCGACAGTCACAGTCACGCCGTCGTGGGTCACACCGCGCCAAGCGCCCTGCCGCCCTACTCCGCGTTCGACCACCTCGACCAGGCCGCGCGCTTTCTCAAATACAAGCCGTTCGGCATCTCCGTCGACAGCCACGGTACCGGCAACATCGTCCGCATCGTGCGCGACGAACGTGCCTGGCACGCCCGCCTTGTCGATGCCCAGGCCGTCTGGACCTTCTTCGCCGACAAGAATGTTCGCCCCGAGATCTGCTACGAGGTCGACCCTATCGACTACCAGTGGAACCGCGCCTACCGCGTCCGCCCCGTCGTCAACCAATTCCCGGCGATATCCGGCTCTTTGTCCCGGAGGGACAGTCCTCCATGTTAGCCACGGAATTCATTCCGTGGACCGCGAAATAGGTGCGGAATTGCCTCCGCACAAGTACCGCCTCGACAGCGCGAGCCCCGCCGTAAACATCACAATCGACAGATAGACCGGAAACAGATGCTCGAAGTGCATGTACCCAATCGCAATGTGCACGCCGAGCGCCGCGATAAAACCCGGCAGACCGCCGAGCAGCAACGCATACCACACCCACCGCGCACCCCGTCGAAATCCCCACAACGACAGTAACACCACCGCGACACCATCGGACCACAGCGTCCCGCCAAAGCCCGCCCGGTCGTGGGCAATCAACGGGACGAGATGCGGGTTGGCGTCCATCACCATGTGGCGGGTGGTGTGCAGGAACATCAAGTCCGTCGGAACGAACACGTTCGTAATGCCAACTCCCGAGATGGTGACACCCGCCAGAATCAGCCCGATCCCGATCGTCACAAACAGGAACTGACCAACCACGCTTCGACGCCACGCCGCATCGTTGACGAGGTCCGGCACAACATCGCCCACCCCGCGTGGTTGGCCGCGAAAAGCCAGCAGAAAGAACACGAACAAAATAGCGCTAACGAAGGCATGCAGCGGATCGAAGTAGCCAAAACCGAGGAACAGGAAGAATGTCACAAAACCGATCGTCGACGACCTTATAATCGCCGTCCACGCCCATCGCGCGCCGCGTCGCACTCCGTGTACCGCCATAAACGTATAGAGCACACCGATCGACACCATCGTTCCGGCCAGCGAGATACGGTCGTGGGTCATGAACGGGAGCAGATGCCGGTTGACGTGCTCAATCCCCATCGCGCCCATCCCAATAAACGCCTCGTCGTAAGGCAAGACGACTCTAGTCAGCGCGATGAGGGCCGCCAGGCCGCCACCGATAATCATACTCAGTCCCAAAAACAAGGTCCAGATCCACGAGGCCGGCGTATCCTGCTCCCTCACCTTTCCAAGGACAGGGTTGGGGTGAGGTTTCCTGCCCGCCGGCTTCCGCAAACTCAGGATCGCTTCGTTGGTGCGCTTGGGCAGACCTGGACCGTTGTACACCATCCCCACGTCGATCTGCACCAGCGACGCGCCCGCCTCCATCGCCCGAACGGCATCGCCCGGCTCCATAATGCCGCCGCCAGCGACAATCGACTCCCGACCGCCCCATCGACGCCCCACCTCCGCCACCATCCGCAACGTCGCCTCACGCTCCGGAGCACCCAGCAGTCGACGATCACCCTCCGCGACACCGCCCGCCACCGAAATCGCCACAATCCCCATATCGACCGCCACGTCGACATGCGCCGCCACGGCGTCGAGGTCGACATCCGGCCTGAACGTCAACCAAATCGGCGTCTGCTTCCCCGTCTTTATCTCCTCCAGATGCCCCCGCCAGTCGTCGACACTCCACGCCGACAGTTCCCAACAGTCAAGCGACACAAAGTCGATGCGATCACCCAACCGACGCAGCATCTCCACCCGCTCTGCCGCCGCCTCCCGCGCCGAAGCCCCCACACCATGCGCCAGCCGAAACCCGACCGGCCGCTTAACTCCTAACCCTTTGACGTTCGCCGCCACCACATCGACCCCCGCCCCCGCCGGCGTCGACGGCATCGAGATCGCCTCACGGTCAACCAGGCGCGTGACGTCGTCGACCGCCCCCAGTTCCATCGTAACCGGCCCGATCTCGAGAAACCCGAAGCCAAACTGGCTCAGTGCCTTCGTCGCCGCCCCGCTCGGATCGATCGCGATACCGAGCCCGACCGGCCCGGCAACGTCGATACCTGCCGCCCTCGTCGACAGCTCCGCCACCGGCGTCATATGACCAAGAAGCTCAATCAAAGGCGGCCCCACCGGCGTCCGCGCCAGCCACCCCGTACGCCGCATCGTCAAGTCCCGGCTCGCTGGGGCGCTCATTCGAAAGAGCGTCGGCTTCAAAATCGTGTGGTATGACCAATCAGGCAATAGCTCAACCTCGGGAGATGTGTAGCTTCTCTATTCTCCTTACCTCATCAGTTTACCTAAACTTGAACACGTTCAATAATTATTAGGCACGACAGGCGCAAAACCTAATAAGCGTTGCGTCCGAGCGATCAAGCAGTGGGGCGCTCCTCTCGCGCCGAACGCCCCACTGCTAAGTAGCTAATACGTCTTGACGGTAATCCCGGCCGACTGCATCCGGTCCGCGTCGACATTGGCCTTCTCCGCAGCCGGCACCGCAATGGTCGTCGGGTCGCCGTCGCTAACGAACGGATCCTTAATCGACTTCAGCGCGCTCTCCACCGATCGAGAGCTGCTGACCGCAATGCGCGGGATGTGGTAGCCATCGAACTTCGGCGACGCCGGCGAGGGCGAGGGTTTGTCACCACCGGTCACCGCGCCTTTTGTCTTGAAGGGCACCTGATGATTTACCATGTGCATCTGCGGCTTGCCTTTGAACGCGTGCGGATCGCCCACCGGCTGAGGCGTCGCAACCTGAATCGACCCGGACTGAAGGAGGCTCAAGTTCTTTGGATAAGCTCCGACAGGAATTGACAAAATTCCGACGGGGTTGCCCTTACCCGTCGACGTCAGCTTGGGAATGACCGTCGCAAGCGTCTCCGTGATCTTACCGTCAGGCAGCGATCCGAAGTTCGCCGGCAATCCGCAGCCGATTTCGAAGCCGTCAACGTTCAGGTGCTCCAGCTTATAATCCGTCGCCTGCTTACTGCCGAACTCGGTGCCGTTCTGGCCAGACGCCGCATCAATGAAAAAGGCGCCCGCCAGCGGCCAATCGTCGTGGTTCCGGCTAAAGGCCTCCAGAAGCGCCGCGCCGCAATTCGGATCGGTGTTTCCCATCTTGTCCATTCGATATTGACCGGGCAGTCCATCGTCAAAGGTCAGGATAACGGGCATTTTTCCCGGCGGACAATCGACCTTGCCCGCCACGAAATCCGTCAACCCCACGGGCCGGTAGTTGTTATCATACAGCCACTGCAAGTCCTTCTTGAAGTCCGCTGGAGTGGTATTCCCACTGCCGGGCCCGATGTCCCGGAACTCGAGGACCGGCACCACACCGGCCTCATTCGCCTTCACGGATGCCGGGTCGGGAGCAGCCGGCGTCGACGCCACGGGCGCAGGCGGAGGAGGAGCGGGCTTGTCGGATGAACAGCCGGAAAATGCAATCGCTGCCAAGCTGGCGACAACAAGTGTGCGCGCGCCTAACTTCGCGGCGGCGGCTTCGACACTGCGGGTTCGTCTCATGGATAATTCCGTATCTCTCTCTGTTGAAGATGAGGGTTGAGGTGGGGTCATTTACCTATACAAAACCGTGTATTGATGGCTGGATTTTACACATACGAGCAATTTATGTCAACCACCGCCAACAAAGAGGTGGTGCGCCTGGTAAATATACGGTATTTTAATGTCAACCGTTCAACAGTTTGGGAACTATTTTCCGACGTTGAATGGATAATGTGTTTATCACGATGTTCCACCGATGATCGTATCTCAACAAATATTCCCGCAGAATAGGTCGTAAACCAATGCCTATCAGAGTTTCGTATCGCGCCGTTGTGCGTCCGCTCCTTGCGGTTGCAATCGCTCAGGCGGCCCTTGGCCTCAGCTCCACGCGCACGATCGCCGCCGCTCCCACGGACTACGGCAAAATCGTTTCGCAAAGCTTCGACAAGACTCAGCAGGTCACCGAGACCCACCTGGCCAACGGGCTAACCGTCCTGTCGAAAGAGACGCACGGCGCGCCCGTCGTTTACTTCAGCGTATGGTATCGAGTCGGCTCGCGCAACGAGCTAACCGGTATGACAGGACTGTCCCACATCCTGGAACACATGCAGTTCAAGGGCACGAAGGACCTGCCGCCGGGCGCCATCGACCATCTGTTCATTACGAACGGCGGACAGATCAACGCGTCGACCGGTACCGACCGCACCGAGTATCACGAATTGATCGCCTCCGACCGGTTGGAGTTGGCCATTCGCGTCGAAGCCGACCGCATGGAAAACTCCCTCTTTGACCCTACTCAGCTCAAGCACGAGATGACGGTCGTCCGGTCCGAGCTCGAAGGCGACTCCAACGATCCGGCCTACCAGCTCTACGACTTTAGCTTCCTTCCCACCGCCTACATCTCGCACCCGTACCACTGGCCCACCCTCGGCTGGCGCACCGATGTCGAGGCCGTCGCCAGTCGCCGGAACGTCATCTACCAGTACTACAAAGACCACTACATGCCCAACAACGCCATTGTGGTCATGGTCGGCGACTTCGACACCAAGAAGGCCGTCGCCATGTGCCAGAAGTACTTCGGCCAGTACAGTCCGGGCAAGTTGGAACAGCACTATATCACGCCCGAACCGGCCCAGCATGGTGAGCGCCGGGTCGTCTTGCGCCGCCCAGGGACCGTCGGTCAGATCATCATCGGCTACCACGCCCCCGCGCTCGGCACGAAAGACCATTACGTGATGGACGTCGTCTCCCAGATCCTGAGCGGTGGACGCAGCGCGCGCATGTACCAGGACATGGTCGAAACCGGCATCGCCGAAAGCGCCGACGCCGGCAACTCCGACGCCATCGACCCCTACCTCTTCACGCTCAGCGCAAGCGCCCGCTCGGGCGTCGCCAATACCGATGTCGAGAAGGGCCTCAACGACGAAGTCACCAAGCTGCAGAACTCCCCCGTCACGGATCAGGAACTCTCGCGCGCAAAGAACCAGATCGAGGCCGCCTTCGTCTACAACAACGACAGCGTCTCCGAGCAGGCAGGCCAGATCGGCGACTATGCAGTCATCTCCAAGTCGGGCTTCAAGTACCTGGACACCTACCTCGACAACATTCACAAGGTGACGGCGGACGACATCAAGAGGGTTGCTCTCCAGTACTTCGTCGCCGACAATCGAACCGTCGCCACCTTCGAGCCCCAGCCGCTCCCGCCTGGCCAGAGCCCGCCGCCCCCGGCCGGCGCGGACAACTTCGGTGTCGCGCCTCCGGTCACCGACCCCAGGCAGAAGGCCATTCTGGCCGCGCTCGACAAGAAATTCAATTCGAGCGCCGGCAAGCAGGCCCCAAGCGCCAAGGTGAAACCGACTCGCGTCGTGCTGCCTAACGGCCTGGTCGTCATCGTCGAGGAGAACCACGCCAACAAAACCATCGCCTTCACCGGCATCACCCGCGCCGGCAGCATGTACGACCCCGACGGCAAATGGGGCGTCGCCGACCTCACGGCCGACATGCTCAGCCGCGGCACCACCAGCAAAACGGCGCTGCAGCTCGCCATCATGCTCGAATCGAAGGCGGCGGGAGTCGGCTTCAACGCCGGCACCGAAAGCGCGGGTTTCAACGGGCATTGTCTTACGAAGGACTTCGACCTGACCCTCGGCACCTTCGCCGACGAACTTCTGCACCCCGCCTTCCCCACCGAGCAGCTCGAGCGCCTACGCGGCCAAAGCCTCAGCGGCCTCGAAGAGTCGAAGCAAGACACCGGCGGCACCGGCGGCGCGGGCGCACAGGCCGACATCGCATTCGCTCAGGCCATCTTCCCCAAGGGCCACCCCTACTGGGAGCCGACCATCGACGATCAGGAGACCGCCATCAAGGGCATCACTCAGGATGACCTGAAGAGCTTCTACGGCACGTACTATCGACCCGATACGTCGGTCATCGTGATCGTCGGCGACATCAAAACCGCCGACGCCATCGCCAAAGTCAAGACCGCACTCGGCGACTGGGCCAAACCAACCACCCCGCCCGCGCCGTTCAACATCCCGGACGTCCCACTCCCGGCCACCGCGCCCACGCCCAAAGTCATCGCCATCCCGGATACCATGCAGACCAGCATCCTCTGGGGCTTCCCCGGCCAACTCAAGCGCACGGACAAGGACTTCTACCCGGCGTACATCATGAACTACGTCCTCGGCGGCGACCCCTTCGCCTCGCGCCTGGGCAAAACCATCCGCGACGACAACGGCCTCGCCTACACCGTCTACTCCTACTTCGACGCCGCCGCCGGCGCCGGCCCCTTCCAGGTCTTCGCCGGTACCAACCCCGGCAACGCCTCCAAGGCCATTCAGGAAATGCGGACCATCGCAAAGCAGGTGCTCACCACCGGCATCACCGACACCGAGCTCAAAGCCGCCAAACAGTACCTCACCGGCTCCTACCCGCTCCGCCTCGAAACCAACGGCGGCATCGCCGGCCAGCTCCTGGCGTCGGAACAGTTCGGCCTGGGCCTGGACTACATCCAGAAGCGCTCCTCGTTGATCAACGCCGTCACCAAATCCCAGGTCGACGCCGCCGCCAAAAAGCACCTCGCCATCGACAAAGCCACCCTCGTCATCGCCGG
>Ga0070658_10004892_pt1 | contig 10915 bp, 9 predicted proteins | sample KBSC13metaG_FD_64664 | JGI IMG/M metagenome (GOLD analysis project Ga0070658, IMG submission 64664) | Corn rhizosphere microbial communities from Kellogg Biological Station, Michigan, USA - KBS C1-3 metaG | ecosystem: Host-associated > Plants > Roots > Rhizosphere > Soil ... | reverse complement strand
GGGGGGGGCGAGCGTTAAAACGCGTTCGATTGCCAATAGACGCTCCCTCCCCCACCCAGCCTCCCTCGGGAGGGGAGGGTAAGAAAGATGCACCCCAGCGACACCATCGTCGCCATCAGCTCCTCGGTCGCCAGCGACGCGACGCCCGCGGCGCGGATGATCGTTCGCATCGCGGGACCGGCCGCTCTGCGAATTAGCTCGGGTTTCATCGAACAATTTGAACCGCGCCATGCGGGCGCCGCGGAATACACGCTCTCGATCGACAACCTTCCCGTCCGCGCCTGGGTCTACACCTTCCTCGCCCCCCGCAGCTACACCGGCGACGACCTGATCGAACTGCACCTCCCGGGCAACGCGCTGCTGGCGCGAATGGCTGTCGACGCCTTCGTCGCCGCTGGCGCGCGTCTCGCCGAGCCCGGCGAATTCACCGCCCGCGCTTTCCTGAACGGCCGGCTCGATCTGCCGGCGGCCGAGGGCGTCGCCTTGGCCGTTTCGGCGACGCAGGAGAGCGAACTGCGCGCCGCCCGGCAGCTGATGAGCGGCGAACTCGCCCGCCGGCTCGGCCCGCACCTTGAGACGCTTGTGGAGACGCTCGCGCTGCTCGAAACCGGCATCGATTTTTCTGACCAGGACGTGACGTTCATCGACGCCGACGAGATCCGCCGGCGCGTGGGGCGGATGCAGGACGACCTGACGCGCCTGCTGAACGAATCGCCGCAGTTCGAGCGCCTGACGCACCGCCCGCGCTTTGTCCTGATGGGCCGGCCGAACGCGGGGAAGAGTACGCTGCTCAACGCGCTGGCCGGCCACCAACGGGCGGTCGTTTCACCGGTCGCCGGCACGACGCGCGACGTGCTGTCGGCCGAGGTGAAGCTCGACAGCGGGATCGTCGAAGTAACCGACGTCGCCGGCCTCGATCATCCCGCCGACGACACGATCGAACGGCAGATGCAGCACCACGCCCGGCGCGGCATCGAAGAGGCCGATTTCGCGATCCACGTGGTCGACGCCGCGGCAACAAACGAAGACGCGCCGCTGCCCCGGCCGGCCGATTTGGTGGTGATGAACAAGTCCGATCTTGCCTCGGCGCCCGAAGGAATGGCGGTTTCCGCCAAGACCGGCGAAGGCCTTGAACAACTGCGGTCGGAGATGAACCGCCTCGCCTTCGGCACCGACACGGCCGGCTCGCGGGTGGCGCTGAATTCCCGCCATCGCGCCGCGATCGAAGGGGCGTTGCACCACCTCGCCGCCGCCGCCGCCGTCGCCGAGACGGCCGAACTGGCGGCCCATGATCTGCGCGCCGCCCTCGACGCCCTCGGCAGCGTTCTCGGCCAGGTCACGCCCGACGACGTGCTCGGCCGGGTGTTCGCGACGTTCTGCATCGGTAAATAAGTTTTCGGTCGCGCCCTTTCCTGTCGGCCCACGTCCGTCGATGATGGTGGCGAAAGGGAAGTGCATGCTTAAATCGATCCGTCTGGCCGTTGCGTCTGTTTCCATCGCATTGTTCGCCGCCAGCGCCGCCCGTGCGCAGGCCCTGGCCGATCAGGTGCAGGCCGACGCGGTCGCGTACTTCGGGTGGCGCGGAACGCTCGATCCGGGCGCCGGCTACGCCAATTCGCACCTGGCCGCGGTGCTGAAGGATTCGCGCTTCATCGATTTCGTCGACCAGACGCTGCCGGCCATGGGCGTGGCGATCGGGCAGCGGTCGCCGGAATACCGCTCGCTGGCGATGGCCTCGCTCGACGTCATCCGCGCCGCGATCCGCCACCCGACGGCCGTCTTCGAAACGACCGCCGACGGCAAGCCGCGCGTGGCCATCTGCATCCGCGGCGGCGAGGACAGCAAGACGCTCATCAAATCGATGCAGGCGCTGGCCGAGCAACTGCCGCTGGACATGGCGCCGGCGGCGAGGCAGGAGGGCGATCTTGCCATCCTCACCTTCAACTACGCGGCCGACGCATTGGTGCTGTCTACCGAATCCACCGGCTCGCTCGCGACCTCGCCGGCCTTCAAAGCCGCCATCTCGCGGGGCGTGGCCGATCCGGCGGTGGTGACCTACGCCGATGCCAAGGCGCTGCGCGCAATGATCGACGGCCTGGTGCATTCTGAAGCCGCCGAAGCATCTTGGAGCGGCTACACGAAGGCGATGGACGCGTCCGGCCTGAGCGGCGTTCGCTCGTTCGCGTACGTGGCCGGCTTCGACGGGCGCGACTGGCGGACCGACATCTTTGTCGACGCGCCGCAGCCGCGCACCGGCCTGCTCGCCCTGAGCGAAAGCAAGCCGTTCAGCCCGGATCTGCTGAAGCGCGTCCCGGCCGACGCGTACGGCGTTACGGCGCTGCGCCTCGACCCCGCCAAGCTCGTCGCCACGATCCGCTCCATCGCCATCGCTGCCAACCCGCAGGCGGGCGATCTGTTCGACAAGGCCCTCGGCGCCGCGACCATCGCCATCGGCAAGAACGTGCAGACCGACCTGCTCGAGCCGCTCGGCGACGAGTGGGCCGTCTACAACGCCCCCGAAGTCGCCGGCTCCGGGCCGAGCGGGGCGGTGCTGGTGAACAAGCTCGATAACCCGCTGAAGGAAAAGCAGGCGCTCTACGCGCTCACGACATTCCTCAGCAACAGCGCCCGCACGTTCCTCGGTCGTAAAGGGATCAATATCACCAGCCACACGACGCAGATCGATGGCATGACCATCAGCTACTTCGGCACGCCGGTATTCTCGCCGGCGTGGACGATCAAGGACGGCTACCTATACGTCGGCCTGTACCCGCAGGCCGTGCTGGAAGCGGCCCGGTACAACGGCCGCTCGATCGGCGAGAGCGACGCCTTCGCCCAATCCCGCAAAGCGGTCGGCGGCAACGCACCCGCTGCCTTCTCGTTCACCGACACGCGGGCGACGATGCCCGACGGCTACGCCACGGCGCTGCTGCTGGGCCGAACGGCGCTCGGATTTAACGAGATGTTCCTGGCGCCGACGAACGAGCCGTTCTTCCCGCCGCTCGGCCCCGTCATGGCGGAGGCGGCGCCGGTGGGGACGGCCGCTTGGGGCGACGAGGCGGGGCTGCACTGGCGTTCGCACTCGCCGTACCCGGGGGCCGAGGGAGTGGCGACCCTGTCGTTATCCAGCCTCTATATCCAAAACACGTCGATGATGGTCAGCATCCTGCTGCCGTCGCTGAACCGCGCCCGCGAGGCGGCGAACCGGATCAAGAGCGCATCGAACCTGCGCCAGATCGGCCTGGCGGCAAAGATGTTCGCCAACGAGCAACCCCGAACGCAGGCGCTGCCGCCCGACTGCGGCTCGATGCTGGCCGAGGAGATTTCGCCGGAGGTGTTTCTGAACCCCCGGCTCGGCCACACGCTGCCGCCCGAGGTGGCGAAAATGTCGCCACAGCAAAAGGCCGCCTGGGTGAACGCGCACAGCGACTATGTCTGGCTCGGCAAGGGTCTGAACGACAGCGTGGAGGCCGATCGCCCGCTGGCCTACGAAAAGCCCGATGGCCTGGACGACGGTGTAAACATGCTCTACGGCGACACCCACGTCGACTGGCTGACAATGCAGAGCGCCAAGGCCGAACTGGCGAAAGTTGGCGTCACTTTCCCGTGATCGGCCGTTGAAGAATCGCCGCAGCTTATAATCGCACAGGGACGCGGGACGATGCCGCCGCGATACAATGGTGCTGGTGAAGAACCTGCCGCTACTGATCGTGCTGCTGGTCGCCGTTTTCGCGGCGGGCCTGGTCGCGCAGACAACGGGCCCGGCGGCAGTTGCGCCGGCCGAGCCGTCGCCGGCGGTGGTGATTCCGGTCGAAGGGGAGATCAACGACTTCACCGCCGCCACCTTCAAGCGTCGCGTCGCCGCGGCCGAGGCGGCGGGGGCCAAGACGATCATCCTGCGCCTCGACACGCCCGGCGGCGTCGTCGGCTCGGCGATGGACATGGTCGAAACCATCAAGTCGGCCAACACGCGGCTGCACACGATCGCCTACGTCCAGCGGCAGGCCTACAGCGCCGGCACCCTCATCAGCGTCGCCTGCCAGCAGATCGACATGGCCCCGGGCTCGATGCTCGGCGACTGTGCCCCGATCATGCTCAGCGGCAGCGGCCTGGCCGACATCAACGGGGCGAACCGGGCGAAGATGGAAAGCCCGCTCGTGGCGATGTTCGAAGACCTCGCCACGCGCAATGGGTATGACCTGCTGCTCGTCCGCGCTTTCGTGCAATACCAGGTCGTCGTCTACGGCATCGACGGGCCGAAGGGCGAACGTCGCTATGTCACGCCGGCCGAGTGGGACGAGCTGCGCGGCCAGGGGTGGACGCTGGCGAAGGACCTGAAGAACCCGGTCGACGACGAACTGACGCTGTTGACCGTCAGCGACCTCACCGCCGCCAAGCTGGGGCTCAGCAAGGGGACGTTCGATTCGATCGACGCACTCGCGGCGGCGCGGAATCTCAAAGTCATCGATACGTACGAGCAGAACCTCGGCGAAGGCCTGGTCGCCATTCTCGGCGGCAATGCGCTGCGCGGCATCCTCGGCATCATTTTCGCCCTGTCGATCTACTACGTCTTCAGCAAGCCCGGCACCGGGCTGGCCGAGAGTGCGGCGATCGTCAGCGGCGTGATTTTGTTCGGCGTGCCGCTGCTGACGGGGTACGCCGGCTGGCTCGAGATGCTGCTGATCCTTGCCGGCGTTGGCCTGATCGCACTGGAAATTTTTGTCGTCCCCGGCTTCGGTATCACCGGCATCAGCGGCATTGTCTGCCTGGTGCTGGGGCTGGTGCTGACGTTCGTTCCACCGGCCGGGCCGGCGCTGCCGCCGGGGGATAACTCGATCCTGCCGCAATTGCAGCAGACGCGCGACGCGTTCAAGATCGGCCTGATCATCGTCACCGGCGGTCTGCTGGCGGCGATGGCGCTGTGGGCGTGGCTGTCGCGGTACATCGACAGCGTGCCATACTTCAACCGCCTGGTGCTGAAGACGACCGTCGGCAGCACGCCGGAGATCGGGCATGACGCGGCGCTCGATGTCATCGAAGCGTCATGGCCGTCGGCGGCGACGACCGGCGTTGCCGTTACCGACCTGCGGCCGGGCGGGATCGGGCGGTTCTTCGATCCGCTCATCAACGACGAACGCAACATCGACGTGATCAGCGACGCCGGCTACGTTGAAGCGGGCCGGCCGCTCGTGGTGCGGGGGCGGGAAGGGTCGCGCGTCATCGTGCGAGGGGGATAGCTATGCCGCCGAATTTTGCGTGGTTTTTGATCCTCCTGCTCGTCGCGGCCGTGCTGCTGGCGGCCGAGCTGGTGATCCCGTCGCACGGCATCCTGACGGTGCTGGCGTGCGCGGCGCTGCTGGGGATGGCGTACTTCGCCTTCACGATCAATCGATGGTTCGGGCTCGGTTCGCTGGCAGCGCTGGCGATCTTCGGGCCGATCGTCGGAGCCCTGATGCTGGGCGTGTGGCAACGCTCGCCGATCGGCAGGCGGCTGACACTGACCGCCGTCGTCGCCAACCCGCCGCGGCCGACGATCCTTGTCGGTTCGGTCGGCACCACGCTCGGCGAGCTGCGGCCAATGGGCGAGTGCGAGTTCGGCGACATCCGCGTCCGTGCCTGCAGCGAAATGGGCGACGTCATCCCCGCCGGCCGGGCGGTGAAGGTGATCGCGGTGAGCAGTGACGTCGTCACCGTTCGGCCGAGCGGCACCGCGGATTCAGAGATTTAAGGGAAGAAACTTAGGAAGGAACAAATTCATGACACTGATTGCTGAAGCAACCGGCGGCGACTTACTGATCTACGGCGGCCTGGCCGTCGTCGGACTGATCCTGCTGATCCTGTTTTTCCTGGCGTTCAACTTCATCAACCTGTACGTGCAGAGCGTCGTCAGCGGCGCGCGGGTGAGTTTTATCGACCTGATCGGCATGTCGCTGCGGAAGGTGAATCCTTCGCTGATCGTCGGCGCGCGCATCCAGGCGACGCGAGCCGGGTTGACGATTTCGCAGAGCGAGATGGAAAGCCACGTCCTGGCCGGCGGGAACCTGATCCGCGTCATCAACGCGATGATCGCCGCCAGCAAGGCCAACATCGAACTGACATGGAAGACGGCCACCGCCATCGACCTGGCCGGGCGAGATATTCTCGACGCGGTGCAGACGAGCGTGAACCCGAAGGTGATCGACGTCCCCTCGGCCGCGATGGGGCGGAACACGATCGACGCGGTGGCGAAGAACGGCATTCAGCTGCGTGTCAAAGCGCGCGTCACCGTGCGGACGGCCATCAACCGGCTGGTCGGCGGGGCGACGGAAGAGACGATCATCGCCCGCGTCGGCGAAGGCATCGTCACCGCGATCGGCTCGGCCGCCGACCATAAAGACGTGCTCGAAAACCCCGACCATATCTCCAAGGCCGTGCTGGCCAAGGGGCTGGACGCGAATACGGCGTTCCAGATCCTGTCGATCGACATCGCCGACATCGACGTGGGCGAAAACATCGGCGCCAAGCTGCAGGCCGACCAGGCCGAGTCGGACAAGCGGCGCTTCCAGGCCGAGGCGGAGCAGCGGCGTGCGATGGCGGTCGCGCACGAACAGGAACAGGTCGCGCGGCAGGCCGAAAACCGGGCCCTGGTGGTGCTGGCGGAGGCGGAAATCCCCAAGGCGATGGCCGAGGCGTTCCGCAGCGGGAACTTCGGCATCATGGATTATTACAAGATGAAAAACGTGCAGGCCGACACGTCGATGCGCGAGGCGATCGCCAGGCCGGAAGGGCAGAAGTAGCCGATGGGACACCCCATGCACATCCTGGCCCGCGGTGAAGAGGAGCTGATGAAGCTGCTCATCCTGGGCGTAATCGCCGGGGTTTGGCTGATCACGCAGATCGTGGCAAAGGTGTTCAAGAAGCCCGACGGGATGCGTCCGCCGTCGCGGCAGAAGCCGCAGCCGCAGTTGGGGGAACGGTGGAAGCGCGAGTTGCCGCCCGTGCGTGTCGGCCGACCCGGCGGGCCGAGGGTCGAGGTGCCGCCCGCGCGGACGCCGCCCCAGCGGCCGCTGGCGAACCGACCGCCGCGCATCAATCGGCCGCAGCCGGCAATGGAACGACGCGTGATGCCGTCGGTTCAACCGCAGACGGTTACTGCGCCACCGTCGCCGCTGCCGCGACGTGAATTCCTGGAAGCACTTCTTCAGCCGCGGAACTTGAAGAAGGCATACGTGCTGAACGAAATCCTTCAGCCGCCGGTGTCAATGCGAGAGTGAGATCAGGGGTGAGAGGGTGCCAAGGATAAGTACCCCTTATCCTTAGTTCACCGGCCGCCGGTGAGGATTCGACCGCGAGAGGGCACGGGTGGAGTACTTACCCGTGGCACCCGAAGGCTGCTTCTGCCAGTGCCCGGATCTTCAGGTGCGGGCGACTGAACGGCAGGTGGTGGAGCTCGTCCGGCGAGGCCCATCGCCACTTCTCAGAATCAGTCACACCATCGAACGAAGCGGCCGATGCGTGGAATTCGTAGCGGCGGTGCGTGAGGGCGTGACGGACGGTTCCGAGGGCGGTGCGCGCCGGGGTGGAAGTCCGCAGTACATCGCTGAAGTCTTCGGTCGGTCGCGTGATGAACTGCCACATCCCCGCCCAGCGACCCGTGGGCGGACGCTGCTCGACGAGGAACCGACCTCGACTGTCGCGCAAGCAGAGGACGTGCCGCACCAGCAGCGGCGTTTCCTTCGCCTTTTTCGGCGGCGGGATGACGTGCTGCAGTTGCCTCTCGTAGGCCAGGCATTGGCCGGCGACGGGGCAGATGAGGCACTGCGGGTTGCGCGGCGTGCAGACCGTGGCGCCGAGTTCCATCAAAGCCGAATTGAAATCGCCGGCGCGCTTCGGCGGAAGGATTTCCTCCGCCCGCGCCCAAAGGCGTTTCTGCATCGCCGGCGAGCGCGGGTCGTGTTCGATCGCGTCGAGTCGGCTGAGTACGCGGACGACGTTGCCGTCGAGAATCGGCGCGCGCCTATCGTAAGCCAGAGAAGCGATCGCGCCTGCAGTATATCGGCCGACGCCGGGGAGAGTCAGCAGTAGTTCGACATCGCTCGGCATCCGGCCGTTGTGCTGCTGCATGACGGCGATGGCGGCCTTGCGGAGGTTGCGGGCCCGGGAGTAGTAACCCAGCCCCTGCCACAGGCGAAGGACGATCTGCTCGTCGGCCGCGGCGAGGTCGGCGATCGTCGGCAGGGCGGCAAGAAAGCGGTGAAAATACGGCACCACCGTCGCGACCTGCGTCTGCTGTAGCATCGCCTCGCTGACGAGCACGTGATACGGATCAGGATGCCCCGCGGCCACGCGCCACGGCAAGTCGCGCTTCGAGCGGTCGTACCATTTCAACAGCGGCCCGGCGAGCGCACCGGAGGACTTGCCTAACGACTTCGCGAATGTCGTCATTTAGCGGCCGGCTTGATGGCGGTCGTTTCCGCCCGCAGCGAACGCACGTAGTCGTCCCATGGCTTGCCTTCGATCAGTTCGCTGGTCGGGCGGCGAATCGTGATCTTGTACCAGTTGCTTCCGCGCTGCATATCGTAATTGATGATGTGTTCCTTGCCGTCGCGCCGGGTGGTACGGGCGACCCACACTTTCTGTCCGTCGAACGTCTGGGCATCGAAGCGGTTGTCGCGCAACTCGCTCTCGGTGGGCGCCTGGCTCAATTTCACCACTGAGAACTCGCCGGACCGGCCCTCGGCTTTGTGGGGGAAGGCGATGATGGAGGAATAGCCCAGGTCACCCATCGTGTAGCCGAACGAGTGATCCCACTGCGGCGGGACGATGATCGAGAAGCCGTCAGGGTGCTTCACACGGTTGGCTTCATCCGGCATACCGACGGGGGGTTGCAGCGCCATAAAGCCCAGCGTTGCGACAAGACCTGCGGCAATGATGACAACGACCCAATTACGGCTGATACCACGGCTCCGCATAGGCCTGAAGTGTACCAAGCGCTGATGGGTTATTCACCAGTTTTTTGAACCGCAGCGGCGGCCGCAACGGGCGGGGCGGGCGGGCCGAAGACGAACGGGCCGGGCCAGAAGCGGTTCATCCGGAAGTAGAAGACCGCGTCGCCATGTTCAGGCACGGGCAGTGCTTGCCACGTCTGCTGCAGGCCGGTCTGGGGGAAAAAGACGGTGATCGTGTGCTGCCCGGGCGGGAGGGTGAGGGGGAGCAAAAAGACGCTACGTGGCACCATTTCCCACTGCCGCACGTCGGCGTGACTGCTGGCCTGCAGCAGGGCGCCGGCCGCGAGCAAACCGCCGGCGATGGCGGCGTCGGTGCCGTTAAATCGCCCCTCGCCCAGCCGGTAGAGCCCGTAGCCGGCGCCGCCGACCATCATGCCGGTGCCGACGACGTTTTTTACCATTCGGATGGTATCGATGCTCTGCCAGCGGCGGTCCTGGGCCATCGCCAGCGTGTCGATCGTCGGCTGGTTCGTCGCGCCAAGCGGGTAGAGCTTGTTGTCGACGGTCACGCTCGGCAGCGGAATCGGCCCAGCCTCGTACGGCAGGGGGCGGAAGCCGACGACGCTGTCGCCGTAGTCGGTGGTGATCATCTTCGGCCCATAGCCGTAATCGACCGCCAGCAGCACGTTGCTCCGCCGCCACAGGTTCGCATCGGCCAATGGGGCGATCTGCGGCTGGAGCTTGATGGCTTCGTCGAACTGCTGCTGTGCCAGATCATCCCGCCCCAGCCGCTGCCACGCCCGGCCGAGCATGATGTAGGCGAGGACGAACGTGCTTTCCTGCTGGCTGAAGTCGTCCTTCTTCTGCTGCTTGTCGCTGGCGTAATCGCGCAGCTTGAACAGGGCGTTCTCGTAAGCGGCCCGCGCGTTGTCGAGGTCGCCGCGCATGTCGTAGACCAGGCCGAGGTAGAAGCTGGCCAGGGCGCGCTCGTAAGGCTCGCCCTTCCAGATCTTGAGCTTCTCGCTCACCCACGTCGCCGCGACGGCCCGCCCGCCGCTGTTGACGCCGCCGGCGTTAATTACTTCCCAGGCGCGGAGGAAGGCGGATTCGGCATCATCTAAGTCGTAGCTGACGAGAGACGCGCTGCCGAGCCGCAGGTTGTTCAGAACGTAGTTCTCATCGGTCTTCTTCGACAGCGGTTCGAGTCGGTTGATCGCGCGCGGAAAATCGCCGGCGAAGTAAGCATCCACGGCACGATGCGCGTCTTTCGTTTCCTTCGGTGTCTGGCAGCCGGCAGAAAGAAATAGGCCGCAGATGCAGGCGGATGCACGCAGATAAGAATAATTGTTCCTTTTCTTCATCCGCGTTTATCCGCGTGCATCCGCGGCCATTAATCGAGGAAGCCGCGGACGACCTTTTTCTTCATTTCGTACGAGCTCGACCAGAGGACCGTTCGGTTCTGCAGGTTCGTGAGTTGAAAGAGGCAGACGTAGAACGTATCGCGATTCTTACGGTCTTCGTTCGTCAGGCTGGAGAAGGTGGCCGTGAGCGCGTACTCGGGGCTAATGGCCTCGGGGGCCGGCCCGGGGTCGATGCCGGTTTCGAGCTCGCGGCCGCGAAGGGCGTAGAAGGCGTCGCGGTTCATGATCCACGTGAACCGGTCGGCCGAGTGCTTCGCCAGCAGCATGCGCACCCGGCCGGTGAAGGCGGTGGCCTGGCCGGCGGGGATGATCTCGGCCCGCAGGTGATTCACCACCGGCGTAACCACGATTTTCAGCGGCCCGTGCACGGCAATGGCGGCGTTGACGGCCGGATCGCTGCCGAGCTGGGCGGCCATGTTGTCGGTGATGGCGACGAGGTCGTCGCCGTTGAGGGCGGTGGAGTGCGCGTTCTTGACCGCGCTTTCGCACCCGCCGATCACAAGGCAGAGCAGCGACAGGGCGACTGCTTTTTGTAGGGGCGAGGCATGCCTCGCCCGTTGAGCGTAC
>Ga0070658_10004891_pt1 | contig 10915 bp, 9 predicted proteins | sample KBSC13metaG_FD_64664 | JGI IMG/M metagenome (GOLD analysis project Ga0070658, IMG submission 64664) | Corn rhizosphere microbial communities from Kellogg Biological Station, Michigan, USA - KBS C1-3 metaG | ecosystem: Host-associated > Plants > Roots > Rhizosphere > Soil ... | reverse complement strand
TTGCCGACTACCGGCTTGGACCCAAGTCCCGCCGAGGCCGCTGCTAACGAACGCGGCCGGTTCTTTGACATCGCCGGATGGGCCGGCGGACGCTTCCGCTCGCCCTGTGAAATGTACTTCTACTCGCGTTCCTAGAAGAGCAGGGTGTCCGTATCGTCCTCGGCGGACGTCGCGGCACTCGCCACAGGTGCTCCCGCGAAGCCGTCGTGAACACGCCGCTCGGCATCCATCGTGTAGCCCTTGCGGAACAGCGCCAGCAGCGGCGCGCTTTCAGGGCCGGCGCCGTTGGACGTGTCGCCCGCGAGCTCGGCCGAACGCAGCGCGGCGTCGGCGATCGCTTCCGACATCTCTTCGTGTGCCGCGAGCCGCCCGGCCGCTTCGGCGAGATGCCCCAGCACCACCGGACCGTCCCTGTCGAGCAGCAGCAGGGCGTCGTTGAGCCGCTGCTCGACGGCGCCGAGAAGCTCGGACGACTGCGCAGCTTCGCGTTCGAGCCAGGCGACCTGCTCCGCCGCTTCGCCGCTCGATGAGGCACTGAACGACTGCGCCAGCGTGGCCGCCTCTTCGAGGTTCCCCATCGCCGCCTCCGCCGCGATGACGGTCTCACCGGTCAGTTCGCGCAATTGCATGGCGATGACATTGAGGGCGCGGCCGCGCGGCCCGAGCTGGGCGCAGCGGACGGCGGCGTTGAGGCTGACGAGGCGCATGTTTGCCTCGATCTCGCGCACCGCCTCGACATGGCCGAGCAGCACCTTGACGATGCGATCGACCGCGCCCGCGACCTGCGCCAGTTTGGCGCGCTCGGCCTCGCAATCGCGCAGCACGGCAATGGCATCGCGGATTTCGGCGTTGAAGGCGCTGAGCGGCGACTGACCGCGCGCGCCATCGCCGTAAACTTCGCGGCTCTTGTTCATCACCGTACGGGCATCGCTGGCAAGCGCCGCGAGCGCCTGCTCGGCGGCGGCGACTTCGGCGTCGAACTCGTAGGCCGTGGCCTCGAGCTGCAGGGTCTCCAGCATGAGGCCATCGGCGATGGCGCGCGGAGTGTCGTCGGCGCCCAGATCGAGGCTGCGATCGGGCTGCCCTTCGGCCAGGGCGGCCAGGCGGCCCAGCGCGGCCTCGATGTGCTCGAGCCGTTGGCGGGTCGCATCGCCGACCTGCATGGCCATGACGGCGCTGCCGACGCGGCCGGCGATCTCGCGCGTCACGCGGCCGGTCTCGGCGCTGCCGTCGGCCGAAAGCTGGCGCCGGCGGACGACATCGGCCAGATTCTGCTCCAGCCGCTCCGCCAGCCGGCTCAGCGTGTGGCGATGCGCAGACTCGAACTGTGCCCGCTGGGTCGCGGCCCGGTGCACCTCGCCGGTGAGCTGGCGATAGTCGCCGGAGAACTGCTCGATGGTCCGCGTCGCGCTGTTGGCGAGCTGCGCGATATCGGTGGTGAACACGTCGAAGTCGTGATCGTCACCGACCACGCCCGCCGCGACGACGCGCGCATTGATGGCGACGATGCCCATCATCTTTACCGCACGGCGCAGATCCGAGATGGGATGATCGGCGCCGGTCACCACTTCGACCAGCCGCTCGATGGCCGCCTGCTCGGTGGTGAAGGATTGCGAGATTTCGCCGGCACGGCGGCCGACGCCGGCGAGGCGCGTCGTCGCCTCGGTGAGCTCGGCGCTCGCGAGGTCGCGCGGCAGCGCCTCGAAGGTCTGCGACAAGCGGTTGAGCAGTTGCGCGGACTGGGTCAGCCAGTCGCCGACCGAGACAAAGGTTGTCTCGATCCGGGCCCGTGCCGCACCGAGCTCTGCCGCGACCTGCTGCAGATCGGACGCGTCAGGCGCAGCGGCGATGGGCAGGACCGCGTTCATCTCGCCACGGCATGCGGCTCGCGGGCGGTGCGCGCGTAGGCGGTGATCTCTGCGGCGATGCGATTGAGCGGCAGCACCTTCATGACACCGCCGCGGTCGATCGCCTCCTTGGGCATGCCGAAGACAATGCAGCTCTCTTCGTCCTGCGCTACCGTGTAGGCACCGGCCTGCCGCATCTCGAGCAGCGAGCGCGCGCCGTCGTCGCCCATGCCGGTGAGGATGACGCCCATGGCGTTGCCGCCGGCGGCCTGCGCCACCGAACGGAACAGCACATCGACGGACGGGCGGTGGCGCGAGACATGCGGACCGTCGACGATCTCGACGGTGTAGCGCGAGCCGGTGCGGCGCAGCGCCATATGCTGGTTGCCGGGCGCAATGAGGACGCGCCCCTGCACCACCTGGTCGCCGGTCTCGGCCTCCTTGATGCTCGTCTGGCACAGCGTGTCGAGCCGGCGGGCGAAGGCGTTGGTGAACTTTTCCGGCATGTGCTGGACAATGACGATGCCGGGGGTATCGGCGGGTAGCGCCTCCAGCACTTCGCGCAGCGCCTCGGTGCCGCCGGTCGAAGCGCCGATGGCGATGATCGGGTCGGTCGCCGGCAGCGAGTGCTTCAGCGCCGCGAGGCGGGCGGGCGACAGCGCCGGGATCACGGCATCGGCGGTGAGCTTGGCCTCGACGCGGAGCTGCGGCGGCGGAGCTTTCTTGAGGCCGCGCAGCTTGGCGTGTGCCGCGGCCTTGGCCGCATCGCAGATGCGCATGCTCGATTCGAGCAGGAACTGCGCGGTGTCGACGCGGGGCTTGGTGACGACGTCGACGGCGCCTGCTTCGAGCGCCTGCATCAGCGTGTCCGACCCGGCTTCGGCGAGCGAGGAACAGATGACCACGGGCACCGGCCGCTGCGACATCAGTTTGCGCAGGAACGTCAGGCCGTCCATGCGCGGCATCTCGACATCGAGGAAGATGACGTCGGGGACCTCGTGGCGGATGCGTTCGACCGCAACGTACGGGTCGGACGCCGTGGCCATGACCTCGAGATCGGGATCGGCGTCGATGATCTCGCTCAGCGTCGTGCGCACCGATGCCGAGTCATCGACGATCAGCACGCGGATCTTCTTTTGCGCTTCGCTCATCCCATCCTCAGGTCTTCTGGAACACGGCGGGGGCGACCTGCCGCATGCTGATGGTGGTGCCCACCATCGATTCCGAATGGCCCAACGCCAGATAGCCACCAGGACGTAAATGTTCGATTAGGCGGCTGATCACGGCTTCCTGGTCGCGCTTGTCGAAATAGATGAGGACGTTGCGCAGGAAGATCACGTCCACGTCGCGGTCGAAGGGGTAGGATCTTTGCATCAGATTGAGGTGGGCGAAGCGGACCGAGCGGCGGATTTCCGGGGCCATGCGCACTTCGGCGCGGACCCCCGGCTTGCGGGCGTGCATGACGTAGCGGGCCTGCTTTTCCGGAGGCACCGGGGCCACCATCTCCGCCGGATAGACGGCGCGGCGGCCTTGCGCCAGGACCGCCGTGGAGATGTCGGTTCCGAGGATCGCGAAGCGAAAATCGCGGCGATTGGCGGCGAGATCGGACAGCACCATCGCCAGCGTATAGGGCTCGGCGCCGGTCGAGCTCGCGGCGCTCCAGACCTTCAGCAGCGGATTGCGCTCGTTGCGGCGCAGCGCGATGAGCTCGGGAACGAGCTTTTCCGCGAGCAAGGTGAAGTGCTCGGGCTCACGGAAGAAATCGGTCTTGTTGGTGGTGACGGCGTTGATGAGGTAGGTGCGCTCCTGCCCGAGGCCGTCGCGGCGGAACAGGTAGTCGCAATAGTCGTCGAAGCTCGAAAGGTTGAGGGCGCGGACACGCTTGCGCAGCCGGCCCTCGACCATCAGCCGCTTGGCGGGCGGCAGCTTGATGCCGACCTCGCTGCTGATGAGATTGGCGATGCGGGCGAAGTCGACCGTGCTCAAATGATCGTCGAGATCGGTATCGGCGCGCGCGGCGGTGCGCAGGGCGAACGGCAAGATGATGCTCCGTGGATGGATCGGGCCGACTGCGGGCCGGCCCGATCGGAAACGGTCCTACGAGGCCTTGCGCGTGAACTCGGAGTCGAGTTCGTCGTCGGCATCGCCGAGGGCCAGGTCGAATCCGCCGCCGGCGCTGCCCTTCGATCCGGCGGACGCCTTCATGTGCGGGGCTTTGGCAAGCACCGCCTTGCGCAGGTCGGCCTTGGCGGTGGGCTTGCGATGCTCGTCCGCAGTGCCGAGGCGGAAGAACGCGATCGAGCTCTGCAACTGCTCGGCCTGACCGGCCAGCTCCTCGGAGGTCGCGGACATCTCTTCGGCCGCCGAGGTGTTCTGCTGCGTGACCTTGTCGAGCTGCTGGATGGCGGTGTTGATCTGGCTCGCTCCGGCATTCTGCTCACGGGCGCCCGCCGAGATTTCCTCGACCAGATCGGCGGTCCGCTTGATGTCGGGCACGAGACGGGCAAGCATTTCGCCGGCCGACTGCGCCGTCTTTACCGTAGTCTCCGAGAGGGTCGAGATTTCGGCCGCCGCGGCCTGGCTGCGCTCGGCGAGCTTGCGCACTTCCGAGGCCACGACCGCGAAACCGCGGCCATGCTCGCCGGCGCGTGCCGCCTCCACTGCGGCGTTGAGCGCCAACAGATCGGTCTGGCGAGCGATCTCCTGCACAACCATGATCTTCTGTGCGATCGTCTCCATGGCCGAGACGGCCTTGCCGACCGCTTCGCCCGAGGCGATGGCATCGGCCGCCGACTGGCGGGCGATCTTTTCGGTCTGCCCGGCATTGTCGGCCGACTGCTTGATGGTCGCGGCCATCTCTTCCATCGAGGCCGAAGCCTCTTCGGTCGAGGACGCCTGCTCGGTGGCGCCCTGGCTCAATTGCTCAGCGGTGGCCGACATTTCCTGGCTGCCCGAGGCAACGTTACGGGCGGCCTCGGTGGCATCGCCGATCACTTCGCGCAGGCGGGTCACCATCGAGACAAGGGCGTTGCCGAGCAGGTCCTTGTCGGACAAGGACTGGGGCTTCACGGTGAGATTACCCTGCGCGATCTGATCGGCCACTTCGGCGCTGGTCCGCAGATTCTGCGTCATGGTGTTCATCGCATCGACGAGATCCTTGAGCTCGTCCTGCGAGGTCACCGTCGCGGTGGCGCTGACGTCGCCGATCGCCACAGCGTTGGCGAGGCCGGTCGCCGAAGCAAGGTTCCGCTTGATGCCATTGGTGATGTAGGCAACGAAACCGCCCGCGAGCAGCGTCATCAGCAATGCCACACCGACGGTCGACCAAGTCAACATGGTGAACAGCGACTGGCCTTCGGCCTGCACCTGATGGGCGGATTTCGCCTGGTATTCGCTGGCGGCATCGACGGCCGTTCCGACCGGGTCGAACGACTGGAAGAGCTCGCTGGTGTTGAACTGGTTGAGACCATTCATGTTGCCACTCTGCATAAGACCGACGAGCTCGTCGACCTTCGGCATCGCGGCGTCGAGGGCGGACTGGGCCTTGTCGGCGAGCGCACGTTCGGAGGGATCCATGTCGGTCGACAGATAGGACTTCCAGTTTTCCTCGGCGTCCTGCTTGGCCTTCTCGACACCGGCAGCGCCGTCGGCCGGGCTCATCATGCCGATAGCAACCTTGTGCGCATCACCCTTGATGGCATCAAAAAAGTCGTCGGAGGTATTCTTCAACTCTCCCATCGGGATGAGCTCGTTCTCGTAGACCGAGGTCATCTTCGCATCCATCTGCTGCATTCCGTAGAACCCCATGCCCCCGACAATGGCGGCAATGGCAACGGCGGAGACGAGCTGAATGGTGAGAATCTTTGTCGACAGGCTCTTGAGGAGCGGACGACGCGTTGACGCAGTACTTGCCATCTGGACTATCCTTCTAGATCTGATGTGCCGCGGCGCTTCTGCCGCGGTAGTTTGCTGGTCGCCGCTTCGTATTGCGATGCCGAAGCGGCGGAAGGCATGAAATCGGGCATTCCCGGAATGGCGACGGTTTCAGTCCGGCGGGCGAAGTCCCGGACCGCTGATCTCTTCAGGCTGCGGCCTCCGTTGCTGGAGCGAGCGTTTCGAGCTGGTCGCGGCCGAGCAGCCGGTCGAGCGCCAGCACGGTCACGAAGCGACCGTTGCGGCGGCCGATACCGAGGACGGAATCGCCGGTCCACTTGCCGCTGACGGCCGGGCGCGGATCGAGGTCCGGACTGTCGAGCACCGTGACCTCGAAAACCCGGTCGGTCCTGAGGCCGACGACCAGCGGCGTGCCGCTGGGCTTGAGGTCGAGAACCACGATGCGCGTATTGGAGGTATCCTCGGCCGGCGCGAAACCGAGCGTGAGGCGCAGATCGAGCACCGCGATTCCCTGGCCGCGCACGTCGATCATGCCGAGCAGATTGGGCGGCGCCTGCGGCAACCTCGCGATCGGCCGCATGTCGAGAATTTCCTGGACGCTCTCGACAGGGGCGGCGAAGATTTCCTCGCCGACCCCCAGGGTCACATATTGTGCTGACTGAGCCAACTACGCAGCCCTTTCTTCGGCCAAGGGCACGCTTCTGCTGCCCTGCACTGAAAAAATCCGATTGAGGTTGGGGATAATGACGAAGCCACCATCACGGCGGGCGACGCCGCTCACGAACTCAGGGCGCCAGCGCATTCCCACGCGCGGGGCATCCTGGATGAGTACCGCGTCGATATCGGTGACGTCGTGGACCTTGTCGGCGAGAATTCCGGCGATCGTCGCTTCGCCGTCGATCTCGACCTCGAGAACGACAACACGGGTATCCTGGTCCGGCTTGGGTCGCGCCATGTCGAAGACGACGCGCAGATCGGCCAGTGGCACGACACGCCCACGCACATTGATGAGGCCACAGACAAAGGCCGGCGCGTTGGGCACCTCGGTGATCGGTACAAGATCGAGGATCTCGCGCACGCTGCCGGCCTCGACAGCGAAGATTTCGTCCTGCAGCCTGAGGGTCAGAGCGCGCATGGCGCTGGTCTCGGTCGACATCAGGCAGCCCTCCCCGTGGTCTCGGCCTTGAACTTGTCCTCATAGGCCTGGCCCATGCCGACCAGGTGCACCGTATCGAGAATGAGCGCGACCGTGCCGTCGCCGAGGATCGTGGCGCCCGAGAAGGCCTTGAGCCCGGCATGCAGCTTGCTGAGCTGCTTGATGACGGTCTGGTAGTTGCCGATGATCTGGTCGACGACGAGCCCGACGCGTCCCTCGCCTGAGGAAACGATCACCACCTTCTGGTACCGATCCGGCTCACCGGCAGTATTGAAGATGTCACGCATGCGGACGAAGGGCACGAGGGAGCCGCGGATGTCGAGGAAGTTGCGGCCGCGAGACGCGCTGATGGCTTCCGCCGGCAGCTCGACGCACTCCTCGACCGCGGCGAGCGGGATGGTGTAGCGGCCGTTCCCGACGCGCACGAGCATGCCGTCGATGATGGCGAGGGTGAGCGGCAGCCGCAGCGTCAGGGTGGTCCCCTCGCCCGGCCTCGTGCGCAGGTCGATCGTGCCGCGCAGGCCATCGATGGTCCGCTTGACCACATCCATGCCGACCCCGCGGCCGGAGAGCGCCGTGATTTCCTTGGCGGTCGAGAAGCCGGGCGCGAAGATCAGCTGGTAGAGTTCCTGGTCGGTGAGCTTGGCCTCGTGCGCAATGATGCCGTTCTCCTCGGCCTTGGCGCGAATGCGCGCGGCATTGAGCCCGGCGCCGTCGTCGGTCACCGAGATCGCGACTTCGGCACCGGCATAGACGGCCGAGAGCCGGACGGTGCCCTTGGGCGCCTTGCCGGCGGCGACACGCGCTGCGGCCGGCTCGAGCCCGTGGTCGACCGAGTTGCGGATCAGGTGTACGAGCGGATCGGCGAGCTTTTCGATCATCGTCTTGTCGAGCTCGGTTTCCTCGCCCGTGGTGACGAATTCGATCTCCTTGTCGAGATCGCGGCTCAAATCGTGGACCAGGCGGCGGAAGCGCGAGAACAGCGTACCGATGGGCACCATGCGGATACCCATGGTGGTATCGCGTAACCCGGAAGAAAGACGTTCCAATTCCTCCGCAATGGTCTTGAGATTGCCGTCGGACGATTGCGCGGCGATCTGCGTCAGGCGCGCCTGGGCGATCACCAGCTCGCCGACGCGGTCCATCAGCTCGTCGAGGCGTTCGGCGGGAACGCGGAGCGAGGACGAGGCCGACTTTTCGGCGGCAGCCGCAGGCTGCTGCGCCTCGGCCTTGGCCGCCCGCTTCTTGACCGGCGCGGCCGGAGCCTCGGCGAGCGGAGCGGTGGCAGCCGGTGCGGGAGCCGCCGGCGCTTCATCCGTCAGCGGCACGAGGCTCAGATCCATGCCGTCGCGCAGGAACAGGAAGACGTCGTCGATGGCCGCCGCCGGATCGTCGGCCGTGAGGTCGACTTGCCAGCCCAGATACGTAGCCTCGGGATCGAGATCGCCGAGCGCCGGGACCTTGTCGGTCAGCGCTTTGATCTCGCACGGCCCGATGGCACGGATCTCCTCGAGCAGCAGCAGCGGATTGGTCCCGTACAGCAGGGCATCCTTAGGCAGCGTGAAGCGCAGCCGCCAGCGCTTGCCTGGGGCCGGCACGGCGACGGAAGCAACGGCGGGCCCGGCGGCGGTGGCCGGTGTCGCGGCCGGCACCGCAGCACCGGACACGAGCGCACGCAGGCGCTGCAGGATCGCCTCGCCCTCGGCGCCGGCCGATTGCGGAGTCTCGATCAGGGTGTGAACGTGGTCCTTGGCGTCGAGCGCGATGGCGATGAGGTCGGGCGTCGCCGGGCTGAGGCCCTTGCGCACGCGATCGAACGCCGTCTCGAACTCGTGCACGAACGAGGCGACATCGGTGAAGCCGAACATCGCCCCCGAACCCTTGATGGTGTGCAGGGCACGGAAGGTCGAGTTGATGAGGTCGGTGTTGGAGGGGTGGCGCTCGAGATCGAGCAGACCGGCTTCGAGCTGCTCGAGGAGCTCGCGGGCCTCCTGGCGGAAGGTCTCGGTGGGATCTGGCAGGCTCATGCGCCGGTCACCTTCTTGATCACGGACACGAGCTGGTCCTGCTTGAAGGGCTTGACGATCCAGCCGGTCGCGCCCGCCGCCTTGGCTTCCGCCTTGAGCGCGTCATCGGATTCGGTGGTGAGGAAGATGATCGGCACGCCTTTGCTCGCGGGGTGCTGCCGATACTTCTTGATGAACTCGATGCCGTTCATCACCGGCATGTTGAGATCGGTGAGGATGGCATCGACCGGCTGTGCGACGGCCTTGCTGTAGCCGTCGGCGCCATTGCCGGCCTCGATGACAGTGTGGCCGGCGCCCGACAGCGTCAGCACGATCATCTGCCGCACCGAGGCGGAATCGTCGATCGTCAGGATGGTTTTGCTCATGCTGCTCTTCCCCCGGCACCAATCCAGAGCTGTCCCTCGGGCGTGAGCGGCGTGCCGTCTGCGCCCATAAATCCGGCCGCCTTCAGCAGGCGGCAAAGCGGCCCGTCGGCAGGTGCGCGCAAGGCCAGGGAGCGGCCGCTGGCGACGGCCGACTTGTGCGCCGCGACGAAGACCTGCACGGCCGAAAGATCGATCTCGGTGACCGCGGTACAGTCGATCAACAGCGTACCCGCCGCGGTCAGTTGCTCGCGCAGTTGCTGGGCGAGGCCGGCAATATCGCGGAGTCCAACCGTACCGCTCAGAGCGATTTGCTGGGACGGAGCGCTCAATTCAGCCCCCGTTTCGACAAGACAATATTCGACCGTTCCATGAAATGACCCATGGCGTGAACGTATTGATTTAAAAAGCGCGTACCGGAAGCAGAGTTGGGGCGAACAACGGGTGACCCAGGACTTCGGCTTTTTATGTCGCGTCCAGGATATTTCCTGCCGCGATATTTACCCTACCCGACAGTCATTAATCCGATGTTACCGCTATTCGCGTGGAATTTCGGTAGCATCCGTATTTATTACGAGACGAGTCTTGTGGAGTCCGCATGAATCCCGGTGAGCCCGGAATGGGATTTACCGAGTCGATCACAGGCTTTGCTGAGTCATCGATTCAGGCTCGTGAATCCAGTTTTGAAAACGTCCCAGGATACTTCTGAATGTTACTTCAGCAGTTCTGAAATTTAACCGGTCGTTATCTATTGTTTCTTTGCAGAAATATGCAAGGCGCCCTCTAACATATCAGAGATGACAGCGATAACAGATTTCGCGTTATTATCGCTTGTTTCCGAGTGATTTCAAAGCCTGCGGCACGCTCACGCATGTCCTGCGACGGCGGCGAAAAATATGCCTCGATGTCGCGAAGTCGGCTCTAGAAGCCGACGGCCTGCGCCTCGGCCGGGGCCGCGCCACCGGTCATGACGGCAGCGATTTCGGTCCAGCGCGCTTCGAACGCTTCGACGCAGGCCGGATCGAAATGCGTGCCCGCCAGCCGGACGATCTCGGCGCGCGCCTTGTGCACCGGCCATGCGGCCTTGTAGGGCCGCTCGGCGCAGAGCGCGTCGAACACATCGGCGATGGCGACAATGCGGGCCTCGACCGGGATGTCGTAGCCCGAGAGCCGGTCGGGATAGCCCGTGCCGTCCCAGCGCTCATGGTGGCTCTGGGCGATCAACTCGGCAACACAGATGAGATCGGAGGAGCCGTTCTCGAGGATGCGGGCCCCGATGGTCACGTGCTTGCGCATCTCGGCGAACTCGTCCGGCGTCAGCTTGCCGGGCTTGCCGAGGATGGCGTCGGCAATGGCGATCTTGCCGATGTCGTGAAGAGGCGCCGCGAGATAGATGGTGCGGCAGCGCTGTTCGCTCAGCCCCATGGCCTGGGCAACGATGCGGGAGATGGTGGCCACCCGCGAGACATGCTCGCCGGTGTCACCGTCGCGATATTCGATGGCGCGGGCAAGGCGCCAGATGACTTCTTCCTCGCGTTCAACGAGGTGCCGGGTGGCGCTCTCCACTTCCCGCGCCAGCCAGTTGGCGCGGTCGGCCAGCTCGATCTGCGCGCCGCGCAGGGCCAGCAG